>Ga0193721_1000187_pt1 | contig 18588 bp, 15 predicted proteins | sample U2s2metaG_FD_145078 | JGI IMG/M metagenome (GOLD analysis project Ga0193721, IMG submission 145078) | Soil microbial communities from a riparian zone of the East river system, Colorado, United States - U2s2 | ecosystem: Environmental > Terrestrial > Soil > Riparian zone | place: USA: East River...
CGCGACCAGACCGAATCGCGAAACCCGCCCGTAAGTCGGCTTAAAACCAACAACACCGGAAAGCGCAGCCGGTTGCCGAATCGAGCCACCAGTATCCGATCCCAGTGCACCGAAAGCTGCGCCCGCGGCGACTGCGGCTGCCGAACCGCCACTGGATCCACCAGGGACGCGCGACAAGTCCCACGGATTGCGCGTCAATTTCGTGGAAGAATTTTCGGTGGATGAGCCCATGGCGAACTCGTCGAGGTTGGTTTTGCCAAATGGAATCGCCCCCGCTGCGCGCAATCTTCGAATTACGGTGGCATCATAGGTGGCCCGATAATCTTGCAAAATTTTCGATGCACAAGTGCACGGCTGACCCATGACGTTGATGATGTCTTTGATTGCAAGCGGCACGCCGCCGAGCGGAAGATCGACGTTCGACTTCTCCGCCTCTTGAGCAGCAGCCTCTGTGTCGAGCGACAGATAAGCGCCGATTTCTGGATCAACGGTTTCAATGCGAGCTTGGAGCGCATCGATGACTTCCCGCGCGGAAACTTCGCGGCGACGCAATAGCGACCGCAGATCGGCGATGTTCAGCGCCGCCAGATCTTTCTCCGTCATTCGACGACTTTCGGGACGATAAAAAGGCCGTTCGCCTGTCGGGGCGCGTTGCCTAGCGCTTCCTTGGCTGTGAACCAGTCACGCGGCGCGTCCTCGCGAAAGACATCATAAATTGGAAGGGCGTGCGCCGCCGCCTCCACGTGGCTTACGTCGGCTTGATGAAGTTTTTCGACGTACTTGAGCACGTCGCTCAGTTGCCTCTGAAAAACTTTGGCTTCGGCGTCCGTTAGATTTATCCGCGCGAGCCTTGCAACGTACGCGACATCGAGGTCGGAGTTCCTGGCCATGATTGTCGCTCAAGAATGCAGATGGCTGATAAGCCACATCACAGCGGCCGCCAACGCCATCAAAAGAAATAGAAAAATTACCCGCCCTTCCCGTCGCACTTTGCGCAGCGAACGAGGCCTTCGCGTACTGCGGCCGGCATCGATGGCGTGGCCACCTTCTATTGCTAGCGAGACGTCGAATCGCTTCTCCGGATTGTTGCCTTTTACGTCGTATTTCCCGGTTTGCGCTGGAGACTTGTTCGGTGTCGCCCGCCCCTTTGTGACCATGCGCTCAAGTTTGTCGAGCTTCTCACGCAACTCCGCTTCTTGTCGTGTTATTTCTTGTTGCCTGTGGCGAAGCGGCGTGTTCGATCTGCGCGAACGACGAAACATCCCCATCACCGGCTCGCCATCCAAAAGAAAAGCGCAAGCGCAACAGCGCCAAAGATAATTAGCGGCAAGGTGAGAGCGATGCCAATCTGCAACCACTGAGCAAACGAACGCCCGTTGCTGCTTTCATAAGCTTCTGGCGCGACGTCAGGCAACGGGACCTCGCCAGGTGTTGCGCCCGCTGCTTGTAACCGGCTGCTTTGCTCGCCGTACTCGGTCCGCGCGTCATCCACCGTGCTCAAAGCCCGGCTCAGCTCCTTGTGCAAATCTGCGGGATTCCAGCTTCTGGGATCGATCGCTTCAATTAATTCCAAATGTTGAGAGAAACTTTCCCGAGTCGCCCGGATTTGCTCCAGTCGATTTTGCGCACTGTACGCTTCTCGCTCGAGCACAACCAGCGCGCGTGTCAATTTATCGGCCATTTCCGTCCGCCCATTCTCCAGTTCGTCCTGGCGTCGGCTTAATTCTTCCAATTCGCGCTTCTGTTTTTCGATCTGCTCCTGCTGGCGCTTGAGCTGGAGCAGTTGCTCCTGCGCTTTTTGCACCTGTGAATCCAGATGCTCAGTAGAAATTGCTTCGTCCCCGCTCAGCTCCAGCATTTGTTCAATCGGTCGAATTTTTTCTGCCATGATTAAATCGAGACCCCTGTCCGGGCTCGCTGTAGCGCATATTAAATGGCTGACTCGAAAATTCCAGATATTTCCGTCAATAAACGCGCGAAAATTTTTGATTGTGCTGGAATTATGTCACTGGGCGCTATCGCGCCGGCATCATCTCGAGAAGAAAACCCCTGAGATATTCGGTTTCAGGAATTGTCGGGAGAATAGGATGATCAGGCGCCTGCTCGAACCGGCGCACGCGTCTCGCGGAACGCCGGGCATCTACAAGCGCGGCGGCGATTGTGTCGGATAATGCTGCATCGCTCACGTGGTGCGAGCATGAAAAGGTCGCCAACAAACCGTCTTTCGAGAGCAGCTTGAACGCGCGCATGTGCAATTCTCGATAACCGCGCAACGCATCGCGCAGTCCGCTTTTCGTCCTCGTAAACGAAGGCGGATCGAGAACAATCAGATCGTACTGTGCCGCCGCCTTTTCGGCCGCGCGAAGGAATTGAAAGACATCCTGCTCGATCCATTGCGCCTTCAGCTCATTATGGGCCGCGTTTCGTTTCGCAGCGGAAATGTTTTCGGAACTTTCTTCAATGGCAGTCACATCCGTTGCGCCTGCGCGCGCACACGTCAACGCAAATGCTCCCTGGTTTGCAAAGCAATCCAGGACGCGTCGGTCGCGGGCGTATCCCGCGACGGTTCCGTAATTATATCTCTGGTCGAGATAGAAACCGGTCTTTTGACCGTGCAACAGATCGACTTCGAACTTTACTCCTTCGATTTCGATCGCTGTTTGCGATGGAGTTCCGCGCAAAATGCCTCTACGCAACTCCAATCCCTCCGCGTTGCGGATTGGCGCGTCATTTCGTTCGATGATGACAACATCGCCGAACAGATCGACCATTGCAGCCGCGATCGAATCCTTTTGAATATCCATGGCGCACGTGAGAGTCTGCAAAACGAAATGATCGCCGTAGCGATCGATGATGACGCCGGGCAGACCGTCACTCTCGCTCCACACAACGCGACGCAGCTTTGGATCGACCTTCCGGCGGTCGCGATACTCGGAAGCTTGCGCAATTCGGCGCCTAAAGAAATCGGGATCCAAATCCTGACGGCGCCGCGAAAAACGACGCGCCGTGATTTGCGATTTCGAATTGTAAATGGCACTCCCAATTAAACGGTCCTTGCCGTCCTTGATTGAAATCACATCGCCATCCGTTGGATTGCCAAAAACCTTGAGAACTTCACTGGAAAATACCCAATCATGTCCGTGCAAAATTCGCGCACGTGGTTTGACAACGATTCCGGCCATGGTGAAGCAAACGTCCAACGCTCAACGTCCAACGTCCAACGCTCAACTCGCAAGCGGCTGTGGTTCGCCCAACTTCCGACGTTGAACGAACAATTGTCATTCCGAGCGGAATCGCTCGACATGACAAAACAGCAAGCGAGTTGAAAATTGGATGCTAAACATTGAGCGTTTAAGCATGCAAATCGCTACACAAACCTCCATCGATATCCCCGACATCAAAAAACTGCGCAGCGGCAAGGTGCGCGAAGTCTTTGACCTTGGCGACACACTCCTCTTTGTGGTAACGGATCGCATCTCAGCCTTTGACGTGATTTTACTCGACCCGATCCCGCACAAGGGCGCGGTGCTCAACCAAATTTCCGCGTTCTGGTTCAAGCGATTCGGCGATATTCAGAATCACCTCGTCACGGCGGATTTCGAAGGATTTCCAAAGAGTTTGCAGACGTTTCGCGACCAGCTTGCCGGACGCTCAATGATCGTAAAGAAAACGAAACCGCTGGCGGTCGAATGCGTCGTGCGCGGTTATCTGGCGGGTTCCGGTTGGAAAGAATATCGGCAATCGCAGAGCGTTTGCGGAATCAAGCTTCCCGCCGGACTAAAGCTCGGATCGCAATTGCCAGAACCAATCTTTACCCCGGCAACGAAAGCAGAAGAAGGTCATGATGAGAACATCGACATGAAACGATGCGCTCAGATTCTTGGTGAAGAAGTCGCAAACCGCGTGAAGACGCTAAGCCTGGAAATTTATTCGCGCGGCCGCGACCACGCCGATCAGCAGGGAATCATCGTCGCGGATACGAAATTTGAGTTTGGCATTGTTGATGGAGATTTGCTCTTGATTGACGAATGCCTCACGCCGGACTCTTCTCGCTTCTGGCCAAAGGATCAATATGCCGTAGGACAGAGCCCACCGAGTTTCGACAAACAATTCGTGCGCGATTATCTGGAGACGCTTGATTGGGACAAGACTCCGCCGGCCCCGCGCTTGCCGAAGGAAGTTATCGAAAAAACCTCCGCGAAATATCTGGAGGCATTTCGCCGACTGACGGGGAGCGAAATTGCGCGTGGGTAGCTCATTCTACAAAAGAGGCTGTCATGTTGAGCGAAGCGAAACATCTCTGTTTTGTCGCTCCGCGGCGTCGGTGCTAAACATCAGAGATTCTTCGCTTGGCTCAGAATGACAGTCAGCCGGCCTGACATCTTGTTTATCATGACCGACCAGCAGCGGTTCGATACGATCGCTGCGCTCGGCAACTCGCATATTTACACGCCTAATATCGATCGGCTGGTGCGAAGAGGAATCACCTTTTCGAATGCATATGCCACTTGTCCGGTTTGTGTCGCCGCTCGTTACACGATCCGGACGGGATGTGAGCCGCCGACCACGCGCGTCTTTAGTAACGCAAAAGCGGCTCCGGTGGCCGGGCAAACGCTAGAAATGGAAGCGCGTTGCGGACCGTATCTGGGTCGGACGATGTCGCGACTCGGGTACCGAACTTTTGGAATCGGAAAATTTCACACGACTCCGTGGAACGAAGATCTCGGTTACGAAACGTTATGGCGCTGCGAAGAAACTTACCATCCGCCAAAGCGCGAAGGCGATGACTACGGATCATGGCTGGCAGGGGAGCACCCAGAGTTCGACTTCCTGGAGCAACCGATGGGCGAACGCAGCGAGATGTACTACCTTCCTCAGCGCAGCCCGCTTCCAGCCGAACTAGGAGGCGAATGGTGGATGGCCGATCGCGCGATAGAGGAGATCGCAAAGTCGGATGATTCGCGCCCGTTTTTCGGATTCATCTCGTTCGTAGGTCCGCATCCGCCGCTGGCTCCGCCAATTCCGTTCAATCGAATGTACAATCCAGATCGAATGCCGGAGCTGGTCCTCGGAAGCATCCAGGAGGACCACCTCGATGAGGAAATCCCTTTCATGCGACACGCCATCTGGGCAGACGCCATCAATCCAGAGCTGGCGAAAATCGTGAAGGCGCGATATTACGGCGAGATCAGTTATCTGGATCATTGTCTTGGCCGAATTCTCGACGCAATCGAAGCGCGGCCGAATCCAAACAATGTTCTAATCTGTTTTTTTTCCGATCACGGCGATCTTTTGGGTGATCATCACGGCTGGCAGAAACAAAACTTCTTCGAGGCCGCCTGCCGTTTCCCATTGCTTCTGAGCTGGCCCGCAACGCTGCCCGCCGGAGCCGTACGAAAAGAACTGATCAGTCTGGCCGACCTTTTCGGCATTGCCACGGGGGCGGCGGGCGCATGCGAAGTGCGGCAAGGAATGGACGTTCTTAAAATGTTGCGAGGCGAATGCGCGCCGCGCGAATATCTCGTCGGCATGGCAGAAATTCCTGGCTCACAGGATTTCAAAGTCATGGTGCTCATGGGCGAGTGGAAATATGTTTTCATGGCCAATGGCGGTCGGGAACAACTGTTCAATCTCAAGCAGGATCCCAATGAGCTATCGAACCGCGTCCATTCGTCTGAACGAATCAGAGACGATCTTTACGCTCTGGCTGTGCAAGCATGTCGTGTCCCCGGCGCGATGGACGCGCTCAACGGGGATAAACTTCGCGAATTTCCTTTTCGCAAACGGCCATTGATGCGGATCTGTCAATTCGACCGGTCGCGCGGCGTGCTCGGCTTTCCAGATAAACCGGAGGACGCGCTGAAAGATTTCGACCGCGCTACGCTGAGGCGGGTGAAGTGATTATGGAGACCCCTTCGGATGATCAGGAAGACCTCGGTGCCGGCCGGAAACCGGGCGACCCGCATTATCGCGCGTACGTCGGTCCTCCAGAAGATTACGATTTGATCGCGGCGATGACGTTCAACCTTCTCACCACGCTTGGTCTGCGCCAGCATCATTCATTGCTCGATGTCGGCTGCGGTTCGCTTCGGATCGGGCGCTTGCTCATTCCGTACCTGAATCGGGGAAAATACTTCGGCCTTGAGCCGCATGAATGGCTGGTCGAGGCGGGAATTAGGCACGAACTGGGCGAAGAGGTAGTGCAAATCAAACGACCGACGTTCTTCTTCACCGATTCACCTGACGCGCTAACGCAGGCGAGAATCTCGTTCGATTTCGCATTGGCTCAATCGATCTTCAGCCATTGTGGACTCGATCTGATCAGGGGTTGGTTGTCCGCAATTTCGCGTTCGCTGGCTAGAGATGGAGCTGTAGTCGCGACATTTTTGCCTGGCGAGGAAGACTCTCCGCGCACGGGCTGGGTCTATCCCCAATGTGTAAATTACAGGCCGGCGACACTCGAATGCGCAGCCGCAGAAGCGAATTTACGATTTGAAATTCTGGATTGGAAACATCCGCGGCAGACGTGGGCGCTCTTTGCTGCGGCGAAGTTTGATTCAACATGGTTCAAGGATCGGCCTCTCACTTGGAACGCAGCGCTCGAAAACGCGCTGAGTCGAAAGAAACAGGGAAATGTCACTCCGGTGACCGATACGGATTGAGCGATGCAAGTTGCGAGCAACGACGAGATTTTCGCTGCCCCGTTAAAGGTGGAAGATCCGGCGGGCTGCCACTTTTACCACACGATGGAAGTCCCCGGTCATGGGGTAATGAATGGCGAGTGGGATTTGCGCGGTGGAGTGGATGACTATCTGGGTAAAGTCGCTTTCGCCGGTCAACGCGTTTTGGAAATTGGTCCGGCGAGCGGGTTTCTCACCTTCGAGATGGAAAAACGCGGCGCAGACGTCGTTTCTGTCGAAGTAACAGCCGAGCACGGCTGGGATTTTGTTCCGTATCCGGCTCAAAAATTGGAAGAAGTCTTCGGCCCAAGAGCAATCGTGATGGAACGCTTGAAGAATTCCTACTGGTTCAGCCACGCGGCTCACCGATCAAAGGCGAAGGTCTACTACGGGGACGTTTACAATTTGCCTGCCGCCCTCGGACAATTCGACATCGCAGTGATGGGTTCCGTGTTGTTACACTGCCGCGATCCGCTCCGGATAGTTGAGCAATGCTCAAAGATGGCGAGATCGCTCATCATCACTGATATGTTCCATCCGGATTTGGAAGGAACGCCTGTCTGCAGTCTCGCGCCGGCTCCCCAGAATTTCCTCTGGCACACCTGGTGGCACTTCAGCACCCAATTCTTCATTCAATTTCTGGCGGTGATGGGATTCACAACCACGCAAACTTCAACTCACCGACAGTACCACCGCGGAAGAGCTTACACTCTGTTTACTATCGTCGGGCAGCGATAGCCAGGGCAGCTTGGCACTGGCGCAAAATGTCAGAAGCCATTTACGAACGAGCTGTCATGTCGGGGCAGCCGAGATATCCCGTGAACTGATTGACAGGATTCCTCGATTTCGCTCGGAATGACGTTGGCACGAAGCTTTTTGATTTACGAATCAACTCACCTAGAGCTGGAATTTCCTTTGTCGAAGGAATTTCGGTTTGGAGAAGAGAAGATTTACGCGCTGTACGAAAGTTATTCGCCGGCAGGAATATCCCAAAAGGCGAAATGCGATTGCGAGAAAATCTGACATGTCAAGGTTAACCCGGAGGAGGACCACGAATAAGCTCCGCTTGGAATTCATCGAACGAAATGATGTAATTCATTTTTGCAGTCTGCTCCTCGGTGAGTTGATGATGCTGATCCTCGATGTGTATTCGCAGCGAACGGTCCCCCCAGCCGAGTGAAGCGACGCAACACCAATATCGAGGCGAATGTTCCACTATTAACTCTCGCAGGGGGTCATTCGAGGCGAGTGAGGCGACGGATGCGAGGTAGTAGCCATTTTGCTGGAAGTGTTTTTCTGGCCGCAACAAAATCAGGCTGCCTGGCGCTGGACGCACGTTCAATGAGCGAAATGCTTGGATAACGTGGAGTGTTTTCTGATGTGAATTGAGCAAGGCGCGAATACGCCCGAAACGTTGATTTTCCCACCGGGTGAAGACTGCGAGCGCAAGAGCCACTAGGACCGTTGCGAATGCTCGAAACATCACGGGGGACGTCTTGCCCACCGTGGCGCCAGCGGCCGCCCTGATCGCTGCCCATCGGACACGACTAGTGGCAGCGCCGACGGCGATTGCTCGGGTTGTGGCGCCAACCGCCCCACCTTGGCCCAGCAATATAGAGGGTTTGGAGATTAGCGTGATAACGTCCGACGCAAGCTTGGCAAAAATCATCGCCCACCCAAATAGCAGAATATAGAGGCGAGCGCCGCCGCGAGGAGAAATGAAGGCAAGCGGAAGGGGTGTGATGACAACCCAAAATGCCATCAATTGAAGCATGCGATCTCGGCGCAAAAAAGCGTAGGCGAACAGTAATGCCCATATTGCAAGCAGCATCCCTCCTGTAAGTACATGATTTGGAACTCGGTAATAAAAAAGTTCGCTGACGAACTGCGCATTCGACTCGATAAATCGGCGCCAGGAATAATGAGGCCTGTATAGTTCGAGGGCGGCAACAACCCACGAGGGGAGCCGGGCCGGCTCCGACCTGTGCTCGACGAACTCCGTGGTGAAATTTCCGGCAAAGCCCGGCCCGTAGATTTTGTTGTAAACGTAAATTGCCGTAATCGCACCGGCAACCAGAGCAGGTAAAGCGTCATACAATATCCAACGGAAGAATCTTGGCCGTTCTAATTCGTGAGGATATTTCAAGAGCTCATAAATCAAAATGACTACCGGAAGCGTGACCGCCATCTCCTTGACGTTCAGGGCACAGATATACAGAGCCAGAAATCCCACGCACTGCGTGGGCCGCGGAAGGAGTCCCTTCTCACGAATATGAATATAGTAAGTCAGTGCCGCAAAATAAAAGAAACCGCAGAGAGCGTCGTAGATGAACGAACCGCTAAACACTAAATTGGCCAGTTGAGCGTGATAGCAGAAAGCAAGAACTCCAAGGAATGCCACCGAGCGCGAAGATGCAAGAAGCCTGGCCAGGTGATAGACCATCGGGATTGACGCGGCGAGAACGCTAATTTGAGCGATCCGATATGGCTGAGGATTTAGCCGAAAAAGGTGATAGAGTGGCAGATAATATAGGGCGCCGCCCGGGCGACCAATGCCCTTCCAAAAGCACACATTTTCCCAGAGTGATTTTAACGTTCCGGTAAACCAGTAAATATATACACTCATTATTTCGTCCTCACTGAAGGCTCCCCCCAATGCTGGGAGAGCAAAGTGAAGGAAATACGCGACAAGGATAATGAGACAAAGCATGTCAATCGCGTTGGACTGATTCACCCCGTCTGGCCGGGACTGGTTATCCGAGCTGGTCATGCTAAGCGCTGGGGCGATGATATCCGCAGCGGCGCACGTGAAAAGCGTTCCGCGTCACACTGTCAAAAGCCTTTCCGTTTATCACGCTAAAATTCCGATCAATTTAAAAAATGAAAGTCTCGGTCGTCATTTCCTGTTACAACGAGACGGACGCGATCGAGAAGATCGTCGGGGCGGTTGGCAACGCACCACTGGCGGACCGGGAGATCATCGTGGAAGTCATTCCGAGCGAAGCGAAACATGACAACGCCGTTTATGAAATGGCGCTACGAAATCAGTTCGCTAACGAGCGATTGCTCCTCTCTTAACTCAGCTACCGAGGCGTCGATTTTCGAGCGGCTGAAATCATTTATTGGGAGGCCTTGCACGATCTCCAATTTTCCACTGCGCAGGCGGACTGGGAATGACGAGATCAATCCTTTTTCGACGTCGTAGCTTCCATCGGAACAAACTGCCACGCTGTGCCAATCGTCGCCCGACGTGTCATTCCTCAACGAACTAACCGTATCGACAATCGCGTTAGCGGCTGAGCCCGCCGAAGAAAGCCCGCGAGCCTTGATAATAGCAGCGCCGCGCTGTTGGACGATGGCAATGAATTCTTCCTTCAGCCATTTTTCGTCTCCGATCACTTCGTCCGCAGGACGACCCTTGATCCTCGCGTTGTAAAAATCTGGATATTGCGTCGAAGAGTGATTCCCCCAGATGGTCATGTTCGTAGCCGAATTAACGCTTACACCAGCCTTGTGTGCGAGCTGCGCGCGGGCGCGGTTTTCGTCCAATCGCGTCATGGCGAACCAGCGATCACGCGGAATTTCTTTCGCGTTGTTCATGGCAATCAGACAATTCGTGTTACATGGATTTCCGACAACGAGCACGCGCACATCGGCCGCAGCGTTTTTTTGGATCGCCTGGCCTTGGCCGACGAAAATTTTGCCGTTGATCCCAAGTAATTCCTTCCGTTCCATACCCGCCTTACGTGGCACACTTCCGACCAGCAATGCCCAATTGATGTCTCGACAGCCTTCGTCGAGATCCGCTGTCGGTATGACAGATCCGAGCAGCGGAAAGGCGCAATCGTCCAGTTCCATGACCACACCATTCAGCGCGTCGAGCGCGATCGGTATCTCAATCAGATGAAGTCTGAGCGGTTGATCGGGCCCGAACATCTGTCCAGAGGCGATGCGAAACACAAGCGCGTAACCAATCTGCCCCGCCGCGCCGGTGACAGCGACTTTGATAGGAGTTTTCATGACGCAATTAGCCACAAACGCTTTGCTCGGCAAAGCCGAAGCACGGACGCAGCACGTTGCACAGGCATCTTGCCTGTGGGGCCGGCGGGCGTCTCGCCTGCCGAAACAGAAAACGTGTGGTAAATTAATCGCCGATGTATCCGACCAAATTGAACAAGATCATCAATCTCTTTGAATCGCTGCCCGATAATGAGCGGCGCGAGACGCTCGTTTCCTACGCCGACAATGCAAAGAACCAGGAGCCGCGAGAAAGCGAAAATTTTGATCTGGTCGATGTGCGAAAAGATGAGGAATGCACGGACACCGTGGGCGTTTACCTACACGTGGGCGAAGATGGGAAAGCGCATATTCGCATGACGCTCGGGCCGGAAGTACAAACGCTCACTCGCTCGATGACCGCGATTCTTTGCAAAGGCCTCGAAGGCTCGACCCCGCAGGAAATTCTAGATCTTTCGAGCGATTTCGTGACTCGCATTGTGGGTACGGAACTGGTCCGCATCCGCAGCCAGACGGTGTATTACGTTCTGACGCGCATCAAAAGCATCTGCAAAGTCTGGCTGGATCGACAGCGGATGGCACAAGTGGCGTAGCGGAGTGGAAGTTCGGCTTCGAGCCGAACTCGGCAGATAAGCTTCTAGCTTGTCGATGGTTGCGTGAACGAAACGTCGGGCTAGAAGCCCGGCGGCCGAGTCAACCAGGATGGTTGACCTCCGGTGCGCATCTTCGCGCGTGACGTTCGCGTGATTTCGTTTACTGTCCGCGCTGGCGCAGATGCCGCGAAATAACGACCTCAACAAAATCCTGCTGATCGGCTCCGGGCCAATCGTCATCGGGCAAGGTTGCGAATTTGATTATTCGGGCGTGCAAGCGTGCAAGGCACTGCGCGAAGAGCGATATGAAGTCGTGCTGGTGAATTCGAATCCGGCCACGATCATGACCGATCCAGAATTCGCTGATCGCACGTACATCGAGCCGATCACTGCTGAAGTGATCGAAGCGATCATGGAACGCGAAAAACCAGACGCAATTTTGCCCACCCTCGGAGGACAGACGGCGCTCAATGCCGCGATGGAATTAAACCGCAACGGCGCGCTGGCGCGGCACGGCGTGAAATTAATTGGAGCAAACGCTCAGGCAATCGCCAAAGGCGAAGACCGACAGTTGTTTAAGGAAGCGATGTTACGCATCGGGCTCGAGGTGCCGCGTTCCGGTGTGGCGCGTTCTCTGGCGGATCTCGATCGGATTATTGGCGAGATCGGCACATTTCCGCTCATCATTCGACCGGCGTTCACTCTCGGCGGAACTGGCGGTGGCATCGCGTACAATCGCGAAGAGCTCGATCTGATCGCTGCACGAGGGCTCGATCTGTCACCGGTTCACGAAGTGCTGATCGAAGAATCACTGGTCGGCTGGAAAGAATTCGAGATGGAAGTGATGCGCGACCGAATGGACAACTGCGTGGTCGTCTGTTCCATCGAGAATTTCGATCCCATGGGCGTGCACACCGGGGACTCCATCACCGTTGCCCCTGTGCAAACGCTCACCGACAAGGAATACCAGATGATGCGCGATGCCGCATTCGCTGTGATTCGCGAAATTGGCGTCGAGACCGGTGGGTCGAACATTCAGTTTGCGGTGCATCCCGAGAATGGCCGGATGGTCGTGATCGAGATGAATCCGCGCGTGTCGCGTTCCAGCGCGCTGGCATCGAAGGCCACGGGTTTTCCGATTGCTAAGATCGCCGCAAAACTCGCGGTCGGCTACACGCTGGATGAAATCAAAAACGATATCACGCGCGAGACGCCCGCATGCTTCGAGCCGACCATCGATTACTGCGTCGTGAAAGTACCGCGCTTTACGTTCGAAAAGTTTCCGCAGGCGGACGCAACGCTTACCACGCGCATGAAGAGTGTCGGTGAAGCGATGGCCATCGGACGCACGTTCAAGGAAGCATTGCAAAAAGCCCTTCGCAGCCTGGAGATCAAGCGCTTCGGATTGTTGGGTGACGGCGCAGACAAAGACGTCGATGTTGAAACGCTGCGGTTGAAACTCGCGACTCCGAATGCGGAACGAATTTTCTTCATCGCGCAGGCCTTTCAAAAAGGCGCGTCGATTGATGAGGTTTACGAGCTTACAAAGATCGACAGGTGGTTTTTGAGGAATGTGCGGCAGATTGTGGAGGAAGCGAAATTCCTCGAAAATGCGCCCCCCTCGCGGGCAGCGTGGGATGTCTCGTCCGCTCGGAAGTCAGACTTCCAGCCTGACTCGGCCGACGAGCATCTTGCTCGTCGAGTCGCAAATCAGCCAGCTGCGCGCCCGAGCACCAAGTCAACTGAACTGGTTGACGTTAGATTCCGCGGCTTGGATCCGCAGCAGCCAATCGTGCAAAAGCGCGGGCACCTGCCGCACTGGGAACAATCAGGTGCAACTTACTTCGTCACATTTCGGCTGGCGGATTCACTTCCAGCCGATGTTCTCGCGCAGTGGCGAGACGAACGCGCTGCCTGGTTGAAACTTCACCCGCAGCCGTGGGATTGGAAGACCGCGCGTGAGTATATGCGGAAATTTGAGGAAGAATGCGAACAATGGCTGGATCAAGGACAAGGCTCGTGTTTGCTACGCGAACCAGAGGCTGCTGCCATTGTCGCGGAGTCGCTGGATTATTTCGATCGGCAAAGATATTTGATCGATTCCTACGTCGTGATGCCCAACCACGTGCACGTGCTGTTCAAGCCTCTTGGGGAACACTCGCCCGTGGACATTTTGCACTCGTGGAAATCATTCACCGCAAACGCGCTCAATCGGAAAATGAATCGCGAGGGAGCGCTGTGGATGCACGAAAGCTTCGATACAATTGTCCGCGACGCCGAACATTTGCGCGTGTGCCGGGAGTACATCGCGCAAAATCCCCGAAAAGCACAGTTGCGCAAAGACGCTTTCATTTTGGACCGGCGCGATGGTCTTGTCATTGATGGGGACTTCGGAAATCAGGTAGCTTGCCTGACTCGGCCGTCGGGCTGCCAGCCCGACGTTGTTTTAGACGAGCAAGATGCTCGCCAGCCGAGTGAAGCTGGCAGCTTCACTTCCGACACAGCACCCGCAAATAGTGCGCTCGCGAGAGAGCAATTGCTCCGCGCGAAAAAGCTTGGCTTCTCGGATCGGCAGCTGGCGGTGGCGAATGCCGTCACTGAGAATCAAATTCGCGCGACACGTAACTCGTTAGGCGTTACGCCGACGTATCGCCTTGTCGATACATGTGCGGCCGAATTTGAAGCCTATACGCCCTATTACTATTCGACTTATGGCGACGAAAACGAGCGGCGCGAGAGCGGCAAACGCAAGATCATGATTTTGGGCGGCGGGCCGAACCGAATCGGCCAGGGAATTGAGTTCGATTACTGTTGTGTGCACGCCGCGTTCGCGCTGCGCGAACTCGAATTCGAAACGATCATGGTCAATTCGAATCCGGAGACGGTTTCCACCGATTACGACACGAGCGACAAACTGTACTTTGAGCCGCTCACTTTGGAGGACGTGCTCAACATTTACGACCAGGAAAAACCAGAGGGCGTGTTCGTCCAGTTTGGTGGGCAGACACCGCTCAATTTGTCGCAAGGACTAAAAGCTGCCGGCGTTTCTATCCTTGGAACTCAGCCGGAGAGTATCGAAACAGCGGAAGACAGAAAATTGTTCGCGGCAATGCTCGACAAACTCGGGCTTCGACAGACGCCGAATGGGTCAGCGGTGAGCACCGAGGAAGCAGTCGCGATTGCACAGAAGATTGGTTACCCAGTGCTGGTGCGACCCAGTTTCGTGCTGGGCGGTCGCGCGATGGAGCTCGTTTATAATGAGGAAGATCTCAGGCGCTACATGGCTAGCGCGATTGAAGTGACGCCAGATCGCCCCGTGCTTATTGATCGTTTTCTAGAAGATGCGGTTGAGGTCGATGTCGATTGCATCGCGGACGGCAAGACCACCGTGATCGGCGCAATCATGGAGCACATCGAGGAAGCCGGCATCCACAGCGGCGACAGCGCCTGCGTGATTCCGACATTCTCGTTGTCACAAAAGGTTATCGACGAGATTTCCGCGGCGACCAAAGCGATGGCGCGCGCTTTGAACGTCCGCGGCCTGATGAACGTGCAGTTCGCCGTCAAAGGCGACGACGTTTATGTTCTGGAGGTAAATCCGCGCGCGTCGCGCACGATTCCCTTCGTCAGCAAAGCAATCGGTGTTCCGCTGGCGAAACTCGCCGCTAAGGTGATGGTGGGCAGATCACTGCGTGAACTCGGTTTCACCAAGGAAATCGTGCCGAAACATTTCTCAGTGAAAGAAGCAGTGTTTCCGTTTTTGCGCTATGAAGGCCTTGATATTTCGTTGGGTCCGGAAATGAAATCGACCGGTGAAGTGATGGGCATGGATGTTGATCTTGGTCTTGCATACGCGAAGTCGCAGATGGCTGCGCCGCCGCCGCTGCCGAAAAAAGGAAAGGTCTTCATCAGCGTCAAGGACACTGACAAGGAAGCGGTGATCCCAGTTGCGCGCGAGTTTGTGAAACTCGGCTTTGAAATCATTTCCACAAGCGGAACCGCAGACGCACTGACGAAGGCGAAAATCAAAGTGACCAAGGTCTTCAAGATTCACGAGGGCCGCCCGAACGTTCTCGACCGCATCAAGAACGGCGACATCAATTTCATCATCAACACGCCGAGCGGAAAAATTCCGCGCGAGCATGAAGTGGTCATTCGGAATGCCGCGCTTGCCGCGAAGATCCCGATCATGACAACGGTGCGCGCCGCGCTGGCCAGCACGAATGGAATCCGGTCGTTACAAAAACGAAAAGTTCAGGTGCGCAGTTTGCAGGAATACCACGCCGCGGTTGGTGGCAACACCCAACGTCCAAAGCCCAACGTTTAATGAAGGTAAGGACGCGCGCTGTTTAGTTTTGTCGTTGAGCGTTGAGCGTTGAGCGTTGAGCGTTATGGTTGCAGGATGAAATCGACGTTGTGCTGCCTTGTAGGCCTGGCGCTAGGCGCCGCGAATATCAACGCTGAAGAAAACAAACCGATGAACACATCAAACGAAGTGGCCATAATCAAAACAAGCGAAGGCGAAATGGTGGTGCAGTTTTGGACTGATGCTGCACCAAACACGATCGAGAATTTCAAAAAACTGGCGCGCCAGGGTTTCTACGACGGCACCATTTTCCACCGGATCGTCAAGGAGTTCATGATCCAAGGAGGCGATCCGAATTCAAAAGATCCGGCGAAAGAGAATAGTTACGGACAAGGCGGCCCGGGTTACCAAATCAAAGCCGAGTTTAACGATCATCCTCACGATCCGGGTGTAATCTCAATGGCGCGCAGCTCCGATCCCGATTCGGCCGGCTCGCAATTCTTCATCTGTCTCGCACCGGTGCATCGGCTCGATCATCAATACACCACGTTCGGCAAGCTAATTAAAGGCCAGGATGTGCTCGAAAAAATCGGCAACACGCCGGTCGAGCGAAATGCACAAGGCGAACCGAGCAAGCCGACAAAGCGCGTGGTCATCGAGAGTATCAAGATCGTGCCGGCTGGATCGGTTAAGTAGGCCCGAATATGCTTTCATTTCTGGCTTCAGCCCGGTGTTGGCAGCGGTCAGTGTAATCAGCCGTTTTAAGGGCTTACGTGAATAGGAAAGTAAGCCGTTCAAACGGCTCAGTTGCTTGCATGTGGGCACACACCGGTCTAAAGCCCGGTGTTACTGAGAATCGGCAATGAATTCAGGACAGACAAAAATCGCGCTCATCCAGATGCGCTGTGGCCCGGACCCGGAAAAGAATTTCTCTCGCGCAATTAAATTCATACACCAGGCGGCGAAAAAAGGCGCTCAGGTCGTCTGTTTGCCAGAACTTTTTCGGTCACAGTATTTTTGTCAGACAGAAGATCACCAAAACTTTGAGCTGGCTGAGGAAGTGCCCGGAAGATCGACGTCGGCATTGGGAGATGTAGCGCGCGAAACCACCACGGCGATTATTGCGTCACTCTTCGAGAAACGCAGCGCCGGCGTTTATCATAACACGGCGGCAGTCATCGACACGGATGGAAAGTTGCTAGGCAAATATCGCAAGATGCACATTCCGGACGATCCGCTTTATCACGAAAAATTTTATTTTGCGCCCGGGGACCTGGGATTTCAGGCGTGGGAGACAACGCAGGGCAAGATTGGCGTCTGCGTTTGCTGGGACCAATGGTACCCCGAAGCAGCACGTCTCACAGCGCTGCGCGGCGCCGAGATTATTTTTTATCCAACAGCGATCGGGTGGCACCCATCGGAAAAGAAAAACTTCGGCACAGCGCAACATTCAGCGTGGGAAACGATCCAACGCAGCCATGCGATCGCGAATGGCTGCTATGTCGCTGCGGCAAATCGGGTCGGTCAAGAAGCGCCTGCCGGCGGGGACGGCATCGAATTTTGGGGGCAAAGTTTTGTTTGTGGACCAGACGGCGAAATCATCGCAAAAGCTTCCGTCGAGAAAGAAGAGATTGTGATGGCGGATGTAGAATGGGACAGCGTAAACGAGCATCGGACACATTGGCCATTTCTGCGTGACCGGCGCGTCGATGCTTACGGCGGACTCGACCGGCGGATGATCGACTGATTTTCTCAAGGGCCGCTGCACGCAGTTAACATCCGAGACGCATGACACGCGTGTGTTTCTGGGGAGCACAGGCTGCCAGCCTGTAGTTACCGGCAGCTTGCCGGCAACATCTTTGCACGCGAGGGCGCTGTTCAAAACCAGCCGTCTTGGCAAGCTGCCAAGACGAACAGGCTGGCAGCCTGTGCTCCCCAGAAACCGAAACGCGCTGTTTCGAATTTCCGCTATGTGTTAAAGACGATGGCAATGACCGCGACGGTTTCCAGAAGGACGCGTCGGCCGTGGTATCGCCCGTCTTTGACGGTGCAAATCATGATCGGGCTTGTTGTCGGCGGTGTGATCGGATGGCTGCGGCCGGATTGGGGAAATGCAGTTTATTTTCTGCGCGACATCTTCATTAACCTGATCAAATCGATCATCGCACCGCTCGTGTTCTCGACCATTGTGGTGGGAATCGCCGGTGCCGGTGCGCTTCGGAAAGTGGGGCGCATGGGAATCAAAGCACTGATCTATTTCGAGATCGTCACCACCGCAGCGCTGTTCATTGGGCTGGCAGTAGTCAATTTCACGAAGCCCGGCGCGGGCGTAACTCTGGCGGCCACGAACACGGAGATCCTAAACACGATCGGGCAAAGTCACCCGAAAACTTTTGTCCAGACGATCGTACACATTTTTCCGGCAAGCGTTATCGAAGCGATGGTGCGTGGCGACGTTTTGCAGATCGTTGCGTTCAGCGTGCTTTTTGCACTCGCGGTCTCTGCGGTTGGCGAAAAAGGAAAACCAATCATCCGGGCGATGGACAGCCTATCGCAGATCATGTTCAAGTTTACAAATTACGTAATGCTGTTCGCGCCGATTGGGGTCGGCGCAGCGATGGCGCACACGATCGGCACGCAGGGGCCAAGCGTGCTGGTGAATCTCGGCAAATTGATCTGCTCGCTTTATTTGGCTCTGGTCATCTTCATCTTGTTGATCTTCGGGCTCGTGATTTGGATCGCTCGGATTCCGTTGCGGCAATTTGTCAAGGCAGTGCGCGAACCAGCGGCGCTCGCATTCGCGACTACGAGTAGTGAATCGGCGCTGCCGAAAGCAATGGAATCGATGGAGCGTTTTGGCGTACCACCGCACATCGTCGGCTTCGTCATGCCAACCGGCTATTCGTTCAACCTCACAGGATCGACATTGTATCTGGCAATGGCCTCGGTGTTCGTGGCACAAGCAGCCGAGACGACAATCGGGTGGCACATG
>Ga0193721_1000188_pt1 | contig 18513 bp, 17 predicted proteins | sample U2s2metaG_FD_145078 | JGI IMG/M metagenome (GOLD analysis project Ga0193721, IMG submission 145078) | Soil microbial communities from a riparian zone of the East river system, Colorado, United States - U2s2 | ecosystem: Environmental > Terrestrial > Soil > Riparian zone | place: USA: East River...
CTATTACTGGAATTTGGCACTCTAAGCGAACTGACCGGCAAGCCGGTTTTCTACGAGAAAGCGAAACGCGCCTTGGTTGAAACCTTCCAGCGCCGCTCGCCGCTCGGCCTGGTCGGAGAAAGCATTAACGTCGAGACAGGCGAATGGACGAATACTGACAGTCACATCAGCGGCGGCATTGACTCGTACTACGAATATCTGTGGAAGTGCTGGCTTCTCTTCGGCGATAAGGATTGCCGCGATATGTGGGAGGCCAGCATTCCTGCGGTTAACAAATATCTTGCCGACGAAATCCGGGGCGAACTGTGGTACGGCCACACCGACATGCAGACAGGTGAGCGGACCAAAACGACGTACGGCGCGCTTGATGCGTTTTTCCCTGGGTTACTTGCCCTTTCCGGGTATCTGGAGCGCGCGCGTCGGCTGCAGGCTTCATCGTTCAAGATGTGGAACCTGCACGGCATCGAGCCGGAAACTCTTGATTACAAGACGATGAGCGTGCTCGCGGGAAGTTATCATCTGCGGCCCGAAATCGTTGAGTCCACTTATTATCTTTATCATTACACGGGGGATCCGGAGTATCGGCGCATGGGCGAGAAAATGTTTGATGACTTTGTTAAATATTGCCGCGCCGACTCTGGCTACGCCGCGCTTGCCGACGTGGTCACCAAACAACAGCTCGATGAAATGCAGAGCTTCGTCTTGGCCGAGACCTTCAAATATTTCTATTTACTCTTCGCGTCGCCTGAAACCTTGCAATTCGATAAGGTTATCTTTAATACCGAAGCGCATCCGCTAAAACGAACGTGGTGAAACGTCCGATTTTCATATGATCCTTGAGTGGCTGAGACAGCAAAGGCGACGTCGCCTGCGAGCGCGGCCGTTTCCGAAAGAATGGCTGACGTTGGTTCAGCGGCATGTTGTCTTTTTTCATAAATTGTCCGGGAGCGATCGCTTCGAATTGCTTGGTCACATTCAAGTATTCCTTGCCGAAAAACGATTCGAAGGATGTGGCGGGTTCGAGATTACTGACGAGGTCCGTGTTACGATCGCGGCCCAAGCGTGTCTTCTGTTGCTCCATCGCGAGACAGACTATTTCCCCAGTCTCGTGACGATTCTTGTTTATCCATTGTCATACATGGTTCAGGAAGACCACCAGGTTGGTGAACATGTTTGGGAAGAAGGGACTGTGAATCGACTTGGCGAGACTGCTCGTAGAATGGGTTCGTTGGTCCTTTCATGGGGCGCTGTCAAACATGGTGCTGCGGATCCCTCCGACGGGAAGAACGTTGTGCTTCACGAATTTGCTCACCAGCTCGATTACGAAAATCACGCAGCCGATGGAGTACCGGGATTGGCAACGAAGGAACAGCAATTGGCCTGGAGCGAAGTGATGAGATCTGAGTTTGCGTCGCTCCGCACTGCCGATGAAACCGGAATACCGACCTTGCTCGATACTTACGGAGCCACTAATTCGGCTGAGTTTTTCGCTGTATCGGTGGAGGCCTTCTTCGAGCAACCGCGGGCGTTGCGCGATCGCCACCCAACGCTATACGCAGAATTGCAAAAGTATTTTCAGCAGGACCCTGTGGAATATTCTGCTGAGTCCTTGCTAGGAGAAACGTGACCTGTGATCCGTGATCAGTGATCGGTAAAGATTCGTGGCAACGGTGATCCTATTCACCGATCACTGTTCATTGATCACGTTTAGAATGCGCAAATCGAACGCAACGCTCGATGACCAGCGCGCCGTGCTTAGAGGATATGCTCACTGCGGTTGCGGTACGATCCGGAGATACGGCTTCGGCGCTTTCCACCCTTGCGGATAACGCTTCTTCGCCTCCTCGTCCGAAACGGAACCCGCAATGATTACATCGTCCCCTGGTTTCCAGTTGACTGGCGTCGCTACCTGATGCTTCGCGGTCAATTGCAGCGAGTCGATCACCCGCAGCACTTCGTCGAAGTTGCGCCCCGTCGTCATCGGGTAAACCAGGATCAACTTAATCTTTTTGTCCGGGCCGACGACGTAAACGTTGCGCACGGTTGCGTTGTCGGCAGGTGTACGCTTCTTCGGGTCGCCCTCAACATCCGCCGGAAGCATGCCGTACAATTTTGAGATCTTGAAGTCGGCATCACCAACGATTGGATAGTTCGGCGCCTGTCCTTGCGTTTCCTCAATATCCTTCGCCCAGCCTTTATGATCGCCAGTCGAATCGACTGATAATCCCATGATCTTCACGTTCCTGCGCTCGAACTCCGGCTTGATTTTCGCCATATAACCGAGCTCGGTCGTGCATACCGGAGTAAAGTCCTTCGGATGTGAGAACAGAATGGCCCAGGAGTTGCCGATCCAATCATGGAAACGGACCCGGCCTTCGGTGGTTTCCGCTTCAAAATCTGGTGCTGTATCGCCAATTTTCATAAGTTTTCCTCCGCTGATGTACTACGGCTAAGGCTTTCTCAAGTTCTGAGGGAAAAGTCAATACTGGCGTGGGGATGGTGACAATTCCTAGCTAGCGATCAGTTCGCAAAATTTATTCAGATCGATGTTGCCACCCGAGACGACTGCGACGATCGGGCCTTTGCCAGCTTTTCCACTCACAGCTGCAGCGAGCGGCAACGCGCCCGCACCTTCGGCGATTACCCGTGCCTTTTCCGCCATGAGCCGCATCGCTTTCCTGGTTTCCTCCAGGCTGACCACAAAGTAATCATCGACGATGGGTTTCATTCGCTCCCACATGCGAGGGAACGTGCTTTGGCCACCGGCACCATCGACAAAAGAAGCTTTCCAATCTTTGAATACCTGCGGCGATCCCATCTTGAAGGAGAGCGCTGAGGGTGCCGCAGTCTCGGGCTCAACCCCGAAAATTTTTGTCTCCGGCTTGAGCGCTTTGATAGCAGCACCGACGCCAGTGACGAGGCCGCCGCCACCGATGCTGGCGATGACAGCTGCCGTATCTGGAGCGTCCTTCAGAATTTCCAATCCCATTGTTCCGTGGCCGGCGATGAAATTGTCGTCGTCGAACGGATGAATGAATGTTCCGTCAGCACCGGGAAATGAGCGCTCGTCCAGTGTTTTCCATGCGACGTCGTACGATACCGGAATGAGTTTTGCACCGAGCGCTCGCATCCGATCCAACTTCGATTTGGGCGCGGTCTCGATGACTACGACGGCGCATGGCACACCCGCTTGTCGCGCCGCGTAGGCGACGCCCTGGCCGGCGTTTCCCGCGCTGATTGTCCAGACCCCGCGTTTGCGCTCCGAATCGGGAAGCAGTGCCACGGCATTCGCTGCGCCGCGCAACTTGTAGGCATTAATCGGCTGCAGATTTTCTAGCTTGAGCCGAATGTCCGGAAAATCCGGTCCCAGATCGAGGCGGATGAGAGGCGTGCGAACGATCGTGCGTGCAATTCGTTTGCGCGCTTCTTGTATTTCTGACAGCCGGATCGGGCGCACCGGTTCGAGTGTTGCGGACATGCATCTTTACTGTAGAGGCGACTGTCGCAGCCGCAATTCAGTCCCGTACTCGTTTCTTGTCATGTTGAGCCCTTCGGCTTCGCTCAGGACAGGCTCCGCGAAAGATCTCTGGCGATTATTGAGAGCTGCCGAAGAGAAGTGATCCGAGATTCTTCTCCCGCGACTGCGGGATCAGAATGACAGGGATGGATTACGGTACGAAAACAAATTGAACAGTCCTTGCACCGCCCCTGTCTGAGGCTTCACCATGATTAAAATTACCACTACGGCTCTAGTTGCGGTTGCGATGCTTACCGCATCCAGTGCGTTTGCAGGAGACAAGGCGTGTTGCGCCAAGGGCGTCTCGAAAGCGGATGCAATGGCGTGCGTTAATCTTGCAACGCTCAATCTCACGCCCGACCAAAAGACAAAAATCGAAACGTGGCAGGCCGAATGCATGAAGGCAGGCTGCACAAAGGAAAGCCGGCACACATTCCTTAAACAGGCCAGAGGAATTCTTTCTGCGCAGCAATTCGTTCAGTTGAAAGCGCAATGTCAGAAGTCCGCTAAGGCCACAAAGAAAACAGAAGCCTGATTTGCACCGATAGTTGTCAAACGGAATCGCGCCGTGGAAAATTCCGGCGCGATTTTTTTTTGGCGTCTTGCTTCTCAGTTGCCTGTTCGCGGCACTGGCAGCTAGAACTCATTTTAAAAATGGCGCTGTCATGTTGAGCGAAGCGAAACATCTCTGTCTATTTTGTTGGTGGTCGTTTCAGATTTGACCTGAGATTCTTCGCGTCGCTCAGAATGACATTCTGAGATGGTCTCTAAAACGTTTTGTCAGAATCGAGAAGGATTGTGACCGGCCCTTTGTTCACCAATTCTACTGACATCATTGCCTGGAAAACTCCTGTGGCCACAGTAATTCTCAACTTGCGCAACGCTTCGCTGAACTCTTCATAGAGCTGCTTCGCCTGTTCCGGCGGTGCTGCAGCAATAAAGCTGGGCCTGCGTTGACCCCGCGCATCGCCGTAAAGCGTAAACTGCGAAACAACGAGCGCGCTGCCTTTCACGTCCAGAAGCGATCGGTTCATTTTTCCCTGATCGTCCTCAAAAATTCTCAGGTTGGCGATTTTCTCGGCCATGCTGACAGCGACGGCGGATAGATCATTGCGCCCGATGCCAAGTAATATCACGAGGCCCGCCGCGATTTCTCCCGTGACTGCGCCTTCCACAGTTACACGCGCGCGACTAACACGCTGGACAACGGCTCGCATTTTTTTAGCTACAAGATTTTCTGCAGCAGATCGGCAAGCCGCCAACCGGCTTTGTGTAATTCTTGGCGGACAACGCCGGTCGCCCACGCGCGATAGTTCATTTGATTCGCAGTCGGTTTTTCGACTGCTTCACCGGCAGCAACGACACGGTCTTCCTCTGGTTGCGTGTGTACATTTTTGAAATCCAGCCTCGCATACGCCTCGCGCGCAATTGGCAAAATTTCGTCCGCCCAGATCTCGGCATAACTATCAACGGGAACATTCGGCGGCATTTGCCAGTTGTTGGGTTCACGCGTCGCCATCTTGTGGATCAGTTCGCTCTTGTGCGGTTCGATGAGCGCCTGCAATTCGCCTTTTCGTGGCGCGATGGGTCCCTGGAGAAAAAGCGCGTTCACCGCGTCATTGTCCCAAAAGCCGTGGAATTTCTCCTTATGAATTCCGCGCCTTCGTGCCGGTTCGTCGCTCAGTTGGAGTGTAAACGTATTTCCGCCTTCGTCTCCAAGTGCCGACTTATCTTCATTAGGATCCACCACTCGCCCCTGCCGATCGAAATATTCCGCGCCTACGTGCAGCGGCTGATGAATGTCGGCAACGTAATGAGCAAGCAAAATGAGGGCTACGGCCTTTGTAATTCTGCGCTCATTTTGTTCAGGCACTTGTCCCTGCAGGACTTGGATGCAAAATGGAATCATGTGGACTACATCCCATTTGCTGCGGCCGGCCGAACTGTCCCGGTATCTTTGGGCCGGCACGACTGGAACGTCTGTATAGTGGAACCAATGATGCGAAGGCCCACCTGGATTTACGGCGGTCGTCGGCGGATTTGCTCGCCAGAAATCGCGCAACTGGCTGTCGATGTTCCGATGCGCTGAATAATGAAATGACATCGGATCATCGACACCGTTTTTGTCCCAGCCTTTGATTTCATCGGCAATGACAGCAGCTTTTTCCAGAGTAAATCCGTCCAGCAACGCGCGGATCTTTGCCGCAGTGGGCGTGTTCGCCAATCGTTCGTCCGCAATCGCGCCCACGATCTCATGTCCGAGCGGGCCGTACGCCTGCGCCATCATTGCGAAGCGGACCGTAAGAAGAATCGTCAGCAGCGTGCGCCGAAGCCCAAATTTCATTTTCAGAAGGGCGAGGATACAATTGAATTGCGCCTTTCCCAGAAAGTTCCAGCGTGTCTCTCAGCTCAGCTGTTAGAATCCAGGCGGATTTTCTCGAGACGTTCTTGTAGTTTCGAGAAGTGCGACCCAGGCCAATAAATCTGTTCGCAATCGGTGCAACGCTGGAATTTCTCGTAGTAGATATTGGTAAGCGGTTCGAGTCGCTCAACTATTTCGGCCTTGGAAACATTTCGCAGCAGCCCGTTGCAGCGAATGCATCGCGTAAATGGGGCAATGGAATCGAGAAGATTAAAGCGGCGGGTCACTTCGACGGTTTGTTCGTCAGCGTTTTGTGAACGCGGGTAGTAACCGGTCTTTACTACCGCGTGCATGAGCAAGCGACGATCACGTGTCAGGAGTGCCCGATTTTCGCGCTCCATGATCCGCAACAATTGCCGATCGTCTGCCTGAGGATCATAGGCGACATCGAAGCCGAGCAGGCGCAAGTTACGCGTAAGTTTTCCGAGATGGCCATCTGCGACAAAACCGCTAGCGCCAGTAGTTTGTAATCGTTGTTTCTTAAATTGCGGCATTCCTGCTCCTACCGGATAAAGTTCGATTTCCGCGTCGGTCCCAAGCGTGTAATGAACATCGACGGGCTGCCCACTAACCAAGATCAAATCGACTTCCGGATGCGGCACGCCGCACGATTCGATCACATCCTTGATCGATGTTTTTTCGCGTAGGCAGCGTTCGATCCTTTGACCACGCGATTTGGATCGGACAAAGAAATCAAGGTCCCCGTGTAAACTGAGCCGAACCGTAAATGGACTCACATCAATTCGTGATTCGTGCGTTGGCGTACGCGTACTCGAAGGTTGTGGCGCGCGGTCGTCCCATCAACTTGCCCGGCCCAAGAGGCTCGTCTTCTCCATAATAGCAGTCGATCTGCCAGCGGCGCAGACCGCCGCCGGTATCCATAATCTTCCAACGATTACTGTGAAACACATTCTGCAAATCCGGGGATTCGGTCTCGACGACCGCACCACGACGGAGGATGCCATGAGCGAACTTCATCGCAGCGGAAAAGCGCGGAACCAAAACTCCGCCTCCGCCTGTAGCGGCTGAAGCGAATGCATATGAATCTCCGCCGTTGTAACGAATGTAATTGCGCCCATTGACCGGTGTAACGATCCGGCCAAAGCCTTCCTTCTTCACCGAGCGGAGAAAATCCCGTGGATATTTTCGCCCGCGCAAACCAGGTTTTGTAATTGGGGTTGCATCAAATCCGCGTTCGAATGTGAAGCCGGATTCCTTCGGCGTGTAATAAAGAGTGCAGACTACAAAGTATTCACCGTTATGTCCCTGAGGACGCCGCGCCAATCTTTCGTTCTCATGCGCAAGCCGCTGTACAACTTCCGGCCACGGAATGTCCGCTCGGGCGATCGTGCTCCACGCCATGATTATGCCGCTTACGCCTAATAAGTGTAGCCACGTGCCTGTGGCACGTCTGGACTGGACCGCCCGCAGGGCGGTGGCTACAACGTCGATCGCCAACCAGCCTAGCCGAAAAGGGATTCGATCGGACCGCCGATCAAAACTTCGATGGGGAGTCGTTTCCATTCGTATTCGTAGGGCGGTTGCTTCCACGCGAACTGCTCTAATTTTCGGAGCATGCGAATGATTTCAATGCCTGTTTGAAACGGTTGGAACGCATTACGATCGGTTATGTGCAACTGAGCGCCGCTACAAAGTTCGCCCGCAAACTTGTGAAAGGTCGGCTGGAAATAATTTTCGCGGAAGAAAACTCCGGGCAATTTTGATGCATTGAGCTCGCGGCAGAGTCTTTCGGCTTCGATAAACGGTGCGCCGAAAATCTCGAATGGACGTGTTGTGCCGCGGCCTTCCGAAATATTTGTTCCTTCCAGAAGACACATGCCTGGATAAACCGTCGCAGTATCGAGCGTGGGCATGTTGGGTGACGGCATCACCCATGGCAGACCGGTTTGATCCAACCACATCTGGCGCTCCCAGCTTTTCATCGGCAGGATCGACACTCGACATTGCGGGAAGGCCTCGTCTCGAAATTGCCGAGCAAGTTCACCGATGGTTTTTGCGTGGCGCACCGGAATCGGATGGAGACCCACGAACGATTTGTAATTGGGATCGAGCAGCGGCCCTTCCATCGTCACGCCATTAATCGGATTCGGCCGATCGAGAACGGCAACCTCTATGCCCGCTTTCTCGCAGGCGCGCATGCAGAGATACATCGTCCAGATAAAGGTATAATAGCGCGCCCCGACGTCCTGGAGATCTACGAGCAAAACGTCCACGTCTTTCAGCATGTCCGTAGTCGGCTCGCGATGTTCGCCGTACAGACTGTAAACAGGAATGCGGAAACGCGGATGCTCGTAACTTTTCCATTCCACCATGTTGTCCTGCGTCTGGCCGAGGAACCCGTGTTGCGGACCAAAGAGCGCCGAGAGACGAAAAAGATTGCCATCATGTCGCTGGAGAATCCGCGACGCGTGCTCGAGCTTCGCAGAGACCGAGGCGGGATGCAGCAGCGCGCCGATGCGTGCGTCGCGAAATTTCTCTGGCCAGAGTTCGCTTAAATGATCGAGTGGCAACTCGACGGACATAGCGTTCTTCTAGCACAACGCGGAATTCTCGCGAGACGTTGTAGCGGTGCTTGTGTCAAGCACCGTAAGTCATCAGGCGTTTGGCACAAACGCCTCTACAACCACGTTTGTCGTACGACCCCAATCACTATGGCTATCCCAGTCAGAACTGCGCACAACTTGGCGAACAATTCACCATGGCGCGTGTAAAAGGTTAGTTCAATCTCGGTCGGGATCTTTACCTCGCCAGTGAGCACGCCTTCGGTAAACGTGCTGCCTGTGTCATCCTGCAATTTTTGGGTGACACGCCCGAATTCGTTTACAAAACAAGTTACCCCGGTGTTCGCGGCGCGAACCATCGGACGGCGTGTTTCTACGCAGCGAAAAATGGCGTTTGCTAGGTGCTGGTGCGAACCGGCGGAATGCAAAAACCATCCATCGTTTGTTATGTCTGCCAGTAGATTTGCGCCGGGATTCGTCTCGCTCGGAAGCACAAAGCGTCGGGTCAGCTCGCCGAGTGTGTCTTCAAAACAGATCAACGGCGCTACTTTGACATCCCTGTTTGTCAGCTCGAATACTGTGTGGTTCTTGCCCGCTTTGAAATCGCCAGGCACCTGGTCGCCAACAATTCGCGCAAGCAGGGGAACGGAGTGCCGCCCCGGAACATATTCGCCAAACGGGACGAGATGCAGCTTTCGATAAACCTGGACTTGCTCACCTCCATCGGAAACAAGCAGTGCGGCGTTATACACGTCACCGTTTTCCTCGTCGATTGTGCCCAAAAGGATGTCGCTCTCGGCCGACGCCGCCAGATCCATCACGAATTGATAACTTTCCCGGTCCGCAAGAACCGGCCCTGGCATGGAGCTTTCCGGCCAGATCAATAGATCCGCTGGAGGAGTGGAGCGCAGCGCAATTTCGCTGAGGCGCCTGAATTGATCGAAAATCTTGCGCGTAAACTGCGGGTCGAACTTTTGATTTTGGGGCACATTCGATTGCACCGCAGCAACCCGGAGCGGCTTTGTCGGTGGAGAAACCTGGGTAGCGCGCAGACCAAAAGTGAGAACGCCCACGATGGTTACCAATGTTAGCGTCAGGTCAAAGTGTGGGCGCACCGTGCGTGTGCTCACCTCAAGAACCAAACGGCGCGCGGTTGTGACCGCAATGACGTTCGCAAACGCGACCAGGAATGATAAACCGGCGACGCCGGTAAATTCCGCGATCTGGATCAGCGGCCAGTTGCCATGCAGCGCGACGCCCAGCCCGTTCCAACCGAAACCGGAGAACACCCAGCCACGGAACCATTCCTGCGTTACCCATGCAGCAGCGACAAGAAAGGCGAGGAGCAGATTATTTGTTGATTTTATCCACGGCGATCGCGAAGGAGCGGCGCCGCTGCGGGCCTGAGCCAGCATCCGGTCCCATTTCGTCGAACGTGATTCCCTCCTTCTTTCTCGTGGCTGGAGCAGCCCGCAAAACCACGCCCATAGAGCGAAATAAATCGCCATGTAGAATGAAAGAACAAACCAACCGGGACCAGTGACAGTTGTCAGCCAGGAAAAAGCCGTCCAAAAAAATGTCAATCCAGCAACGTAACCGAGCAGAAGATTACGAATCCAGCGATGCCGCCACCCTGCTTCTGAAAACCAAATTGCGGCGATGAGCGGTGTGAGAGCAATCCAGCACAGCCACGTAAAATTAAACGGTGCAAAACAACCCGTGTAGAGAAGCCCGCTGCAAATCGCTGCCAGCCATGGCCAAACCACAGTTAATTTTTTCATCAAGTCGTGCAACTCAGTCGCAACCTCCAACCTCCAGAGAAACTTCAAGCATCAACGCTCGGCGCTCCCCATACTGTCATGTTGAGCGGAGCGAAACATCTCTGATTATTGTTTGGGAACTGGAAGAAAGGCCAGAGATCCTTCGCTTTGCTCAGGATGACAATAGCGTCTTTGAATATGGTGCTTGGAATTTGAACCTTCAGATTATCTCGTCAGAGCCTAGGGAACTCGATGCTGATGCGTTCGCGTAGGCGCGACTCGGCGTCCTTTTGGAGCCAATTCCAGAGACGATCGAGTTTCTCTTTGCCTTCAATTTTGATTTGATTGAGCTCTGCGGAGTTGAATTTTCCGCTCTCTGGCCGGCGCTGCGCAAAAAGGTAATACTTGATCTTTGGTTCCGTCCCCGACGGACGCACTGCGATGCGCGTTCCATCTTGTAACTCGAACATCAACATTTTTTCCTTTGGAATTTGGTCGCCTTCCACATCCTTAATTTCGTTGGTCTCGAAGTTTCTAATGTTGGCGACTTTTGAGCCAAGCACTTCCTGGAATGGATTCGTGGCGTAAGATTTGATCAGGCGCGCGATTTTTGTTGCGCCTTCTGCACCCTCGAAAACGAGGGAGCCGTTTTTCTCGACGAAATAACCAAACTCGGAATAAATGTCATCGAGTAATTGATCGACGTTTTTGCCGTGCGCCTTTGCGTAAGCGGCCACTTCGCAAAACATGATCACGGCACCGTTGCCGTCTTTGTCGCGCACGAAATCCGCGCCGCTATAGCCATAACTTTCTTCGCCACCGAACACATAAAATGAAGAGTGTTCCAGACGTAGCTTCCGCGTTTCGTCCTCGGAAAGATCGACATAATTGCGTCGCAGCCCTTCTGGAATTGCGCATTCATAATCGCCCAGCTTGGCGCCGATGTATTTGAAGCCGGTCAATGTTTCGATGCAGCGCAGACCGTAGTGTGCAGCGATCGCTTTTTGCAGATCAGTAGTAACAAAGGTTTTGATAATGACTCCCCGCGAAGCGTTCTGTTTATTCAGCACGCCTTTCTCAAATAGCGTTTTAGTTCGGTACCAGGCGATCAACGATCCGATTTGATTCCCAGTAAGTAATTTCATTTTTCCGTCGGCTGAACGAACTGCCGCGCCCACCCGGTCACAATCTGGATCAGTCGCAACCACCACGTCAGCCTCTTCCTTTTCTGCCAAATTGATTGCCATTGTTAATGCTTCGGCATTTTCCGGATTCGCCGATTTCACCGTCGGAAATCGGCCATCGAAATGATCTTGTTCCGGCACTACTTTGAAATTGAAACCCAGCCTTTTGAGCATGGGCTTGACGATCACGCTGCCAGTTCCATGCAGAGAGGTGTAGATAATCTTCAGTGTTTTCGCCTCGCGAATGACCTTTGGATCCAGAACGAGCGTTTCGAGTCGATCCATGTATGCGTCGTCGATGTCCTTGCCAATGAGAGTTATCTTGCCCTGTCGATCCCTTGCTACCGGATCGTCCGCTTCGGAGACGATCGCGTTCACTTTTGCAATAATCCCACTCGCGTGGGGTTCGATTACCTGTGCGCCGTCGCTGAAGTAAACTTTGTAACCGTTATCGTGCGGTGGGTTATGACTCGCCGTGATCACGACGCCGGCATTTGCCCTGAGATAACGAACCGCAAACGAAAGTTCCGGGACGGACCGTGGCCCGTCGAATACAAATGCGTCGCAACCGTTTTCGGATGCAACTTTGCCAGCAAGCTCCGCGAACTCCTTCGAGAAAAATCTCGGATCATGCGCGATCACAAGTTTTGGCTTCGTTGAAATTTTTTCGCGTTGGTTCCAATCGTGCAGATAAGCAACGAGTCCCTGCGTCGCGCGACTGATGTTGAAGAAATTCATCGCGTTCGTTCCGACGCATGGAAATTCGGGCCGCTCGTTCTCGCGCGCATTCCCGCGCTCAGCGGAAGTTACGATTTTTCCAATGGTCCGACCGCGCAGCCCGCCGGTTCCAAAGGAAAGTGTCCGGTAAAAGCGATCATTTAATTCCGACCATTTGTCTGCGCTAACGAGTTCGCCGACAGATCGCGAGTAGAGGTCAGACGGCGCGCCGTCCAGCAACGCATAAATATTTTTCGCTGCTGATTCCATCAATTGTCCATCAGCAACTGCGCCGGAGATTTTCGAATCAAGTTGTTCAGAATGGCCAGGCATCGCAGCGAACTGTTCCGCCATCTGCGGTTGTAGGGCAAGCGCTTCGCTTACTCGCGCACTGGACAACCGAAGCGGTCGTCTGCAATTTACCGGATTGAAGGCCGTGGCCCTTTTGTAAACGCTCGATAAACCAGCATTGCGGTGGCAATATCTTCCACTGCCATACCTAACGACTTAAAGACTATAGTTTCATTCGAACGCGCCGGAATTTTTCCAGCGAGCGCTTCGCCGAGTTCCGCATAGATCTTTGCTCCGGAAAGAATGATATCGCCGGATTCTTTCATTGCGCCTTCGCGCGAATCGACAAAGACGACATTGGTCATTGCTTCATCGTCGAGTTCGCGCCAGTCGGGACGGCACGCGCCAATCGCGTTCACGTGGCAACCGGCCTTTAGCCACGATCCCTTTAAGACTGGCTTTTTCGAGTTTGTCACTGTGACCACAACGTCCGCGCCGCGCACTGCTTCTTCAGCAGAAACCGCTATTGCGCCAATTTCTTCGGCGAATTGCTTTGCGTGTTCGCTCATTGGGCTCCAGACACGAATTTCCTCAAAGTTTCGAACCAGTCGCAGAGCTTCTGCATGACTGCGCGCCTGCACACCGCTTCCGAGAATCGCGAGAATCTTTGAATCGGGCGCCGCGAGAAATTTTGTCGCCGCGGCCGAGACTGCGGCTGTTCTCATTTCAGTAATCAATCGGCCATCCATTATTGCCAGGGGCGTACCGGTCTCGGGATCGATCAGAAAAATCGTCGCCATGTGAGTTGGGATTCCACGCTCAGCGTTAGATGGATAGAAAGTGACGGCTTTCAAGCCGAGTCCATCCGGAGCTAGTGCAGGCATCAAACCCAGGAATCCGGTCGCCGCGGCGACATCGACGTGAACGATCGAGCGCACCGGCTGAGTTACCCTGCCCGCAGAAAAATCGATCAATGCTTTTTCCATGACTGGAATCAAATCCGCCATCCGTAGATGCTGACGCACTTGTTCTTCGTTTAAGAAGATTGGCCCGTCGCTCTTCATTGGTTTTTCGGGCTGGTCTGCAACAGCCCTGACTCAACCAGGCTTTGTCGCGAGCGCATAAAGAACATTCGTCTCAACGGCGGAAATCTTTTCATCGCGAATGAAAGCTAAATTAGCTTCTTTGACTCTTTCACGCTGCGACGGGTTTAACTGTTCGATCGTTCCCCGGTAGCCCGACCCTAAAACGATCGTCCACCAATCCTCAGCCGAGCTAATCGGGTGAAGGCGATTTTCATCTGCTATTTTCGCCGATTCGACGCCTCCGTCTCTCATGATCGTCATAAGGCTTGCCGGATTGTTGATCCGGTCCCATGGGTTGAAGCCCTTGTACAGATCAGCCCGCACATCCTTAATTGACGCCCAAAATGCGCTATTTGCCGGCTCGAACAGATTTGGTCCCCACGTTGTGACAGCCAACTGGCCGCCGAGTCGTACGCAACGCCAAAGTTCGCGCACTCCAGCGGCCATATCGGGAACGAAGAAAATTCCGAACACGCATACTGCGGCATCGAAGCTTTTATTTGGAAATCTGAGAGAGAGCAAATCGCCCAGCTCGAACTGCGTGTTGCCAAGACGTCGTTGCGCTGCTTTGGCCTGCGCCAAGTCCAAAAGCGCTTGAGCAACATCAACTCCTATTACCTTTCCTTCAGGTCCGACGAATTCAGCAGCTGAAAGCGCAGAAGCTCCGGCCCCGCAGCAAGCGTCCAGTACTCGCGATCCATTTTGTAATGAGAGGTGCTCAATTGTTTTGCGTCCGAAATAGTCCCAAAAGCCGAGTGGGGATGCGTCGTAGAAGCCAGCTGCTGCGTTGTATGCGAAAGCAGCGCGACGTTGTGCATCGTCCGGCCTGTTTGTTATCATTCGGATTTTGGAGCGTGATGATTTCGGAACGGTTTAACCACGAATTGCACGGATAACACAGATGAAAACAACAATCTTGATCTCAGTTTACTTATCCGTGCTATCCGAGTAATCCGTGGTTCCTTCTGAGTTGCAATGAGCGCGTCTGAGAAATTGCAAACACGTTGCGTAATCGTGGGTGGCGGACCGGCGGGGATGATGGCTGGCTATTTGCTCGCGCGAGCGGGCGTGCCCGTGGTTGTGCTCGAAAAACACGCCGATTTCAACCGCGATTTTCGCGGCGATACCATCCATCCGTCAACCTTGGAACTGATGTATGAGCTCGAGCTGCTGGATGAATTCCTCAAATTGCCGCACCAGGAACTGCGTGAATTGCGTGCAGTGGTTAACGGCCAGGTCGTGCCGGCGGCTGATTTCACAAAGCTTCCCACGCGTTGCAAATTCATCGCGTTCATGCCGCAGTGGGATTTTCTAAACTTCATTTCACGTCACGCCAAACGGTTTCCGGCGTTCCGATTGTTCATGGAAGCGGAAGTCGTCGATTTGTTAATGGAGAATTCACGTGTGGTCGGTGTGCGCGCAAAAACAGCCAAGGGCGAACTGGAAGTTCGTGCGGACCTTGTTATCGGCGCTGATGGGCGGCATTCGATTGTTCACACCCGTGCCGGTCTTGAGCTGCGCGAGTTCGGTGTGCCGATTGACGTTCTTTGGATGCGGATTCCTAAGAAAGAGGGAGATCCGAAACAAACGCTCGGCTTCTTTCAACACGGCAAGCTACTAGTGTTACTCGACCGCGATGATTATTGGCAGTGCGGTTTTGTCATCCCCAAAGGCGGCTTCGACGAGATCAAAGCGCGCGGGCTGACGCAATTTCAAAACGACATTGCCAGCTTCGCGGGTTTTTTACGCGACCGTGTCGCGGAACTGAACGACTGGTCGAAGATCAAACTGCTGACAGTGCAAGTGAATCGCCTGCGCGATTGGTGCTGCGAAGGATTGCTTTGCATCGGCGACTCTGCACACGCGATGTCACCAGCAGGCGGTGTTGGAATCAACCTCGCTATTCAGGACGCAGTGGCGACTGCAAACTTGCTCGCGGAAAAACTCCAGCACGGCCCAGTGCACCTTGACGACTTGCGAACGGTGCAGGCGCGCCGTGAATGGCCGACACGTCTGATCCAGGGAATGCAAATCTTCATTCACCGCCGGGTTGTCACCGGTCGGAGGTCCGGCGAGAAGCAGACTTCACTTCCGTTCGTGCTGCGTTTGCTGAAACGGTTTCGAATTCTGCGACAACTGCCCGCACGTTTCATCGGCCTCGGGCCGCGCCCTGAACATGTCCGCAGTCCGATCGCAGATTAGAGGGCGCCTCGACACAGCGAGGCGGTTACAACATCATAAGATCGCTTCTCGGAATTTTTGAATTCGGTCGAGACGGAAGCCGCATCAGACAAGAAGAAGCGAACCACGCAGGTCTCTTAAACTATGTCACACGCCGAAACTCCATTTCCTTCTACTAATCTAGTTGTCTCACGAACACTCAGCGCGTTCGAGCTGCTGTTCGGCGCATTCATCGTGATCGGTCACAACGTTTTTCACATCGTGCCCAATGAAGTGATTATTTTGTCTATCTTAGGCTTGGTGTCGATCAGACTCCGGGATGGCCGATGGTCTTCAATGGGATTTGCGCGGCCTCCGTCATGGCGCCGGATCTTACTGATCGCACTGGTCGCGGCTGGCGTGCGCATCGTCCTTGGGCAATTCGTCATCGAACCGATTACTGGATTTTTCTGGCCGGCGCCGAAGGCGCCCGAGCTCGCAAATGAAATCGCCGGCAATGCGAAAATGGCGTTGTTGGCTCTGTTATTAGTCTGGACGTTTGCCGCGTTCGGTGAAGAAATCGCGTATCGAGGATATCTCCTTACGCGCGCAGCCGACATTGGAAACAGATCGACAACGGCTTATTGGATTGGGATTGTGTTTATCTCAATTTTGTTTGGCTACGGCCATTATTATAAAGGGCCATCAGGAGTCACTGATTCTGGGATTGCCGGCGTAATCTTGGGAGCGGCTTACATGCTGGGGGGCCGAAATCTCTGGGCCTGCATTTTGGCTCACGGATTTATTGACACATTTGCAGTGATGGACGCTTTTTTCGGATGGTCGACGTAGATATGATCCTCGATTTTCCGACTATCCTTTCAGCCCGCGATCGGATTCAATCACATATTCATCGTACGTTTGTGCTGACGAGCTCGCGACTGGACGAGGCCAGCGAAGCCTCACTATTCTTTAAGTGCGAAAATTTTCAGAAGATTGGCGCGTTCAAGGCACGTGGAGCGACAAATGCCGTTTTTTCGCTCGACGATGCGACGGCCAGTCGCGGCGTGGCGACGCATTCGTCGGGAAACCATGGAGCTGCTGTGGCGAGAGCGGCGAGCCTTCGCGGTATTCCCGCCCACATCGTCATGCCGTCGAACTCGGCGAAGGTGAAGGTTCGCGCAGTAGAAAGCTACGGAGCGCGCGTTGTGTTTTGCGAGCCCACGGAAGAGGCGCGTGAGACCGCATGCGCGGATGTGATCGCCAAGACCGGGGCAACACTGATTCACTCTTTCGAAAATCCGGACGTCATAGCGGGGCAGGGGACAGCTGTGGTGGAATTACTGGAAGACGTTCCTGATCTCGATCTTGTGATGTGTCCAGTCGGCGGAGGAGGATTGCTGTCCGGCACAGCTATCGCCGCAAAATCGATGCGACCAAGCATCAGCGTGATTGCGGCTGAACCGGAAAATGCGGACGATGCAGCGCAATCATTTCGCGCGGGGCGAGTGATTCAAACCGAAAAGAAATTCACCATTGCCGATGGTCTGCGGACAAATGTCGGCGAGCCAAACTTTGCGATCATCAAGCGGTACGTGGACGACATTGTAACCGTAAGTGAGAAGGCAATTATCTCGGCGATGCGCACAATTTGGGAGACGATGAAAATCATTGTGGAGCCATCAGCAGCTGTTCCGTTTGCCGCGATTCAGGACCGGAAGATCGCCGTCGCTGGCAAACGGGTGGGCATTATTCTCACCGGAGGAAACGTCGATCTCGACGCGTTGCCGTGGAATCTGTAGTGGCCGCCGTGTCGGCTGCGGGATACAGATGACGTTGCAGGCGACACGCCTGCCTCCACAGCGGAGACGAGCCTGAGCATGAGCATGAGCATGAGCATGAGCATGAGTATGGATGCGTGAATTGTGGAGACTTACGTCTTATTTTTTTATCGCCAGCGTTATCGGGGGAGTAATTAACGCGTTGGCTGGTGGCGGCGGATTGATAACATTCCCGCTGCTAATGCTGGTTGTCGGGCCGGTGACGGCCGATGCCACAAGCGCAATCGCGCTATTCCCCGCATATCCCGCGGCAGTCTGGCGTACCCGCAGCCAATTGGAAGGTATCTTCGATCGCGGATGGTTATGGCTGCTTGTGATTCCAAGTGTGCTCGGCGGTTTAATCGGAGCTGTGCTGCTGAGCCGGACGGACAATCGCAACTTTATTCAGTTAGTACCGTGGTTGGTGTTAGTCGCCACGGCCATCATTGTGTTGCGGCCGATCCTGGTTCGACGCGACGAAAGTGGTGGCGTGCATCCGGAAATCACGGTGGCACTGGCTCGCATTCGCAGAACACAAAGACGGTCCACGGCAAGAACAACAGTGTTCATGGGAGAAGCGCTGTTAACATGGGTCGCGGCCACAGTAATAGAATGACTACGACACGAGGAGTCGGTCACGGATCAAGCTTTAGATCTGCGCATATGGGATCCCATGGCATGCATGGAATGGCGCGTATGGGTGGAGTGGGCCATGGCGGTCGTGGCCGGTAAGGGTAAACAGAAAAACAGGTTGGATTACTTAAGAGTAATCTCGCGCATCGTTTTTGTTCCCAGAATTTCGCGGATATCGAGTCGCTTCGTAGCGGTGGTGAGGCGTTGCTCCTCGGTGCCCATGACTTTCTCGACGATAGGATCCATTTTGTCCCGGAGATTATCGAATGCAGCCCAGTTAGGATATTGAACCAGGATCATTATGTTGAAATCCTGAGGCCCGGAGGCTTCGCCGTTCAGGATTTTGTAATCGAGGATGATTTTTTGCTTTTTCTCCTCGTCGTAAACCGGCTTCACGGTTTG
>Ga0193721_1000189_pt1 | contig 18439 bp, 13 predicted proteins | sample U2s2metaG_FD_145078 | JGI IMG/M metagenome (GOLD analysis project Ga0193721, IMG submission 145078) | Soil microbial communities from a riparian zone of the East river system, Colorado, United States - U2s2 | ecosystem: Environmental > Terrestrial > Soil > Riparian zone | place: USA: East River...
CGCCACAATGCTAAAGCGCATCCTGCGGAGACGACGTTGAATATCAAAGCGATTGGGCGACCACCGCCATGCGGCCAGGTAAAGACCGCGAGCGCTCCTATGAGCGGCACAAAAATAATCGCAGTAATCAAGCCAACCATGCGTAGAGAAGGAGCAACGCCAGCATTCCGATGGCTACCGCGCCGAGATAAGTTTGGATTTGTCCCGAATGCGCACCGGACATCAAACGGCCCAAACCCCGCGCACCGGCGGTCGTCTGATCGACTCCGGCATTGATCCCACGCTCATCAACGCTGGCTGTAAAAATTCCAAAGACTTGACCGACAGCGCCGATCCCGCGCACCAAGCCGTCCCAAAAATAGCGATCCATCCAGTCGGACAGACGTGCGGCCATCCAACTGAAAGCGATGACCGTGTGATCATAAAGTTCGTCGATCCACATTTTGTTCGCGAGAAATTGAAACAAACGTGGCTGCGCATATTCGAGCGGGTCGATCTCCGCTGGGCGATCTCGACCTGACACACCAGCCTTGCGATACATCCAGACCCCGACGACGACACCTGCGCTAACGAGCGCGAGGGAAACAAAAAGCATGGGCTGAACCAAACGCGCGATCTCGAAGTGCACAGGTTCACCCAGAAGATATCCCTGCAGCCACGGCCACGCAGGCGTAAGCAGTACGCTGAAAAAAATCGCGCAAAGCGCCAGCACGATCAGAGGCATCGTCATTACACGTGTGCTTTCGTGTGCGTGCTCGGAACAAGAGCGTGTTTGGCCGAAAAAGACATAGATCATTTGCCGCGTCATGTAGAGCGCGGTGAGAATGACGCCAACCAGCATGAGATAAAACGGCCAATGCGACGCGTGCCAATCTGCGGTTGCGTGCAGAATCTCTTCTTTGGTCCAGCCGCCGGAGAAAAAGAACGGCACGCCGCTGAGCGCCATCACCCCGATGGCGTACGTCATAAATGTCACCGGCATGAGGGGCCGCAGACCGCCCATTGTGCGAATGTCCTGTTCGCCCTGGCATCCGTGGATCACCGAGCCTGCGCCGAGAAAAAGGAGCGCTTTAAAAAAACCGTGCGCGAGGAGGTGCATGATTCCAGCCGCAACGCCGCCGACTCCTAATGAGACCATCATCAAACCAAGTTGCGACACGGTCGAATACGCCAGGATGCGTTTGATGTCTTCCTGCGCGATCGCGATGAGCGCGGCCATTAACGCTGTGGTTACTCCGATCCACACCACGACGGTCAGTTGGGAGGTCACGCCATTGATTGCGCCCAACGAGAAGAGCGGATAGACGCGGGCTACAAGGAACACGCCGGCAGCAACCATTGTCGCCGCGTGGATCAACGCGCTCACTGGCGTCGGACCTTCCATCGCGTCCGGTAGCCAGACATGCAGCGGGAATTGTCCGGACTTTCCTGCGGCACCGCAGAAGATTAGCAGCGCAATGAACGTGGCGCTTGCGCCGAGCATGGCCAGACCGCCACTTTCCAGGCAACCGTTTCCGCCATCGTAAAACAGAAGTGTGCCGCTGCGGCCGTAGAGCCACAGCAACCCGAGAAAAAATCCCATGTCGCCGATGCGCGTGGTGATAAATGCCTTTTTTGCGGCAGCCGCAGCGCTGGGTCGCTCGATCCAGAACCCGATGAGTAAATACGATGCGAGGCCAACAAGCTCCCAAAAAATGAAAAGCAAAAGCAAACTGTTCGCGATGACCAGGCCCAGCATCGCGGCGGAGAAGAACGAGAGATACGCGAAGAAGCGGGTGAAATTCTTGTCATCGGCCATGTAGCCGACGCTAAAGACAAAAATGCAGAGTCCCACCAGCGCAATCATCACGAGCATCACGGCAGCCAGCGGATCGAGAAGAAATCCGAGCCGCAAGGCATGTTCGCCGAACGTGAACCAATTGAAATTCTGAACGGCGCGAAAGCCGGGTGCTTGCAGCGTGGACACAAAGGCCAAGATCGACAGCGCAAGCGCGGTTACCTCGCCAATTACTGCTAGCGCGACTGCGCTTTTCCGCCGCGCCTTCGACAAACTCAAAATGATGAAGGAAGCCGCAAATGGCGCTGCGGGGATCAACCAGAGACAGGTTGTGATCGAGGAATTCATCCCCTTAGTTGGTCAAGCTGATCGACGTTGGTCGTGTGATAGTGGCGGTAAACAGCGATAACCATGGCAAGACCAACGGCGGCTTCGGCAGCGGCTATCGCAATAGAAAAAAGTGCGATCATCACGCCGACGGGCGATTGATGCTGTGGACCAAAACGCCAGAAAGCGATAAAATTCAGGTTCGCGGCCGCCAGCATCATTTCGATTCCGATAAGAATGAAAATAGCGTGGCGGCGACTCAGCGCCGCAAGCAGCCCAATGGAAAATAGTGCGGCAGAAACGATGAGAAAAACCTGGAGAGTGGGTGTCACCGTTTTTCCTCCATCACGAGAATCAGCGCGCCGATCAGCGCGGCGGTCAGGAGAAGCCCGACGCATTGCAATGGCCAGACATAAGTCGTCATCAATGCTGCGCCAATTTGTTTGACCGTAAGCGCCGGCATGTGTGGGGCGATGATAGCAAGCGATTGCGTCTTTAAAATCGACCATGTCAAACTGCCAAACACAGCGACAGCAACGATAGCCCCGCCCCAGTTGAATCCGCGATTTCTCCCAACATCGCGACGCGTTAGGAGAATCGTAAAAACGATCAAGACCGCGACGGCACCGATATAAATGAATACCAGCGCCAGGCCGACAAATTCAGCACCCAGCAGAAAGAAAAGCGCCGCGACACCAACCAATGCGACTGCGAAACTGAGCGCGGCGTGCATCAATTTTCGCAACGTCGCAGCCGCGAGCGCCGCGGCGACCGTAAATATGGCAGTAAAGATAAACGCGGCGCTGTTCATTCAGCGAAGCGATAAACGCGCGGCGCGAACTTTCTCTTCGTATCGAGCAACATCGACAGGGCAGTATAAACGATTGCGATCACCAAAAACGACCACAGCCAGCCGCGCGCGCCCCGTCCGCAATAATGCCACGCGGCAGCGGCAATGACGCACGTGAACGCCATCGGCAACATGAATTTCCAGGCGAAGTTCATCATTTGATCGACCCGGATGCGGGGGAGTGTTCCCCGGACCCAAACGTAAACGAATAGGAGCGCACTCAGCTTTGCGAAGAACCAGATGTAGGACGGAATAAATTCAAGAATCCGCACAGGCGCATGCCAGCCACCAAGGAATAGAGTTATGCCCAGCCCGCTGACGGCGAACATGCCGAGGTATTCCGCCATGAAAAATGTGGCGTACTTGAAGCCGGAATATTCGGTCATGTGACCCGCGACGATCTCCGATTCGCCTTCCGAAACGTCGAATGGAGTGCGATTTGACTCCACGAGACCGGATACAAAAAACAGAATGAACGCGGCTGCGCCCCATGGCGTAAAGACAAACCAGCGCGGCACCAGGCCAAACGTGTATTCAGCCTGCGCGGCGACAATCCGGTCAGGGGTAAGCGAGCCGACCACCATCACGACCGGAAGAACACTGATAATAAGCGGCAGCTCATAGCTGATCATTTGTGCGATGGCGCGCATCGCGCCGAGCATCGAAAATTTGTTGTTGCTACCCCAGCCGGCCATGAACACGGCAAGTTCCGTAGCTGACCCCACGGCGAAAAAAAAGAGAATGCCACCATCAATCGAAAATGGCGTCATGTTCCGGCCGTACGGAATCACGCCCAAGGTGAGGATCGCCACAGCGGCGATGAGGACCGGGGCGAGGAAATGGACGATGTTGTCGGCCCGCGCCGGGACGATGTCTTCCTTGATCAGCATTTTGATACCGTCGGCGATTGGCTGAAAAAGACCGAACGGTCCCACACGATTTGGGCCGTATCGATTCTGGATCCGCGCAAGAATTTTTCGTTCTAACACTGAGATGAGTGCGAAAAGTGTCAGGAATACAGCGAGCAGCGCGAAAATATTGATCAAACTCGACACCACTTGAACCATCCAAGTGGGTGACCCCGCCAACCACGAAAGGAGCCATTGCTTGGCGTTGAGAAAGGCCTGGTCGATAGACTTGCTCATGCCAGATGAAGAAAACCGTTGATTGCAGCCTTAATCAAGGCATAACGCGGACGACTTTCGGCTTGAGGAGGGTCGAAATGGCTCGGCCAGCATATTTTATCTCTCCGTAGGCCGTTTTGGCTTTGCAGGAAGCTTCTGCCGCAGTACGTTCGGCGTGCGCCATGCGAACACTGGTCTTGTTGCTCGCCGCTGTATTTGCGAGCGCCGGTTTGGTCAGTGGAGAAATAAAAACTCCACAGAATGTGCCAATTGAAATCACGTCCACCGGCGAGACGACCTACGAAAATGGGCTGGCAACAGCGCGCGATAACGTCACGATCCACCTTGGCAACACGGACATTTACGCCGATTACGCACAATACAACTCCACCACGCACGACGTGGAATTGAGAGGGCATGTGCGAATCTACCGCGATACGAGCCTCTACACCGCGGAAAGCGGAGTGTACAACACCGAAACAAAAAAGATCCGGACAGTGAATGGGCGGACCGAGTCAGAGCCTTATTATCTGAGCGGCGCGGATGTGAACTCAATCTCGGAAAATGGTTATCTTGTACATAACGGCACTTTTACGACGCAGGATTCGGCGAAACCCGACTTCCATCTTCACGCACGGAAGATTCGCATTTATGAGAAGGACCGCGTTATTTTCCAATATGTGACGGCGTACGTCGGGAAGGTGCCGGTCTTCTGGTGGCCCTATCTCTATCAATCGCTCAGTGACACGTTCAGTTTTTCGATTTCACCTGCATACACGAGCAACTGGGGACCATCCCTGCTGACTCAAGTAAATTTTCCGATCACGGATAACATCAAGGGGCGCCTCCGCCTCGATTACTTTGGCCGTCGTGGACCGGCTATAGGCTTCGATCCCATTATTGATTACGGCAAGGACGAGAGCAGTGAGGCGAGGATAAAATCATTTTACATTCAGGATCAAGACCCGAACCTGAATCAAACGTCGATCCCTCGGCAGGGCGTCCCGACCGGGCGATACCGGCTTAGTCTGGAAGATCGGACGAATTTTACCGATAGCATCTACGGCATCGCCAATCTCACCAAGCTTAGTGATCCATATGTCATGGAAGACTACTATCCAGGCGACTTTCGCGTTGATCCTGTTCCAGACAACGTGGTCGCATTGACGAAGACAGACCCTTTTTTCACAATCACCGGCATCACGCGTTTTCAGGCCAACGAGTTTTTCACCACAACAGAACGTTTGCCAGAAGTAGTCCTGGACATTAAACGGCATGGGCTTTTCGGTGGACCGATTTTTTACGAAGGCGAGAGCGGCTTTGCGAATTTGCGACTGCAATTCCCGGACGGTTCGGGGTTCCAGAATTACAATTCGAATCGTTTCGACACTTTTCATCAACTGACGTATCCAAACACATACTTTGGATGGCTTTCCATCGTGCCGCGGGTTGGCTTTCGCGGAACGTATTATGGCAAGACATGGGACTTGGGATCGACAACCTTTGTGCCACCATCAAATCCGCTGGTCCCTGACTTTATTCTGCCGCCCCCCACAACGGCTGACCCGGTTAAGTTCGACGGAGACGTATTTCGCACCGTTTTTAACGCGGGCGCGGAAGCTTCATTCAAGATCTCGCGTGCTTGGGAGAATGTGCAAAGCCGCGCGTTCGGTTTGGACGGACTCATGCATGTGATTCAACCGTTCACAAACTTTTCCTACGTTGATGAAAACGGAGCTAACCCGACGGCCATTTTGCAGTTTGACCGGTTTGAACCCTCGACGCAGTTGCGTGCAATTGACTTCCCGCAGTTTACGACCATCGATTCAATCGATAATTGGACAGTGTGGCGGGTTGGGGTCCGCAATCGCCTGGAAACAAGACGCGATGATCAAACGATCACCTGGCTCGAACTCGACACGTTCTTTGACGTGAATTTCGACAATCCGTACGACCGCACGGACTACTCAAACTTCTTTAATAATCTCCGGTTTTCACCGCTGCCCTGGATGTCCTTTACGGTAAACTCGCAAGTGCCCGCTTTCGCGAAGGGTTTTACGGAAGTCAATACTTTGGCGAACGTTCAGCCGCTATCCAATGTGCAATTGATCGTCGGACATCGCTACTTAAATAACAATCCGTTCTTTCAGAACAGCAGCTTGTTTGTTGTCGGTGGATATTGTCGACTCAATGATAACTGGGGCATTGGAGTTCAGGAACAGTATGAAGCTACGACCGGTATCCTCGAAGAGCAGCGCTATTCTATTTACCGCGATCTGTCGGCATGGGTAGCTTCGTTCGGGGGAGTGATACGCGATAACTCCGGAGTGAATGAATACGGCGTTCTATTTACCATAACACTTAAAGCATTCCCGAAATTTGGTTTTGACTTAAACTTCGACCCTACGTCCCAGGGCGAATGACCGAAAGTGCCGGAATAACGCTGATGCCCCTGTCCTGCGGCCACTTGTGCTGCCGTTGATTCGCTCGCACCGTTCTTCGATCATGGATCTTTCAATCATCGGTTCCGGTTACGTTGGCTTGGTGACGGGCGCCTGTTTCGCCGACGTCGGCCATAATGTCATTTGCGTCGATAACGACGTGCAAAAGATCAAACAACTGCAAGCCGGCGAGGTGCCAATCTATGAGCCAGGCCTAGAAGAGATTATTCACCGCAACGTCTCGGCACGTCGGCTGCGCTTCACTAGCAGCATCGAAGAGGGAGTAAACAATTCACAAATCGTCTTCATCGCTGTTCCTACTCCCCAGCAGCCGGATGGCGATGTCGATCTCAGTTTTCTGGAGAAGGTTGCGCGAGAAATCGCCGGAGTCTTAACTGATTATCGCGTGATTGTTGACAAGAGCACAGTACCTGTGAAAACGGGCGAGAAAGTGGCCGAATCAATCAAAAGATACAACCGCCACGGCGCGAACTTCGATGTGGTCAGCAACCCTGAATTTTTGCGTGAAGGCTGTGCAGTAGCGGATCTGATGCATCCCGATCGCATTGTTATCGGAGCACAAAGCGAACATGCCATCGATCTGATGAAGAAGGTTTATGAGCCATTCATGGCGCCTATCCTGGTGACTGATATTAACAGCGCCGAGCTCATCAAGCATTGCGCGAACTCATTCCTGGCGCTGAAGATTTCATATATTAACGCGGTGTCGGCCATTTGTGAGGCGAGCGGCGCCGACGTCGAAAAAGTCGCCGACGGAATCGGAATGGATCATCGCATTGGCCGTGATTTCCTCAACGCTGGGATCGGCTATGGCGGTTCCTGTTTTCCAAAAGATATTGCCGCATTCATTACGATCAGCGAGCGGCTTGGCACTCCGTTCAATCTGCTCAAGGAAGTCCAACGTATAAACACTGCTCGAAAAGAGCTTTTTCTGAAGGTAATCCGGGAGACCCTATGGGTGTTGCGCGAGAAGCGAATTGCAGTTTGGGGCCTGACATTCAAGCCAGACACAGACGACGTCCGTTCTTCCGTGGCAATAGAACTGGTGACAAAACTCTTGCGCGAAGGAGCGCACGTGGTTGCCTACGACCCGAAGGGAATGCAAAAAGCGCGCGCGATAAAAGCGATTGCCGACGCAGAATTTACCTCATCGGCTCTGGACGCCGTAACCGGCGCAGAAGCGCTGATCATCGCCACAGAATGGAACGAATTTGCCAATGTGGACCTTGCAGTTGTCAAAGAGAAAATGAGAACACCGATCGTGTTCGATGGACGGAACCTCCTCGATCCTGAAACGATGCGGCGACTGGGGTTTCATTATCATTCTATTGGACGCGCAAACGTGAAGCCACAGTAGCGCACAGGAAATATGGCGCAGCTCTCTGCTCGCCAAATCGCGCTGGCGGCCTTGCGGTTGTGGCGAAAAGAAAAACGCTTCGCCGACGCCATCGTATCCGAGCTTTTGGCGAAAGCGGGGCTTACTCCTTCCGATCGCGCGTTTGCCTTGGAACTGTTCTACGGCGTGCTCCGCAATTTAACGTTGCTGGATTTTTGGATCGCTTGCCTGCGTGTTTCGCGAGTTGACGCCGATCTTCGCTATATTCTGCGACTAGGCTTATATCAACTGTTCTTTCTCGAAACGGCTGAACATGCAGCAGTCCACGAGACGGTGGAGCTTGGCTCGAAAAGGCAGCGACCAATCATGAATGCCATGTTGCGGGCCGCAACGCGGCGACGGAGCGAGCTGCGCGCTTCCGCGAATGCGCAGCCCCTGTTTGTTCGTATGTCGCACCCGCAATTTCTTGTCGAACGCTGGCAGCAGCACTTCGGCGTAGAACACACCCAAGCATTGTGCAAATGGAACAACCTTGCTGCGCCAGTCTACGGCCGGATTAACCGGCTTGGGATCGACCGTGACGAGTTTCTCCGGCTCTATTCAGGCGCGCGGCCGTTGACGCGTGATTTTGAATTTGTGGAATTTGATTCACTGTCAACAAACGCTCTGACGCGGGGGCACTGCTACATCCAAGATCCGAGTACCCTGCTCGCGTGCCAGGTTTTGGATCCAAAGCCCGGAGAGAAGGTCCTCGATGCGTGCGCCGCACCCGGCGGAAAGACCGGCTACATCGCGCAACTCATGCGAAACCTTGGAATGATTGTGGCTTGCGATCGCGACCTTGACCGGCTGGAAACATTGAAGGAGAACATGGCGCGCCTCGGTGTGGTAATTGCGCACATTCTGCGTCACGATTGGACAAGCAGTCATGTCCTGCCAGAGATTGCAATGTTGGCGCCATTCGATCGCATTCTGGTTGATTCGCCGTGCAGCAACACCGGAGTAATGCGCAGGCGCGCAGACTTGAGGTGGCGATTGCGACGAAACGATTTCGACCGAATGCAACAGTTGCAGATCGAGATCGTTCGTGCTCTCATTCCGCTCCTAAAACCGAACGGCGTGCTTGTTTACAGCACATGCAGTCTTGAGCCGGAAGAAAACGAGGAGGTCGTTCGTCGCATCCTCGCGCAAACGTCTAGTTTGAGCTTAGAAACGGAAAGATCTTCGCTGCCCTTTCGCGATGGTTTTGATGGCGCTTACGCAGCCAGACTCGTTCGCAACACACCGAGCGACTAAGTTGCATACAGCGCGGCTGGTGGAATGATAAGCGGCTATGCACGACGACCGATTCGACAAACTCGCAAAACTTCTAGTGGAATATTCCATTCGTCTGAAGCGCAATGAAACGGTCCTGATCGAAGCGTTCGATATTCCCGACGAAATGACCATCGCCCTGATACGCGCGGTGCGGAAAGCAGGCGGTGTGCCTTTCGCGCAAACTTACTACACCCGAGTGAACCGCGCGCTCGCGCTCGAAGCCTCAGATCGACAGCTAAATCTGATGGCAAGCCACGAGCTGACACGAATGAAAAAAATGAATGCATATATCGCAGTGCGCGGCAGCAACAACATCACGGAACTGTCCGATGTGCCGCCGGAGAAGATGAAGTTGATCGGCAGAAAAATGCGGCGGGTGCAGGACCAGCGGGTCAAAAAAACCAAGTGGGTAGTCTTACGCTGGCCGACTCCTTCCATGGCGCAGCTTGCCGGAATGAGCACGGAAGCATTTGAAGATTTCTATTTCGATGTGTGCACGCTGGACTACCGCAAACTGCTGCCCGGAATGAAGGCCCTCAAGCGGGTGATAGAAAAGACAGACCGTGTCCAAATCAAAGGGCCCGGCACCGATCTGCGTTTCAGCATAAAGGCAATTCCAGCCGTCATCTGCGGCGGCGACCGCAACATTCCCGACGGCGAAGTTTTCACTTCACCAGTGAAAGATTCCGTTGAGGGCCATGTCACCTTTAATGCGCCAAGCATTTATCAGGGAATCGCTTTCGATGGGATCCGTTTGGAATTCAAAAGCGGAAAGATTGCAGATGCGACGAGCAATGAGACCCAAAAGCTGAACAAGATCCTCGACTCAGATCCTGGCGCGCGTTACATCGGCGAGTTCTCACTTGGCTTTAATCCGCGGGTATTCCAACCGATGCGCGACATATTGTTTGACGAGAAAATCGCTGGCTCTTTTCATTTCACCCCGGGACAAGCTTACGAGGAAGCGGACAATGGGAATCGGAGCCAGGTTCATTGGGACATGGTAAGCATCCAGCGTCCGGATTACGGCGGCGGAGAAATCTACTTCGACGGCAGACTGCTTCGCAAAAACGGGAAGTTTCTCCCGAACAAACTGCACTCCCTAAACTGGAAGTGATTGTAGTACGTCCCATAGGTCACGTTAAACCTATGGGAAAAAAGCGCGCAGATTTCGTGCCCGTTAGGCTCGCTTCGGCCCGCCAAGAAGGTTCAGCTGCATCATGGCGATCTCGCCGCCTTCGTTAAGTTCGAGATTCGCGATTTCAAACATTGGCGCTCCTTCAGCTGGCCCCGGTCCAGCGCCAGGCAACTGAACAACGACCTGCTTGGAGTTCGAATTCAGGATGACGGATGCAATTTCGAGTGCGGGCGAAAACTCCAGAGTGCTGATCTGAAAGGGCACCGTGATGAACACAGACGCACGTCCCTGCTGCGATGGGGTTAGTTGAACCGGCGCGGTTTCAGAATTCGGCACGACTTGCAATCCTGCGACTGCGAATGATGGCATGCCAGCCATCGTAGGCCTCTGCTGTTGTGAGGGAATCACGCGAATAGTGCCCAGTGCACCAGCGACAGGCTGAATCTTTAAGACTTCGAAGGCGACCTGCAAATTCAACGCCGTTTGAGCGCGTTGAGGCGAGGGCAAACGCATCGTGACGAGCTTCGATATGGGACGCACTTTCAAGACACCCATCTTAAAACTCGGTGTCAATTGCATGGCTGCAATCTCGAAAGAGAAAGTGAGCTGCACGGATGTCTGCATCGCGGCAGGAGCTGGTTGCGGTTTTGCTACGGGCGGAGCCGGGGCTTTGGTTACTGGAGCGATTGGAGTTTGGGTTGTTTCTGGCATGGTTGCGGGTGTGGTTATTTGCGGAAATACAGGCTCAGCGGAATCAATAGCTGGAAAATCAGACACGGGCTCGGTCGTTGCTTCCTCTGCGGGAGGTAGAGTCGCAGCGGAGATGAGTTGATCCGGTTGCTTCTGGCTTATCGGTTCGACGGCAAAATGCGCTGATGATTCCATTTCCGGCCATGCGAACTCTTCACCCCGGAGAGTTTCGCTCGGCTCCTCCGCGATCAATACTGGTTCCGTTTCTTTCCTATCTCCGGAAAATTGATTCGCCTCTTCTGAGGAGATCGTCTCTTGCTCTGCCCGATCAAAAATTTCACTCGGCGTTGCGAAAGACGAAACTTCCGCAAACTCACTGATCGCCGGAGCTGTAATAGTTTCAGCCGCCTCGGACGGTGCTGCGGGTTGCTGGGTCTCCGATGTCTGTTCTAGCACCGGTCCGACAGATGATTCAAAGTCGGGTTCGGCAATCGGGGCGAATTCGCGATCGGGCTCGAGACGAGCTGGCACGTGTGAGGTCTTCGATCTCTGCTCTTTCAGGCGAGCTGTAATAGTTTCAGCCGCCTCGGAGCGTGCTGTGGGCTGCAGGGTGTCCGCTGTCTGTTCGAGCACCGGTCCGACATCAGATGATTCAAAGTCTGGTTCGGCAATCGGGGCGAATTCGCGATCGGGCTCGGGACGAGCAGGCACGTGTGACGTTTTCGCTGTCTGCTCTTTCAGGCGATCAAGCGCACTGCTCGATCTAACTTGGGAAATCACAGTCTGTCGCAACGAAGCCTTCCACGGTTTCAATTGGATGGAAACTTGGCGGGGTCCGCCAACAAAGCCATTGCCTTGTGCACTGCTCGTTTGCGCTGGCGCCACTCTGGGTTTGAGGACGGTAGCGGGAGCGGCAGTAGCACCGGTCGGCGGTTGAAGTCGCAAGTGACGCGGAACGTTCAAGGCATGCCTGCGAACGACGGGCACGATCACCGAAGCAAGCAGCAGTAAAGCCGCCAAAAGTAATCCCGCGACAATCCACATTCTTCTTCCACCAGAAAGCGACCAGACTTTGGCAGGCGCTTCTTGCACAGCGGACTTCTCGGACGGGCTCGTTTGGACAGGGGCCGGCTGGTTATTCTGTTCGTTCGAAGCAGACGACGCATTCGGCGTCTCAGCCGCTGCAGGTTGCGCTGCGGTTGTTGGTTCGCCGGCACCTGCCGGGGATTCCGCTACCGGTTGTCGTGCCTGGGGGTTTGTTTCCGCAGCCGGTTCGTTCGGTGCCTGTTTAGCAGTTTGATCGGCACTGGCAAGTTCAATCGCCGGGCTTTCTCCCGGCGCCGCTGGCGCCAACGAAAGCGTCTCTCCCTTGGAACCTTCGCCTTGTTTATTTGCAGCGAACACACGGTCCGGGATCGCACTCGGCTCAACTGCCGGAGCGCCCTCCGCCTGGGAGGCTCCGGCGTTGGAGGTGTCGAACGCGACCGCAGGTGCGCTCGAACCTTCGGGCCTTTGCATCCAACCGACATCATAAAATGCGTCAGCGAACACGCTGTTAAGCGCTGGCGAGTAAATCTTGTTAGCCGAACCGGTCCAGTCAGCGGCTTTTTCGGCATTGTTATGCTTGTACTCCCACGCTGCCTGAGCATAATAAAGCGCGGGGGTATCGCCGGTAAATTGGAACTCCTCCATCATCGAGTGGGCGCGGCTTTCTTTTCCCTGGAGTAAAAGCGTCATGTAAATCTTGAATTTGATCAGCTCCGCCGCCTGATTCTTATCGCCACCCGGAGTTCGCTTGTACAATGTCTCGAAACGCTCCTGCGCCTTTGCATATTCCTTCTTCTTAAAGGGAATTTGCGCCAGATTATATTGGGCTTCGCGAAACTTCGGATCCAGCTTGGCTGCCTTCTTAAATGCACCCTCGGCTTGATCAAATTGCTGCTGCTGCATCAAAATCTCACCACGCAAATTAAGCGTCGACGGCTGGTTCGGGTCAGCCTGATCCGCTTGATCCACTAATTTAAGCGCTGTCGCGAAATCGCGCTGGCGTAGTGCCTGCTGGGATTGCTCGAACTTTGAGCGGGCGGCGGCCTTCGTTTTTTCCGTACGCTCCGCGGCCGTCATTAGCGGCAACGAAGGTCGGGCTGTGCCGGCTGGCTTTTCCAACCAACCGACTTCATAAAGTGATTCCGCGAAAAGTTTGTTCAGCTGCGGCGAGAAATTCTTCTCTGCTGCGTTGATCCAATCTTTCGCTTCATTTTGATTCTTCTGTTGGAGCGCGACGGCTGCCTTCACATAATCAACGGCCGGGGTATCGGGCGAAAGCTCCAACTTGGCCAGAATGGAATCTACCATGTTCCCTTTGCCTTCCATCAGGTAGGTCAAAAGAATTTTGTATTGGATCAGCTGCGACGCTTCCTTTGCCAGATCGGGTCCACCAGTGGAAAGCAGTTTCTCGAAACGTTTCCTCGCCTCCGCCCAATCTTTTTTGAGGAACGGAATCTCCGCCAGGTTGAAGCGCGCATTCCAAAACTTCGGATCAATCCGGGCGGCTTCCTGCAATGCGGTCTCGGCTTGATCGTAATTGCCTTGTCGCATCAGGATGACACCACGTAAATTTTTTGACGCGGCAAGATCAGGTTGCCGGGCATCGATGGCGTCGAGTTGCTTTAACGCTTCCGGAAACTTGTTTGAATCGAACGCCTTATAAGCGGCGTTGTACATCTCCTCCAGCTCGGCTTTGGTCGGCGCGACATTATCCGCCGCAAATAAGTTTGCCGCGAACGAGCCAACCGCCATCGCGGCCACCGCCGCCATCCCCCACAATCTCATGGAGTAGCGATTGAAGCTCTGTTCGGGGCATCTGACAAGTGGAAAGTTGCTCATGCCAGTCGATTTTTCAGCGCGCTTCGGAAAAACCGCAAACCGACTGTGATCCCCTTTGCTTGCTCAGTCATTGAGATTGGCCACGATCCGTAGACCTTCCAAAGTGAGGTGGGGACGAATTATACTGATCTCCGGCAAGCGTCCGCCGATGAGGCGCGCGTAACCGCCCGTCGCTACAACGTAAACCTTCTTGTGCGGAAACTGCTCTGCTTTGATTCGTGCAAGAATTTCCCGAACCAACCCACGGTATCCGAATACCGCGCCAGATAACATCGCCTCGATTGTCGATTTACCGACTGCGCGTCGCGGTTCTTTCAACGAAATCCTGGGTAAGAGCGCCGTTCGTTGATAAAGAAAGTTAGTTATCGCTTCGAGTCCCGGCGCAATCACGCCGCCGACGTACGTCCGACGTTCGGAAATGATGTCGAAAGTCACCGCGGTTCCAAAATCCACTACGATCGCAGGAAATCCAAAAAGTTCCGCAACTGCCGTAGCGTTCGCGAGCCGGTCCGCGCCGATCGACTGCGCCTTGGGATAATCAATTCCCACGCCAAGATTCAGCTTCGAATCCAACCAGAGCACGTTGGCCCTTTTTTTTGCCGCTTTTATTATCGAAGGGTTTTTTGCCGGCACCACCGACGAAACGACCACCTTCCGCACTTTTCGCTTTTGAAAAAATCTCGCGACGAAGGCGCTTGTGAGCTGGCGAGTACTGATCCGGACAGGAGCCGAGACTCGCTTTTTCGATGCAAACGCAATCTTTGCGTACGAGTTACTGATATCGATCAACAAATAGTCGGACATTTGCGTTTGAAATCAGGCGCATCACACAACACAACTGAGTTATGCACGCGCTACATGGAAGCCTTTCCAGCGTCAAGTGCCGTTTGCTTGCGACACTTGGATCGCGCGCGTAGCCTCGCCTCATGAGAAGATTGGTGCATCGCCCGCGGCGCTTGCGGGGTTCCGCCGCTTTGCGAAATCTCGTCCGCGAAACACAATTGAGTGCCCATGATTTTGTTCTGCCGCTGTTCGTAAGCGAAAAACTGGATGAATGCCGGCCCATTGGCAGTATGCCGGGAGTTTTTCAGTTGCCGGTAGAACAAATTGCCGATGAAGCGTGCCGTGCTCGAGACCTCGGGCTCCAAGCGGTCCTGCTTTTCGGGATCCCACGACATAAGGACGAACAGGCCAGCGGCGCTTACTCAGAAAGTGGAGTCATTCAAAAAGCCGTGCGATCCATTAAATCAAAATGTCCGGATTTGGTCACAATCACCGACGTTTGCCTTTGCGAATACATGAGCCATGGCCATTGTGGCGTCACACGTATCGACGGAGACCATTTCCATGTTCTCAACGACGAAAGCGTCGAGCTTTTGGTCAAAACCGCGCTCTCTCACGCGGCAGCGGGTGCAGACATGGTCGCGCCAAGCGACATGATGGATGGCCGGATTGGCGCAATTCGCGAGGCGCTCGATGACGGAGGCTTCGATCAAACTGGGATTATCAGTTATGCGGCCAAGTTTGCTTCGTCATTTTACGGACCATTCCGCGAGGCAGCCGAAAGCCCGCCGCAATTTGGCGATCGCCGTTCGTACCAAATGGATTTCGCCAACGCAAATGAAGCCCTGCGTGAGGTAGCCCTGGATATCGATGAAGGAGCGGACATCCTGATGGTAAAACCTGCCTTGCCGTATCTCGATATTTTATGGCGCGTCCATGAGCGCTTCGGGAAACCGACTGCCGTTTATCATGTCAGCGGCGAGTATGCAATGGTGAAAAGTGCTGTGGAAAAAGGATTGCTCGATGAGCGCGCCGCTGCGCTTGAGATCATGACTGCGCTCAAGCGCGCCGGCGCGGATGTCATCGTCACTTATTGGGCGCGCGAGCTTGCGAAGTGGCTACGAGAGTAACAAGTAGCGGTGAAACTGCGCGACATGCCCGGCTAAAGCGGCTCGCCTTTCTGTGGGCGCAGGCGCAAGGATTTTCCGCCTGCGCGATGGAGGTAAGCTTGCCAAAGTGTCGGTACCGTGCCGACGTGGCCGCGCATCGACGGCAGCGAAAACAGATAGGATCGACAGCGATTTTCGAATGCAAACAAGCGCTCTGCGATTTGCGACGAGATAATTGTCATAGCGAAGCTGCGTTCCAGCGTCTTGAGTTGATCTGCAAACGCCGCCAAATTCTTGAGGCGCGCCTGCGCGCGCACTATCCGAACCTGCGGAATGGCGATTCGCTCTTCCCTGAGTTCGATTTGCAAAACTTCATCGCGATCGGTCATCGCGGTTACGCGCATCTTTTGCATGACCTGCGTGCGGTGCAAAATCGGCTGTACGACTGCACCAAGTTCGACAAATTAATCCGCTGCCGCTGCGCGAACTTGTTTTTCCTCGTTCTGCCTGAAGAGTTATTCCGCGAACCGGAGATCCCTGTCGGCTGGGGCGCGCTCGTGGAATCAAATGGCGCTCTCACACTCAAGCGAAAACCAACATGGCATGACACAACAGCCGAGGATCGAATTGGTCTTCTACAGCGAATCGCCATTGCCGGAACGCGAGTGCTAAACCGACAGCTGGGAATTGGATGGGACCAGGTCGCGGCCGAACATTGCCCGATAGATCCTGGCAGGGATAGCTATCTTGGCGACTGAATAGGCACGAGCAAATTGTGCCCGGTCATCTCTTTTGGCTGCGGGAGTCCCAGCAAAAACAAAAGAGTCGGCGCCACATCGGCCAGAATTCCGTCTTCGCAGCGAAACTTTGCTGCATCTCTGGCGACGTATATGAAACGCACAAGGTTGCTGGTATGCGCCGTGTTGGGCGAGCCATCGGGATTGCGCATCTGCTCGCAATTTCCGTGGTCGGCGGTGATCAGGCATTTGCCGTCCAGCTCAAGAAGTCTTGGAATAATTCGCGCTATGCATTCCTCCACAGTTTCGACAGCCTTGATTCCCGCCTCAATGACGCCGGTGTGGCCAACCATGTCGGGATTGGCGAAGTTTAGAACGATCAGATCGTAATTCGCCATGAGCGCGAGCACTTCATCGGTGACCTCAAAGGCGCTCATCTCGGGTTTCAAGTCGTAGGTAGCGACTTTTGGTGAGGGAATCAGTTTGCGGTCTTCGTCCGGAAACGGTTTCTCGATTCCACCGTTAAAAAAGTAAGTCACATGCGCGTATTTCTCCGTCTCCGCGATGCGCAGTTGCGATTTGCCTGCAGCGCTCACGACCTCAGCCAGAATGCCGTCAAGCTCTTGCTGTGGAAAAAGGAACGGGGACGGGAAGCGGACGTTGTATTGCGTGAGGCTGACAAAATGGACTTGCGGCCACACCTCACGGTCGAAGCCGTCGAAATCCTTCAGCAAAAAGGCTTGCGATAATTGCCTCGCCCGATCGGCGCGGAAGTTGAAAAACAAAACTGAGTCGCCATCGCGCACCCGCTGCTCATTTGGGTGGGAGAAAATCAGCGGCGGCATAAACTCATCCGTCTTGCCAAGTGAGTATTGTCGTTCAACCGCCGCGGAGGGCGATGATTTGCAGAACTCACCCCGACCCAGAACGATTGCGTCCCAAGCCTTTTTCGTGCGGTTCCAGCGCCGGTCACGATCCATCGCAAAATAGCGGCCAATCACGGTGACTATCTTGGCGCCGCTCTTCTCCAGTTCCTTTTCGCAGGTTCTCAAAAAACCAGCCCCGCCGATGGGTGACGTGTCTCGCCCATCGGTGAAAGCATGGACGAAGATTTCGGCTACACCTGCTTCACGGGCGGCGTTAGCAAGCGCGATCATGTGCGAATAATGGCTGTGTACACCACCGTCGGAAACAAGCCCCAGCAAGTGAAGCCGGTGACCGCGCGCATCTGCGAATGTTTCTTGTAGAACCTGGTTACGAGTTAGTTCGACCTCTTCGATCGCTTTGTTAATTCGCGTCAGATCTTGATAAACGATTCTACCTGCTCCCAGATTAAGGTGACCAACTTCCGAGTTCCCCATCTGTCCCTGCGGTAAGCCGACATCGACGCCACTTGCGCTCAATTTAGAAGATGGATAATCCCGGTAGAGCCTGTCGTGAAAAGGAGTGGACGCCAGGAGGGTGGCGTCTGCATTCTCATTGCGCTTTTCCGCGCCGCCCGGATTGATGCCCCAGCCGTCGCGAATGATGAGCATCACCGGACCAGCCATACATCGCGCACTTTGCTGGTGAATGCCAAGGCCGACAAGCGGTTCTTTCGTTGACAACCGGATCAACGCGCGCCTAGATCGGCCTCGTGAAATGGCGCAATCAATTCCTCGCGCTTTTTTGCCTTCTCGCGTTTGCCGGCGTCGGGGTTCTTTACTTTCAACACTGGGTCATTCGCAAGCCCTTTGGAATCATTTTGTTTGTTGGAGAAGGCCTGTCGCCGGCTCGGCTGGCGCCCACTCGTACTTACGCCGGGGGCGCGGGAACGCGCCTGAACCTAGACTCGATGCCTCAGGCAGCTTTGATGATGAATTACTCAAAGGATTTCGCTGCTCCCGACCAGGCGGCTGCCGCA
>Ga0193721_1000191_pt1 | contig 18427 bp, 17 predicted proteins | sample U2s2metaG_FD_145078 | JGI IMG/M metagenome (GOLD analysis project Ga0193721, IMG submission 145078) | Soil microbial communities from a riparian zone of the East river system, Colorado, United States - U2s2 | ecosystem: Environmental > Terrestrial > Soil > Riparian zone | place: USA: East River...
ATTTCCACGACAGCGTTGTCCACGCCCATCGCCCAAAGCGCGGCCAAGACATGCTCGACTGTATGCACTCGCACCGAGCCTTCGCCGATGGTCGTGGCGCGCTCTACGGTCTTCAGATTTTCGATCTTCGCGTCAATCGTAGGCTCGTCCTGCAAATCCTTGCGTTTGAATTTAATCCCGTGATCGACTGGCGCGGGCTGAAGTTTGAGGGTGACTTTTTCACCCGTGTGCAGAGCGGTTCCGCTAAAGCTGGCCGGCTTGGCAAGCGTCTGCTGAAACTCGGGCGTCGAGGCCATGCACGGTTAACTAGCAGAGATTCTGATGCATGACCAGCGGTTGCGCCAACGAGGATTGGCACTCGAGCTCTCGTTAACACCTTGCTTCAGCAAGGTGCTAAGACGTCCAACGCAGACTCCTAACCGCTTCAAGTTTTTCCCTTCATTCTCGATACACTGCTAAAGCGGTTCACATCATCAGCGCCGCACATACACCTCGCTGAAGCGAGGTGTTAATGAGATCTCCTTATCTCAGCTCAAATTCGCCACAATCGAAGGCCATCATCTTGTCAATGTTTGAGATACGGAATCGATGAAAACCTGAGCCGTCATCCTGCCAAATATCGACCGACTTGTCGCCACTCTTCACAACCAGCACGCGCGTTGAATTCGGTGACTCGCTTACCGTGAACAACGGCAGGCCATCTGCCGTTTCCAAATAACTTCCGTCACCGTCAAATCCGGCGGCTACCTCGATCATCGATCGTTTATCGCCGACCAGCGGATTAGGCATGAGTTTCACTTTAACGCTGGCAGGACTGTTTTGAGGCGGAGACTCTGCGACCAGGCCTAGATCTTGCACTTTAAGAGGACCAACCAGGTAGCCGCGAGCTCGATATTTTCCGGGTGGCAAATCTTCGGCATCGTCATTTTTGCCATCCCACTGGGTTACCAGAGCGTCCGCTCCGGTTGCAAACTCGCTCAGGTTTGCTTCCGCATGCAGAATCCGCACCAGTTTGCTGGCTTTATCGTAAACGCCGAGGCTAATCGATCCTTCCAATGGCGGCGGCACGAAGCTAATGCGGACAGTCCTGGCAGGTGAAGCTGAAGGCGTTTGCTCTGGGGCTGGGGGGGTTGTGACAGATCCTTCTGGTGAGATCAGAGGCGAAGGAGATCCCCCCGGCACTCCCGGAGAAGTGGGGCTTGGCGATTCCTGCGCGGCAACGACAGAAGCCAAAGTGGCTACCAGAACTGCAAAATTGATTTTTCTTGTCATGTCGAGCGAAGTTGAGACGTGTCGTACTTTGCCAAAAAAAGTATCGAGAGATTCCTCCCAGCCTTCGCATAAAGCTACGGCGGGGCAAGCGACTTCGCGCGGAATGACAACTGGCCTAGATGTAGTACCGCCAATTCACGTTTGGAAAAAGATTGTCACGCGATTCGCAGTCGCGCAGAAATTCTTCATCAACCTCATTGGCAACAAACTGATCGTGTAAACGACTGAAGCGACCAAGATGCTCAGTGGTTCGTTTGATGGCGTACTCACGAGCAGTCCCGGTTTTCATTAAAAATGCCCAGTCGCTGGATTGCGCGAGCAAAAGTTCGCGCGTGAGCTGTTTGAGCACGCGATCCGCGAATTGCCTGCAGTTTTCTGCATGCTTGCGCGCAGCTTCACTCATCCTCTGCGCTGCAATGTGCAGGTGCGGATAAATCCAGGCGTTACTCGGATCGAGCCACACGCCAAGATGGCCGTTCTCGCCCCATGTTGAAGCTGCAGGCTCAATGATTTGCTGTGTCGGATGCGTCGCCAGGTATTCACTTGGCGTGGTAAGTCGAAAATCTCGTTCGTTTGCGGCTAATCGAATAAGTTGTTCGAGGAAAATCGGTCCCTCGAACCACCAATGCCCAAATAATTCTGCATCAAATGGGGCCACGACAATCGGGTCGAAACCGAATTCGCTGATTTCGCGAAGTTGCTGCCGGGAGTGTGTCAGAAAATCACGCGCATGTTCCGCCGCCGTCTTTTCGGCCACTGCGCGATCGTACCCCTTTTTCTCAGTAGTACGTCCGGTGATACGGTGGTATTTCACACCGGAGAATTTTCTAATTCCACGCGCAACAGGCCCCAAATGTTCCATGGGAAGATCGAAACCGATGTCGCGATAGAAATCGCGATAGGCTGGGTGTCCGGGATAGCCTTCACTCGCGCTCCAGACTTGTCGGCTTGAGTCGCCGTCGCGTGCAAATGCCGCCGGCCCCGCAGGCGTAAAACACGGCGCATGAATCGACCGGCACGGGCGCGGTCTTCCATGCAACAAGCCGTGTGCGTCCAGAACGAACCAACGAATATTCGCTTGCTGTAAAATTGCTTCCAAGCCCGATGCGTAGGCGCATTCTGGAAGCCAAAAACCGCTTGGCTCCGCGCCAAAAAAATCCACATAAATGTCGCGACCGATCAAAACCTGCGCACGCGCCGCTTGAGGCACTTGCTGTTGAAGAATGGGAAGCAAGCCGTGCGTGGCAGCACTGGAGATGATTTCGAGCGCGCCGGCGTCTCGCATTTCGCGAAAAAGAGAAAGGAGATCACACTTTCGTTCATCGACAAAAAACGCACGAGTTTCGCAAAACATTTTGAAGTAAAACTCTGGAAGTTCGCGAAGCTGCGGATGGTGGCGGCGCCGCTTCTGTTCGCGCGCGCTGAGATCGATCAAATTATCGAGATGCTGCACATAACGCTCGCGCAGGAGCTTATCCTGAAGCATCGCGCACAGCGTCGGCGTGAGGGACATCGTGAGTTTGAATGGAACAGAGTCGTCCAGTAGCCGTTGCATCATCCGCAGCAAAGGAATGTAAGTCTCCGTGACCGCCTCGAAGAACCAGTCTTCTTCGAGAAAGTGCTCATGCTCAGGATGCCGAACGAACGGGAGATGCGCGTGGAGAATGAGCGCTAAGAAACCCATTGCAGATCTAAGATTTCAGATTGCAGATCGAAAGCGGCGTTGCCTCAATCTGAAATCGGCAATCTGCAATTACAAGGTCCGACAAAAGTCCTGAAACCGGTCCAGACCTTTTTTGATTACGTCAAGGCTTGTAGCGTAGCTGAGCCGGATTGTGCGATCGTCCCCGAAGGCCGCTCCAGGAACAACTGCAACGTTTGCTTTGCTCAGTAGGCGGTCGGCGAAATTTTGAGAAGTGAGCCCCAGCTGACTGATGTTCACCAGCATGTAAAATGCGCCCACAGGTTTGACGGCGGTAACGTTCGAAATCTTTGAGATGCGGTCGAACATATAATTGCGACGCATATCGAATTCCTCGCGCATATCGGCGAGTGGTTGTTGATCACCTTTCAATGCGGCAAGCGCGCCATACTGCGAAAACGATGAGGGATTAGAAGTGGTATGGCTCTGGATCGAATCAACCGCTTTAGCCACTGCTTCCGGCGCCGCCAGATAACCGAGCCGCCAACCTGTCATGGCGTAGGATTTGCTGAATCCGTTGATGGTGATGGTGAGGTCGTACGCTTCTTTCGATAGCGACGCGATGCTCACATGTTTGGCGTCGTCGTAAACGAGTCTCTCGTAAATCTCATCGGACAAAATGTAAATGTCTTCCTCGGCCGCGACCTCAACGATTGCCTGCAATTGTTCGCTTGTATAAACGGAGCCAGTCGGATTGCCCGGGCTGTTCATGATCAACATCTTGGTGCGCGGCGTCATTGCATTTTCGAAATCTTCGGCCCGCATCTTCCAGGAGTTCCGCTCGCTGGTGGGCACGATCACGGGTTCGGCACCAGCTAACCTGACCATGTCCGGATAACTGACCCAGTATGGCGACGGAATGATGACTTCGTCGCCCGGCTGGCATGTTGCGAGGATCGCGTTGTAGCACGAATGCTTTGCACCGTTGCTTACGATGACTTGGGCGGAGCGATAACTTAAGCCGTTATCAGCCGCCAATTTTTCCGCGATAGCCTGCCGCAGCTCCGGGATGCCGGCGCTGGGTGTATATTTGGTAAAGCCGGCCTCCAATGCATCGATAGCGGCTTTTTTGATGTGCTCCGGCGTGTCAAAATCCGGTTCGCCTGCGCCGAAGCCGCACACGTCAATGCCTTCCGCCTTCATGGCTTTGGCTTTGCTATCGATCGAGAGAGTGAGCGAGGGAGTCAGTTGGGCGGCGCGTTCGGAAATTTCCATGGTGGCAAGCTTATTCAAAATGGGAGCGCAAACTATTGGTGGCGATAGAAGTTTTCAATCAGAGGTTTAAAATTATTCTCGTCAATCTGGATGATCGCCATTTCGCGCTTCGCGTTCTCGATCGAATCCGATGCGTGCGCGGCATTGACCATAATCGTCTGGCCGAACTCTCGGCGAATGGATCCGGGTGGGGCTTTGGCCGGATCGGTCGGGCCAAGCACGTCGCGAATCTTGCGCACCGCATCCACGCCCTGATACACGATCGCGATCGATTTTTCCGTTCCAGAAGCGTCGCGGTTGTCCGGGGGACATTCACTGGGCTTTCGGCCAGCCATAAATTCGATAATGCTTTCCCAGTTTTCACGGCCGCTTTCTGGGCCGAGTTTTTTCTTAAGGACTGGCAGCACGGGTTCGTAGAACTTCTCCGCCTGCGCGACGCTCATTCGATGGACCTTGAAGCCGATGATGGTAAGCCCAGACCGCGAAAACACTTCAATGACTCCGCCGGGTCGCAGATTTGGAAACCTAAAATTGTCCGGTTTGATAAGGACAAGTGTCTTTTCGACCTTCGCGTCGGCTGGAAAGCGGATGGTGCGATCCAGGATACCGCCGTCAGAATCAGAAAACTCCGCCCAGATTTTCAAATGGAGTTCGACCGCGTTTGGATCGAAAGCCGCGAGCACACCGGGCTCGAAGTAAGTTACTTTGCCAGAATCATCCGTGATGTAATCGCCGTATGTGTCGCGAATCGTTTCGCCGCTTGTCCGCTCGTGCACGATATGTCCAACCGTGCTGTGAATCCTTTCCACCGCGTCCGGGCCGCGAAAGATGAGGAATAACACACGCGCCTGCTGACCGTTTTTCTCGCCGGTGAAATTTTTGAGGACGTACTTACGGATCAGCTCCTGCGTCGCTCTGTGACGCGGATCGATTTCCGTCACGATTGTATCCGCGTAGCGCTTCGCCAATTCCGCACTCGGCGCGAATATGCGTCCGCCGACGAGATCGAGTCCCGTGCGGGAAATCAACCGGCCAACGATGCCGCCAGTGCGTGATTTGCGTATCGAGTACGGCGTCACAATGACGTACGCAAGCTCTTCAATTTGCATTTCAATTACCTTAGCGGCGGTCCATACGCGCCGCAAAATCCTTCTCTCAGGACTCAGCGGAAGTTCGCCCACCACACACCCAAGTTTGGACTTGCAGAGGTTTTTGGCGAAGCTAGCCTGCCGATCTTATTTCTTCTGGGACGATGGCTCGCTTTTTATCCCGGCCATTTTCTGCGCCAGACCGGCCGCGAATTTTTCATATTGGACATTGTCGACGCTAAACGTGCCGAGCATGTAATTCGAGTTGCTCCACGACCAATTCTGGTCCGCATCGTTGTAAGTCATCTTTGTCGTGCGGCCTTGTTCGTATTGCTGATGCAGCGGATCCGCGCCCGGCGGGTTTACAATTTTCGGGGCACCACCCATGCCGCCTTCGACCAGATGCCCATGAAACGTGCCATATTGCCCAATCGTGATTTGATGTTCTTTGCCCTCGATTTTGCGAGTGATTAATGCATAGCGCGTCTGCGTTCTCTTTGACACACCCGGCGTCAACACCGCGCCGGCGATGGCTTCCAATGCTTTGCGCTGATCCGGGTTGGCCTTCTCGTCGATGTAATAATAGGCAAAGTTCCAGTTGCCATACGATTCCATCATGGTTTTACCTTCCGGACTTTGGCCCATGGTTGCGAGGGCAAGGCCGTCGAGTTTCACGTCGCCATAGTTGCCTTTCTCGATGAAGAGCACCTGGCCTCCGCCGCACGTCATCTTGGTTGGTTTGGAATTAAACCAACAAGGACACGCGGCATCGCATGAGCAGGCTTCTTCGAGGTGACCGGTAATTTTCCACGGAGTTGTATCTTTTGGTTGATCTGCAGCTCGCAAAGAAAGCTCAATACCGAGCATACACAAAAGCGCACACAGCGGGAGAGAGGGCGTCGTTTTCATAGCGCAGATTTTATAATGACGCGCCCCACCGACAAATCGATTTTGATGGTCGAGCGCAAAAGCAGTGCCGGGACTCACCGCACTCCAAAAGCACTTTCGTGCGAAATTGTGAACGCTCGATCTTTTCGTGAAGGTTTGCGAGTGCGACGCGTCTTCGCGTCGTTTCATTACCCTAGGAGCTGGCTGTTGGCGTAACTCGACCCCGTGGAGCCACGCTGAAGTCACGGGTCTCCAGCCTTCGTTTTGCGCTGTGCGCCAAGCGAAGGCTGGAGCGGGTGACGAGGCTCGAACTCGCGACGTCCACCTTGGCAAGGTGGTGCTCTACCAACTGAGCTACACCCGCGTTTTAAGAGGGGGATAATAATGTCCAAGCCCCCACGCGGCGCAACCTTTTAATTCTTCCCGCAGGCATGAAATTGTTGAATCCAAATTGGGCGGTGAGGGCATCCTATGACCAAAGCATCAATATGAAAAAATTAATCCTCCTCTGCATTTGCTCCATTGCGCTGGCGGCGGGCTTGTTCGCGCAGGCCCCCACGGCATCGCCGATCGCGAGCCCGCCAGCCGCAACAGTAACACCGACGACAACCGCAACGCCGACGACAACCGCCAGTGTTTCTCCATCGGATCTCGCCGACAGAATTCACCAAAAGCTGGAGAAAAAGCTTCGCGGCCACCACGGAATTACCATCGATACAGGCGATAAGGATGAAGATGCCGATCTTCGAAAGATGCGCGACTTCGTCGCGATTCCAATCGTGGCGATCGTCTTTCTGTCAATCTTTGGCGCGCCTGTGGTGATCGTGATCATGATAGGGATGTTCACCCTATTAGTAAGCCGCATGCGGCAGCGGACCATCCGCATGATGGTCGAGAAAGGTCAACCAATTCCCGCAGAACTGCTTGCACCAGCCGCGCGGTCAGTGCGCCGGCGGTCCGACGTGCGGCGCGGAGTTATTTGGGCGATGGTTGGGCTCGGTGTGATGATCTTCTTTGGCGCTGTGAATGATTGGGAAGGCGGCGCATGGTCATTGGGACTGATTCCATTTCTAATCGGCCTCGGCTATCTCCTAGTATGGAAATTGGAAGGCAAAAACAACGTTCCGCCTCCTCCGCCGGCACCGTAATATCGAGGCTGTGGAGCTAACTGATGCGGACCTTATCGCGCGAATTCTTGTCGATGACGATCAGCACGCGTTCGGCGAGCTCGTGCGCCGGCATCAGTCCAGTGTGCGTGGTCTGCTTCGGCAACTCACCCACACAGATATCGCCTTGGCGGATGATCTCGCGCAGGAAACCTTCCTTCGTGCTTACAAAAACATTCGTAGCTTTCGCGGTGAAGCACGATTTTCCACATGGCTTTATCGCATCGCTTACAACTGTTTTCGCGAGGATGCGCGGAAGCGCAAAGAGCTTGTTGGCGTGGACGACGAGCTATTGCAAGCCGAGCATGATCCGCAAACTGTCGATCCTGGTTTGAGACATGATCTTATGCATGCCCTGAATCTACTCCCGTTGCACGAGCGCACGGCGGTTGTCTTTTGCTGCCAAAATGGATTGTCGCATGATGAAGCCGCGCGCGTCCTCGATATTCCGCTCGGTACCGTGAAGACGAACGTGCTTAGAGGACGCGAAAAACTAAAACGCACACTGGCGGCGTGGGGACCAAATTGATATAATGAACGCAATGATCGACGACGAAACGCTGGACCGACAACTCCGCGAGGCGACGCCGTATATTGATGATGAGGGCTTCACCGCGCGCATCATGGCCAAATTGCCTGCAGCCCGACGCGAACCGCGGTGGCTGCGCGCAATGATTTTCCTCGGCCTGACATTAATCGGAAGCGGAATTGCCTATTTGCTCGGTGGTCCTTTCATTCGCGAAGGCGTGATCCAGTTATCGGACTTCCCGATCTGGCTGTTGCTCGTGTTCGCGTTCGGTTGCGGCCTTGTCATTGGCGCCTTTGCCGTCATCGTTGCCGTTCGCAAAACACCAGAGGTGCGCGACGTCGCCCAGCTGCGGTTTTGAGACAGCGTCCCGGCTAGGCCGCAGATAGCTCGCGCGCCTGCTTCACATCGAGATCGATCTGCCGGGCGAGCGCCTCGACACTCTCGAATTTTTTCTCCGGCCGGAGGTAGCAGATGAATCGCACTTCGAGGTCCTTTCCGTAAATGTTGCGCTCGAAATCGAAAAGGTGAATTTCCAAAATGCGCTCAGATTTGCCGGTGTCCACGGTTGGCCGATAACCGAGGTTCACCACGCCCGGATACACGACTCCACCCAGCTTCGCTTGGGCGAAATAGACGCCGTTCGGTGGGAACTGTTCATTGTGAGCGCTCAGGTTTGCGGTCGGGAATCCAATCTTTTTTCCTCGATTGTCACCGCTCACGACAGTTCCAAGGATTGTGTATTCGCGGCCAAGCATCTGTGCTGCCTTTGCCAGATCGCCTGCTTCCACGGCTCGACGAATCGATGTGCTGCTTACCAGTTCGCCATTGACTGTCACCGGCGGAATTCCCACGACTCCGAAATCGAAGCGGGCACCAAACTGGTTAAGTAGTTCGAGATTGCCGCGGCGGTTTTTCCCAAACGACCATTTGTGTCCCACACAAATTTCGCGCAGCGGCTTCGAATGTTTCACTAATTGCTGCACGAAGTCTTCGGGCTCGGTTGCAGCAAATCGTTTATCAAATGTAATAATCAGAAGATGGCCCACTCCGAGATCCCGAATCAAAGCGATTTTGTGCGAGGTGGCAGTGAGCAAATGAGGCGCGGCTTGCGGTCGCAATACTTTTTCGGGGTGCGGATCGAATGTGACCACCACCGGCGTTCCGTTGACCGCCCGGGCGTGGTCGGCGGAGGTTGAGATGACGGCTTGATGGCCGAGATGAACGCCATCGAAGACGCCGATCGCGAGAAATACGGGGCCAGGTAATTCCGATAACTCGGGGATAGATCCAAGCGTTTCCATCAATCGAATGACGAATCACGAATGACGAATGACGAATGAAATCCAAATGACGAATGACGAAAATGTTGGCAGCCACGTTTTCGCGGTTCGCATTTCGTCATTAATTCGTCATTCTTCATTTGAGCTTCGTCATTGTTTTCACGCTCCGCGCATTCTCGAAACTTCCGGAAGACTCAGCATCCGATCGAGAATTTCTTCGCGTGTTGCATTTTTGATCTGGTCCACGGTGATCGCATTCGTCACGTCGAACCGGCCGGATTTCAATCGGCGCAGTGATTTCAAGTGCGCACCACAGCCGAGGGCGTCGCCGATATCATGCACGTATGTGCGGACATAAAATCCTTTGCTGCATACGACGCTGAAGTCGACTTCAGGCAATGAGATCCGATCGACAGTGTAGTGATAAACGTGGACCAGGCGCGGCTCACGCTCGACTACTTGTCCTTTGCGAGCGAGCTTGTAGAGCGGCACGCCACCGTGCTTTTTTGCGGAGACCATCGGCGGCAGCTGATAAAAATCGCCGCGGAACTTTTCAAATGCGACGCGAATTTGATTTTCATTCAGCGCTGGGACGGCGCGCTGCTGAATTACTTCGCCTTGCCGATCCTGCGTGTCGGTGGTCACACCGAGCACAAACGTGCCGGCGTATTCCTTATCTTCACTCATCAACAAATCCTGGACTTTTGTGCCACGCCCAACCGTGAGCAGCAGTAAACCGGTGGCGATCGGATCGAGCGTGCCGCAATGCCCGATTTTTTTTGTGTCGAGCTTTCGCCGCGTTAGCGCAACGACGTCGTGCGACGTCATGCCTTCAGCTTTATCGACGAGCAGGACGCCGTCAGGACCCGCGTTTAAGGACTTCACGAATTTCCTCCAAAACCTTTTCCTCGACTTCGGCGAGACTTCCTCGGATGCGCGCGCCTGCAGCCAGTGTATGCCCACCGCCGCCGAATTTCTGGCAAATCGCGCAGACATCGACTGTTTCGTCTTTCGAACGCATGCTCACGCGCACTTTGCCTTCTGCAAGTTCTTCCAGAAAAACGGCAACGATCACGCCGCGAACTGCCCGAAGATGATCGATGAGGCCTTCGTTGTCTTCGGGAAGAATCCCCAGATCTGCTGCGGCTTTTAAGCTGAGGCTAAAACTCGCGACTCGATTGTGCGCAGTAAAACGCATGGTTCGAAGAAGCTCTCGCAACAATTCCAGGCGGCGTCGGGGATAGTTCTCGTATAGTTGCTGGCTTATTTTTCCAACGTCCAGACCGCCAGCGCGCACAAGTTCCTCGGCGATCGCGAAGGTGCGCTCGCTAGTCTTTGGATATTGGAAGGAACCGGTGTCAGTGGAAATCGCGACATAAAGATTTTCTGCAATGTCGTGACTAAACGGGAGGCCCTGGCTTTTGATCAGGTTGAAAATGATTTCTCCCGTGGCCGGCGCGCCTACGTCGACTATCACCAGATCGCCGTAGCCGGGATTGCTAAGGTGATGGTCGATGTTGATCCAGATTTTTGTTGAACCAACTGCAGCGAGCGCAGTTCCGAGCCGATTTTGAATTGCCGTGTCAAGTGCGATGGCGACATCGACGTGAGCAGGCGTCGCCGGAGGTTTGGTCAACAATTCGGCGCGCGGCAGGAAGGAATATTTTTCGAGCATGCCGTCTTCGTTCCAAACACAAATGTCCTTGCCGAGCTGCTGAAGCGACAGTGCGAGCGCGAGCTGACTGCCAAGCGCGTCACCGTCCGGGCGAACATGGCCCAAGATCGCGAAATGCTGATGCTCGCGCAGCACCTTTCCGATTTGCTCGAACGTGGTGTTGCTCACTCGTCCCTGTCGCTGGGTTTTTCAAGGTCCTGCAAAATCTCAAGGACGCGCGCGCCGCGTTCTATAGAATTGTCGAGATGAAAAACCAGATGCGGCGTGTATTTCAAAACAACGTGACGGGAGAGTTCAGCTTGCAGCGCGGGACGATGCGCTTCCAGTTTATCAATCACGCTCGCGCCGAGTGCCGGCCCGAGAATGCTTACGAACACGTGGGCGCTCTTTAGGTCGGGCGTAACATCAACAGCGTTAACGCTGACGAGCACGCCATCGAAGTTTATTTCGCGCGCAATAAGTGCACTCAGCTCACGTTTTACGAGTTCGTTTACGCGTAGTTGCCGATGTTTCATGGCGAAGCCGAGTTAAAACGTTAAAAGCGTTACAATGTTACAACGGGGGAACGCCTTTTTAACTTTTGTAACGTTGTAACGATGTAACTGCCTAAAGTTTCTGCGCAATCTGGTCGAGCTGATAACACTCGATCACGTCGCCTACCTGGTATTCGCTGAAGTCGCCCAGCTTGATCCCGCATTCCAGACCGGAGCGCACCTCTTTCACGTCGTCCTGGAAACGCCGCAGCGTGGAAATGCCGCCGTCGTAAACTGGCTGGCGCTTTCGCAGAACACGAGCCCGCGCAACGCGGGCGATGCGGCCATTAGTGACCAGGCAACCCGCGACAATGCCTCTGCTCAGCTGGAAAACCTGCTTCACCTCTGCGTGTCCGATAACTGTTTCGCGGAGCTCGGGTTCAAGCAGCCCGGCCATGGCGTCTTTAATTTGGTCGAGTAATTCGTAAATGATGCTGTAAAGCTTGATCTGCACGCCTTCGCGTTTGGCAGCAGAAACAGCCATCGACTCGACCTTAACATTGAAACCGATCACGACCGCGTCCGACGCGCTTGCCAGCAAAATGTCCGATTCCGAAATCGGTCCGACGGCAGAGTGAATAATTTCGAGATTGATTTTCTTGCTTTCGATCTGTTTCAACGCTCCGATGAGCGCTTCGAGCGAGCCTTGTGTATCGCATTTCAACACGATGCGCAGAACTTTTTGGCCTCCCGCCGTTTCAAGCAGAGTTTCCAGCGTTGCTCTTTGGGGAACGAACAGCTTGCTTGCACGTTTCGCCTCGAGGCGTTCATCGCTCAACTGTTTCGCAGCGCGCTCGGATTCCATGACAAGGAATTCGTCACCGGCATTTGGCAGGCCGGTAAACCCAAGCACTTTCACCGGGGTGGAAGGTCCGGCCTCTTTGACCGGTTGGCCGCGATCGTCCAGAAGCGATTTTACCTTGCCGCTGTAATCACCGCAGATGAAAGGGTCACTGACTTTTAACGTGCCCATCTGCACGATGACAGTGGCAGTGGGGCCGCGACCCGCTTCCACTTGCGCTTCAATGACGGTGCCGCGTGGTCTGGCTGTAGGCGATGCCTTAAGCTCCATTACCTCCGCTTGCAGCGTCATCATCTCAAGCAGGTGATCAATTCCGGCGCCCTTCGTTGCCGAGACGGGACAAACTATCGTTTCGCCTCCCCAATCTTCAGGAGTCAATTCGTGTTCCTGGAGTTGTTTCTTCACCCTGTCGATGTTCGCCGAGGGCAGATCGATCTTGTTGATTGCGACCATGATTTTCACATGCGGCGCAGCTTTGGCGTGATTAATGGCTTCGATTGTTTGGGGCATGATGCCGTCATCTGCGGCAACAACCAGAACGACGATATCGGTTACATTAGCGCCCCGCGCGCGCATGGCGGTGAAGGCGGCGTGGCCGGGCGTATCGATAAAGGTGACTGTCGCACCATTATGATTGACGGTGTAGGCTCCAATGTGTTGCGTGATCCCACCCGCTTCACCAGCCGCCACACGCGTCTTGCGAATCGAATCCATCAGCGTTGTTTTGCCGTGATCGACATGGCCCATAAAAGTGATGATGGGACCGCGCGGCTTAAGTTCCTCTTTCTTTTCGATAACCGGCGGAGGCGGCGCAACGACTACCTGTTCTACTTTGTGAACACCGGCGCCTTTTTCACGCCGCTCTTTTTCCAGAATAAACCCGTGGTTCTCCGCGATCTTTGACGCGATCTCGGGTTCGACCGTCTGGTTGATGTTGGCGAAGATGTTGTACGTCATCAACTCAGCGATGATTTGATGCGGCTTTAGTCCGAGCTCACTTGCCAACTGCTTAACAATAATCGGTGGTTTTATCAGAATGATCTTCTGAGATCCGGCTTCGGCCTTGTCAGAAGGTGCGCCGACGACAGGCCCAGCTGTCACGGTGCCCGGTGCTTCAGTCGGAGGCGCTTCTGTAGGTGGAGCTTCGGATGCCTCAGGTTTCGGCGGCGCAGCAGTCGCCTCTAGCGAGGCTCGGATTCGCGAGATCGGAGGTAAAACGTCGCGTCTCGTTTTTGGCTCGGCAGCTTCGGTCTTTTTGCGCGATTTTTTCCGATCGATTAACGAGACGCTCTCTACTTCGTGGGTACGCGCCGGAGCAGATCGCGGCTCTGATTCTTGCGGCGGAGTTACACCCGATTTACCTGCTCCAGTTGCGGCTGCGCTTCCTCGCGGGATGTCGCTCTTTACTTCCTTCTTCGGGATCTTTGATTTCGGTGCGGCGGACGGCTTGTGAGCAGCAGTAGTCTTGCGCTCGGCCGCGTGCGCGGCTGGCTTGCGGCTTGCAGTTTTGCTGCTCGTCTTCGTTGCCATCGTAATTCGTTCAAAATTTCGCTCATGGCTCAAGCGTCCCTAAACCAGAGCCATGTTACTGTACGAGTTCCTGCCGGTGCACTGCGTCGTAAATCTCGCGCGCCTTTGTTTCGTCCACGGCGAGAATATCCACCAAATCCTGCACGTCAGCATCGCGCAATCCCTCCAGATTCGTAAAACCAGATTTTACGAGGGTGAGCGCCTGCTCTTCACTGACAGGCAGGGTACCGGCAAGCGTCTGTGCAGCTTGCGCTACCTTCTGTTCTACCACAGTTGTTGCCGATGTGTCCTTCCCGATGTTGATCTCCCACCCCGTTAAGCGCGACGTCAACCGCGCGTTCTGCCCCTTTTTTCCGATCGCTAGCGAAAGCTGGTCTTCGTCGACAGAGATCTGGACGCTCTTCTTCTCAGTATCGAAGGCGAGATTCTTCACTTTCGCCGGCTTTAGCGCTTCCAGAATGTATTCTTTTGGATCGGAACTCCACCGAATGATATCGACCTTTTCGTTATTGAGTTCGCGCACGATGTTTTTGACGCGTGAACCGCGCATGCCGACACAAGCCCCTACCGGATCCACCTTTTCGTTTGCGCTCCACACTGCGATCTTGGTTCGATAACCAGCTTCGCGCGCGATCCCGCGAATCTCCACGGTGCCGTCGGCGATTTCGCTCACTTCCAGCTCGAAAAGCCGGCGCACGAAATTGGGATGACTGCGCGAGACGATAATCTCCGGTCCACGGACGCCGTTTTCGACCGCAACCACGTACGCGCGGAGACGGTCGCCCACATTGTAATCTTCCACGACAACGCGCTCGCGCTGCGGCATGATCGCTTCAAATTTTCCAAGATCGAGAATGACGTCGGACCGGTCGAAGCGCCGCACAGTTCCACTCACGATCTCACCCGCGCGGTCCTTGAACTCCTCGTAAATCATTTCTTTCTCAGCCTGTCGAATCCGCTGCATCATGGCTTGTTTTGCCGTCTGCGCCGCGATGCGCCCAAAATTTTTCGGAGTGACTTCTACTTCCACCGTGTCACCGATGTTGGCGTCCGGTTTGACCTTGCGCGCCTTCGAAAGCTCGATCTCATCTTGTGAATTGGTGACCTGATCGACCACCACCAGATTGGCCAGTGCTCGAATTTCGCCGTTCTTCGGATTAATATCGATGCGCAGATCGCGCGACGCGCTGACGCTCTTCTTCGAGGCGGAGAGCAGGGCGTTCGAAACCGCCTCGAGCAAAATGTCGCGTTTAATTCCGCGCTCTCGTTCCAGGTAATCGAGCATGGCAATAAATTCCGCGTTCATAAAACATGCAGCCCGCAGACTAAAAAGAGTGGGACACCAGTTCCCACTCTAATCAGCGCGCGGACTAGACACTAAGGATAGCTGCGCGAGGACTTCTCGTCAAGCTGCGCTCCGGTTTGATTTGACGTTCAAAGCTCAATGTCCAACATCCAGCATTCAATGAATTCGCGCTTGGGAGCCTTCGCCATTGTCCTGCTGGCCTGGGCTTTGATTTACCTACCGTCGCTGGGTTCTATCGCGATTAAAGGAGAAGAAGGGCGACGAATATTGCCGGCAATTCGGATGCTCGAGAGCGGTAACTACATCGTTCCGCAGGTCGGAAGCAACCCGTACTATCGCAAGCCTCCTCTGGTGAATTGGCTGGTAGCGGCATCCTTCAAGATTTCTGGAGTGCGTAACGAGTGGACAGCGCGTCTCCCGTCGGTGCTTGCCGTGCTTGCCGTGGCCATGGCATTCGTCACTATTGCGCGCCCGAGTCTTGGCCCGAAAGGATCAATCGTTGCGGCCCTAATCTGGATGACGAACATTGGGATGATCGAGAAAGGCCGCTTGATTGAAATCGAAGCGCTCTACATCTCGCTTTGCGGTCTGGCGATTATTTTTTGGCTGAGCTTTTGGGATCAAAAAAAGTCGCCCTGGCTCATCTGGACTCCGGCATCAGTCATTCTTGGCATAGGCCTGTTGGCGAAGGGCCCGACGCACCTGGTATTTTTTTACGCGATCGTGCTTGCCGTGCTTTGGCATACGAAAGATTGGCGGCTTTTGTTTCATCCCGCGCACTTCGTCGGGCTTGCCATCATGCTGTCGATCCCAGCATCATGGGCCATTCCTTTTGTGCAACGCACGACGACGGAGACGGCGGTAGAAAAGTGGTCAGTTCAATTCACCGGGAGGCTAAGAGGTATTGATTTCAAATTTTTCAGTTGGATTCAAAATATCCCGCGCAGTCTCATGTATTTTCTGCCTTGGGTTCTTCTGTATCCGTTCGCCCGTTTTTCAAAATTTCATGATCCAGCACAGCAGCGTTTCGCACGCGCGCTGGCGTGGGGAATCGCAGTGCCGTTTGTCGCAGTAAATCTGGTTCCGGGCGCTGTCGCTCGGTACAGCATGCCGGTGATAGCTCCCGCCTGTTGGTTGCTGGCGATGACTTACGTGGGCGGCGCATTGCAGTGGCCCCGAAATTGGACGAGGAGCGATCAAGACTGGGCCAGGGTTGTAGCGGTTTTTATCGCGCTGGGCATCGTGATCGGTGCGATTGGCTACCCGCTTACCGCAGTCGTTTTAAAAAACAGGCAGCAGGTGAAGAAAGCCGCCGCGGAAATCAATGCGCTCGTGCCCGCGAATGAGACGCTATATGCAGTGAATCCAGATTATCAGCCGGTATTCTTTTATGTAAAACCGCGGGTGAAATACGTCAGCTACATCAGGAAATTGCCGGCTGATGCGCGGTATTTTCTTGTCCGAACCGAAAACGAAACTGAGGCGACAACTACCTCAAAGTGGGCGCCGCTCCAGGCGCAGCCAGTGGGCCGGGTGCGGGATTACAGCAAACGCGAGATGGTTCTTTTCAAAGTCGCGCCGTAAAAGTGACGTTGACAGGCCGGGAGATTGGAATTGGTTAGCATACTAACCAATTTGATTCAGCGGTATGTCTGATGGCGAAATATTTGGGCAATTGCTCCACGGCGCCGCCCGTGCGTGGCGCCAAAAACTGGATGAGCGTCTCAAGCCCATGGGCCTGAGCCAGGCGAAATGGCGCACGCTCATGCATCTGTCTCTCGCAGAGGACGCGCTTACCCAGGCCGAAATTGCGGCGCGTCTAGGCGTGGAAGAGCCGACCGTAGTGACATTGTTACATCGGCTGGAGAAAGAAAGCTGGATTACCCGGAAGAATTCGCCAAGCGATCGCCGTTGCAAATTGGTGCTGCTAGCCCACCGCGCCCAGCGTGTGATTACACAGATCAAGCGGGCAGCCGACGATCTTCGGCACGAGTTGCTAGCGGATATTCCGAACGCCGACCTGCAAACCTGCATCAAAGTACTGACGCGAGTTCGTGAGAGAGCTGAAAAGAACGGTAAGCTTCGGAGAAACGGGACTCTGCTAGTTTATGCCGGCCATGACGGCCACATGACACATCGGCGTTCGATTTCAACAAAAAGGGCGCTAGGTACCCACGGAAGAAAACGCAAATGAGACGTGCTCGTGCTAAAGGCCACGCTATTCCTCGATGGGCGTATCTGCTTTTCGTGGTGCTGGCCGCCTTTGTCCTGTATCGGATCTTTGAACACAGAGCTATCGAGGCCAAAGCGGCGCAGCCGCCATTACGACCGGTTCTTGTCGCGAAAGTCATTACAAAGGATGTGCCGCTTTACCTTGATGAAATTGGCACTTGCGCCGCGTATGAGACGGTTCAAGTCCAGGCGCAGGTGAGCGGCCAAATCGTTGCCCGTAATTTTCAAGATGGCGCTGACGTGAAAAAGGGCGATTTGCTCTTCACGATTGATGCACGGCCCTATCAAGCGGCGCTCGATCAGGCGCAGGGTCAGCTCGGGCAGGCGAAATCGAAACTGGTTCTCGATGAGATCACCCTAAAGCGCCAGCAGGAGTTGCGCGCCAGGAATGTGATCTCGCCGCAAGATCTGGACACTGCTCAAGCGACGGTGAAAAGCGATGAAGCCACGGTGAAAACCGCGGAAGGCGCAGTGGCGGCCGCCCAGGTGAATCTCGATTATTGCAACATCCGCTCGCCGATTAATGGCCGGGCAGGACTGCGACTTGTTGATGTTGGGAACGTCGTGACGGGCGGAAACGGGGGCGGCGGCGGCGCAGTGCTGCTCACGATTCAGGGGCTTGATCCGATCTACACGGACTTCACCGTTTCGGAGACAGACTTGCCGCTCGTGCGGCGTTATCTCGGCGGGCCAAATGTGAAAGTGCAAACGAATTCGCCGGACGAGAATCTTCCGCCGCGAGTTGGTGATCTTTATTTTATTGACACCGCGGTTCAACCTGGCGCGGGCACCGTAAAAGCGCGCGCAGTTACACCGAACCCCGACCACGCTCTTTGGCCATCGGAATTTGTGCGCGTACGCTTCATTCTGGATAAGCTGAAAGATGCGGCTCTTGTACCGTCGCAAGCGGTGCAAATCAGTCAGAGTGGTCCGTTTGTTTTCGTGTTGAATCCGGACAACACGGTTGATCTGCGCCAGGTCAAACCCGGTCAGCGTCAGGAGGGCGATATGATAGTGATTGAAAGCGGTCTCAAGGCAGAAGAGACAGTCGTCGTTACTGGACAGCTGGCGCTGGCGCCGGGAACAAAGGTCGATCCAAAACCGTACAATCCTCCCGGCCCTCCGAACGGTGGTCAGGTCGCTGCCAAAGCCCCAATGTAGTGTTGCGTTCCCGATATGGCTGGAGACGAGCAACATGACGGGGCGGGG
>Ga0193721_1000192_pt1 | contig 18424 bp, 16 predicted proteins | sample U2s2metaG_FD_145078 | JGI IMG/M metagenome (GOLD analysis project Ga0193721, IMG submission 145078) | Soil microbial communities from a riparian zone of the East river system, Colorado, United States - U2s2 | ecosystem: Environmental > Terrestrial > Soil > Riparian zone | place: USA: East River...
TCATCGCCGTTGAGGACGCAAAGTTTTATCAACATCACGGCTACGACTTGTTCGGAATCATCCGCGCAGCGTTGAAAAATTTGACGGCTGGCCATGTGCGCCAGGGCGCCAGCACCATTACGCAGCAACTGGCGCGGAACAGTTTTTCGCTGAAACAAAAAACGTTCCGTCGCAAGTTGCTCGAGATTTTCCTCGCACAACGGATTGAAGACAACTTCAGCAAACAGAAAATCATGGAGTTGTATCTAAACCGGATCTATTTCGGCGGCGGCCTGTACGGAGCGGAAGCAGCGTCGCGAGGGTACTTCGGCAAGCCGGCCCGTGAAATGTCGCTGGCAGAATGCGCGACGCTGGCGGGCCTGATCAAGAGCCCAAACAGGTTGTCGCCATGGACCGATCGCGCGACCTCGCGCGATGCGCGGGACTATGCGCTCGATCGAATGCGCGACCTGCGGTTCATCAATCGCGAACAATTCGCCAGCGCACGAGCTCAGGAAATCGTCGTGAGCAGCCGGCAAAATGCGCAGGGGCAGACCTATGCGGTCGATTACATTCGTCAGCAGGTCATCGCAGCTGTCGGATGGGACCGCGCAATCAACGAAGGCTATCGGATCCACACGACAATCGATGTCGATCTTCAAAAAGTTGCCGAAGATTCTTTGCGAACGAATCTCGAACGAACGGAACAGCGTTCCGATTACAATCACCAGACTTATACCCAGTATGCGGCATCGTTTCGGAAGGCCAAGGCAAACGGCACGATGCCCAGTCAACCTGCGCCTGAGTATCTCCAAGGCGCGATCATTGGCGTCGACAATGCAACGGGCGATATTCTGGTGTTGGTTGGGGGACGCGATTTCGAGCACAACCAATACGATCGGGCGTTGCAAGCTCGCCGACCTGCCGGGACTGCGATGTTGCCATTCGTCTATGCGGCTGCTTTCGAAAAAGGGATGTATCCCGGGTCGCTGGTAGAAGACTCACCGCTGGATAACCGAGCTGTGATGATCGGCGGCACAACGGGCATTCTGGGGGAATGGGGACCCGAAAGCGCTGACAACACGTACGAGGGCGCGATGACGGCCAGACAGGCCCTGGTGAAATCAAAAAATGGCGCAACTGTCCGAATCGGAATGGACGCGGGAATCGATGCAGTGCTGCAGCTTTGTGCTGCCGCAGGCATTCATTCCCCGCTTCGTCCTTATCCGGCCACATTTCTCGGGACCAGCGAGGTCACTTTGGCGGAGCTCGCGTTGGCGTACACGATATTTCCAAACGGGGGCTGGCGACCGAACTCGTCGCACATCCTGGAGCGGATCGAGGAAAAGGACGGGACTTTGGTTTGGGACGCGAAACGGCAGAGTATTCGGAAGCTCGTGTCCAAACCTGAAACTGCCTACGAAGTGAATTCCTGTCTCGCAGACGCGCTCAAATCAGGGACAGGGAAAGCTGCCTTCACGCAATTTGGTCTGAAGAAAATTCCCGCTGCAGGTAAAACCGGCACCGCCTACGATTTCACTGACGCGTTGTTTGCTGGATACGATTCCAATTTCACCTGCGCGGTTTGGGCGGGGTTCGACAAGCCGCAAAAGATCTATCGCGGTGCGTTTGGACGCGAGCTGGCACTGCCCGTTTGGGTGGACGTCATGAATGCCGCCGCTGATCACTATCCACCGGAGGAAATCAAGCAGCCCACATCCACATCAGGTGGACTGAAACAGGTTGAGATTTGTTCGAAGTCTGGGCTGCTTGCCACGGACAAATGTTATGACGCCGTCAAGACCGCGAATGGCGATACGGTTCAGCGACGCACGACTTACATGGAGATTGGCACGCAATCGCAGATCCCGACTGAGCCTTGCAGTATTCACGGTGAGCCGCGCGCTCGTCTCGCACGCTTGTTTTCTTCGAGCGATTTGCCGCGGGCTGCGTTGGCTGTGGACTTAAGTGAGGTCACGCCAATCGCCGTAAAAAGCCCAACCTTATTAGCCGACAAAGATCCTTACAATTCGCTTAAACCAACGTTGAAACCTGAGCCTGTGGCGCAGCCAGCAGCTGAAAACGTTGCAGGTCAAAAGCCCGACAACGTTGCCGGAGATAATGCCGTAAAAACTGCCAACGTCAGCGGAAGCGGGGCCAGTAATCAAACTGCCGAATCCGCTCCAGAGATCAGAAAGGCAATTCCGGTCCAACCGGAAGACAAGAAGCCCGTCGAAATCCGACGGGCCATCCCAGTCAAACCTCTGGACCAGGAAGGCGAGGATGAGACTCTCTTGAAACCGGCCACGCCGGCCCCGAATGGCGAATGATTTCGGTTCCTCTTAGTTCTGCCTCAAACCGAAAATGACGAAATCGAATGACGAAGCCCGAAGGAATGACGAATGTCCAAATGACGAACGTCAAGACAGGGCTTCTTCGACATTTGTGCTTCGTGCTTCTTTCGTCATTCGACATTCGAGCTTCGTCATTTGCGATCGTCACTGATCTTTGGAACCGGCGATAAATCATGACGTCTCACGACGCTGGACCCTTTCGACTGACGGTTCTCAATCCACGGGGGCGTGATCCTGAACAGGAGCTTCGCGACCTGCCTGCGCCAGGCGAAGGTGCGCATCCACCAATTAACTTCCATGCCTTCGCCGCCTGTACGCAGGGAACTTTTCACCATAATACGCGGCGCGCCATCGCAGAGAACACACCGGTTCTTCTGCTCCTGCGCGGTGATTTTCGTGCTTCCGAACGCGCATTGGCCGATCTAAAGAAACATGGTCGCTCCGTTGTTGTGTCGTTAAAGGAGACCGGGCTCCATCAGATCGCGCAACAGTTATCCAATCGGGCCAGATTATCGCGCTTCATGAAAATTGTGGCGCAAGCGGATGGATGCATTGGTACCACTCCGGAAGCTGCGGAAATCTATCAGAGCGCTCGCTGGAGGCTGAGGCGAGTAGCATTTATTCCGACGCCTTATCCTCTTGAAGACCGGAGATGGAATTTTTGTCTGCCTCCGGACGAGCAATCTGGAATCTTTGTTGGCACGCGCGAATGGGACGTGCCATCGCGCAATCATTTCGTGGCGCTCCTGGTCGCGCGTCAGCTTTGTGACGCCACCGGTGAACCGGTCACCCTCGTTAATCTGGATGGATATAAAGCGCGGCGTTTGCTCGGCGAACTGAAATTTCCGGAGGGAAAACTCCATGTCATTGAGAAATGGAAATCCTATCCCGATTACCTGCGGGATGTAGCGCGGCATAAGATCGTTCTCCAGCTGGATCGCAGCCACGTGCCCGGCCAGGTGGCAGGCGATGCTCTCCTTTGCCGTATCCCCTGTGTTGGAGGCGACGGTGCGATTGAGCGAATTGCATTTTCGAAAACTTGCGGCGAAGGGCGCACCATTACCGAGATTGCTTCGATGGCGTTGGATCTATTGAAGAACGCTGATTTACGCGGCGCCATTGTGGCCGAATCCGAGCAGCGCGCTATGGAGCATCTCTCGTTTCGGGCGGTGCGATCGCAGCTGACAAAGTTCTTTGCCCAGTTCGGAGAGAAATAAAACCGCGGCTAACTCGGGTTACGAGTGTAGCCTCAGAGCGGCGAACAACTGGCGAGTCAAACTGCAATCGCGGGGCACGCAAATGCTTGTCAGACGGTCTGGTTCACGCGACCAGACGTGCGACTTCGCCGTAAAGTTCCGGATTATCCGAGTATAACGCAAAGAGCTGCGTCGTAATAAGACCGGCGACTGCAGCCCAAGGCCGAACAGGGTCGCTTTCAGAGCCCGGCGTGCCCGAGCGGCAGGTTTCGAGGGCTAACACTGCAGCGGCTGTCCGGTTTTCCACGTTCAGCTTGCCAAAGATGTGTTCGACGTGTTTGCAAATGGTGCCGGTCTTCGCGCCGAGAATGACGCCGATATCGTGGTTGCTTTTTCCCTGTGAAATCCAAAAGAGAACTTCGGCTTCCCGGGGCGTCAACTTTAACGATGCGAATGCGTTGATAGCGCGCCGATCGGGAAGAGCGGGGGAATGCATCCATGCTCTGTTAACAGACGACTACTATCCGGGGCAATAGAATTCGTACGCAATTCTGCGTATTCCCAAAAACCGGGCAGGGCGAGAAAATCGGCACTCTATGAAAACGATCATCCTCCAAACACTCGCATCGGCTAATAAAAACATCACGAATTCGGTCTGCAGAAAACGTTGGGCTGCTCGGCGTGGATTTCTCCTCGTCCCGCTAATTCTGGTATGCTTTGCGCTTTGCCAACAAGTGCAAAGCGCCTCAGACACACCTGATCCAGGTCCTCTTCCTGCAACCAACACGGGGGATGGGCAAGGAGCTCTTCAAAACCTGACCACCGGCATTTACAATTCAGCATTTGGCATATTCTCGCTCCTAAGCCTCACCGATGGTAATTTCTGCACAGGTGTCGGCGCCGGAACGCTGCTTGCCAATACAGCAGGCGAAAATACAGCCGTAGGCGCCGGAGCGCTTTTGAGCAACACCACCGGTGAGACCAACACGTCCGTTGGGGCATTCGCTCTTTTTAGCAATGCCACCGGCGGCGGCAATACGGCGACAGGTCACCTAGCGCTTCTCAATAATATCGACGGCTTCAGCAACACGGCCATCGGTCGTGTTGCGCTCACCAACCACACGACCGGCAGCTTCAACACGTCAATCGGTAATCAAACGCTCGAGGATCACACGTCCGGAGATGGCAACGTGGCAGTCGGCAGCGTTGCGCTCGGCAATCTCACGACCGGTGATAACAACGTCGGCTTGGGCCGTCATGCCGGCGACGCTATCACTTCAGCAGCAACGTTATTGCCATCGGCGCTAATGTGCCTGGTGTCTCTACCACTAACGGAGAGTTGAGTGACAGCTGCTACATCGGCAACATCATTGGAGCTGGAGTAGATGCTGGCACCGCCTTTCCTGTATTCGTGGATCAGGATGGAAAATTGGGCACCGTGGCCCTCCCCAACACCGGAGCTCTCCCGAGCGCCCAGGCCTTCTCTGGCAAAGTTCAGGAATTGGAAACCACCGTAGCGCAGCAAGCGAAAGCAATTGAAGTTCTAACGGCCCAGCTCAAGGAGCAGGCCGCGCAAATCCAAAGAGTGAGCGCCCGACTAGAGGTGAGCAAACCAAAGGCGCGAGTGGCGAATTACAAACAATAGAGCGCGACGGCAGACCCGACGCGTCTGTTTTTGGGGAGCGCACGCGATTCACGTGTGCTCCTCAAACTTTGAATCAAAAGATAATTTCGAAGAGTTTAATGCCGTTCCATTTTCCGGGATGGTTCGGATCGAAAGAGGTGCTATCTACCCAAGTACCGTAGCGCGCCGGCGCCCACGGATTAAGCATCTGGAATGGATTGCGGCCATCGCCTAATCCTCGCGGGATCACTCCCTGGACTGAAGGACGCTGTAAGAGGGGCGGCGGCGTAGGCATTGCTCGCACCGGTTTTTGCGGGCCAATTGGTGCTCTGAACTCTTGCGCCCACGCGGTTGTAACGAACGCGGCCATGGTTGCGATCATCAATGTTTTCATTTTTTTTCCTTTCGTTCGAGCCGCGCAATCCGCCTCAGTCGGGCTTGCCCGTCACAACGCCTGGCCACATTATACACTTCGATGGATTACCTTGAAAAGGCCGAACGTGTTCTGGATATAGAAATTTTTGAGCTCAAGCGATTGCGGGAACGTTTGGGCGAAAACTTTTCCCGAGCCGTTGAGCTGATTAAGGAGGCCGTCGATACGCGGGGTAAAGTGGTTGTGGTCGGAGTCGGTAAGTCCGGACATATCGGAGCAAAGATCGCGGCCACGCTTACCAGTACCGGATCGCCTGCTGTGGTGCTCGATTCTTCGAACGCGCTACATGGCGACCTCGGCGTCATCGCCGACGGCGACGTGGTGCTTGCTTTGAGCGCCAGCGGGGAGACGGAAGAAATGGTCCGGATATTGCCGGCGATTGCTCGTTTTCAGGTACGAATTATCGCCATATGCGGCGATCCGAAATCAATCCTCGCACAGAATGCACATCTGTTTCTCGATGTGAACATCGAGCAGGAAGCGTGTCCGCTAAATCTTGCACCGACGTCGAGCACGACAGTGATGCTGGCCTTGGGCGATGCGTTGGCGATGGTTTTATTGGAGGCACGCGGATTCAACAAGGAGGATTTCGCGAAGTTTCATCCAGGTGGAATGATCGGACGCAGCATGCTCATCCGTGTGCACCAAGTCATGCGGCCACGTGAAGCCATGGCAATTGTTTCTACGGATACAGCTGTGCGCGAAGTGCTAAAGGTAATGACCGGTGTGCGCGCCGGCGCTGCCGTTGTAACCGACGAAAATCAGAAATTACTGGGCATTTTTACCCATGGCGATTTCGTGCGGCATTTTCAATTCGATTCAAAAATCGGCGAACGTCTCGTTGCAGATCTGATGACTTTGAACCCGGTGACTGTGAATAAAGATAGACTCGCCGTTGAAGTTCTTAATCTCTTGGAACGCCACCGCATCGACGACCTGGTCGTGGTTGATGATGACAGCGTTCCGGTCGGGATCGTCGATTCCCAGGATTTGACGCGGCTGAAATTGCTGTAGCAGAATCTTCTGGGTAGCGCACGCGTCTCGCGTGTTGGTTTCGGCGTCGCGCCGAAACAATCTTTTCTTTGCTGTTTCATGCGCATTCATCGATGGAAAGCACAAGAAAAGTTCGCGATCGCGAGGACGCGCTCGCCAGCACGCGAGACGCATGCGCTACCCAGGGAGTTGCGCTTGCGCCGGGTGCGTGTAAACTCCGCGTCCCCGCGTTGAACGCTTTAACCGTTCAACACTTTAACGGTTTTAACGTCTTCAATCATGCCCGCAGCCAACGATCTTCGCAAAGGAATGGCCATAAAATACAATGGCAACCCCGCGATTGTGCTCGAAGTCCATCATCGCACACCCGGAAATTTGCGCGCATTCGTCCAGGCCATCATCCGTTACATCAACACCGGCAAAAGCGCCGATGTTCGCTTTGGTTCGACTGACAAGGTGGAGCTAGTAGAGATCGAGCGAAAACAGCTCGAATTCAGTTACAAGGACCGCAACGGATATCATTTCATGGACCCCGAGACGTACGACACCATCACGTTGCATGAGAACCTGATCGGAGACGCAAAGGATTACCTGGTGGAAAATCTTTCGGTGCAGGTCCTCTACGCAGAGGGCAAACCGGTGGAGGTCGAACTACCCGCGTCGGTGAGCCTGAAGGTAACCGAATCCGCGGAGGGACTGCGCGGCGATACGGCGAGCAATGTTACCAAGCCTGCGACGCTCGAGACTGGTATGACCATCAACGTTCCGCTTTTCATCAAAGAAGGCGAGACGATCAAAATCGACACACGTACCCGCGCCTACATGGGCCGCGCGTGATTGCTTCGTCTGGAGGCGCTGCCTGCCAGCGCCACCGGGACGTAAATTTCGCTTGTCCAAATTCGTCGCAGCCTGCGTAATCTGCGACAACTTTGGCTGCAAGAAAGAGAAAATCGACAAGCAATCGCGGGAAGCGCAATTCCCAGCGCAGCCGCAAAGTTGTGCGCAACGTCGCACGGGCGCGGACACTCGTTCCCGTGTCGGATCCGTTCACGGTCCCGACGCGTTGGGTAAAATTTGTTTTTGCGATTTTCCTTCTTCCGATCTGCGCAATTCTCAGTCAGACGTTTTTTACCGCTTTCGCGCGCGCGACCGTGACGCAGCGCTTTTGGGCGGGCGAAGAGTTTTGGTTTTTTTCATTGGGTGCAGTTCTGTGGCTGATTGCTTTTTTCGGTCTTCCGCGTCCAATCCTCATTTATGTCTTCGGACACGAATTGACCCACGCGCTGTGGGTTTGGTTGATGGGTGGGCGCGTGAGCCGGTTTCGTGTGGGCCGCGACGGCGGCCATGTGGTTACCAACAAGACCAACTTCTGGATCGCGTTGGCGCCATATTTTTTTCCACTTTACAGCATTCTGGCGATCGCGATCTATGGAGCGCTCAGTCTTTTTGTAAACATACAGCCGTACGGCCGGTGGCTTTACGCTGTGATCGGCGCGACGTGGGCGTTCCATTTCACGTTTACGTGTTGGATGATTCCGAAAAATCAGACTGACCTGAGCGATCAGGGTACGTTCTTCTCGCTGGTCGTGATCTATTTGATGAACGTGCTGCTGCTCGGCGTGATGCTCATTCTGGCGTCGCCACAAATTACGTTTGCCGGTTTCGGAGCAGATTTGCTGATCAATCTTGCCAATTTCGCGCGTTGGCTCGTTGACCTTGGAAATAGCCTCGGGCAAAGGAGACAGCTGTAGACGTTTCGCTCTTGCGAAACGCGACGCGGGTGTGGCATTCACACCAGCGCCGCGTCGTCCAGAGGTCGACGTCTACAGATTAGTGATCGCGGTAAAAGGCAAGACCGACAATGCGTCGGCAAGTCTCACCCGCCGATTCTGCGCAGGAACAGGACGACACGTAAAGAGGTCATGCGCGTGTTCCAGCGAAAGCGTTTCGGGGATTTCCAGTGTTGTGTCCTGCCAGATCCCACCAATCGGCGGAAAACCAATGCGAGAAGAAAGCCGCGGCGCAATGACAACAATCCATTGGTCCCCAAGCTGTCGGGCGAAGCTGATGCAGCACTCCGCGAATGCTCCGTTTGGCGCCAGCGGCAGATATTCTCCCCGATGGAAGAGCGCGACGTGCTGGCGCCGAAATTGCAGGAGCCGCTGTGTTAGAAACATCTTGATGCGACCATCGGGCCAGTTGCGCACAAGATCGCCGGGATCAGCTGTTGCAAGTGATTCGAGCATTTCACGACGCCGCTTGTAATCGACCGGGCGCCGATTGTCGGGATCGACCAGACTGTAATCCCAAACTTCGTTGCCTTGGTAAATGTCCGGAACTCCGGGCGAAGTCAGCTTAAGCAACGTTTGGCTAAGCGAATTAACCGCACCGAATCGCGCGACATCCTTTGCGACCGGAATGAACGCAGGGAGGAATTTATTTCGCGGCGATGGATCGAGGACTTTCGCGATGAAATCCCGCATAGCCGCGTCCCATTCTTCATTCGGTTGTATCCAACTCGTGTTGATCTTCGCTTCATGGAGCGCCTTGGCCATGTATGCTTGAATCCGTTCGATGTAATCCGGCGTTGCCGTCATTTCCGGTTCACCATTGGCCTGCACCGGCCACGTTCCCAACAACGTTTGATAAAGCAGATATTCTTCGTTGCCGTCTGGCGCCGTGGCGTCATTGATTGTTCGTTTCCAGCGACGATTAGCAACACGCCATCGTTGCAATGAGCGCCGCCAGACCTCCGGGATTTCGGAAACGGCAACGATTCGTGCGCGCACGTCCTCGCTGCGTTTGGTGTCATGTGTCGAAGTGGCGAGCAAGGTCGCCGGCCAATTGCGCTGTCGATCAATATTCCGTTCGTGAAATTCTTCTATGCTCAATCCAAACTGTTGCGGCTCGCCACCCACCTCGTTCAACGCCGTCAGCCGGTTGTAAATGTAGAATACGGTGTCCTCCAGTCCCTTGGCCATGATTGGTCCTGTGGATTGCTGAAACTTTAGAACGAAATGCGTGTGCTCGGCGCGCGCGCTGGCATCGAGGTTCGGCGGGAAACGGAAGAGCAATACGTCGCGGAGAAAATTAAAAATTGATTCTTCCATTGCCGGATTGCGTCGCTTTGCGGCAGCAATCGCGCGTTCGACAATCTGCCGATCTTCTTCCGTCACAGGCTGTCCGGGCGCCAGGTATGTCCGATAGACCGGAAAACAAGCAATGGTCTCGCGTACGGCGCGCGACAACGCCTCGAGCGTGAAATCGCGGTACCATCGGCTTTGCTCGGAAAGCCGGTCGAGCATGTTACCCAACACATCGACGTCATTTGCCAGGGACAGTTTCATGACCTGCAGCTTTTTTGCATACAGCAGGTGCCCAAACGGTACCGAGTGACCAATGAAACGATGAAACGTTTTTGTGATTGCCGTTTCGGCCGAGGAATCAACGAACAACTGGGCTACTTGATTCGTAAAATCGTACCCGGTGGTGCCATGCACGTGCCAATCCTTGCGCAGAGTTTCGGCCTCGGTGAGAATTTTTTCGGCCACCATGTAGATCGCCCGACCGTCCTTCGGCAAAGGCGTCCCGAGCGCTTTCGCGCAACGCTGTTGAAGTTTTTCAAAATACTCGCGCGGCAGATAAAGACCGTCGGGATGGTCGATCCGAAGACCCGTAACCGCCTGTGAGCTTACGAACTCGAGCACAAGCCGGTGAATGGCGTCAAAAACCTCCGGCAACTCGACCCGAATCGCGGCCAGTTCGTTCACGTCAAAAAAGCGACGGTAATTAATTTCCTCGGCGGCGACCCGCCAGAACGCCAGACGGTAGGACTGCGCGTTGAGCAATTCATCCAGCGCATCAAAGCTAGGAGGATCGCCCGGTTCGCCGTTGATCTGCGCCAGTGCCTTCTCAATTGCTTGTTGGACTTGCGGCGCCTCGGCGCAACGACGGTCGAGACGCCGCTTGATGATTTCTTTTTCGCGAATGCGTTCCGCGATGCGTTTTGGGTCGGTCTCGGTGCGTTTTGGCAAATATTCGAGGGCCGTGAAAATACTTTGCAGTTCCGCGTAGAAGTCTTCTTCCTTGTGTTCGGACAGATTTCGCAAGGCGATTTCCAGAACATAGCGATATGTTCCGGGAGCGATCGGCAGTCTGCGCTCGCCGTACAGCAAATACAACGTTCCTTCCTCAAAGCGCACTCGCAGTTCGCCGCGCTCCAGGACACGCCCATATTGGTCTGTCAGAATCGGCAGCAGAACCTTATCGCGAAGATCAGACTTCAGTGGCTGCCAGTCGATATCGAAATAGGGTGCGAATCTCGAACTGGGCCCATTTTCAAGCACGTCCATCCACCATTCGTTAAGCGGCTCTGCGATTCCGACATGATTGGGGACAATATCGAGTACCTGTCCCATCGAATGCGCATGCAACTCCGCGATCCAGGCGTCGTAATCCTTGCGTGAGCCGATCGCTATGTTGAGCTTGCTGTGGTCAGTGATGTCGTAACCGTGCAAGCTGTCCGGGCTGGCCTGAAAATACGGCGATGCATAGACGTCACTGACTCCCAGCGCATGGAGGTAAGCGACCACTTCGCCCGCCTGCGAAAAAGTGAACCAGCGATTGAATTGCAATCGATACGTGCAACTGGGAATGCGAGGGTGTTGCTCTTTTGTCATGCCGTGCGTAGTCACGATACCCTCTCAAATGACGAAATCCGAAACCTCGCAACGCAACCCCCGGTTCTTCGACATTCGGGCTTCGTCATCGCCGTTACATCTTCTCCGGCACCTTGATGCCTAACAAGTCGAGGCCTCGATAAAGCACTTGCGCGGTAAGATCGCACAATGCCAGTCGTGAGCCACGTGCCGGTTCGTCTGATTTCAAGACCGGACAGGCTTCGTAAAATGTATGGAAGCTGTTCGCCACTTCGAAAAGATAATTGGCCAGAATATTTGGTCGGAAATCGTTCAGTACTTGTGGAACGATCTCCGCGAACTGACACAGGCGTTTTGCAAGATTGATTTCGGCGGGATTCGTTAGAATGAGTCCGGTAGCCACAGGCTTGTGGCCCATCTTTTTGTAATTTGCCTGTTCTTTAACGCGCTGCTGGGGCGGGACTACAGGAGATTCGCCTGCTTTCCGGAAAATCGAGCGAATTCGCACATATGCGTTCTGCAAATAAGGAGCCGTATTTCCCTGGAAGGACAGCATTTTCTCCCATGAAAAAACGTAATCGGTCATCCGGTACTGTGACAGGTCAGCGTATTTGACTGCACCGATCCCGATTGTCTGCGCGACGTCGATCTTTTCTGCCTCGCTCAGGTCCGGATTTTTTTCATCAATAATCTTGCGCGCGCGCTTGCATGCTTCCTCGAGAAGTCCGCGCAACGGCACGTTTTCGCCGGAACGCGTTTTCATCAGTTTGCGATCTTCCCCGAGGATGCTGCCAAACGTAATGTGTCGAAGATCGGCTTGGTAACCCTGTCGCCGTGCAATCTCGAAAATTTGTTTGAAGTGCAGGGTCTGCGGAGCGCCGACCACGTACCAAACGCTGTCCGCCTTCAAATCATCGAGGCGATAGTCGACTGTCGCGATATCGGTCGTGGCGTAATTGAATCCGCCGTCGCGTTTCCGAATGATGCATGGTTTGTCGGCGAGCTCGGGGATATCGCGAAAAAAAACAACAACCGCGCCCTCGCTGATTTCAGCAATCCCGGATTTGAGCAAGCGTTCGACAATGCCCGGGAGTCGATCGTTATAGAAACTTTCGCCGCACTGGATGTCGTAATGAATATCGAGTAGTTCGTACACGTGCTCGAAGTCCTGCATGGAAAGGGCGACGCATTCGTTCCAGATATCGATGTTTTCCTTGTCGCCAGCCTGCAATTTTACCAGTTCCTGACGACAGGCTTCTCGAATCTGAGGATCGCTGGTCGCCAGTGCGTTCGTCTCCTTGTAAATTCGGACGATCTCGGCCAGGGGATGCTGCTGAAGTGCGCGCTGATCCAGGAGATTTTTCCAGCCGTAAATGACCATTCCAAATTGGGTACCCCAATCGCCGATATGATTGTCGCGGATCACTTCGTACCCGAGAAACGTTGCGATCCGGGCCAATGCATCGCCCAGAACGGTACTGCGGATGTGACCGACATGCATTGGTTTGGCCACGTTGGGCGATCCGAAATCAATCACGATGCGCTGCGGAGATTGTGTTTCCACGACGCCGAGTCTTTGATCGCCAAGGACGCCGGCTGTTTTTTCGGCAACGGCCCCGGGCTGCAACGTAAAATTGATGAAACCCGGGCCTGCGATCACGGGCGGTTCGCAAAGATCGCCAACCTTCAGCTGACCGACGATTTTCTCCGCGAGTTCTCGCGGATTTTCGCCACGCTGCTTTCCGAGCACCAGAGCAGCGTTTGTCTGGTAATCGCCGAAGCGTCGGTCGGTTGCTGGCGTTAATTCGCCTGCGTCCTGCAACCCGGCGGCAGCCATGGCGTCGGAAAGCCTCTTTGAGAGAAGTAATTGGAAGGTCTCCATCAATTTGTTTTAGCGCCTCGGTGACGCAGGCAATTTTGCCTGCTCATTCGTGACTTTCGCAGACAGGATTGTCTGCGTCACTACGAACGATCGCGAAAGATCGACAAAATTTCGTCGGCGGATTTTGCGCTGGCCAGGCTCTCGCGCACAGAGCGATCGTTCAGAAATTTTGCGATTGAAGCAAGCGTGCGCAGATGCGTTTGAAATTGATTTTTCGGGACGATGAAAAGCACGACGAACTTGACCGGCGCGTTGTCGAGCGCGTCAAATTCGATGCCTGTCGTCGATCTTCCAAACGCGGCCACTACTTCCTCAAGCCGGTCGGAGGAACAATGAGGAATGGCGATTCCGAATCCAATGCCTGTGCTCATTGTTTCCTCACGCTGTTTCAGGGAAGCGAGGATGGGATCGCGGTCTTCCGGTTTGATTTGACCCAGACTAACGAGCAGATCGATCAGCTCAACGATGGCGGCCCAGCGCTCCGTAGCTTTCATCTCAGGGATGATTTGCTCGACAGAAAGTAAATTGGCCAACGACATGCGAATTCCCGGTACGGGAGGGCAAGCTTAGCGGGAGCGCCTAAGTTGACAAGCGAGATTTGCCACGTTGCTCATGCGCTTCTGCATTGGTCGCGTCTGTCACATCTAGTCGCGAATCTTGTAATTCAATCGCCGGGACAGCAACCAGCGTACACCAAACATATCGATGGTTGCGCGCAGGGCCCGGTTGCCGAGACCATACTTACTTTGGCCGAAGCGACGCGGGCGATGATTCACCGGAATTTCAACCAGACGGTAGCCCGCCGCTTTGATAAGCGCGGGAATGAAACGGTGCATGCCTTTGAATGGAAACAGCGCGCTCATGCATTCGCGTCGCATTGCTTTAAGAGTGCAACCAGTGTCGCGTACCCCGTCTTTTGTGTAGCGGCTACGCACGGTGTTTGCAATCCGACTCGTCAAGCGCTTTACCACGGTATCCTGACGTTTGAGGCGGTAGCCGCAGACAAGGTCGGCGCCGTGCGTAATCTCAGCGAGAAGCCTTGGAATATCGGCAGGATCATTCTGTAAATCGCCGTCAATGATGACCACAGTCGCTCCGCGGGCCGCTGCGAGACCGGCATAAATGGCAGCGCTCTGCCCCGCATTTTTTTCGAAACGAATCAGACGAATATTCGAGGCAGCTTCGATCCGCTCCGGCGTGCGATCGACCGACCCGTCGTCGACAAAAATTATTTCGTAATCGAGTCCGCTCAGTGCAGCGCGCAATTCTTCCTGCAAAATCGGCAAGTTCGCTTCCTCGTTATAAAGCGGCACAATCACGGAGAATGCTGGCGAGCTTGTCATCTCGTTCATAGCGGAAGTGTGCGATAGCTTCGACAGAGAAAAATTTGCCAGCTTCGCAGGGGCTTCCCAAAGCGCGATACTTGAATCGTGCCAATGAGTTCCGTGGATTGAAAGCCGGCTTTGATATTGTGCGGCACGCGTTGCTTTTTGCCGTCTCGAACGAAAAGCGCGTCGCGTCCCACGAACAAATTGATCCCGTTTTCTTCGGTATAAGCTTCGCCCTCTGATCGAGAGGCTCCTGGCTTTAGCTCCACAAACTCATCGTAACGCGGCCAGAATGAGAATTGATTCACCATGTCCTGGGATTCGGGAATGTAAGCCGGCGGGTGCCCCGGGCCCTCAATGCGCTTATCCTGGAGATAAAAGGCAATCTCCGAGGCGCGGTCACGAGCATCAGCAATAAGAAAAAGTTTCTCGCCTAATTTCGTTTCGAGATTATCGCGAATCGTCTCCAGCGCGCCTGTAGCGCTTTTCCAACCGCGCATCCGGTTGCTTGGATCGCTTCGCTGTAACTTGTATCCCACCATGCGCAGCAAGTCCGTATCGAGCGCGATCATACTCATGGTCAATCCCACGAATATCGCGATCGCCGCGCCGAACCGCAGAAAAGCGCTCGTCTCGAGAGGCTCCCGCCAGTAATAAATTGCCAGCAACCCAAAACCGAGGAAGCCGAGCGCATCCCAATTTGGGGCCGCAGCCTTGTTCAAGGAAAGACATAAATAGAAAAGAAATACCGGTAACCCGAACCACATCAGGAACAGGACCTTGAATTGCTTGTTCACTCGCCGCCAGCTTCCAAGGACACCCCACGCTAATGCCAGGAACAGGAATGGCGAATAAGCCAGAAAATGTTCGCCAATAAACGAAAGAACTTCGACAGGATGTAACCCAAAGCCATGCTCGATGCCTCCCCGGGAGCGCAGATGCGCAAGCGTGACCCACGCGTGTTGTGCGTTCCACGCTATCGGCGGCACCGTGCAGAGAGCGAACATGCTGAATAACAGATAAAATCCCGGACGCTTGAATTCGTGTCGGAACCGAGGCGCCAGGGCCAGCACCAACACAATCGAAACGAGCTCCAGGGCGTTAGTGTATTTGGAGAGAAACCCGAGGCCGATCAATAATCCGGTCAATGGCCAATACCACGAGAACCGCGCACTTTTTTCTAACGCAAGCCAGAAAGTGAACATTGCCGCTAGCCAGAAAAAAATCGACAGCGCATCAATCGTCATCAAGAAAGCGCCAATATTAAAAATCGGCGTAACGTTTAACGCGATGACGGCTAACAGACCGGCAGTGGCATTGAACAATCGACCCGCGAAATAAAACAAGAGCAGGCTCGTTCCGGCCGCGAGCAAAGGACTGAAAAAGCGCACTCCGAATTCGTTCGCTCCAAAAACCGCAGTACTTGCGCGAATAGCAAATGCGATGCCTGGGCCTTTGCTGAAATAGGCCGGAGCCAGTCGTTCTGACCACATCCAGTAATGTGCCTCGTCAAATTCGAGATCGGTCGTTGCCAGTATCGACAATCGAATCACCGTCAGAATGACAACGAAGAGCCACACCGCGCGTGTTGTGCTCATACCGAGTGTCGTGGTGCCGCGTCCGGCGATCGCGCCCTGCCATCGGGCCTGGCAATCAAACTTGGATGGCGCGCAAAGATCTGCGGCGCCCATTTTCGGCCTGCGCTCCTCCAAATCAATTCAAACAAGCCGAGCAAGAGCAGTGTTTCACCCCCTGCCAGAAAGAACGTGGCGACTACATCGCTGGGCCAGTGTGAACCCAGATAAATTCGCGAATAACCAACGGCTAAGGCGACCAACCAGTAAAGCCAGCCGAGGCGTCGATAAAACAGTGTGCAAAACACGGCAATCACGCTGTTGTTCATCACGTGTCCTGAGGGAAACGAGGGTCCCGATCGGTTGCGATCGGAGGAATCGGAAAACCGGATGATTGCCGTTTTGAACAGGGCAAGAAACTTCGGATTCGCCTTTTGCAACTCGATCATTCGCACAGTTTGTACGTGTTTAGGCCGATGACGATCCACCGCTGATTTTAACACACCGATGAGCGGATTCGTGATCAACAGGGATAAGACCAGACAGATGACGAACGCACGCGTTCTGAATCCCCCAAGAAAGAGCGCGCTCACTCCGATCGCAATGAACAACGGTTCCCAAATCTCGCTATCGCTCAACGCCGCCATGAACAAGTCAAACGCCGGACTCGTCCATTGTTGATTAATAGAATGAAAGAGGATTTGATCCATCGGGAAAAAGCGCCGCGTAAGCTCTAATCCTTAGCTTGTAATAAACAAATTCATTACAATGACGAAGTTCGAATGACGAAGGACCCAGGAACGACGAATTTCCAAGCCCAGATGTCGAAACGAAAGCATCGGGCGTCGCGTTCGTCATTCGTCATTCGTCATTTCGCTTTGGTCGTTTCTTTGTTGAGACTCTTGTCGGCGCATGCGCAGTCCCCGCCTTCCGCAAAAGACATTCTCGCCTCGGTGCGAATGATGGAGTCGCTACAGGAAATCGATCTTCAGGGACAACTTCGCCAGGATAATATTGTGATTCCATTTCACCTGATCCAAATCGGACCGCTGATCCGCTATTCATTCGCCAACCCCGATGAAGTTTTGCAATTGCGTCTCGGCGAAAAGAGCTCGCGCCTTGATCTGGTGACTGGCGAGGGGACGGAACAATTTGCCGGTTCCAAGCTCAAGCAAAAAATTCGCGGTACCGGTGTGACTTATGAGGATCTGGCGTTCAAATTTCTCTACTGGCCGGCCGCGCGCGTTTTAGGTGAGGAAAATGTTCGCACTCGCAATTGCTGGAAGCTGCAACTGCGCGCGCCCTCGCGCGAATCGCAATATTCCAACGTGCTACTGTGGATAGACAAGGCGAGTGGCGCGCTCATGCGCATGGAGGGGTACGATTGGAATGCTCAGTTGGCCAAGCGTTTCGAAGTCGTTTCCGCGCAGAAGATTGAAGGTCGCTGGTTCTTAAAACAAATGCGCATCGAAGAATTGCAGCCTGGGACTAATCGCGTCCAGTCGCGAACATATCTGGAGATCAAAAGGTAGAGACGTTGCCTGTCCAAATTGGGCAGGCCCGATGGTGGCTTAATTGACAAATGCGCGCCATCACTCCAAAAAAATCGGGAGAGCCGCGTACAAGGCGCGTGCCCTCCCGATAAAATAATCGCGGTTGTCAGCGCGCCCGGTGCTCGCCGGATTTGGCGCCGCTCACTACCAACCTGCGGCCGAGGAATTCCTTATCGTGCAATTCTTCCACGGCGCGCTTCGCTTCCTCGACGGTTTGCATCTGTACGAATGCGAAACCTTTTGAGCGTTGGTTATGGCGGTAGCTTACGACCTCCGCATTTTGAACATGTCCGACGCCGTTGAACAATTCAAAAAGATCGCTCTCGGTTGCGTCGAAAGACAAGTTACCAACGTACAGACGCGGCGAACTAACTTCGATCCGTTCAGGTTTGCGTGCTGGTCGCGAAGACTGCGCGCCATTGCGCACGGTTGTTTCGGCCTTCGTTGCGCCATTTCCAAAAAATGCGGCAATCCGTTGCCAGAATGTCATTTTTTGCTGCTTCGTTTCTTCTCGCTGACGACGCGCAGGGTTGTTGCCACGGCGTCGGGAGCCACCGCGCGAACGGTGCGAGCGTCTCCCAGTTGAATAAGAGTTCATGGTGGTCCTTACGTTTAGTCCAATTGTTCAATTGGCGGAGCGCATCGAGCGATGCACCGTCCGCAGCGCGCCAATCACTCAGAGCCCATTCAAACAAGGCACTCTGCGACGCCGTTGGAAACTCCGCCTCGTCGAGCCGGGATTGGACTTGTTTTGAACGGGGAGCCTGCGCACTCAACCAACGAAGCAGCCAGGGCGCAAAACTCCGCACCGTGGTATCGAAAAACCTGAATCGTCGTAGAAAACGGAGGC
>Ga0193721_1000193_pt1 | contig 18395 bp, 17 predicted proteins | sample U2s2metaG_FD_145078 | JGI IMG/M metagenome (GOLD analysis project Ga0193721, IMG submission 145078) | Soil microbial communities from a riparian zone of the East river system, Colorado, United States - U2s2 | ecosystem: Environmental > Terrestrial > Soil > Riparian zone | place: USA: East River...
GCAAATGGCTGCGCAAGATCGACATTCCTACCACGGTCGTGCTTGAAGGCGGTTACAGCGACGAGCTACCAGAATTAATAGACGCTTTCTTAACTGCCTGGAGATTGGAATGAACGGCAATGTTGATCTTTGCATAAAATAGTCACGGTGCGAAAAGCGACTCGAGAACGTGCGCGCAGCCCAAAAGCTGCCGCGAAGAAGAAAGTAGTTAGCCCCGGACGCATTCAGGGCAACTACAACAAGCCAGCTAAAGTTACCTCCACTTCGCGGCGACGGATCTTTGTGTTCGCATTGATCCTCGCCGTGGTCACGATCTTCGTCTATCTGCCCGCGTGGAACGGCGGTTTCATTTGGGACGACGATCAGTATGTGACGAAAAACCCGTTGCTGACGGCTGCGGATGGTCTGTGGCGGATTTGGTTTTCGCTTGATTCGCCATCGCAATATTTTCCGCTCACCTACACAACGTTACTAATCGAGCGGGCGCTCTGGGGCCTGGATCCCACCGGCTATCACTGGATCAATATTCTGCTCCACGTCGCAAACGCCCTGCTCCTGTGGCGATTGCTGACACGGCTGGCAATCCCCGGTGCATGGTTGGCGGCAGGCATTTTCGCGTTGCACCCGGTTCAAGTCGAATCGGTCGCCTGGATCACCGAGCTAAAAAACGTATTAATGGGTTTTTTCTTTTTGCTCACGCTGCTCGCCTGGACGCGGTTCGTCGATGAACGGCAGCGCCGACCATGGCGCTTCTACCGGCTGGCCCTTGTTTTCTATGTGCTGGCGCTCTCAGCAAAATCGACAGCCTGCACGCTGCCCGCGGCGCTCTTCCTGATTTTGTGGCTGCAAAAGAAACGAATTGATTGGCGGCGAGTCCTGCAAATTGTGCCGTTTGTCGTTCTCGGACTGACGATGGGTTTGATCGCAGTGTGGTGGGAACGTTACCATGTCGGGACCCGTGGGACGATGTTCGCGCTTGGCCCACTGGAGCGTCTGATCGTGGCCACTCACGCGGCGTGGTTCTACCTCGGCAAATTATTTTGGCCGACGAAGCTGACGTTTATCTATCCGCAGTGGACGATTGCGCCGGGAAACCCATTGGCATACATCTGGCTCGTTGCCGGGATCGCATTGTGTGCAGCGATCTATTTTGCCAGACGGTATGTGGGACGTAGCGCGGAGGTCGCCGCCGCGTTTTTCATCGCGACCCTGAGTCCGGTCTTGGGATTCATCATGCTCTATACCTTTCGCTACACCTTCGTGGCCGACCATTACCAGTATCTCGCCTGCATCGGACCGATCGCACTGGTTTCGGCTGGTTTGGTGAAGTTGACCGAATCAGCGCGGTTTGGGCCGCGTTTTCTTGTCTCTTTTAGCATTTTGATCTTAGGCGCGCTTGGAATACTCACCTGGCGACAAAGCGGCAGTTATCGCGATATCGAGACACTCTGGCGAATCACCATCGAACGGAATCCGGATTGCTGGATGGCAGAACATAATCTCGCCGGCAAGCTGCTTGAAACAGGGGATTTCGACGGGGCAATCGGGCACTTCGAAAGAGCGGTGCAAATAAAATTCGATAATCCGGAGAGCCATTACGGTATGGCCGACGCGCTGCGGCGCAAAGGCGATGTTGAGCGGGCAATGGCTGAGGCGCGGATCTCCTTGAATTTGCGGCCTAACGACCCCGATACGCATGTCGTGCTGGGCATGGCATTGATGACCAAAGGATCGGTTGACGAAGCGGCTGAGCACTTTTCGAAAGCGGTTGAGATTCGTCCAAACCACAGCACTGCTCACTACAATCTAGCGATCGCACTGTTGGAGAAGCACGAAGCAGGCAAGGCAATAGAGCAGTACGAAAAGGCGATCGAAGTGCAGCCCGATTTCCTGGAGGCGTTAACGAACTTGTCGTGGATATTCGCCAATTACCCGGATGCTGCGATTCGGAATCCTCCTAAAGCCGCAGAGCTTGCCGAAAAGGCCAATAAGCTCACCGGCGGCGCGGATCCGCTTGTTTTGCGGACACTGGCGGCGGCATACGCGAGTAACAAGAGCTTCGACAAAGCACTTGAAACTTCCCGGCGTGCTCTGCAACTGGCTCAAGAACAGCGCAATTTTGAAGCCGCTGAGGCAATCCGCCGGGAACTATCCCGTTATGAAGTCGGCCAACAGCCATATCAGGCGCCTTGAACTCAGTCCGACACTTTTTGCAATAATCCCCTTTAACGTGTCGGGCTCTGGCGGTTTTCTGATGTTTAGTGAATAGTTCGCAACAAATCGGGCTGTAGTTCAGCTTGGTAGAACGCTTGAATGGGGTTCAAGAGGTCGTGGGTTCGAATCCCGCCAGCCCGATAAATCTTTTGCCACGGATCAACACAGATGAAACACGGATTGTTCGTGGTGAAGGTAGAAAACTCTCTGTCTAAATCTGTGTTCATCTGTGGCTGAATGCTAAGCGCTGGAATTGTTGGATTACCGAACGTCGGCAAGTCGACGCTTTTCAACGCTGTTACGCGTACGCACAAAGCGCCGGCGGAAAACTATCCATTCTGCACAATTGATCCTAACCTGGGAATTGTCACCGTGCCCGATCTGCGCCTGGAGAAAATCGCCCAAATTTCGCACTCGAAAAAAATCACGCTAACGGCAATCGAGTTCGTCGATATCGCGGGACTCGTGAAAGGCGCGAGCGCGGGCGAAGGGCTCGGTAATCAATTTTTGCAACATATCCGCGAAGTCGATGCTGTTGTGCAGGTGGTGCGGTGTTTTGAAAATCCGGATGTGCACCACGTCAGCGCCACGATTGATCCAATTCGCGACATCGAAGTCATTAATACCGAGCTCGTGCTGGCTGACCTCGCTTCATTGCAGAAACGACGCGATCGTTTGCAGAAGCAACTGCACGCCGGGGACAAAACGGCAACGATCGAAAATGCCATCATTGAAAAATTGCTGAAACATCTCGACGCAGGAAAGCCGGCAATCACCGCGAATCTGACTCCCGAAGAACAGGCGATCGCGCGCAATTTTTTTCTTCTTACGTCCAAGCCAACCATTTTCGCGTGCAATGTCGCAGAGACTGATTTGGCTGCGATCTCAACCGACAATCGAGGGATCCCAGCCGCGCGACATGTCGATCTTGTTCAGGATTACGCGCGGCATCATTTTGCGACGGAGGCAATCACGATCAGTGCACAACTCGAAAGCGAGCTCGTCGATCTGGACGAACAGGAAGCAGAACAATACCTGCACGGTCTGGGCGTCGCGGACACCGGCGTGCACGCGCTTATCCGCGCCGTCTACCATCTCCTCGGCTTGCGCACGTTTTTTACGACTGGCGAAAAAGAAACGCGTGCTTGGACCATCCATGCAGGCGAGAAGGCGCCTGCTGCCGCGGGCGCAATTCATTCGGACTTCGAGCGCGGCTTCATTGCCGCAGAGACAATTCATTGCGACGATCTGCTCGCCGCCGGATCCTTTGCCAAAGCTCGTGAAGCAGGCAAACTGCGTCTGGAAGGAAAAGACTACGTCGTGTGCGACGGCGACGTCATTTTGTTCCGCTTCAACGTCTGAGGAACTCTTCCTCTTCCTCTCCCTCTTAGTCTTAGTCTGGCAGAGAGAGCAGATTCAGAGGAAGAGGAAGCAGAAGATTGTTATTCCGCATCGAACAGAATCCGGCCGCAATTTTCGCAGCTTATGAGTTCTTTTCCTGCTCTGACTTGCGACGCGGTAGCAGTCGTCACTTTCATGTGGCAGCCAGTACAAACGCCGTGCTCAATCGCAACGACAGCCGCATCGCCTTTGCTTTTGAAGAGACGTTCGAAGCGACCAAGCAAATCCTCATCGATTTTCCCAGCCAGCTCGGAGCGCTCCGTAGTTAACGTTTTTAGCTGGGAATCCAAAGCTTTCGATTTTTCATCCAGGTCAGCCGTTTGCCGGGCGATCGAGTCTTTAGCCTCAGCTGCTTTCTTTTCTTCGTCGGTCAGGTCCGCTTTGACCTTGTCGGCCAGGACCATCAGTTCCAACTCTTCGTCCTCGATCTTACCAATTTCATTTTCGTACCGCTCGATTTCATGACCGATTGCCTGAAATTCATCATTCTTGCGCGTCTGATATTGCTGGGTCTTGAGGCGCGCGATTGTTTCCGAGCGAATCCCCACGTCCAGCTCGAGTTTCTTGCGATCCATTTCCACCTGTCGCGCTTTTTGCTTAAGGGCTTCCAGGCTCGCTCTGCTCGCGGCCAATTGCGCTTCCAAGCTCTTGCGTCGTAAGGGCACGGTCTCGATTTCAGTGCCAATCTGTCTGATCTTTTGGTCGCGATCTTGGAGAATGAGGAGTTGTTCCAGTTCGGAATGCACGTGCGCTGAAGTTATTAAGTAGGCGGAGCGCCGTCAATCACTGCCCCGTGCGCTGCAGTTGATCAAATGCGCTTAGGACTTGTTCCGGCCGCGCGCGCACGGCGATGTTGTCTGTAAGGTTCACCCATCTCACGAGGCGGCTGGAATCGATAAGAAACTCGGCGGGTCTGGCAATATCGGCGCCTTTCGGGCCTGCGCCGGGATGTAACACGTCGTAACGGCGAATGACTTTCGCTTTGGGATCAGAAAGCAGTGGGAACGTGTAGCCGAGCTTTTGCGATTGCCGGCGATTAATATCAGGCGGATCGACGCTGATGCCGACAACGCGAATACCGCGTGCATCGAAATCCGAAAGCCGTTCCTGGAAACTCCGCAACTCGGAGTTGCAAAGCAGTCACCAAAATCCGCGATAAAAAATCACCACGACCGGTTTCGGTCCCGACGGTCCCGAGAGCAGATCGCCGAGGCCAACAGGTTTTCCACTTTGATCCAGTAGGAAAAAGTCCGGCGCCAGTTGCCCAACCCGCGGCGCCCCACTCGAAGCCGGAACCTGTCGCAACACGTAAAAAATCTCGTAACTGAAAAGCGAGATCAGGAACAGAGCGATCGCTGTGAAAATCGAACCGAAGATCTTACCGCGATATACTTGCGGCCGGCCAAACGCGCGAAAGAGACCCAGGAGCAACAACGCAATGCCAGCTCCAAAGAGCAAGAGATTCGCCCATGGACAGTCCCGCGTGATTGGATAACGCACGAAGAAGCCGTAGGAAAACAATCCGCTGAGGGCGAGAACGAAACCAACCCAGATTGGCCAGTTCCATTTCCGTTTCATGCCGGTCTTGCCGTGCCCATCCTCAAGATCCATCGGTAAAGCACGAACGCGATGAGCGCGAACGCAATGCCGCCAATGATGATCCCGGCTGTCTGATAGGCTGGGCCCACTAGTGAGAGTGGAAAATCCCTGCCAGAAAACACTACCATCGCCGATATGACGACACCAATGATGCCCTCGCCCACGATCAATCCTGACGCCAGAAGCACGCCAAGCTGTTTCGTCGCTTCAGGCTTTGCGGTGCGATTAGCGCGTTGGTCGAAGAACCAGCCAACAATCGCGCCGACGACAATCATCAATGTGCTCTGGGTTGGCAGATAAATTCCGAGACCTACCGCGAGCGGCGGAACATGCATGTGTTTCGTGGTGCGACGAAGGATTTCGTCGAGCAGAATAATTCCGACACCGATCACGGCACCAATTCGAATCAGACTCCAATCGATGTCCGCCGCGATCACACCTTGTGCCAACGACGAGATCAGCCCAGCTTGTGGCGCGGGAAGCGGATTGGGACGCGCCTCAGCGCCGGGCGCGCCGACGAAACCGTAGGCGTGATTCACAAGATCGAGAACCGGCGGAATGACGAAAGCGCCTGCGATGACGCCGATGACGAGCGCGACCTGTTGCTTCCACGGCGTCGCATCGACCAACTGCCCGGTCTTGAGATCCTGCAGGTTGTTATTTGCGATCGCGGCGACATTAAAAATCACTGCAGTTGTGAACAGTGCGAATGCAATCAGCGCTTTGCTTGTGTCGGCGCTGACGTACGGTTTCACGCCAATCACCAATAACAAGGCGGCTCCGATCACGACTAGAATTCCAATGCCCGAGAGCGGGCTGTTCGACGAACCGATGAGCCCCGCCATGTAACCACACACCGCGGACACAAAAAAGCTCATCAACACGATGTAAACGACACCACCGATGATGAGAGTCGGTAAATGCGCCCCGAGGCCACTGGAGTTCCCGAAGTAGCCGAGCAACCAGCCAATCGGCAACATGCACGCCAGCGTGACAACACCAACAATGCCGATCGGAATATCGCGCTCTGTAATCGGTAGTGTGTCGGCCTGGCCTGCTTTACGTGCACGCGAAGCCGCCATCGCACTGGTCAGGCCACGGGTCACTGGTTTTATCAACTTCAGCAAAGTCCAGATTGCCGAAACGCCGATCGCTCCCGCGCCGACGAAGCGGACCTTTGTGCTCCAGGTTTTTTGCGCGAGCGTGGCCGCGGCTGTGGTAAGGTCGCCGGCCATTGCCGAAAAATGAGGAACGCCCCAGCCCCAGCCGATGAAGGCGCCGATTAGCATCGCAATTCCGACGGATAAACCGACCAAATGTCCGATGCCGAGCAGCGCGAACGACAAAAAGAAATCGTAACCGCTGACTGCACCACGCCGACCGATTCGAAACGTTTGCGCAACATCCGCGGCGAAAACTTGCGTCGCGACGATCACCGCGAAGACGGCCGCAACAATCGATCCCCACAAAACGGCGAGAAGACCGGCGCGGCCGTGTTCGATGTCGGAAGTGTGCGCGGAATCGCCACTGCTGCCAACCTTGAGCACTTCAGCGCAGGCGACGCCTTCCGGATACGGCAAGTCCGAAGTCGTCACCAATGCGCGCCGCAGCGGGATTGAATACATGACACCAAGAATTCCGCCGAGCGCGCAGATCCAAAACGAGGTCCAGAACGGAAATTCCGTCCAATAACCGATCATGATCAAACCGGGCAACACAAAGATGATCGATGACAGGGTCCCCGCCGCGGACGCGACCGTTTGCACAATGTTGTTTTCTTGAATCGTCGCATCGCGGAAACCGCGGAGCATGGCCATTGAAATTACCGCAGCCGGAATCGACGTCGAAAACGTAAGGCCGGCCTTGAGACCGAAGTACACGTTGGCCGCGGTGAACACGAGCGTAATGATGATGCCAATGATCAGGCCGCGAATGGTGAGTTCGGCCGGCGTTCTCTCGCGCATCTGTTGGTTGGCGTTCACGACGCGACTTCCAATTTTAAATTACGTGGCCCGGCTTCCTGCCCGACCAATGCGAGCGGAGGATAGTGTGCGGTGGCCAGGGGGGTCAAGACATCTGCGCGCCTAACGATCGTGCAATCCCGGATTCAGAACATCTCGACAGGCGAGCGTTGGAGACTTTGAGGAGTGGTTTGCTTCGCTCGTTCTTCGCCGAGAACGGCGACACGCAAGTCCCAGATTTCATTGTCGATCGTGCGAAATGCGACTTCGGAAAATTTATCCGGCGGCGAGAGGTTCTTCTTAAAGTTATCGATGTGTTGCTGCGCGCGTTCGATTTGACCGGAAGGCAATGTGGCAAGGATTCGGTGCACCGTTTCAATTTCAGGCACGCGATGGCAAATCATCATCATGTCGTTTCCGGCCTCGAGGGTGAGGCGAATGGTGTCGTCTAATCGATAACCCGTCAGAATCGCGCCCATGTCGAGATCGTCAGTCATGACCAGACCGCCGAAATCAAATTCGTTGCGTAACAACTCAGTAACAATCCGACGCGACACGGTGGCCGGGGTAGGTTGCGACTCGAAGCAAGGGTACCACCCGTGGCAAATCATCATACTGTCTACGTCGCGTACGAACTGCCGGAACACGGCCAACTCATTGTGATCAAGCTCTTCCCGGGTGCGATCGATCCGTGGCAATTGATAATGAGCATCTGAAGTTGCGGCCGAGTAACCGGGGAAATGTTTACCGCAGCTTGCGATCCCCTGCTCGCGCATGGCCTTATTAAACGCGCCGCCATTGCGCACGACTTGCTCAACAGTTTTTCCGTAGCACCGGCCGCCTAACGAGTTTTCAGAGGCGTCGTCAAAAGAAATATCGAGTACCGGACAGAGATCGAGATTGAATCCGAAAAGCCGCAGCAAACGTCCGGTGATGTCGCCGTGGCGCCGGATCAAAGCGATATCGTTTTTATCGCGCAATTGTTGCGCGTTCGGCGGTTCGTTTCCGATGCGCCGCAGTCGCGAGACGCGCCCGCCTTCCTGATCGATCGTAATAATGGGCTCGATGTCGCTCAAGTCGCGCAAATCATCGATGAGCTTTCGGAGTTGTGTCGCGCTCTGGAGGTTGCGTCCGAACAGAATGAATGCCCCCGGTTGCACGTGACGAAACAACCGCGCTGTTTCCGCATCGAGTTCTTTTCCGGGCACGCCAGTCATGATCAGTTGACCAAGTGAGTCACGCTTCATTGCGTGGAAGAATCAACGCTCAACGGCCAACTTTCAACGTCCAACTCTCCACTGCAGCGGTTTCAGTTGAATGTTAAGCGCCGTAGACTTGCCGAAGGCGGGTTGAGCGTTAAGCGTTGAGTGTTGAAAAAGATTGCGATCTATGGCGGCACGTTCGATCCGGTTCACCATGCCCATTTGATTCTTGCTCGCGACGCTCTCGAAACGCTGGGCCTCGACGAGGTAATCTTTATTCCGGCGGCGGTCTCCCCTCTCAAGAAGGCCGCTCCTGTCGCGAGCGGCGAACTACGATTAGCAATGCTACGGGCGGCGATTAAAGGCGAGCCGAAGTTTGCGACGGACGATTGCGAACTGCGTCGCCCATCGCCCTCGTACACAATCGATACTGTTGAGGAGCTTCGGCGGCGTAACAATGATGCAGCGATCTACTGTTTGATTGGCGAAGACAACGTGGACAGACTGAGCGAGTGGCATCGTTTTGCCCAGCTGAAAAGAATGGTCCACTTCGTTGTTCTTGATCGCAGAGGGCAGCCGGCCAGCCACAGTTATCGCGTCATCGATCGCAAGATCGACATCTCCGCCACGGAAATAAGAACGCGAGTTGCCTCTGGCCGATCCATCCGGTATTTCGTACCGTCAACGGTGGAAGAAATCATTCGACGCGAGAAACTTTACCTGGAGTAATTGCAATAACGCCGGAACAATTAGCAACCACCTGCGCGGAACTCGCCTCAAACAAAAAGGCGGAAGACATCGTTGTGTTGGATTTGCGCAACATCTCGACGTTTACGGATTTTTTCGTGATCTGCTCAGGCACGTCCGAGCCCCAACTCAAAGCCATCGCGAACGAAATTGAAACACGATTGCGAGAAGACCATTCGGTCAGGCCCGTCGCGGTGGATGGATTTCCCGCCAGCCAATGGATGGTCCTGGACTTCCTGCAGGTGGTTGTCCACATTTTTTACCAGGACAAGCGTGCGTTCTACAGCCTCGAAGACCTATGGGGCGACGCACCCCGGATACAGTGGCAAGTAGCAGCGTCAGGTTGATGCCGCTCGCCAATCTGCAGCCAGCAGTCAGCCCTGTGTACTGATCAGGAACGCACCCTGGGTCTTGGCACGCGATTTCGCGGCCAAATCACTACTATTTCGGCGATGGCGCTGACGGCGGAGTACCCTTTGACGCCGGTGGTGGAGCCGCCTTGGGCGAACCAGGCGCAGTCGGCGGGGCGGGTGTGGGAGGGGGTTTAGCGTCCATCAGTTCTACTTCAAAAATGAGCGTCGCGTTGGGACCGAGTTCTGGACTGACGGAGCGTTCGCCATATGCAAGGTTCGATGGAATCCACAACTGATATTTTGATCCAACTTTCATCAGTTGAAGCGCTTCGGTCCATCCTTTGATGACGCCGTTAACCGGAAAGGTGGCCGGTTGCCCGCGCTTGTATGAACTGTCGAACTCAGTGCCGTCGATCAGGGTGCCGCGGTAATTTACGGTCACCATGTCGGTCGCTTTGGGCTGCGCGCCTGTTCCTTCTTTCTCGGCTTTGTATTGCAATCCGCTGGCAGTTGTCTTTACCCCCGGTTTCTTCTTGTTTTCCTCGAGGAACTTCGCACCATCGGCTTTGTTTTTCTCTCCGGCCTGCTTCTGTTTTTGTTCCATGTCTTTCTCGAATTGTGCCATCACGTCTTTGACCTGGTCTTGTGTCAATTGCGGTTTACCAGCGATCGAGTCTTTGATGCCGGCGGCGAGAATGTCGGGATTAATATCAACCTTCTGCTTGCTCAGATTGAACCCGATATTCATGCCGATGCTATAGCTGACCTTGTCCTTCTGGTCTTTGAGCAGTGGTGATTTCTCTTGCCCGAACAACGGCAATACAAGTAAGGATGCGCTGACAACAACAATAAAATGTTTCATAAGATGGTATTTTCCGCGTCGAGTTTGATTAAGTTTATCGTCGCAGAAACCCGCACGCTAATGGATAAATGCCGCCCGTCAAGAAAACAGCATGATTGGCCATTCAGGGGTCGTCTCGCCTTAGTCCTGTTGATCATTACCTCGACGATTCCACTCTGTCCGCGCACATCCGCCGCAATTAGCCTCTCGCATGCTGACGTTCAGAAAATCGGAAAGAAAATCTGGCAAAACGAATGCAATGGAACTGTTTCCGGGCTAACCGCATGGAATGGAGGTGAAGACTTTGCGTCACTCGGTATTGGACATTTCATCTGGTATCCCAAGGGACGCCGGGGCCCATTTGAAGAAAGTTTTCCCAAGGTCGTAAGTTTCATCTCGAAACGCGGCGCAAAATTGCCAACATTGCTCTTGCGAGGCGGAGAACAGCCATGTCCGTGGAATTCGCGTACGGAGTTTCTTCGAGCGCAACACACAGTAGAGATGAATCAATTGCGACAGTTTCTAGTCGATACGATCGATCTTCAGGCCGAATTCCTTATTGCTCGCCTGGAGGCTGCGCTGCCCAAAATGCTCGCCGAAGCGGCGCCTGCCGATCGAGCCAACGTACAGCAACAGTTCGAGCGCCTCACGAGGACTCCACAGGGGTGCTACGCCCTTGTCGATTATGTAAATTTTAAGGGAGAAGGAGTCCTGCACACGGAGCGCTATCAAGGCCAGGGATGGGGATTACTTCAAGTCCTCGAAAGCATGCACGATACCTCTGACGCTGCCGCGGTTGATGAATTTTCGCGCGCGGCGAAAGCGATATTGACTCGACGCGTGCACAATGCTCCGGCAGAACGTCATGAATCGCGATGGCTTATGGGTTGGATTCGGCGCGTGAACAGCTACAATGGCGGCTAACTTTATGCGGTTAAAGATTACCATACTGGCGTATACGCTTTTCCTGACTGTTTTTACCTGTTCAATTAACGGTCAGTTTCGGCTCTTCGGACCACGATCGCCAAGGCCGACGCCGCAGCCAAAACAAATGCGCACGGCGTCGCAGCTTATTAGCAGGCAGCCACCCTTGAAGGTGGATCAAGGTCTGCTCCAACAGGCCACGCCCGACAACACACGCATAGTCGTGTCCATTCCGAAGCAACGCGCCTACCTCAAGATCGGCGACCAGGTCGTGGCTGACGGTCCGATCTCGTCAGGCAAACGCGGTCACGGTACGCCGACGGGACATTTCACTGTGATGGAAAAGGACCCGAATCATCATTCCAATCTGTACGGCAATTTTGTGGACGGTTCAGGGCGCATCGTACGCGGCGGGGTGAGCGCCAAGGTCGATTCCGCGCCCAGCGGAACGCACTTCGCCGGCGCGCCCATGAAATGGTTCCTTCGCCTCACCGGCGAAGGTGTAGGAATGCACGTCGGTATTTTGCCTGGCTACCCCGCCTCGCATGGCTGCATCCGTCAATCCGATGACGGGGCAAAATTATTTTACGACCACGTGAAGGTGGGCACCCCCGTGGACGTGGGCGATTATTGACGGCTTTGGCAGCCGTCGATTCGAACTGACGGCCGGGAAACCGTCATTCCTTGAGAATCTTTCGTCGCAACAGGTCGAATGCCCACTGGGCAGCCAATTGTTTAAACGTCTCGCGATCCGTGGGAAAAAAGAACTTTTTCACCACGGTTTTTGAGTCTGCTGAAGCCAGGGCGATGTAGACCGTTCCCACTGGTTTTTCCGGCGAACCACCAGTTGGCCCGGCAATTCCGGTTGTAGCGAGAGAATAGTTCGACCCTGCACAGACACAGGCACGCTCGGCAAGCGCGCGCGCGACCGGCTCGCTCACGGCGCCGTTTTCTTCAATGAGCTTCGGGTCAACATTCAGCATCTCAATCTTGGCTTGATTAGAATAACAAACGTAGCCAGCCAGAAAAACGTCTGACGAGCCCGGAACATTTGTGATGCGGTTCGCGATCAATCCGCCGGTGCACGATTCTGCTGTGGCCAATGTCTGATTGCCCTTTCTGAGCAGCTTGACGATCACGTCTTCCAGGTTTTCATCCGCTGCAGAAAAGATGAAGCGCCTCAGCTTGGATGTAATGATGGCGTCCGCTTGTTCGACCGCCTCCGATTTTCCGACGATCCGAACTTCGACTTCGCCTGGCCTGGCACAATAGCCGAGTTCAATCCCAGGAAGCGCCTGAACTTTTCTCCCGATCGCTTCTTCAACCAGTGATTCGCCGACGCCCGCGATCCGGTACTGTCGCCGCTCCAGTAACGCCGATGCCGGTACAATCTCGCGCAAGATCGGCATGACAAATGCCCGAAACATTGGCTGAAGCTCACGCGGTGGACCTGGCAGAACAAAAACGTGCGGGGACAGAACGCGTGGATTGATGTTCGCTTTCAAATAGAAACCCGGGGCGCTCCCGTTTTCGTTTGGGAGAACCTGCGCGCCCGTGGGCACATCGGCCTGCCGGGCAATGGCGGCAGTCCATTTGATTCCGCGGATTCCGAGCCTTTGCCGGAGTCCACTGAGTAATTCTGGGTCCTGACGCAGTTCTAATCCCAGGACATCCGCAACCATTTCTCGCGTGATGTCATCATCGGTTGGGCCCAAGCCGCCGGTGACGAAAAGAATGTCACACGCAGAAAGCAACTCGCCCAGCGCACGCCGAATCGCCTCGGTATCCGGGAGCGTGCGCCGCTCCTCGATGCGCAAACCCAAAGGAAAAATCTCACGCGCAATAAACGCGAGATGCGCGTCTTGAACATCACCAAGCAATAACTCCGTGCCGGTATTAACGAGAATTGTTCGCATGAGCAGGAAACGCTCAACGTTCAACGCTTAACGCTCAACATCCAATTGCTCTGAATTGAACGTTCAAAGTTGAACGTTGAGCGTTGGACGGTTGGCGGCAAACTGTTAAGCCGCGGTCTTGTCTTGTTTCTTGCGAATCAGTGGAAGCTTTTTGCCCTCCACTACTGCCCGATTGATTGTGACTTCGGCGATGTCTTCGCGGCTCGGCACATCGTACATGATATCGAGCATGATCCTCTCGAGCATCGATCGCAGAGCGCGCGCGCCTGTCCCCTTCGTGACTGCCTGCGCCGCCAAGGCGCGCAAGGCATCTTTGGTGACAGATAAACGCACACCCTCCATTGAGAAAAGTTTGGTGTACTGCTTCACCATCGCGTTTTTTGTATCGGTCAGAATAGCTACCATTTCTTCCTCGGTCAGCGCGTCGAGCGAGCTGATAACCGGGAGGCGCCCAACAAATTCGGGAATCATTCCAAAAGCGAGCAAGTCTTCTGGCTCCACGTGGCGGACGGCTTGCTTTCGCAATGCTTCTTCCACTTCAAGTGTCGGGCTGCCAAAACCCATAACTTTTTGCCCGATGCGTTTTTGAATAATCTTGTCGAGTCCAACAAACGCACCGCCGCAAATGAAGAGAATCTTTTCGGTGTTGACCTGTATGTATTCCTGGTGCGGATGTTTGCGGCCGCCCTGTGGAGGAACATTGCACGTGCTGCCCTCCAAAATTTTCAAAAGTGCCTGCTGCACCCCTTCGCCGGAGACGTCGCGTGTGATGCTTACGTTATCGGTCTTGCGTCCGATCTTGTCGATTTCGTCTATGTAAACGATGCCGATCTCCGCTCGTTTCACGTCATAATCGGCATTTTGCAGCAGTCGCAGAATGATGTTCTCGACATCTTCACCGACGTAGCCGGCTTCAGTCAGTGTCGTCGCGTCGGCGATGCAGAACGGCACGTCCAGAATCCTGGCCAGTGTCTTGGCGAGCAAAGTCTTGCCTGAACCAGTGGGCCCAATCAGCAGGATATTGCTTTTCTCAATTTCAACATCGGCCAGTGGATCGGGCTGAAAAGCAGCGGAGGCATCGCCCGGCGCCGCAGTTTGCAGAACACGCTTGTAGTGATTGTGGACGGCAACAGACAGCGTTTTTTTGGCGACGTCCTGGCCGACCACATATTGATCGAGGGCCTTTCGGATTTCTACTGGTTTAGGTACGCGTATGTTGGATGACTGACGCCGGGCATCTTCATTGAGCTCCTTATCGAGAATGCTCTTGCAAACGTTGATGCAGCTATCGCAGATATAAACGCCAGGCCCGGCGATTAGCTTTCGCACTTCGGCATGGCTCTTGCCACAAAACGAGCACATCGTGAGGTTGGAAGCGCGGGCCATATTTGTTTTGGGGGAAGATACGCTGTTATCCGGCCACCTTGCGCGGTAGAGCCACCTCCGCGATTTCTACCGATCGGTCACTGGAAGGAGGCGTCGCACCGTCAAGCAACTTTATTTCCTTCCGGGACTTAATTACTTCGTCCACCAACCCGTACGCCTTCGCCTCTTCTGCGGACATATAATAATCGCGGTCTGAATCGGTCCGCACTTGCTCCTCCGATTTGTTGGTGTGTTGTGCAATGATTCGGATGAGGCGTTTCTTCAATTTGAACATGTAATCAACCTGCCGTTCGACGTCGCTCGCAGCGCCCTGCGCGCCGCCGGAAACCTGATGGATCATGATGTCGGAATTGGGCAGCGCGAAACGTTTGCCCTTCGTCCCGGCGCAAAGGAGAACCGCAGCCATGCTGGCCGCCATACCGAGGCAATAGGTCGTCACGTCGCACGTGAGAAACTGCATCGTATCATAGACCGCGAGTCCTGCAGTGACCGACCCACCGGGTGAATTGATGTAGATGTTTATGTCTTTTTTGGAGTCTTCCATTTGCAGAAAGAGCAATTGGGCAATGACAAGATTCGCGATGTGATCATCCATCGGCGTTCCGATGAAAACGATTCGATCCTTCAGCAATCGCGAATAGATATCGTAGCTGCGTTCGCCGCGGCCAGTCTGCTCCACGACCATCGGGATCAGAACCTGCGAAACATTTTCGTCCGATACGCTCATGATCTCTCTTCTTTAACAGTGTTTTCTTGTGCTGGTTCGACGCTAACATTCGCCTTCAGGAAATCAAGAGTCTTGCCCAGCAGAATCTGTTCAGCGATGTCATCCAACGCTTCTTTTTGTTGCAGTTCCTTGCGCATTTTATCGGGTGAAATGTCGTAACGCGTTGCCTCCTGCCTGATACGAAGATCCACGTCTTCCTTCGCGACTTGGATTTTTTCTTGCTCGGCGATCCGATGCAGAATGAAATTTGTTTTCAACCGATTCACAGCCAGACCCGCGGCGCCCTCGATTAGCTCTTTTTCTTTTTCCTTCAGCATCTCATCGGTAACACCGCGCTCGCGGTTCCGTTGCACTAATTCAGCCAGCGCGCGGCGGGTCTCGTTCTGCAGCAGCGCCGGAGGCAGTTCGAAATGAATCTGCTCATGCAAATACTTGAGGATGTGTGATTCCTTGGCGCGCTCGGCATCATGCTCTTTCGCGTGTTCGATGTCGTGCTCGATTATCTGGCGAAGATCCGGAAGGCTTTTCCCGGGAACTAATTTGGCAGCAAATGCGTCATCGACCGCTGGCAAAACCTTCTCCTTGATCTCACGAACGGTAACGGCGTAATCCGCCTTTTTTCCCGCTAATTCTTTCATCGGAAAATCCTCCGGGAAATGTATGATTACCAGGCGTGTTTCGTCTGGCTTTTGTCCGATGAGCTGCTCGCAGAATTTTGGCAGAAAATTGTCGGCCTCCAGATGTAGCCAGAATTTTTTACCGCCTTGCAAATTCTTGCTCGCCTGCGGCGCGATTTCACTAATCGGCTTGTTGTCCGCGGAGCCCTCAAAATCAAGCACCGCAAAATCGCCCATTTGCAGTCCCCGCCCGGGCACATCCACAAAATCGGCTGATTGATCGCGCAAACGCTCCAGCGCCTCATCTACCTCCGCTGTAGAGACTCTTGTCTCGGCCAATTGCACGGCAATGTTTTTGTAATCCGGCAGCTCGAATTCTGGCGCGGTCACTACGGTCGCGCGGAAGCGCATTGCCTTGTCCTCGTCAAACTGGACATCTTCGATGTTAGTCAGTGAAGCAACGCGTAACTGTTCTTGCTCGATAGCTTCGCGGTAACTTTTTGAGACGAGTTTTTTCGTCAGCTCTTCCTGAATTTCCTTGCGAAATCGTTTGTCGATCACCGCGCGCGGCGCCTTCCCGGGCCGGTAACCTGGAATTTTGGCAAATCGCGCAAAGCCGTTTGCTATCGCATCCCATTCCTTTGCCACTTCCTCAGGCGCCAATTCAATCTGCAGCTTCGACACGAAGCCGGGCTGCTTTTCCACTTCGACCTTCATTGTGAGACCACGCTACGCTGTCCCTTTTGTAGGGCAATCCCGAACCGCTTTCGGGATTGCCGATCGGCGGGCCAGGCGCCTGCCCTTCAATTATCCTGCGCGTCTGCCGCGAACGTAAACGGAATGCGTCTGCGGAATTCCAAACCAGTATGCCAACTCGCGATAATCTTCGCAGTTAAAGATCGAGAAGTTTGCAAACTTACCTGGCTCAAGCGAACCAATCTTGTTTCCGCGATTCAGGCTGTAAGCAGCGTTGATTGTGCCTGCCGTGATAGCTTCCGCTGGCGACAATTTCATTTGGGTGCACGCCAGCGACAAAATCATTGGCATACTCGGCGTTGGCGACGAACCCGGATTGAAATCGGTCGCGATCACAATGGCCAGGCCGGCCTCGACCATTTCCCGACCGCGCGGGAAATCTGATAATCCGAGCGCATGCACTGAACCGGGCAACAGGACTGGTTGCACGCCGGCAGATTTCATTGCTGCAATTCCCTGTCCGTTTGTTTTCTCCAAGTGATCCGCGGTGGTCGTTTTCAATTCAGCGGCCAGTTGTGCACCGCCGGAATTGGTGAGTTGATCGGCATGGATCCGCAGTTTTAGCCCAAATTGCCTGGCTACCGTTAAAATTCTTCTCGATTGTTCGATGTCGAAATAACCGCGCTCGCAAAATACGTCACAAAATTCCGCGAGTTTTTCCCTTGCGATTCGCGACAACATCTCTTCGATCACAAGTTTGATGTATTCGGCAGCATCCGTTTCGCGGGGCACTGCGTGCGCTCCGAGAAACGTGGGCACAATTTCGAGCGGCGTTTCTTCGTTGAGTTGCCGCATCACGCGCAAAATCTTCAGTTCATCTTCGAGCGTAAGTCCATAACCGGATTTCGCTTCGACTGTTGTCGTTCCGCATTTTAAGAACCAATCGGCATGTATCTTCGCCTGCTTCAGAAGATCGGCATCGCTGGATGCGCGGGTTTTTTGAACGGTTGACCAGATCCCGCCACCGGCTCGGGCGATTTGTTCATAGCTTTCCCCCCGCGTACGCCGCTCGAAGTCATCCAGGCGATTCCCCGCGAAAACCAGATGCGTGTGCGCATCCACAAATCCCGGCAGCACAATACGCCCTCCGGCGTCGACAATTTCCGCGTTACTCGCGTTCTTTTCGATCTGATCGCTCGGCGCAACCGATGTGATCTTGCCGTCACGAATCAGCATTCCGCCATCGCGAACGATTGTCAGTTCGCACATTTCCGTACCAACGCGTGGTCGCTTCGGTCCTCCCAGCGTGACCACCTGGGAGGCGTGAAGAACAGCCAGTGACTTCACGATTTGGTTAGCTTACTTTCGACAACCTGGATGATTGTTTTGAACTGCGCCTCGGAATCTGCGCTGATCTTTCGGACCTTCTCTTGAAGATCCGCTTTGATTTTCTCGTCTTTCAACTGGCCAAGGTTAATTCGCACGTTCAGTGCTGCGCCTTCGATGCAGGCACGGATGGCGAGCGCGCCGACTCCCACGTCTGAAACCGATGCGGGATTTCCTTTCGCAGCCATTTCGCGGAGCAATGCGTAGGATTTCGATGCCGTCTCCATGACTTTCAGTGGAATCTCGGCCGCGTATTTCGTCGCTTTTTCAATCGCAACCGAGCGCGCCGTCTTGTCTGCTGCTGACTCTTTTGGCAATGCGAATGCGTCCATTACCTTGTTGAATGCGGCTGTGTCTTCATCCACAAGCGACAGCAATTCGTCCTTAAGTTGCTGCGCCTTGACTGCGCTTTCGCTGAAATATTC
>Ga0193721_1000194_pt1 | contig 18378 bp, 13 predicted proteins | sample U2s2metaG_FD_145078 | JGI IMG/M metagenome (GOLD analysis project Ga0193721, IMG submission 145078) | Soil microbial communities from a riparian zone of the East river system, Colorado, United States - U2s2 | ecosystem: Environmental > Terrestrial > Soil > Riparian zone | place: USA: East River...
AGTCCCTGGCGGCTTCAACCACGCAATTCGGCGCGAGCCATTCCGGCAAACTGGCATCGTACCAATCGGTGTTGAGCATGAACGGCGAACGCATCATCATTCCGCTGCGCCGATAGAACCATTGCTCCTGCTCGCGCGAAGTTGGCAAACCAATTGGATCCATCAACGCAATCTTCCACTGAAACTCGACACGACCATCATAACGCTTCTTCAATTCCGCCCACGTTGGTTCGGACCAGAAACACCAGGAAGAAATAACGTCGAGATAATCGGTGACCGTGATATGCATGTTCGAACGTTAAAAAGGTTAAAAAAGTTACAAGGTTAAAAGTTATAACGTCGAAGCCTATGCTGTCATGTTGAGCGAAGCGAAACATCTCTGATGTTGCCTTGACGATCCGGAAAGAACTAATCAGAGATTCTTGCTTCGCTCAGAATGACAATGTCCTCACCGCTTTAACGCTTCAACGAGTCATGAACCGCTGATGGATCTGAATCACATTTTTCTCTTTCTCGCGGTAATTTCTCCGCTGGTGGTGCTGGCACGGACGTGGCGTCCCGGGACGCAGCATCATGGCTGGCGTATCGCCGCCCTTGTTGTGCTGGCGATTACCGCTATTGCGTGGTTTCTCGTTCCCAGTGGCGCTGGTTACATTGGCGGTTTGGCCTGGATCGCCCTTCTGTTTCTTCCCGCAATTGGATTACGCAAAATGACAGAGCTCGCCGCGCAGGCGGACTACAAATCGGCTGCAAAACTCGGCGAAATTCTTCAAATCCTCCATCCCAGCTCCGAGCTGCGCGATCAGGTTCGATTATTTCGGCATCTGGAATCTCAGGGGGCAAGCTTTGAGGGCGGGATGGTGCGAACGCCGCTCCGCAACGGCAATCCGGCTCGAATCGTCCGGCCGGCGCGGCGCGCCGGCCCTGCCTCAGAAGCGGGCCGAATAGTTCGGCACAGCCAACTCCGAAGCGCTCCGGCAGTTCTTGCGTTGATTGTGCTTAACGCCGTCGCATTCCTGTTCGAGATTTCGGTTGGCGATCTGAATGACCCGGACGTGCTGCATCGAGTCGGAGCGCTTGAGCCTTATGCCGTTGTAGTCCAGGGAGAATATTGGCGGCTTTTTACCGCGCTATTCTTGCACGGGGGTTTTACCCATCTCCTTTTCAACCTTTTTGCTCTTTATATTCTTGGCCCGCCGTTGGAACGGTCCATAGGCGCACTCCGATTTACCGTGTCCTATCTGATTTCGGGGCTTGCTTCCAGCGCGGGCGTTGTGGGTTTGACGATACTCGGTTTCGTACAAGTCTCGCAGCTCGTGGGCGCGTCGGGTTGTATCATGGGAATCGTCGGTACCTGGGCGGGGTTTCTAGTACGACATCGTCACGCGCCGCAGGCAAAACAACGCCTGGGAAACATCGTAATGATCATCGTGATTCAAGTCGCATTTGATCTTTCGACGCCACAAGTGAGCATGGCTGCACATCTGTGCGGACTAATCGCAGGTTTCTTTCTGGGGCTTATCCTCGCGCCACGAAGCGTAGCTGGGATCGCCGACCCCGATAGAAGCTGAGGTCCAAAATGTTTCTGGCAACGTGTCACTGTTTGAGACGAATCCGTTCGTAATAGAATCTTCGCTTTTCTTGGCTACCTTCTGTCAAAATTTGCCAGTGACCGGGGCCACAGTCCCCGGCCAGAGGAACTCGCATGCCGACTTTTCAAACGTATAACGTGACTCCCATTCTGCCGCCGGCGCTTGAGCCGTTGCGCGAGATGAGCTTCAACCTGTGGTGGACGTGGGAACCTGCGGCGCGCCGGCTGTTCCGTCATCTGGATCCGGAGCTTTGGAACCGAACAAACCATAATCCCGTCCGGATGCTCCAGCTTTCGCGGCAATCCAGACTGGAAGAACTCGCACAGGACAAAACTTTTCTCCGCGAGCTGAAGCAGGTTTTTGAGGAATTCGAAAAATATCTCGGCCGACACGATACTTACGGGAAGACGGGTGCAGGAAGCGCGATCAAGAATCCGATCGCCTATTTCTCGGCTGAATTTGGTTTTCACGAATCGATCCCGAATTATTCCGGAGGTCTTGGCATACTCGCTGGCGACCATTGCAAGTCAGCAAGCGATCTTGATTTGAATTTCGTTGCGATTGGTCTGCTCTATCGGCACGGCTATTTCCGGCAGGAGATCGACAAGAACGGCGTCCAGGCGGCGATTAACCTTAATCAAAATTTCTATCACCTACCGATCCGCGAGGTGCATCGCGGCGACACGAGACTTCTCATCTCGGTGCGAATTTTGGAGCGCGAAGTTTTTGCCCGGCTTTGGGAATTGCGCGTTGGCCGGGTAAATCTCTACCTACTCGATACGGACATCCCGGAAAACAGCGCCGAGGACCGACTGATCACCGCTGAGCTTTATGGCGGCGACCTCGAGATGCGCATGCGTCAGGAGATCATGCTCGGCATTGGCGGCGTGAAAGCGCTGGCGGCGCTCGGCATTCAACCGGCTGTGTTTCATATGAACGAGGGACACTCGGCGTTTTTGGCGCTCGAACGCATTCGTCTCAATGTCGTGGAGAAGAAACTCGATTTTTATTCAGCCCTTCAGTTGGTAGCGGCCGCCAATGTTTTTACCACGCACACTCCGGTCCCCGCCGGCAATGATTCGTTCCCGCGCGAGATGATGCGAAAGTACTTCGGGAATTTCGCCAAGGAATTAAACATTCCGTTCGAAGAACTGTTCACGTTTGGTCAGACCCGGCTCGATCCAAATGATCCCTTTAGCATGACCATCCTGGCGCTGCGTCTTAGCCGCCACGCGAACGGGGTCAGCAAGTTACACGGCGAAGTTAGCCGATCCCTTTGGAAAGATGTCTGGGCCGGCGTCCCCGTACACGAAGTGCCGATTACTAACATTACAAACGGAGTCCATACCAAAACCTGGATGGCCCCGGAGTTCGCAGCACTTTATCGCAAGCATCTCGGGACATGGGAGGAACACCTCACCGAGCCGGAGTTCTGGCGCGGGGTCATCGATATTCCTGATGCCCAGCTCTGGGACACCCATCAAAGACTCAAGCTACGTCTGATTGAATTTGTCCGCGACCGGGAACGGGGGCGTCGCCAGCGAATGGGAGAATCGCCCGAGTCTATTCGCAGGGTCAACCGCATTCTTGATCCGGAAATTTTGACCATAGGATTTGCGCGCCGGTTCGCGACTTATAAACGGGCCAGGCTGCTATTCAACGACAAGGAACGCTTGAAGCGATTGCTTAATGACGCGACGCGTCCCGTGCAGTTCATTTTTGCAGGCAAAGCGCATCCGCGTGATGAAGCCGGCAAGGCGCTCATTCAGGAGGTTTACAGATTTAGCCACGAAGCTGGCCTGGAAAACCGCATCGTATTTCTGGAGGACTACGACAGCTACATCGCCCGCCGCCTGGTGCAGGGTGTCGATCTTTGGCTGAACCATCCATTGCGTCCTCTCGAGGCGAGCGGAACCAGCGGAATGAAGGCCGCCCCCAATGGCGGAATCAATCTGAGCGTTCTGGACGGGTGGTGGCGCGAGGGATACAACGGCAGCAACGGCTGGGCCATTGGCGCGGAGATCGATAATGGCACCACGGAATTTCAGAATGAAGTGGACGCGAGCAGTCTTTACCAATTACTGGAAAACCAAATCGTTCCCCTCTATTACGCGAAACCGGATGGCAAACTTCCCCTCGCCTGGCTGCAACTGATGCGCGAATCAATCCGCAGTGTTACGCCGGTCTTCAACACCCAGCGGATGGTAAAGGAATACACCGAGCAACTCTACATTCCGGCTGCGAGATCGTACGAGAATTTCTCCCGCGACGGGTCCGGCGCTGCCACCCATCTAAGCCAATGGAAAACACAAATACGCAAGGACTGGCCGGCGGTAAAAATTTCGGATGTCCAAATAGGTAATAAAGATCGGCAAAGCATTTTGGTCGGTGAATCGCTGGAAATCACAGCGCGAGTTCATCTCGGCGCCGTCGATCCAAAACATGTGCGAGTGGAAGCCTACCATGGCGAAGTTGATAATGGTGACCTTCGGAATCCTTCGGCGACGCTCCTCAAGCAAACTGGCAGCGCGGACGGAGACGGCAATTACATTTACCAGGGAGCAGTCCCCGCGTCTGAAAGCGGCACATATGGCTTTAGCGTGCGCGTCGTGCCCACGCATCCCGGCTTGATGCAAATGCACGAGCTTCGCCTGATCACCTGGTCCTAGGACCGATCGCGTGGGTCAATGTCATGTTGAGCGAAGCGAAACATCTCTGTTTGTTCCTCTGAGAAGTATTCACTCTGAAAAAATCTGAGATTCTTCGCTTCGCTCAGAATGACATTTCCAGAGGAGCTTTCTGGCTAAAACTGCACGGAAATCCCAGCGTGCAAGCGATAGTCGGGAACGGCCTGCAATGACGTATTATTGATGAAAACCGGGAGGTCCGCGGCGAGTTCCGCGCTCCAACGGCCGCGCGATCCCACCAAACGAGGACCGAGAAAGACTGAAGTAATCCCGGTGTCTTCCGCTGGTTTGCCCCGGAATCGATCGACATCTTTGTATTCGCCGGAAGCCACGCACTGGATCCCAAAAATCGTATCGCGATTACGAACGACGTAATATCCCGGGCCACCGTCCCAGATGAAATCGTTGGCAAAGTGATATTGATGCGTGCCATCACCACGCAACGTGAATTGCACGTTCGTTTCGAAAAATAAATTTTTGTAACGCAGCGCGTTTTGCTCGCCGAACAGACCGTCATAGGATCCGGTGCCGAGGGTCAGATCATGGCCGTGGATGCCACTTTCCGGAGCGCCCGGAATTTCAATTTCGTGAAATTCCTCTTTGAGCCGGCTGCTGTCACCAGTCGGAAACTTGATCCCGGTTAGCAAAACCGCCGAAGCAGTAAAATCCGGTTCGTGTTCGACTGCGACCGGATTTTTGCTGCCGTAAAATTCGAAGCTTCTTTGAGCTGGCGAAGCGTAATGGAAAACAACCGTTTTGAGTAGAAGCGACATATCACCAAGACCAGAAACCGTGCCTTGCTGGATCTCGAACCCCTCTGGCCTCTTAAATTCGCGATAGATCAGTGGCATATTGATCTGCAACGCGAACCGGCTGTTGATCTCATAACCGGCAACGATCTGCGTGATGGAGCTGTTCAAGTACTGCCCAGTTGGATTTGCAACTTCTTCTCCGTCCAGCTGCAACGTCCCAAATCGAGTGAATTGCTCCCCAACCGCTCCGTACCATCCCCTCGCCCATGGTAAAAGGCTGTAATTCATCTGGGGCATTGCGTTCAACTGCGGCGTGTAACAGCCGCAAAGGTCACAGGCCCGAACACTTGTTAGGCCAGCGGCGACAATCAAAACTAGAATTCCAGCTAAAATTTTCATTTTGTTCCGTGCGTCAGACTCAAGCTGCGGCTTGCCTGTAGTCGCTTCGCTGTGCAAAGCGCGCCGTCGAGGTTTTTGCCAGGCACGCGCTGCGCGTCTCACAAAGACGCGGCTACAGTGCTAGCGGAGCGGCGAAGCCGGCGAACTAGCCTGCCAATACGCGTGGCGGTGGAACGGGCGGGGAATGCTCGATTTCAGAGACGGAAAAATCGCGAAGCGTGTAATCGAACAATGCGACTGGTGATATCAATCGGATCACGTGTGCAACGCAGATGATGTCGATCCTTGGCACAGGTGATTGTACGTCTGTCTTTTTCTCCGAAGCCTTTCCTGTAGCCACGACGTGACAAAGTGAACAAGGATGGGCGCCATCGAATGTCTGGGCGATTGCCTGACACAGGGACGCGCCCTTCGAATACTCGATAAGCATGCTCGTCCAGGCGAACGACTGCAGCGCAACCCAATGCAAGCCGATGGCGCAGCAAAGCGCGCCAATTGTCGCAATGCGAGCGAACTGTCGAACCACGGCTTCGAGGCTAGGTTTCACAAATTTTAATGTCAATTACTCTTTCGTTCCGGCGTTTGGAGCAAAACCGCCATTGCCTTCATCAAGATAAGTGGTCGAACCCACACGACTGATCTTCATCGATTGTCGCCACGTTCCTGTCGCGAAATCTTTCTTAGCGTCGATTGTCTTCGTTTCCGTTTTTCTCGCAGCCGGGACTTGATCGCCGCTAACCATTGCTTCGGACAAAACTCTGCCATCCATTTCTTGCGACGCTTTAATTCCAAGAATGTGCAAAATCGTCGGCGCAACATCGACATTGCCTGTGGGCAAATCGTCCGTCTGACCGCGACGAAAATCCGGACCCGCTGCGATCAGAGTATTATGCATGTCGAACCGGCTGAGCGTAGCGTGAGTTCCTTCCCCTGCTTTGCGTTGCCAATCAGCGTCGATCATTCCCGGAGTGCCAAACTGATTTTTCGAATCGTTCCAACGGAATGCCATGACAACGTCCGGCGCATGCGGGTTGTCGATTTTGGCCTCATCGAAATGGAAGGTCCCTGGCAGACCCTGTTTGGTTAAAATCACTCCCGCAAAGTCGGATTGCTGCAAAAATTCAACAAGACGCCGCGTCACCGTCGCGTCATGTCCGACGACATAAAAGAGAACACTGCCACCATTGCCAACGAGCATGATGTCTCCAGGCTTCGGTTCATCTTCAAATTCAGTCTTCGCGACGAAACCGGCGTCTCCCAGGCTTTTTCGTAGATCGATCGAGCGTTTGATGGTGGAGAATCCATGATCGGAGACGACAAACAGGTCTGCTTTTTTACGTGCCGCCTGCCGGTCTAACGCCGAAAGAACAACAGCGAGATTTTCATCCGACGATTTGATTGCAGAGAGCGCCGCTGGCGCGCCGGGTGCAGACTCGTGCTCGGTGAGATCCGGCTCGCCAAGCCAAATGACTGACAAAGCGGGCACGCCATCTTTCCAAAGGAAATCGGTCACTGCTTTGGTCGTCCAGGGATCGCGCTGTAAATGCGCAGATGGAAACGGGCCAAGCGCGGCAACGACGGAAGTAAGGACGTCACGCGGAAGCGTCTGACCCGCGAACAGCGTGACACCATTCTTCGCACGCCCACTGTCTGCGTGTCGATCCAGCAAAAGACCGACGGTCTTAGCGGCGGCAATCACGGTTTGGCCACCTGCGCGTTGAATAAGTTCCGCGATGGTTGGAACGGAAATGTATTTATCGCCGGAGAGTTCATCTCCCCTGCTCACAACTGTCGGACTCTCGACGCTGATTGATCGCGTGCGGTCTATCTCAGGGCGGTATGCATAATTTGCTATCACGCCGTTCCGACCGGGATAAACACCGGTAACGATTGCCGTACCGTTTACCTGTGTGGCGCTGGGATACACCGCGTGGTGATTCCGAAATGTGACTCCTTCGCGGGCGAGCTTCCAAAGCGTGGGAGTTGTTTTCTCGCTGACAAAGTCCGGGCGCATTCCGTCCCACACCACCACGACGACATGACGGTCGGATCTGGGCATATCCGCAGCGAGGCCCATGGCGTCTAGGGAAAAAACGAGGACGAGGATCGAAATCGATGTGCGATATTTCGCAAACATGATCGTTCGCAGACTACACAGATTGCGCGGGATTGGTAGAGCGCGCCCGTTCGGCGGGCCGCCATGTCGGTTCGTTCTTGCCATGCTTTTCTTGTCGGCCTCGGCGTTCGCTGTTCCGTTCGTCCCCACCAATCCCGGGACGACATGGCGATACAGCGTAACCGAAGAACTTGGGAAAGGCCTTACTATTTCGAATTTGAAAATAGATACCGATGGGAAAGTTCGCGTACCGGTCCTCTACCGCCTCGAGGGAATGGAGGATGTTGATGGGAAAGGGCTTCTAAAATTCGAAATGCACCGGGCCGGTTCGATCACGAATACGGATCTTGTTACCGTCGATGAACACGGAATAACCTGTTGGGCTCGAATTAATCTAGACGGCGAATTGATCAAGTTTAATCCGCCGCAAACAATGGTTGCTGCGCCGCTCAAACAGGGAACTGCGTGGAATTTTGATGGTCAGGCCGGCGATTTAAAAGTGCATCAGGAGTACAATGTCACGGGCGAAGAAGACATCGAAGTGCCAGCGGGCGAATTTCATGCGTTCCATATTCGTGGAGAGCAAAGCTCACCCAGCCGGATGACGATCGATCGCTGGTTCGTGCCGGGTACTGGAATTGTCAAAGATGTTACAACGATGCGCGCTGCGGACGGCGATTTACTCGAGCGAATTTCTCTGGAACTGACTAAGCGACCTCAAATCGAGAATAGCCCGGAGGTGAAAGCCGAGGCGGTGTCGAAACGGCTCTCCGTCAGCTTCGCAAACGATCAATTCGGAAAACCAACCACGACGTTTTCATCGGATACACCCGAGATTTACGTGCGTTGGCAGGGACGACGGTTGCGAAAGGGAGGAAAGGTTAAGGCGGTCTGGATCGCCGAAAACATTGGCGAGGATTTTCCACAAGGCTACAAGGTGGACGAAGCGTCAGCGATGATCGAAAGTCAAAATGCTCATGGAGCATTCACGCTGGCGCGGCCCGAAGGCGGCTGGGCAGTCGGTGATTACCGCGTTGAATTCTACGTCGATGACATTTTCGTGGACGCGGGGAAGCTAAAGATTGTGAAGTGAGGGTAACCCAAGCGGTGCGAATCCTTGAGCCGCCTCGCTGTGTCGCGGCGCTGGGTGCGTTGCCAGCTTGCACGGCGACGGCAGCGCCGTGGCTACAACCGCTCTACGTTTAAACGGCTTCAAGAAGCACCGATTTTTTCTTGAATCCAAACCAAAGCGCCGTTGCATCGTAACTAGTAAAGTCATATTTCCAATGAAGAAGATCATTTTTGTGTGTTTGGCTGTGTGCGTTGTGCTGACCGCTGGATGCCGATGGGCGGGAATTCGAGGCAATGGGCGCATCAAAACACAGGACCGAACAATTGGCGCCTTTACCGAGATCGACGCCGGCGGAGCATTTGAAATCGAATGGCAAAACGGGTCTCCTGCTCTTCGCATCACCACCGACGAAAACCTTCTTTCCTATGTCGACAGTGACGTCTCGGGCGACACGCTTTATTTGCGCACTCACGACCACATCTGGCCAACGCATGGAATCAAAGTCATCATCTCCAGTCCAACGGGAGCAGCCGCAAGAATCCGCGGCGCTGTAAAGCTTACTGTAAAACAGATCAACGGACCCGCGTTTGCTCTTGAGGCTAGCGGCGCATCACGTGTTTCGCTCGACGGAAACATCGATCATCTTCTTGCTGATATGACCGGGGCTAGCAAGCTGGAGGCAAGCGGACTCCAAACCAAGACCGCGGAAATCTCCACGACAGGCGCAGGCGACGCGGAAGTCGCAGTTGCCGAAACATTGAAAGTCGCCATTACCGGCGCGGGAAAAGTTACTTATTCCGGCAATCCCACGATTGAAAAACACATCACTGGCGCCGGCACGGTTCGCCGCAAGGATTAACTGACTAAATAGTTGTAGCGGCGTTTGTGTCAAACGCCGAAACCAATTAGTCAGGTGCTTGACACAAGCACCTCTACATCGATTGCCTAGGCGCGACTGGACTATCGCGTCACTACGTTTAATTGATCTCTACGGTGGGAAACTTCGTCTGTGTTCAATGCGGAACCCAGTTTGATGAAAGCGCACAGTCGCCAAGCTCCTGTCCAATTTGTGAAGATGAACGGCAATTCGTGCGTCACGAAGGTCAGGCGTGGACGACGCTTAAACGAATGGCGACCCGGCATCGAAATCGCTTGAAAGATGAGGCACCGCACCTCGCGGGAATCGGAACCGAGCCGGATTTTGCCATTGGCCAGCGCGCTTTGCTTTTACGGTCGCCGGACGGAAATCTGCTTTGGGATTGCATCACGTTCCTCGACGAAGCAACCATAGAAACAATCAAGGCGCGCGGCGGCATTCGCGCTATTGCAATTTCCCATCCCCATTTTTACTCGGCGATGGTGGAATGGGCCGAGCGCTTCGACGCGCAAATCTTCCTGCATGCTAAGGATCGCCATTGGGTAATGCGCAAAAGTCCGCGCATTCAATTTTGGGAGGAAACGATGCTTTCACTTTGGGATGGTCTGATGCTGATCAACTGTGGCGGGCATTTCGAAGGCGGCACTGTTCTGCATTGGCCAGGCGGCGCAAATGGCAAAGGGACGCTGCTGACTGGCGACATCATTCAAGTGGTGCAAGATCGCCGGTATGTGAGTTTCATGCGGAGTTATCCCAACCTGATTCCGCTCGGACCTGCCGCAATTCACCAAATCCTTGAGAGAATCGAAAGGTTCCCATTTGAACAAATTTACGGCGCGTGGTGGGGGGCGAACGTTCTCTCAAACGCTAAAGACGCCGTCGCGCGATCGGCGCAACGTTATCTGGGCGCGATCGGATCTGCCGAGACCTATGGCTAAGAGTGCTGCCATACTCTCGCGCTAGTTTCCGCTTTAGAAACCACCTCAGCTGGTTTATCTGTCATTATCCGAAGTAATCTGGAAAAGTCCGCGGCGGGACAAACCGTGAAACCGCGTAACTTCTTCTCTGAGCTGAAGCGGCGTAACGTTTACAAAGTTGCGATTGCCTATGCGGTCGTAGCGTGGCTGCTGCTGCAAGCCGCATCGATCTTATTTCCGACGTTCGAAGCGCCGCCGTGGACGATGAAGATGTTCGTCGCAGTGACTGCGCTCGGTTTCCCGATTGCATTAATAATCGCGTGGGCGTTTGAGCTGACGCCGGAAGGCTTGAAACGAACGGAATTCGCTGACGAATTGCCGAAAAAAACAGAACACAATCGCGCTTGGATTTACGTGGTTGTGATCGCCGTCGCGATTTCAATCGGATTATTTTTCTTAGGGCGCTTCACTGCGGTACCCAGGCAGAGCATGTCAGACCGCGTTTCCACCAAATCCATCGCGGTCCTGCCATTTGAAAATTTCAGTGAGGACAAAGCGTTCGCGTTCTTTGCCGATGGGGTACAGGACGAGATTTTGACTGATCTGGCGAAAATCGCCGATCTGAAAGTGATCAGCCGCACCAGCGTGATGCAGTATAAAAACACATCATCGCGCAACCTTCCGGAAATCGCGCATGCGCTAAAGGTCGCGCACGTCCTCGAAGGCAGCGTGCAGCGGTCCGCGAATCGTGTCCGGGTAAGCGCCCAGTTAATCGATGCCCGCAATGACACACACGTCTGGGCCGATAAATATGATCGGGACTTGGCCGATGTCTTCGCCATCCAAAGCGAGATTGCCCAAAAAATCGCCGACCAACTTCAGGCCAAAATCTCGCCGCGCGAAAGGTCGGCCATCGAAAAACAACCTACGAAAGATCTTGCCGCCTACGATCTGTATATCCGCGCCACAGAAGCGATCGATGCGGCTCCGACCACTCAGAACATAAAGCAGAATTTCTCGGAAGCCGTCAATCTCCTTGAGCAGGCAATCGCACGCGACCCCGCCTTCTTCAATGCCTACTGCAAGCTCGCCCAAGCACATGATCAACTTTATCTCTTGGGTGAGGACCATACGCGAGCCCGGCTCGCCTCGGCCGAACAGGCAATTAATGCCGCCTTACGATTGCAGCCGGACGCGGCCGAAGCGCATCTGGCTCAGGCAGGTCATCTCTACAGCAAATTGGATTATGAGGGCGCTCGTGCGGAAATCGAAATCGCCCGCCACTCGTTACCCAATGACGCAAGAGTGTTTGAATTGAGTGGTTATATCGACCGCCGCCAGGGACGCTGGCCCGAGTCCGCCCGCAACCTGGAGCGTGCCCTTGAGGTAGATCCAAACAATGTTTCCATCCTTTGGCAGATTGCTTTGAGCTACGAATCCTTGCGCGACTATGCCAAGGACGCCGCCGTTCTCCATCGCATCCTCGCATTGAGACCGAATGACCTCGACGCGCGACTTGCCCGCGGGCAGTTGGAAGTTGCTTGGAAAGCGGATACGCAGCCGCTGCATGAAATAATCGAATCGTCCATTCAGCAACATCCCGCATCCAGCGCCCATCTAGCCCCCCTTCGCATTTTTCTGGCTTCGACAGAGCGCAACGCCGCCGCGGCCGAGCGGGCACTCACCGACCTCGGTGACGATACCTACGGACCGGACGCCATCCAATTTAGCCGCACATTCGGTGAAGGCCTGCTCGCACGGTGGAAAGGTGACACGGCAGCGGCGCACGCCAGTTTTACAACCGCCCGCGTCGCGCAGCAACGCATCGTGGACGCACAGCCCGATTACGGCCCGGCACTTTGCGTGCTCGGTCTTATCGATGCCGGACTTGGCCGAAAAGAGGACGCCTTACGCGAAGGCCGCCGCGCCGTCGAACTGACGCCTCCGAGCAAAGATTCCATCAACGGGCCGCTCATAATGGGATTTTTTGCCGTCACCTGTGCCTGGGTGGGAGAAAAAGATCTCGCGATCGAGCAGCTAACGCATGCCATTCAACTTCCCGGCCGCTTAAGCTACGGTCAGTTGCGTCTTCACCCGATTTGGGATCCGCTGCGCGGCGACCCGCGCTTCGAAAAAATCGTCGCCTCTCTCGCGCCAAAGGAAGTGCACGAGTAAACGCCAAAGAAAGATCGGTCGGTGTCCTGTGCAACGACACTCCCGCGCCCGTCGGTCGCGCTCCATGCGTTCCCCTAATTTCGGCAACTACGCGACCAATCGATCGATCAATCGCGGCAGCGCAGCGCGGCCGGCTCCCGGACTAATCGTGTCGCAAATCGCGAGAGCGGCGTTTCCTCGGGATTTACTTCGATGAGCTCGCCACCGCGGCGGCTCGCACGCAGCGCCCAATCAATGATGTATCCAAACGTTGCCGTCGTTCCAACCACAATCACAACCCCGCAAGGATCGCGCTGCAAATAGTTCTCAACGCGTTCGATTTCACGCGAAGGCAGCGGTTCTCCGAACCAGATCACGCCGGGCCGCACGAGCGAACCGCATTTGGTACATTTCGGGACGCCATTTTGGTTTTGCTCTTGCTTTTGCTCGAAATCGCAGCGCGAGCATTTGGTCACGAAAATGTCTCCGTGAATTTGCACCATCTCCGCCTTCGCAAGGCCACTGCGTTCGTGCAGATCGTCCACGTTCTGAGTGACGAGCAGAAATTCATCCGCACAGTGAGCCAGATTGACAATCGCCTCATGCGCGGCATTCGGTTGTACATCGGAAATACGGTGGCGCCGCTCGCGATACCATTGCCAAACCAGTTCCGGATCGAGCGCGAACGCTTCGGGTGTCGCCAATTTTATCGGATCCAGATTGCGCCAGTAGCCATCTTTTCCACGAAATGTGGGAATCCCGCTTTCAGCCGAAACACCCGCACCCGTAATAACGAGAACACGCACAACTGAAGATCGACGAGCGGCAGCGATTTCCAAGTGGTCCACTACAGAATCCTGCCGTCGATTGGCAGTTAATGTTGCCACTGCCGTGTCAGCTTGCCAGACTCGGTTCATGAACGACCAAGAAATTGAATCCGGCGCAATCCGGGAAATTGAACCAGAAGTAAGGACGCTGTTTACAAAGCTGGTCGAACACGATCCGCGGGAGGCGGCCAAGATGTTGGAGCCGTATCCGGATGAGTTTGTTGTTCAAATGCTGGAACTGTTAAATCCGGCATCGGCGCTGAAGATTCTCCAACGCTTCAATCCCTCACGGAGACAGACCATTCTGGCCACCGCTTCCCCTGAAACCAACCAGCAATGGATGCGGAATCAAACGTATCCGGAGCGGAGCATCGGACGATTGATGCAGCCGCCGCTGGCAGTTTTCCGTCCGCAAACAACAATCGCCGAAGCAACCGAACAAATTCGGCGGCTCGCCAGAAAAGCAATCATCACCTACGGCTTTGTCACAGACGAACAGGAGAAACTGCTCGGCGTCGTGGTGATGCGCGACATGCTCCTGGCGCACAGCAGTCAGCGTCTCGAGGAAATCATGCTCAAGAATCCATTTTATCTCACGCCAGAGATGTCGCTTCCCGATGCGATGAGAGCGGTACTTGTACGGCATTATCCTGTGTATCCAGTCTGCGACAAAACGGGGCGGCTCCTTGGCCTTTTGCGCGGCCAGATGTTGTTTGAAGCCGAGGCGATCGAATTAAGCGCCCAACCGGGTGAGATGGTCGGCGTGGAACGCGAGGAGCGCCTTACCACGCCATGGCTGCGGAGCCTGAAATTTCGGCATCCCTGGCTTCAGGTAAATTTATTCTGCGGGTTACTTGCTGCGGTCGTTGTCGGTTCTTTTCAGGGAACGATCGACCGCATTATTGCGCTGGCAGTATTTCTGCCGGTCCTCATCGGTCAGGCAGCGAACACCGGAGTACAGGCGTTGGCAGTATGTTTGCGCGGGATGACCCTGGGCGATTTAAGGGCTGGCAGACAACGGACGCTGCTAATCAAGGAAATGTTGCTTGGAACATTAAACGGAGCATTGACCGGCGTCACCGGTGGAATCGCGATGTTCATCTTTGCAAGGATGGTAAAAAGCCCGATGGCTTTAATGCTGGGTCTCGTGGTATTCCTGGCTATTACCATCAGTTGTTGTTTTAGCGGCGTGGCTGGCGCAATGGTGCCGTTGGCTCTCAAGAAATTCGGGGCGGATCCGGCAACGGCATCCAGCATTGTGGTAACTACATTCACCGACGTAGGTTGTCTGCTCGTCTTTCTTGGGCTTGCTGCCTTACTGATTTAGACAGACACAAGGTCCGCCAGAAAAAGATCGCCTTATTGGCATCGCAGGTCTATCACTGCATTCCCATGCAAAAATCAACCTTTACCCTCACTATCCTTACCCTGTTCATCTCGTGTGGTGTTGCTTTCAGTGCAGCTGATACTCCGGACACCCGGCGTCACGAAGCCGAGCGTTACCTCCAGGCTACTCCACCCAAAGCATTGTTCGAGGACATGGCCGACAAAATGGCTGCGAATCTTCCGCCGGACCAACGCGACCAATTCAAGAAGCTAATGACGTCGCAACTCGACATTGCGGCATTAACCAAGGCGATGATCGACTCCATGGTGAAGCATTTCACCACCGAGGAGTTAAAAGCACTAGCAGATTTTTACGGTTCGCCGGTCGGGAAATCTGCGATGCAAAAGTTCGGAGCCTACATGGCGGACATCATGCCGGCGATGGAGGCCGAAATAATGAAAGCCCAGGCAAAGCTGAACCAATCGCTTCCGAATCAAACGCCGAAATGACGTCGCGTTGAGGACAACGCGATCCACCTATTCCCAGCCGATCTGGCGGCCTTTGTTTTGTTCTTCCAGCCAGCTCAGGAGCGGCTTGAAGTACTCCATCATCGCGCGGGTAGAGATGTCCTCACCGGTGGCTTCCTTCAAGACTTTGCGCCAGTCTTCAGTTCCACCTTTTTTAAGGATGTTATTCAGCCACGCGCCGATCTCTTTGTTGTCGGCGTAATTACATGACTGCGGTGGTTGATGGAGAATCTTGCGTGCGATGTAATCGTGTAATTGAAACTTAAACACGGTCGCAAACGCATAATTGTAATAATAGGCTGGAGTATCGTTGATGTGCGTCTTGGTGGCGGCATCGCAAAATTCTTCGCCGCGTGGCGACGGCGGCTCGATGCCTTGGAATTCGGAAACGTATTTCCACCAGCGCGCGTTCCACTGATCAGGCGGAAGATTGTGCGCGTAAATATCCGCCTCCCAGTGCGGCATGGTGCCGCAGGAGAAATAAATAAATGGGAGCGAGCGTGCGAGAGCGTCGTCGAGAAGAAATGCCGTCTTGTCAGCGTTGAACTCGTGCGGCAAAACACCTCGCGATTGCAGATATGGCACCTGACTTGAAGCGAGTGCGATCAATTCCCCCACGCCCTCATGAAAACCCGGTGCCGCGCCGAGCCGTAATAAGTACGGAACTTCCGGACGCGAATAGGCCTTGAAGTAATATCCGTGACCGAGTTCGTGGTGCGCGGTGAAAAACCAGCGCGCGTTCGGTTCGATGCTTTGCAGGGAACGAATGTCGTTCTGCAGATCAATGTGCCAGCACGAGGCGTGGGTATTCTTCTTTCGTTTCGAAACGGGCGGCAGCGGATACAAATCCGATCTTTCCCAAAAGCTTTGCGGTAAAGGGGAAAAACCGAGCCCAGTGTAAAATTGTTCTGCCGTCTTGATAATCCATTCCGCTTTGCGGTCCTTGAAATACTTGTCGATATCCGCTGCTTCGACCAAACCAGGCCATTCCTGGCCCCAGCGATTATTGATCCAGTGCGCTGGAATTTTCTTCGGCACCGGCTGGTGAAATTTTTCGGCGAGCTTATATTTCGTCCAGGTGTGCAACTGCAAATAAAGCGGACGCAAGGTCGCCATCCAATCGTCCAGCATCTTGAGCATTTCGTCGGTAGTCATTCCGTAGGCAGCGACCTCAAGCGAGAAGTAATCGGGATACTTCATCTCTTTCGCGACGCCGTTACGAAGATCGCGCAGCGTTACCAAATTCGGTTTCAATGCCAGGCCAGACTGTTTCGATGCTTCCCAGACCGCCTTGCGCTCGTTGAGATCGACGCTCTTCTCTAATTTGTCGTCGATCTGGTTTACGGTGATTGGCTGATCGTTGAGTTTGAACTCGAAACCATTGAGAATCGACGCCTGCTTTGTCTCTGCTGCAACTCGTTTCGCCACGAGATCGGGATTTGTCATCGGACCTTCGGCCGCGTTCAATAGAAGCTGTTTCAACTGGCGAATGGTCAGCTCGTTGAGTTCGTTCTGATGCGTTAGCAAGTCGCGGGCTTCGCTGATAATCGTGGGATTACCATTGAACGCCGCGTACGCTTTGCCTGTGGCTTCGACCGCAGCATCGTGCGCTGGGGTCACATCGGTAACTGCCAGCCATTGTGCCTCGCTATTAACTCGGTACAGCGCCTGATAACCCGAATTAGCGAGCGCAAGAAACCGATCGGCGCGTTCCTGGATTGGCGATTCGGCAAAAACCGGTCGTATGAAGAACAAGAATAAGAGAAATCGAAAGGCGAAGAATGTATTGCGACGCATGGTGCGGAATTTAACCGAAACAAACATTGCAGGGCAACCGTTTGCTGGCTGTAGCAGCGTTCTGTAAGCGCCGTTTTCTCTCGTCGATCTATACCAGCTTGTGGCTCGCCGTTTCCGACTTTGGATGTTTAGATGAAAGCCACAGAAACACAGGCTGGTGAAGTGCATTGGTGATTCCGAATTCGTATGAATCCGGGCTCTGAGGAAGCGTACGGTACTGAATGCGTTTTTTTGCTTGCGGAAAACCGTGATTTCCCTACTTCACATCAACCAATGGAGCTGCTGGCCACCGATGCGCTATTACCTGTCCGTATCGTTGTCGCAATCGCCTTCCTCGCGATGATTTGCGCTTACGTTTATGTGCTGCGGCATCTGCGAAAAATCGAGAAGACCATCGTTGCGGATAATCTGGTGCCGAGTGAGTTGGGACCACGCAATAACACGGTGCTCATGGTTTGCCTGATTCCGCTCATTGCCACCGCGCTGTTACTCCATTTGGCCATCAACACGTAAGAGACGGTATTGGCGTCCTGATAATGATCTTATGACGCGCGGAATTCTTTACCGCGTTCGAGAGCCACTTCAGCGTTAAGATTCTCGAGGTCGCGACCAACACTGGCGACAGCAGCAAGCTTATCGCCGGTGCGAAAAATCACCGAGGCGTCTTTTTCCTTCAAATTACCAGACACAATCGCCTGATCCTTGCCGCTGCCATGACCAACGTAATGAATGTGCAGATCGAAATGATTGCTCCAGAAAAATGGAGGCATGACGAATGGCTCGTGCGCTCCGAGAATATTACGCGCGGCGGCCTGGCCATGGCGTTGCGCCACGACCCAATGTTCTACCCTGATACGTCCGGCACGCGGATCGGGCCATCGCGCAATATCCCCAGCCGCAAAAATTCCAGGCACGTTCGTCTCCAAAAACTCATCGACCAATACGCCGTTATCAGTCGCGACGCCCGCTTGTTCGGCGATGACGATATTTGGGCGCACCCCGATCCCAACGATCACCAAGTCGCAATCTAATTTCGTCCCGTCATCGAGCTCCACATATCGATCTTGAATTGCCGCTGGCATTCGACCGAGATGAAATTGCACGCCATTTGCCTCGTGTGTTTGGCGAGCCAACTCGCCCAGTTCGGGTCCGAGAGCTTTTTCCAGCGGCACCGAGTCTTTTCCGACCACTGCGACTTCCAGCTTGCGCTCCCTCAAGGACCACGCTACCTCCAGGCCGATAAAGCTCGCGCCGATTACGACTGCACGCTTTGCGCTTTTCGCCTTATCGATAATGCGACGGCTGTCGGCGAGCGTTCGCAAATAACAAACGTG
>Ga0193721_1000195_pt1 | contig 18361 bp, 19 predicted proteins | sample U2s2metaG_FD_145078 | JGI IMG/M metagenome (GOLD analysis project Ga0193721, IMG submission 145078) | Soil microbial communities from a riparian zone of the East river system, Colorado, United States - U2s2 | ecosystem: Environmental > Terrestrial > Soil > Riparian zone | place: USA: East River...
GCAATCCAATTCCTAGTCGTGTCTTGCAGTTAACACGAGATACATAAATGAAATTTTCAGACCGCTGTTAAGATTTCAATGAACGCTGATAATATTCGATGCCAATTATGACATACCTATCTAAAAGATACATATAGCAAAATAATACGCTTTATATACACAGATCAAATATAGTATTTTCAAATGTCATCTGGTTCAGATGATGATCCAGTAATGCGCTCTTCTACTGAACGTTACGATAGAGTCGGTGTCTCTTTTCGCTGGCCACAGATACTAGCCTCGGCTTCTTCGATTTTTTTCGGCTTTCTCCTAAATATCGCAGTAAATCCTCCGTCATACTTTACATTTTTTGATAACGTAATCCTATTAGCTGCACTTTATGCGGTAACGGTAGCAACAACAATGTTCATAATGCCAGTTATTTATCATGCAAGACATTATCGTAAGCTTGATGTGGAAAGATTTCTTTCCAGAACTAAGAAACCAGTTACAATAGGTATCCTGTGCATAACGTTAGCTATGGGCATGGGTTTAGGATTGGCTTTAGATTCCAAGCTACCAGTCCAAGTCGCATACAGTTTGGCCTCCTTGCCTTCCATCTTTATTTTTTTTGAAGTATTCCGACGTAGGTATAGTAAGACTTAGTCCAAATCTCACGTTTCGGCTGAGGCAATTATTGGCAGACAATACTTGAAGATAAAAAAAGATAACTGGACTAGCTCCCAATCTGTAAAATGTAAGCCTAACTCGCAGTAATGAGGGAAAGAAAGATGCTTACACCTTGTAAATGACCAAAAATGTCACGCATAGTTACCTATTACGCTAGTCAACCAATATTCTCTCCAGATTATCATAATATCGTTATTATTGTATCATCATTATCTACATTAAACACCGCATTATTTCTCTCGTTTCGAATAGAATCTTTCTCATGTTCTAGAAATCGTATCTTCTTAGAGCCTTTTCTGAAACCTGAGGGGGTCTTGTCTTCTTCTATTCCTAATATCATTTGGCCAAAGGCACACAGCATCAGTTTCTACGTTGCTTAGCTCGACCAACTTATTTAAGACGTCAATACCTCAATCTCACATGTTTATTAGAATGCCTTTAAGGTTAGTGTCCTTGTCTCTCAATTAAGTCATATCTGTAACCATAGCACTGAAATTGTTTTTGGTTGTGAACATCAATTTCTACCACCAAGCGGGTTATTCGGATGGGTCATCTATTATTAGTAATTGAGCATTTAAATCTATTTTAGCTAGATAGTACTGCATAAATGTGATGTGATCTGATCTGATCTGTATTGAGCTATTAACGTATGGTTGGCTTATTAATTGAATGAGAGCATAAAATTATAAAAAGGATAACTTAAGAGAGACCTAACTAGCCCATGAATGACTTCCATAGAGCGTTGATATTCCAAGGAGGAGGATCATTAGGAGCATATGAAGCAGGGGCTTATAAAGCAGCTTTTGAATTGCTCTCCGAGAGAGACGAGAGATTAGGTAGGCAAGACAAGCCGATGTTTCACATTGTTGCAGGTACTTCAATAGGCGCTATGAATGCGGCTGTGCTAGTAAGTTATGTAAAAGAAAATAAGACTTGGCAAGGGTCAGCTGACAGGTTGATTGAATTCTGGGAGTATCTTTCGACTGAAGCTTTTGTTGATAAACTCCCTCATATCTCTCACTGGTGGGATTATTGGCACCGTGTCAATAACAATGTAGCTACTGGCGAATCTGCTAGGAGATATTATAGCACAAAGGAATTCATCCTCAAGGGCGTACCCAATGTATTTCGGCCCTCAACACCTTTGGGTGATAAGAGATTCTTCGATCCTATGAATACATGGTACCTTTATAGCAACAAACCGTTAAGAAAAAGTATTGAGAGATTTGCAAAGTTCCCGATAGGCACCAGTTTTGAAAATAATGAACCTAGGCTGCTTTTGGTGAGTATAGATGTCCAAGAAGGAGTATCAGTCGTATTTGATAGTTACATGAAGGAGGATGGTAGTCGCAAAACAGAATATGGGAATTACGGTCCTGAGTTCGCAAGGAGTAGTAATGAACAGGAGGGATATGAACATGTTATAAAATATAATGACGGAATACCGTCTGATTTTGTTCTCGCCAGTGGATCTGTACCTGTAAATTATGATTATACGAAGTTAGTCGAGGATTATAGTAGTGTAGCCAAAAATAATAATAATAATGTTAATGACAACAGTAACAATATTACTAACAATGATGTTACTACTGATAAGAAAGTTCGTTACTTTTGGGACGGGGGCTTGCTTAGTAACACTCCACTGAGAGAGACCGTAATCGAACATCGAAGGTATTGGCATTTCATTAGAAAATGTGAGGTTCCGCCTCTAAGAGTTACCATAATTAACTTACACCCAATTAGACAGGATTATTTACCTACTGATTATGACGGCGTAGTAGATAGAAAAAATGACCTAACGTACCATGATAAGACGCTGTTTGATGAAAGAATGGCGATCCTGATGTCTGATTATGTTAATCTAGGTAAAACACTGATAAAACTTGCTCAAGATAACGGAGTTGGAAAGGATCTAATAAACAGCATTTTGCAGCAGCAAGCACTCACTAGACATTTCTCGACTGGAAAGCAATTCACATATGGCAATCTATTAGAAGGAGGAGTACCTTTGGATTTTACACTTAGATTACAACGTAAGAACGACATTCATACAGTTGCTAACAAGACTTTTGACTTCTCATATAATACAATAAGGCAGCTAATTAAGGACGGCTACGAAGAGGCAAAAGAACAAGGGATTAAGGCAATACAAGATACAGAAAAAAACCCTTAATCTAAATCAAAATCTAAATCTCTTTATATACCATCGAAAGTTAATATTTTCAAACCAAGTTGTGATAATAGTAGTGAGCAGTCACGATATTATTTGGCCAGAACGGAGCAACATTATCAGTTGCTTTGCTTCTAGCATATAGTATTTCACAGTATTTTGAGAAATCTAAACTAGGGGAGATTTTTATCTCGGGACCTAACTTATTATAAGAAAGACACAAGGTGTTACTAAAACCAGATCGATTAAAATCATTTAGTGATTCAGTAATAGTGGTAGCTGTCGTCTTACTCGTATACAACCTTGCCACTTTAGCAACTACTGATCCAGATGCCTTTCAACCACAAGTTTTCTTTGCTACTCTTGTAGCATATGTAAATAGCTTCATAGTAGTCTTCTTATTCTGGGTTACTTTTACTATCCTCCTAGATTATATCAAACAATTAGACGATGTCGTGATTTCATTATCCTTGATATTCCTAATACTGGTTACACTCACACCCGTTGGAAATGTAGCATTCCATCAAGATAAAACTACAAGATCTTTAGTTTTTATATCGTTTGTTGAGATCTCTGCAGGATTACTTCTGATCTTGATATTGTTTTATGTTGGGAAAGGCAAAGTAATGCATAATCCTGATTCAAGAGGCACACTGCTCGGCTTTTGCGTGATCCCATCAGTCTATGCAATTTCTCTAATCGTATCAATTTTCAATTTCACCATCGCATCGATTATTCCATTATCTATAGTTCCATTATTTGTAATATTAAGACTCAGAACACATCAAATCCGCCCTAACGACAATAATCCTAGAATTTAACGCCTGTGTATATTCATATCTCATAGATCATAACAGCAAGATGCTACTGCGAGAGATCACTTAATGATCTAGAAAGTTGACGCGTACTATACTGATGAAGATAGTATGTTAGAAGTCGGATGGAAATTCGAAGTCAAAGGTAAAAATGCTACTCCTAAGGCAGACTAAATAGTCTAGGTCATTGTCGGTATAGTTGGAATATATCATTTTATAACATAAAGATAGCAAAGAATTAGGTCAGTCTAATGCTGCAATAAGCGAGTAATTGACAAACATCTTGAGACAAAGATGGTACTTGTGGCTTAGTTAGCAATCAAAAAAGAAATTGATAAATTGAATTGTTATGATTGCAGAATTAGCATCGCACGAATCCTTAGTAGCAAGTCCAACCCATCGACTATAAACATGGCCGTTGTAGTCTCTTTCAGATCCATATTATGAAGCCTTTCTAGTATGGCGGCTGCAAGAGGATAATTTGTTCTCAAATCAGTGATCTTTTGTTGCACCTTCTGCTCATCTACATCTTTATCTTCCATCGAAATTAATCTCATTGCACGAACTTTTAGTAACCATCTTACACCATCAGCTAGTAATATAACACTTACTACTTCTTTCAGATCCATTGATGGTATCCTTTCAAGTATTGCAGTTGCAATAGGATACTTTGTTTTCAACTCGTTAATCTTTTGTTGCACGTTCTGGTGGCTCACATCATCTTCCGAAATGCTCATAATATTCCAATCCCAACTATATTAATTAAACATTGTCGTATCGGTACTGGTCATTCATCATAACACTCATCATATACCGATCTCATTATAATAGGGAAATTGATGCTAATTATAAGCTCCATTTCTTACAACTTCCAACCTCCAGTATTACAAAACAAAGTTCACACAATCTTTATCAAAACTTTGTTTAGTATATTGTAACCCTTGGAATACTATATTGAAGGAAACGTTATCCTACAAGATCTGACAAGCTCATCTCCATTCTTAACCGAACCTAACGCGTAACTTCCGAAATTATGTATCTACTATTCCTAACTAAATTCCACATCACTAAGATCCATACTATTGTTATACCCACTTTCTCTTAACTGCCTAATTGTCTTATAAGAAAAGTCAAATATTTTATCTGATATCGTGTTTTCATCATTTTTGCGGTTTATTCGTATAACTTTTCCTATTTCAAATTGTCCTACTAGTATGTCCGAATATTTTCTAGGTTTGATTGCCATACCATGGTTCATCGTCTTTTTGTTCAATAAATTATTTATGACATCATCTTTTGCACCATGATCTTTTGCAATCTTGATCAATTCCCTTGCCAGATCCACATAGTCTGATACAAGCAACAAAGCCTGTTGCTCTCGTTCTGTTCTGTCTGAAAAGGTTATGTCATTATTTCTGTTTATAACACCATCATGGTCCCAAGGAATTGTGTCTTGTTTAACTGGATGAACATTGACTATACCTATTTCTAACTTTGGAACTGTGTCTCTTAAACCCTTTACTTTTAGCCAATAAAGACGGTGTAGTCTAACAAGTTGTGTTAATGGAGTGTTACTCATTATTCCGCCATCCCAAAAGTGGCGCATATTCTTTTCATAATTAGCGCTATTGCTATTGTAACTTTCTACTTCTAAAGGAGTATAACTAAAATTGATAGGAACCGACGCACTTGCAATAACGTGCTGTGACGTAATTCCATCGTTGTACCTTATAATATGTTTATGTCCCACTTCTTTTCCATTTTGAGTAATATATTTTCCATATTCAGATTTTCTAGAGCCATCTTCCGTTTCGTAACTATCAAATACTACAGCAGCTCCTTCTGCCACGTCAACACTCACGAGGAGAAGTCTTGGTTGGGGCAATGATGATTTCTCATCGAAAGATGTTGCTATTGGAAATTTTGCAAATCTTTCTAAGCTTCTCTTCAATGGTTCACTGTCAAAGCGATACCAAATCTTTAGAGGATCAAAGAATCTAGTATCGACCAATGGAATTAAAGGAGAGAAGACAGTATGTACTCCTGTAATCGAAAATTCCTTTGCTGAATAATATCTTCTTGCAGCCTCCCCGGAAGAAATACCACTGTGAATGTTGTTATGTAAATAATCCCACCAATCTGTAAAACCCGGAATCCTGTCCAGGGATGATTCCTTTGATAAATACTCCCAGAATTCATTTAGTCTTTCTGAAGAGCCTTCCCATGTACCATTTTCCACCACATAGCTTACAATTACTGCAGCATTTATCGCACCTATTGACGTTCCAGCGACAATATTTAAAAATGGTTTACCTTTAACTCCTTTTTCTCTATCTGTTTTAGTGATCCTTTCGTATATTGCCTGGTACACCCCTGCCTCATACGCACCAAGCGAGCCGCCACCTTGCAGGACTAAAGCTCTTTGGTCATCATGTACCCTTCCCATATGAACTCAATCGGAAAAAGTGCCTATTATATTTTGGCTCGTAGTGGCGGTACAGACAAACTCCAATGTGGTAAGGGAAATGATGTAGTAACTGATCTCAACGAAGCAGAAGGCGATAAAGCAAGCAGGGATTGTGAGAACGTCTCGAGGTGGATAGGCTCGAACCCCTTCATAAAGTATAATAACTTCCTATCTTCTCTTGAAGATTATGAGAGGAAGATGGGCTTCAGCAGCTATAGGGGCAGGTGTAGCAAGAAGGCGTGCAGGAGCGGAGATGGAGCAACAGGCCAAAGGATACGAAGCTCAACAAAATCAAGCACAACAACAAATAGAAGCACAACAAAGGCAGATCGAATCGCTACAACAACAAAAACAGAATCCCCAACCACAGCAGGCACAGCAGGCACAGCAGGAAGACCCTATCCAGAAATTGAAAAAATATGCTGATCTCAAACAACAAGGAATAATATCAGAAGAAGAATTTCAGAAACTCAAGGCTGACTTGTTATCAAAGATATAAGCTACAAGCTGCAGCTGAACAAGCGGTCAATAATTATTTAAGATCCAATAAATTGTAGAATCGAATCATTAAACTCCAGATTTTGTAGATCCAGTTTGAAAATTCATTAGTTGAGCTCTGTTGAGGCAGGTCTCGCTATCCTCATTTTATCAAATTTAGTTCCGCTGCTACGCTCTAAACCAATTGCCATAGACCGTTTGCGAACATTTCGAAGATTGCGTACTCCTAGTTTTAATACTTGGATAATAACCATCGAAAAAGATTAGTTGGACCCATAGGGATCATGTTCGGCAAAGATAAGGCTGAGATCTATTCTAGATATGACTAAATATTTTGCCTAAATTGATAGAGATTGTTAATCCGATGACGATAATACCTGCAGTGGATGTGTAGTGATATTAGACGAGTTGATCCTAAAATGTCAATCCAATATAAATAGAACTCTAGTAACTTTGAACCCATTAATCACTGGATCAATACAGACATATCAGCTATAGTCCATGCCTCCTTAATTTTGTCTCCCTCAAAATGAAGGATTTCAACTCCTTGAGTCTCAATCTTCTTATGAGTGGCTGGAAAGTCAGCAAAGTCCTTTTCATGTGTAGCTTTTAAGGCCCATCTAATGACAACTTTGTCTTGTTCCGCAATGTCATCTATTATTGTTATCTGCATATCTGGAAAGGCGGAGAGATCTTCGGATACCCAACGTTTGAATTCCTCAAGACCCTTAACCTCTTCAGCCATCCCGTGGTAAATTATATCAGGGGTAACGAACTTCTTTGCCATCTCTGGTTTCCTCGCATTAAATATCTCTTCGACAAACGTTCGAGCTATAGTCTTGTTTTTTGTATCTGACATGTCCTATTAACAATCAGATGTATCCATTAAGCTTTGCTATTTATTTATTGAAAATTCGGCCTAAAACTGAAAGAGCGATACAAAGGCAATGATAGAAATGAATAAGACTAGAGCTAGAGAACAAGAGAGGTTGATATATACCATTTCTTACCATTATAGGAAGTGCAGGCAAAATTATTTAGTCAAGTCAGCGTCTTTTTCGTTTCTATAGGCTAGCTCTATTCTGCAACGGCAACAGATTAGATATACCGTACATGTGTACCTGAATTTATCTAGTAACGCTTCGCATTGCAGAGTGCATAAACGGTAACACGAGGACTCCTCAGATTGTCTTAGACGTAATCGTAGTTGTTGGTATCATCTCAAAATCGCCCGCCATATCACGATTCCCACGATTATGGCCACTACCAATCCCACTATTCCTACGATTATGAGCAAATTCGAGCCTTTATTGTACTTCCCCATATTCATTACTAAGATTCACTTTCTATTAAAGCACGTACCCAGGTTGTATTAGGAATAATAGAAACAAGACTTGCAGATCGCGTTTCCATCTTATGTAGAATAGAGGGAATATTCGCACTTATACCGTTACTGCAAATATAATACAGTTAGGGTTCCGTAATGCCGTAATATTTATAATTTTGGGATGCTGCGGAAATCATATTATCAGAAAATGGAAATCACACCTAAGATTAGCGATTTCGAACGCAGGGTCTATTTAGATAAAATTTCTAAGTCAATAAGAGATCTAAATTCTATGACTTATACGCCACTTTTCGTACAGCAGATGGTGTCTTTAAGTACATTATTAAGCAGCTTTGACCAGAGTATAGATAATTCAATTCGTGCCATTGATGAAAATGCACAGGACCCTACCTACTTTATAGCTGCCTACTTCGACACAAAAAATATAGCCGTGGGATTATGGGTATATAGGATAGTAAGGTCATTAACTAGATACGTTCTTCTCTCAGATAGATTCTATGAGACTGGGAATAAGGGATACGCTCTGCTCGCAAAACGAGTGCTTAAATCAGTAAATGATTTTCTAAAGTCCGAACGTGATGCACAACATCTCATTTACTCTATAGATTATTCGTTAGGGCAGTTTTCGGCGTTCTGGAAATTTGAGCAGATTATAAAACGTCGAATCCTTAAAAACTACAGCTTCTCTTATACTGAAATAAGACATTTTAATCTGTCAAAATCATCAGATGCTTCACTAGTCTATGCAAAGGTTTTGGATGCGAAGCTTCCAAGCTTTAATGAAAATGTCGCACTAGTTCTTCATTACAATCAGGCGCTGCTTGATATACAGGATGACTGGGAGGATATAGAGGATGACGTTCAGGAAGATCTGCCCAATATCTTCGTTATGGCTGCTGTTGAGAATATTCCATACAACAGAATAAAAAAATCTAAGCGTGACATAATTAGGGACGTTGTATTGAGTAGAACCAACTCATCACAAGGACCTGTTAGTAGGTTAGTAAACGAGCTTCAGGCCTCAAGCAAGAGCGTTTCTATTCCTGGGGAGTTCGCCTTCCTAAAATTCCTATCAGATCGATACGCCGATACACTGAGAAGAAATGCATCTTCAATGAATTCTTGATAAACATATTGCTGATCGAAATGAAGTTAGGTTGCCTATAATTCCCGTTGCCAACGCAAGCTATTGGCCTCACAATGCCAGGTATAAAATGGTGACATGTCCTGGTCATGGCACAATTCTAAACATTCCAGATGACTTGAGCGCCTTAAAAGAGTCAATTTCGAATTTGAATGCGTCATCCAGAAATTTTGAAGACAATTCATTCTCAGTAGAATTATTTGTCGATAAATAATTCCTGAAATGAATATAACTTTGAAGCTCCGATTCAAGACTCTTTGTATATATCTGTAGCATTTTGGTATTGTTTGGGAGGCTGCAACGTTTTGGATTCATTAACCAGATTCTCATATTTGGGTAAATAATTACTTGTAACTGAAATCATTGTCTTGTTGTCATATTGATGTGCCTTCCATTTTCCAATTTCATTTTGGTAACTCTGCGTTAGATTGTGAGCTTCCTTCACTAGTTTTTCAAATGATTTAACAAATGCTGCTGGTGGTTTCGATGATGATGAAGTACTATTTTGTGCAATAATAATGGAGAGGAATAAGAATATGCAACGATAGTAAATACTAAGATTATCAATAATGATAGTCTGAAAAGCTATGTTTTCAGTATAAGCAGAAAATAAGTAGAAAGTCTAAAATTGATAACAGACAAGACAATAGTGCAAAGAATAGGTAGACTTTCCACACTCACAATTTTTATTGATGTCTTGAACATAGTGGAATGTGTAATATGAGAGCGATATAGCGTTTATAGAGACGATTCTAAGCCAACACTTGTATTAGCTATAATCATTAATTTCGTTATACTCCGCAATACAAACTACAGTCGCTATTACATCTAACTATATTGATCCTGCAAAACTCCATATATCATAAGCACGAAAGTCGATAACAGTAAATGGCCGATATAGGTAGGATAATATTGTATAGTATAGTTATCGTAATTGTAATCGTTACCAGACTCAAATGGACCAAACATGGAAGAAGAGTAACGAAGCCGATAATTATAGCAGAGTCTATTTTCTTTTTGGCATTAGGTTCTATTATTGTCTTTGATTCATTTTATAATATTGGCATTTCAGTTTTATACCTTATTGCTTATTTAATTTTGTTTTTTGCTGTAGAACAAACTTCCTACTTATATTCAAATCGGCTTATATCGTTCTGGAAGGAATCAAAGTCTGGTTCTATCTATGTAAAGGGGGGAACACACATCCATATTGCATATGTGATAGGAACAGCATCACGCCTAATAATATCTGTCTTGTTTATTGGCAGTTTGTTTACGCCAAGTCGACGAGGGATAATTTACATTGATAATTCAACAACAGTACTTGCAACGATAGCATTTGATTTGCTTTTAATGATTTCTTTTGGCTTGCTAGTAGGAATAAATAGAAGGATCCTTATTCGATACAATTTGATTAGAGAAGGAAGAGAAAAGATCTTGGAAAAGTAGAGATACGGTTTTTCTTGTTTAGATGCAAAACACCGTACTTACATAAGGATATCTGTACAACATGGGATTAAAAGAACTTAGTGTAATGTTTTTTTTGAATGCATATACATTATTTCGCAATGATGTCATATACCCGTTTTGTACTCCAAACATCTCTGCTGTCTAATAATTGTCTTCCTATCTATTCAAGTATGCGTATGTCGAAGGATCGAATGAAAATAAAGATGAAAGGAAACAAAAGCTAAACTGTATGCAATCTGAGCTGGTATCCTGGAATTCAACGCCAATCCTAAACCTAAGTACATAGCAAGCATTATGCAAATGATACCTATCATAGCATATTCCTTCGTTCTGAAAAGAAATCTGTCCACATCAAACTGACGATAACGAATCATATGATAAATAACTGGCACTAACAGTACTCCCTCTAGTCAACTCTTAAAATCTGTATTAATGACATGATTAAACTTGAATTATATTACAAACGATATGAGCAGACATCTATAGCATGACAGCCCACCGATTGGTGACTGGGCCTAGAGTAGTTATATTCGTTATTGCGATAGCCCACAGCGAGTAAAACTGTAGATATAACAAAAGTCTATGGACTGTTTCACTATATTTTTGTGATATCAAAAGTCATTGATTAATTGATTAATTGATGGACTGTTGTACAATGTGTATCAAAGAATGAACTAGCAGCGTTTCAGAAAATGTCTGGCACGTTAATACACGATTATAATGAAATCAAAGCAATTGAAAAGAAATTTAAGTTTAATGGTGTTGATATTTTTCAAACTAAATAAGGAAAAAATTCAGAAGAAAAGATTGTACTTGACTTATTTGACCTTTGAGAACAGATAGGTGCAATAGAAAATATGGCTAAAACTTAACTGTCTAGGTTGGTTCGTTATCGTGGCACTGGAGTATTGAAGGAAACCAACATATGAAGAAAAGGAAGTCGTACAAGAAAGAAAGAGCAATAACAAGAAGAAGAAGAATAAGAAGAAGAAAACATAGCCTTATAGCACATGGAAGTGTAGTGTAGCCAAAAGAGGTTCTCACTACGATAGTAGTATACTACCATTGGTTTTCTGCTTGCAAGGCTTTTATCCATTATACTGACAAGAGGATAGCAACATGCAGACTGGACAGTCTAATCTTTACTATCAAGAAATATATGAGCACATGACACCACCCATTTTCGGATAAAGTTTGGAAAGAGTGATAAAATCTCTGATGACGTTAACAATTTGTCTTCTTTACCTTATTTATGCAATACCTCTCGGAACTGACGTAAGGGCACAAGAGAATTCCAATGCAACTCTAGAAAAAATGCTGAGCGTTATGCGTGATGAAAGAAAGAGCATCTCAGAAATCAAAAACCTTACGTCTGCTGAACTTGGGTTGCTTGAACATTTGGCTGTCTCCTCCGGACGGACATCTACTCAGGCAGCGTTTACTGCGCTAAGTGTATTCTTTCTTGGTATTGCCTTAGTTCTCTTTGGGCTTAGGTTGACTACTAGAGCAGCAAAGGCAGTAGGCAGGTACTTCAATTTAATGATGTGGGCATTGACGCTACCTGTGGTTATTATGGTTGCTGTTTATCAAATAGGAGTTGTGACCGGAATTCCTATAGCAATATACAGCCAAGATGAACCATACCTTTTTATCTCAGCCCTTCTGCTCGTTCCAATCGCAATAGTCCTGTTCCTATTGGCTGCTCAAAGAAGGATAATAGCTCACTTAGAAAAAGGCACAGATGGGATTGGAAAACGTTGAGATCTGTAAGGCTGAAAATTAGGTACACAGATTAGGTTCATTGAGGTAGTCTAATGGATCTCTTATAGCGCTCTTTTGTTATTTCCACGCGAGATAATCTACAGCTTTATCCTTTTTATCTAGTAGCAGTTAACAGTATATTATTAAATTATCCATGACTGCATGTGTGATTTCTTCAAATATCGATCTAACAGTTGGATTCACAACAAAATTGATCGCAATTATGAAAATTTCAACGTAACAACTACAATTGTACACAATTGCAATGGATTGTATACGCGTTCTTTAAGAGTGCATCTTGCATAATATAATTTGGAATGTAAAGTAATTGAGTAATAAAGTCAATAATAACGGTAAACAGCTTTTGTTTTATAGTCTAAAGTGGATGGCCATCTACATAGGAATTTCCTTTGCCATATCTTTGATACTGCCATTCCCAATCTCTTTGATTGCGTTTTTAGGTCTTTTTATATTGATTAATATTTTAAGAGCAAGAAATGTTCTGAAGAAAATGAGTATTGATATGAAAGGATTGATTAATCCATCTCAAATGCAAGACTACAGTCCAATCAAGTACTATTGTATGAGCTGTGGAAAAGAGCATAAAGAAATTGAATGTCCTAACTGCGGTTCAAAGATGAAAAGGGTTGGATAATAACAAATAGCAGTTTGATGAGAAAGGGACATTAGAAGGATTAATTGAATTTTATGATTATTTATCTAATGAAGTAAATCAGTTAATAGGTATTCTCTCAATGAATTGAAGAGGCTCCCTCTCTAAAAGCAACTACATCACTATGGCTGATCTTCTTGCATTAAGAATGTACGTAACTTTTCATGTAACAACGCTGTTTTCTCAACAAATGGTGCATGACCTGCATCTGCTATCATTTTATATTTAGCCTTTGGGAGCTTCTGTCTGAACATATCATAATATTTGATTGGGATAAGATTGTCCTTTTCACCCCATATAATTAAACAAGGAATATCTTCAATTTGCTTGAATCCTTCTGGTTCAATCTGTGTTGTTGTACTATTATTGAAGGCTAACTCAAATGCATGTTTTGCACCTTGTTGTCCAAGTGTTCCAATAAAAATATCGACCGCCACTGGAAGCAGCCTTGAACGATCTGCATACAATTCCTCAAGCACTCTTTGCACTTTCTTATATCTTAATATTGGATCCGATTCCATTGCAGCATTCAGATACTGTTGCAGCAACGGAGTTGGCCCCTCAAGTATTCCTGAAGAATCTATCAATACAAGCTTTTCTATCATCTCTTTATTTCCTATAGCAACTTCTGCAGCAATATAGCCACCCAATGAGTGACCCACAATACTTATCTTTTTATGCTCTCCCTCCTCTAACCCAATTCTTTCTCTAAGAAAATCCACAATAAATTTTCGGAATCCTTTAATTGTATAATCTGCTGTTTCTGGCTTATTACTTAATCCAAAACCAATCAAATCGACAGTTATCGTATGAAAATATTTTGATAATGCATCTGGAATATCTCTCCAAGCTAGAGATGAGGCTCCAAGGCCATGTATAAATAAAACGTGCTTATTTTTAGGATCTCCATACTCTCTAAAATGTATCAAGTCCTTTCTCAGCTGGAATAGGCTTTTATGTTGAACTTCAATATTATTGTGATACACCTAATATAATTGTCTATTACACTCTTTGCTATAGTAGAATTTCCGTCACAACTTTCTAAATGACTTTTCAAGGTCATTATTATTTTGATGGTGTTGTGTAGACCTTATCTTCATACTATTGCTGTTGCAATTGCGGTGCCGTAATAGACAGATAAAAAGAAAAAGGCGGCATTATTTAGAATGCTAGAGTTTTGAAGCTCCTACTGCAAGCGTTAATAGTTTAGAAAGGTTATTGCTTCCAACTGGCTTTTCATTTTTAGTATTATAGTCTTCCACCATTAACAGTCTAAGGAGCTAAATGATACTCTTATCTTTATTTTTATTTTTATTGCAACTTCTAATTGATGTGATATGATTATTAGATTATACAATTCCTTGAAATAGTATCGCACTGCATACTACAGTAGAGCTTAATACATATGTCGAAACCCCGTCCTTCAATTTTCTTTTAGTTGTTTTTGCATGACTATTATTATATTCTTCGAATTCTATTTGTTCTGTCAAATCTAATGCTAAGAATTCATCATATACATCAGATTCAATTTCGTCATTTTTAGCAGCTCGCATATTATTATAAAGGCCGAGAATTTATATACGCACATACAATTTAAGGAATAGATCGAGAATCTATACAATAATAATACTCATCGTAATATCTTGACTTGTTCTCGACAGTGATTATCGAAAAATTATCAGGAGAGCCTATCTGTATACTGGACCATCTGTGTTATTTACTTCATATTTTGTAGCAGTCCTATAGGATCTCACTTAGATGTGGATTGTCGATTCGACATTACAAATGTGATAGTATCATCAACCGTAGTAGGATTACAGTAGGATTAGTAATTAAGTCTAACTTCATTTTACGTAGCATTATCTTGCCTAAGATAAGAGCTGCTTGTATCTTTTTGGTTTAATGCCTATTATACCGCCAATAATTCCTGAAATAACTGAATTGGTTGCATCGTTGCTGCTACCGCTAAGAGATGCATTAAACACTGCTCCAGTGGCAGTTGAAATCATTTGAATTGCAATTCCTATCAGAAGCAATATTATTGTTATAGTCCATGCCCAACCTCTTCCTTTTAATAAGCCTAAAAACATGACAAGATAACCGATACCTATTGCTAACAATACACTCCCTATTGCAGCAGAAATTACACCAAAGAACTGGGCGATGGGTTGAGAATTAGTAGTAGTAGCACTAGTATCAATATGAGTAACTGAGATTAAAGCCCCTATTGCAATCAGAGATACTCCGCCTAAGAGTAAAAGGATTCCACTAATTATCGTGAGTATTGCTATTATTGTAACGCCTAAAGGCCTGTGCATCTTTTCCATGTATGCTTGATTCATTAGTAATCAAAATTACTTGGAATATAATATAATTAGATGAAATTATTATATTAATTATTAAATATAATTAACTCTAATTACTGACTTTGTTGTTACTTCTAATCTTATCTTACTTATCTGAAATTCATGTGATAGTAGATGTCATGTCGATACCATTATTATCATCATTATTACTACCGTTCATTCTCTCAATCTTGAGTATCACTTTAACTATATTATGGTCATGATAATGATTGATCAAATGTAGCATGAAATAAATTCAATTATAATTTGATTGCTACTGCTACTAATACTATTTGTTGTTATTGCATCGTTTATCGTCCTTCTATAAGAGATAGGATATGAAATACATTTAGCTTTATTTAAAAAACTAGACAAATGCGAGTTTTAAATAAAACATACGCCAATAGGATATATATGCCTCGAAAAGATGATAGAATGAACCATATTATAATAAGAAACAAAACAATTGTCCTAATTGTCATTGCATTGTCCTTGTCTGGACTGATTGTTCTTGTAACAGGATTAGCATCTAATATAGCTTCTGCACAATTCCCACCACCATCTTCAGAGCTATCTGCAACTCAAATCAGCTCGTCAACAAACAAAACATGCTCACTGCCGCCCTCGTTAATCAAGATCAAAGGTACACCGCAACAAACCGAAGGTCCATACTTCATCGAAGGTATGCCTAAGCGCTCTGACATCAGGTCTGACCCCTCAGACGGTTTAGTGCAGCAAGGCATTCCATTGCGTCTAATACTTCATGTCTATGACGTAGATAATGGTTCATGTACCCCTCTTAATGGATCACGAGTAGACATTTGGCATGCCAATTCTCAGGGCGTGTACTCGGGTGTTAATGACCAGAGCACTACTGGAAAGAAGTTCCTTCGTGGATATCAAGTGACAGACGATAATGGGACTGTTCGATTTATTACAATCTATCCGGGATGGTACCAGGGTAGAGCTATTCACATACACGTCAAAGTCCACACGATTGAGGGAGTGGAGAAAACTTTGGAATGGACATCGCAGTTTTACTTTAACAATTCTATCAACGCACAGGTGCACACTCAACCCCCTTACAGTAACCATGGGCCTCCCGACATGACTAACGAACAGGACGGCATTTACACAGGAGCCTCGATCGATGGGCTGGTGCATAGCAATAGTGGAAAGTATCTGATGCTCAATCTGACTAAAGATGGGCAATCATATCTTGGGACATTTAATATTGTGCTAAATTCAGGTCAATCTAGGCGGTAGAACTACAATGTTTTTCCTCGCTCGAAATTACTTTTTTCTGAGATAAAGTGAAAGCTTTGACAAAAATTATTGCCTTGAATAGAGTATGGATCCATTTCTTGAATGAATTAGACAAGGGCATTAAAGGAACTAATATCTTTTTTCATATCTGAAGTGTTCTTGTTTTTTCCCATATTTCTTTATCAAAAAAAGTCTTGAGTGTTGCGCAAATATGATTTCAAAAAAATTGATTGAGTAGCATTGTATGAATCTTGATCAGGAAAGCTTAGTTCACGATCAAATCTGTATATCATGTGATCGGTCACGAACCTAATAGGATCCACTTAACTGTAGCATTAGTTAGCAACTCTAGCATAAATAACAACTCTAACAATGATGTTAAATAGATAGATGAATTGAAAAATTATTTGTCTTTCTGTCTAAAATGAATAGGCTATTATTATATTAATAGTCTATTACTGTCGCATTGCTAAGTAATTTTGATAGTATTTCTGGTTTGCCTATAATTGCTCCATCAATTATATTGGTATTGTTATAGCCGGCTATTCTTAAACAGACTTCACAGATGATGACTTTTCCACCATCAACTATGAAATTTGATACATTTCCAGTAAGTGCATCAAGCCCCAAATAATGATGTGGATGCTTTACTCCTATTTGCACTCCCTCTATACTAAGTAACAGAGTTACATTGTGTCCTTGCTTTAACATAGTCGTAGCATCTGAAATTGCTACAGTAGCTCTCCAGGGTTCATCGCTGCTAAGATGATAAACTAATGGATTACCAATTTCCTTTCCATATGCGTAAGAAGAGGAGACTGATGTTAGAGTAACTATTCCAACAAATATCGTGAGTAGTCCTATGATTGTAACATCTAAATGATTATGCTTATTTTCCATTATGCTAGATTTCAGTATTAATTAATTTGAGAATATAATACAATTAGATGAATTCCTTACATAGATGATTAAACAAAATTAACTCTAATTGCAAATCATTCTGATATATATAACAAAGCATTATTCATAAATAAATAAGATTTCCATGCCAATCACCGATGAGGAAATTTACAAAATTAATTATGATCTTAAGAATACCTTACCTTCTATACTTATTGCGTTCCTAGACTGGGTGTAAAATCAAGACAAGGGCACTTTACATGAGAACATGGCCTTCTCTTATCATTGCTCAATATGGGATTGAAATGAATTCGTTTTGAATGACCACAAATACAGATATGAGAATCAGATGATGCTAAGTTAATCTCTGACAAGCATAATCTTCCAACTAATATATGAGAATCAACCCTTTAAGCCTACTTATTTTAAGGATTATAGGCTTGCCAAAAGGTATGTTTAACTTGATTCTCAAACATTCGAATCTACCTTAGGACTATATTCTTCTTCCTACACGCAAAAAACTGGAGCTATCACCCCTATCAGTATTCTGATTTGCTATTAGTTGAAGGTAAATAAGAAATATGTGAGTTCTATCAGCTTGCAGTATTACCGCAAACGCATTTATTGCACACCGAAACAGATACGGATTTTTGAAAATGAGAAAGCATCAATGGAATTGATTTTTGCTAATTTCAGTACTCAATTTTAGAATGTTCAGTTCATATTTCTCACTCCCAAGGACATGTGAACTTAAAGAGCCATTTTGTTCCGTTAGAACTATAGTTTTTGCAGTTTCCGGAGGAAGGTATGAAGATCTTTTACAAAAGTAAATTGT
>Ga0193721_1000196_pt1 | contig 18352 bp, 26 predicted proteins | sample U2s2metaG_FD_145078 | JGI IMG/M metagenome (GOLD analysis project Ga0193721, IMG submission 145078) | Soil microbial communities from a riparian zone of the East river system, Colorado, United States - U2s2 | ecosystem: Environmental > Terrestrial > Soil > Riparian zone | place: USA: East River...
CGAGCAAGGATCCGCATGAACATCTGTATATATCATTGTCTATACCAAATGATAGGCCACAGGAAGGATTTATGCATTTTTTAGTCGCATTTTTATACATATGTGAAACAGAAGTTTGATATTATTTAGAGCTTGTTGTGTAGGGAAGTCGTTTTGTATCAGTTATTCTAGAACGTCTAGAGATTAAACCAAGCAGTGGGATAAGTGAAGATGCTTTTTTTCGGAATTAAAGTTTGCTTGTTTTCTACGATTTTGGAAAGGATTTCTCATACATCTTGAGGAGCTGTTGAATTACTCCATCCATGTCATTCTCCTGGACCTCTGGCGAAACTGCATGTGTTAAAAGGCTGTTGAGTGTAGTTGATATCTCAGAGCTCACCTCATCGAAACTGTCCATATCACTATAGTTTTGTTGATATAACCTACGTAGTCTCATTGCATACATTTGAGTCTGTTCATTAAGATTTATATTGTAAAGGTGATTATTGACTTTGATCTTCTCCTTTATCATGTATTTACGACGGCGTGGTGTTTAAAATACTTGCCTAAAGTATGAGAGTGCCTAGGAATTCTTGCAACACTAGTGCTTCCCCTAATTTGGATATGCACTAAACTATTTGGTTTTTTAAAATTGGTTCGTCGTTCCGCAGATAAAAATACATCTTCCTTAGTAAATCCCTGTCATAACCAATATACTCATAAAAAACTAACGATTATTTTTTTGCATACTTATATATCCTAGCAGTAATTTTCCGATATGATGATGTGATAATTTTTCTCATTAACAGACAGTTTTAAATCTACTCGTAATCTATAAAGAACCCAATAACAGTCAGCTCGTTATATCCTCTTATATACCGAATGAGAACAACTGCCTAATGCTGAAGGAATTGTTGTCAAAGAGTGTTGAGAAAGAGGCATCAAAGGTATTATTACTTTCAGGTGGCTTGGATAGCAGCATCTTAGCTAGCATTTCTAAACCACAGTGCTCTGTTACGGTTGCTTTGGGAAACGAGGCACCTGACCTCCAATCAGCAAGAGTAGTTGCGAAAAAATATGGTCTAGGACACCTAGAGGTGATTCTAACTGAGCAAGAGCTAATTGAAATCATTGAGCAAGTAATAAGAATATTCAAGACCTTCGATCCGATGGAGATCCGAAATACCTGTGTGGTATTTGCTGGAATAAGTAAAGCAAAAAAAGAGGGTTATAGGGAAGTAATGACTGGAGATGGAAGTGATGAGCTATTTGCTGGTTATAACTATTTAAGAAGATATTTTTCACATTTAAGCGACTTAGATGCAGAGGTACGACGCCTTTGGAGTATTATGGACTTTTCATCAAAACTGATTGGCAAAGTACTTAAGATGGATATTAGACTGCCTTTTCTGCAAGAAGAATTTGCAACATTTGCAAAATCAATCAATATAGAAATGAAGGTAGGAGCCCATTCAGGGCAACTTTGGGGTAAATTTTTATTGAGAAAATGCTTCGAGGCAGAACTCGGAGAAGATGTAGTTTGGAAGCCAAAATTTCCCCAAGAAACCGGTGCAGGCATTCAAAAGATAAAGGATTTTCTTTGCACCAGTATAAGTGATTCAACTTTTGATCTGGGAAGAAAGTGTGCACTTTCTGATGGCGTTCGAATTAGAGATAAAGAGCATTTGCGTTATTACCAGATATTTAGAAAATTCTTTCCAATCCCAGGGGAACACGATTGTACTCATGAGCGTTGTCCTGAATGCCTTGGATGCCTTCCAAGGGCGAGCAGGTTCTGCAGGACGTGTGGAGCGTTCCCAATTGTCTCCTCTTGACTTTGATCTTTATCGGCTGAAGAAGGGGGCTTGGCGAACAGTTGGGATTGACACTCGAAGATACTGCGTTTCAGAAAGTCCAATCGGAGATATTTTACCACTGTATTTGTGTAACTAAGGTTGCCCGTAACTATAGTTACATCTAGGCTATTTACACATGTGTTTTAATAGGCTTATGTAATCTTAAGGCAGGTGCTAAGAACATTATGTCATTTGGTAACAAGTGGATTAAACCTCACAGTGAAAGCGTGGGTAATAAGCTGCTAGAAGGAATCAAACCACAGGCTCCTCTAAAGCCAAGGATTGAAGAAGCTCAAAAAAGACTTCAGATGCAAATATCAAAGTTAGACTCCATCGCAACTAAAACGCTAGAGAAGGATCAGCTTATTTTCAAACGCGTGGTTCATGCCATGCAAAACCATGACAGCCAATACGCTAAAGTATTATCCGGAGAACTGTCCCAAGTTCGTAAAATGAATAAGATGGTAACTTCTGCGAAACTGGCGCTAGAGCAGATACAGTTGAGACTTAATACAATAACAGAACTAGGAGATGTAGTTGTTACCTTGAGCCCGGCCATGTCAGTCATAAAGGGTGTTCAGGGCGGACTCTCCTCGATGATGCCAGAAGCAGATCACTCGCTAGGGCAAATATCTGACTTACTTGGGAACATAATGTCAGATTCCGGACAAATACCTGATGCAGAGATATCTGGATCTAATACGTTGACTGAAGACGCCCTTAAAATTATAGAAGAAGCTAGCGCAGTGGTAGAGGAGAGCACAAAGGATAAGTTTCCTGACCTGCCATCAAGTAATCTCCAGTCTAGAAAAGCAGAATCCTCTATTTACTGAACTAATTTTTTTTATTGCCAGACTCGGTTATTTTTTTCATTTCTTTTTTTATCCTTGAAATAGTGGGATAGCTGTAACCTTTATTTCTATATGTTTTGATAATTGATTTCCAATTTTCAAGGCGCCATTTTGCTTGACTTCTGTTAAGCATATGTGTTTCCTTCTTTACAATGCTTTTTCTACCCGGCATAAGATAACCTCCTGAGATAGCCATCGAGCGGCTATACGCAAATCTTAATCCGAAAATGATCATCTCGGTTGTTAGGAAGTTAAAATAATTCCTCACCTCCCTGTTCTGCTGATCAGAAAGGTACAGTTTAAAAATAAACTCCTTCAACTACAGAGCTTATGATATAGTAATTAATTAAGGTATTTCTAAAATCGAATTTAGAAACATCACCCAAGTGAATTAGGGAAGAGTTAGCGAAAATCTATGAATTTGACGATCTAACGTTTTATCCAATCTTGGTGACGCGTACAATCAGACGGTAGAGCATTTCATGTCATAATGAGATTATGAAGAATACACCATGGAAAAACTACGAACGGATTTATCCTACCCGAAGGCATTTTCCCAATATTTTTTCGACTTTAATATGAAATGAAATAACTGTTAGTACGTGCTTGATGATATTTTATCTTGCTATTCGCTGTAAGATCGTAGTAAAAATTAAACGATATGATATTTTTTGCCTACTGTCTCAAGTGAATCAATTGAATGATCAAGTTCACTTATCGTATGGGATGAGGACAGCGTTACTCTTAGGCGCGAGGATCCCTTTTTCACTGTAGGATATCTAATAGGATGAACAAAAGCTCCGCATTCCAGCAATTCATTTGAGAGGCTTAAGGCTGTTTTCTCATCCCCTATCCATATTGGAATTATCTGACTGCATGATGTCGACTGTAAAAAACCTCTTTTTACCAATCTACGCGAGAAATATCTCACATTTTTAAAAAGCTGCCTTTGCAGTCCTCCCTCTAGTGCCAAAGGAATTGCTGCTAAAGCTGAAGCGCAGATATGCGAGGGTAATGCTGATGTAAATATGAATTGAGGTGATTTGTTTACTAGGAATTCTTTTAGAATGCTCGTAGTGGCTACGTAGCCTCCGAAGCAACCTAGTGCCTTGCTTAAACTGGAAACGTGGATATCCACTAAATCATCTACTCCTAGATGTGTGGAGACACCGGAGTACGATCGTGTTGAACCAAAAACAAAATCGCCATGTGCGTCATCAACAACAACCAAGGCGTTTTGTTCCTTCGCTAATTCACAAATCTTTTTCAGATTAGCCATGTCTCCATCGATGCTAAAGAGTCCTTCTGTAACCACTATTTTTCTACCAGGTATTCTCGACATCATCTTAGCAAGACTTTCGTCATCATTATGAGGAAAAATTTTTACCTTAGCTCCGCTCAATTTGCAGGCATCAATTATACTTCGGTGATTTAGTTCGTCACTGAACACTGTTGAACCTTCTCCAGAAATCGCCGTGATTGCTCCAAGATTTGCCATATAGCCACTAGGATAAACAAGTGCTGACTCAGTATTACGATGCTCTGCTAACTTTTTTTCGAGATCTGTTACTTCTCGCGTATTTCCAGCAATAAGTCTAGAGCTACATTGAGATATCTGTTTTAATGCCCTAACAGTCTGGCTTAGAACAAGTTTGTGTTGTGACAGTCCAAGGTAATCGTTAGAGCATAAGAGCACAGCATCTTTGTTGTCTACTTTGGCGTGTGTTCCACCTAGGGAAACTAACCTCATTGCCCTGTGGGTGTTTTTAGATCTAATATCTGCAAGTTCCTGTTCAATAAAACTATATTTTGAGACCAAGCTCGTTTATCATTAGGATGTCTTTGTGTGACTCGTTGCCTGTTTTTGTAAGATACCCTCCGGTTATGATGCCATTTGCCCCCGCTTTCAGGGCAAATCGACCGCTATCCTTTAAATGAAATTCTCTTCCACCAGCTATCTTCAAAATAGTCTTTGGCATTATAAACCGCCATACCGCAATCGTCTTTATAACCCCCACTGGATCTAAGCGCGCAGTATGAGCTAAAGGAGTACCATCATTGGCAATTAAAATATTTATTGGCACCTCATCAGGCGCAAGAGAGGCTATAGCAAAAGCCAGCTCTAATCTTTGGTCCGAAGTCTCACCCATGCCAATTATACCTCCGCAACATAACTCCAGACCGCCTGCCTTCACTATCCTCGCAGTGTTCATCCTATCCGCAAAATCATGTGTTCTACAAATTTGCGCGAAAAAACTTTCAGAAGTTTCCAAATTATGATTGTATCGCTTGACTCCTGCATCTTTTAACTTTCTTACTCTATCAAAGTTCATAAATCCGAGCGATGCATTGACCTCAATATCGATCTGCTTCTTGATTTCTTCAATGATTTGACAGATAGATTGAAAATCCTTTTCAGGAGGATATCTATAGGCACAAACTAAACAGAAGCTAGATGCTCCTTGTTTTTTTGCCTCTTGGGCGCGCTCAAGAATTATCTCTTTAGATAAAAGAGGGTATTTGCTGATAGCCGTATTATAAAAGGAGGACTGAGCACAAAACGAACAATCCTCAGGGCAACCACCAGATTTGGCATTAATTAATGTCTCCACATCTATAACATCCCCATTATGGGCTCTGGTAATAGTATTTGCGCCCGACGCCAAAGAAATGATATCAGAAGAAGAGAGCAGTATTTGTGCTTCTCTAAACGTAATAGGTTCGCACTTCAAGGCCTTTCTCGTAAGTTTATTAATAACTGCGGACTCTGGCAATAGGGTCATTATAATTGTCTCTTGTAATTAACCTTTGACCTTGGTCAGACGCTTGTTTCAAATCTCGAAAATTGAAATATTGCCCCACAAACATACGTAACACTTACAAATATCTGAATTGTGTTAAATCGGATATGCTGAAATAAGCCTTGAAGAACGAAGCAGGAAGCGGGTGATCATGTACGTCTAAATATAAAAAATAGACAATCGGAGGTGGGGGTTAAGACTTGCAAATATCTAAATTGTTGATAGATATACTCTGACATAAGCAGGTTATCACAGAATTTAGGCTGAAACGATTTTCGTTACAATTTCATTTAGAGAAGTATGTTCATAAACCGACCCTTTTTTAGACCGTACTTAAATTACCTCCCTTTATTTACCTATAAAATTGCTCAATATGTATCAGTACCCTTTTTGAACACTTACTCGTATCTTATTGACACCAAGCTAGTTAAGTGATGCACAAACAGACATATCGTGAAATATGCATTAGCCTATCTGCGCGTAAGTACCGAAGAACAGTCAGTTATAAATCAAAAACTGGCTTTGCAAAGGTGGTCTGATGAACAAGGTTACCAAATCATAGACTTTTTTGAAGATGCGGCTGTTAGTGGCAAAATTCCCGCCGTGCAAAGACGCTCCTTTCAAGATATGCTCGAACTGATAAAATCTGCATCGGTTGATGCCGTTTTAGTATATGAGCTGTCACGAGTGGGAAGGACATTCTGGGATACCCTTGATGCTATAAAAGCGATCGAGGAATTTGCTCCGCTTATCTCATGTTCACCTAGAGAAACTTTCTTACAAACTACTGAGCCTAGCGTAAGGAAATTGATGATTGGAATATTAACATGGGTTGCAGAGAGAGAACGCGAAATGCTGGTCCAGAGGACAAGGGATGGAATGGCGCGAGCAAGAGCAACCGGCAAAGATATAGGAAGACCACAAAAGGTAATAGACAGGGATCATTTGATTAAACTGCTTTTAGACAACATGCCCCGCACAAAAATCGCAAAACATTTAGGAGTATCCAAAGCAACTCTGTATAAAGTGCTCCGGCAAATCCCCCACAACAATTTACACCGCAGTTAGGATTTTGTCTGATATTCGATAGATTACGTCCATTAGGAATTTAAAATCTTTCCGGTTGATTGCCAAAGGTGGAATGATTAAGATTGTATTACCCAATGGTCTAAGGAAGACTCCCATTTTCAATGATTCACTCATAATGTAATAACTCACTGGATGTTTATTTTTTAGGAATTTTATGGGCTTTCCATCTATTGCCAAATCTATTCCGGCCAAGAGTCCCTTATGTCTAATATCTTTAACTACCGATAAGCCCTGAATAGCTTTCAATCTTGTGCTCAAATATCTGCTGTTTGAATCAATCTGATTCATAAGGTTATATTTTTTATAGGCGTCCAGGTTCGCCAAAGCAGCCGCACATGCAAGAGGATGTCCTGTAAAAGTATGCCCATGATAGAACTGCCTGGCCTGACCATATTCGCCTAAAAATGCAGTGAATAGTTCCTCTGTTACTAAAGTCACTGCCAAGGGACAGTATCCTGCAGTTAATGCTTTTCCAAAACAGACAATATCTGGGAACGAGTCCTGTGCTAAATACTCCACCATGTTTCCTAGCCTTCCGAATCCTGTTGCAATTTCATCAAGGATTAAAAGAACATCATATTTTTTGCAGAGGTCAGAAATTTTTTTTTGGTACTTTTTTGGGTAAATCCTGGCGCGATTTGCAATCTGTGCTCCACTTTCCATTATCAGTGCACAACATCGTGAGCTATTCTTTAACAAAAGATCTTCCGTTTCTTGTAGACAGGCTTCTGTATCTTCATTGGCATCATAGTGTTTGCAGGAACTCAATGAAGGGGATGGAACCTTAAGTACTTTTTTTAGCATAGGTTCATAAGGACTAAAAAAATCTCTAATATAGCCTACCGACATTGCTCCGATTGTGTCGCCGTGATATCCATTTTTCAGTGAGATAAATTTCGTCCGGTTTCGTATTCCTTTATTTCGCCAATATTGAAATGCAATTTTCAGGCTAATTTCAATCGCGGTAGAGCCGTTGTCAGAATAGAAAACCTTATCCATTCCCTTTGCTAATTTAAGAAGCCTTTCAGCCAGCATCACCGATGGAGAATTCGCTAATCCAAATAATGTTGAATGTTGAAGAAATTTATTTTGTTCTGTTAATTTTTTTGAAACTATCGTATTTCCGTGTCCCCATACGTTACACCACATACTAGCAATTCCATCAAGATATTTTCTACCCTCGCTATCGATGAGATAGAAGCCTTTACCTCGTACGATAACCTTGTTATTCGATCTTCGCCAATCACTCATCTGTGTATAGGGATGCCATACGTATTTTTTGTCTTTATCTGCAAGCGTCAACATCATAAAGGAGCTTTGATAACTCTAATAATATTTTTATGCGGGGGATTTTTATAACCGGAACAAATACTGGAGTAGGCAAGACAACTATTGCTAGCGGCATAGCTTGGATGCTAAGGGAAAGAGGATTCAATGTTGGAGTCATGAAGCCGTTTGCTAGTGCGAAAAAACCCTTTTCAATCAAGTTCAAATCTGAAGATTCATTTCTCTTATCAAGGGCTGCAAAAGTAAAAGACACCGGATCAGAAATAAATCCCTTTTTTTATTCGGTTGCTGAGGCGCCATTCGTGGCATCAAGGCTAATGAACATCATGGACCTCGACTTACAAACTGCGTTAATGCTGTTTCAGAAGCTCGCTTTAAAACACGACTACATGGTTGTAGAAGGAATAGGAGGTATAATGGTACCGCTCACGAAGAATAAAACGGTCGCAGACTTTGTACGCCTCATACGTCTTCCCGTACTAGTTATAGCCCTCACTGCACTCGGCACAATAAATCATACTTTATTAACCCTACAACTATGTAAAGACTATGACCTAGATGTTAGAGGAATTGTGATCAACGGAATGCCCAAATATCCCACTATGGCCCAACGGCGATTACCAGAAACTCTCGAAGAATTGAGCGGGGTTAAGGTTATTTCTGTCATACCGCATTCCAAACGAGTTACTACGCGTTCGATAGCCTTCATTCTGGATAAACAATCAGATATCGAGAATATTTTGCGTTTGTAATAATAATAGAGATTTTCTGGGAAGTGGCTTATGTTGTTATGAACATAACTATTTTCATTATAACCCACGAGCGTGTCCTTAGAAGTGAAACCCATATCATGAGCTTTCTCAAGATACCTTTGCTAAAATTATCAAAACTGGTTTGCACGATCGGGAAATCTCCTATTAATGATCGTTACTAACTATCGCCGTAGTCGACTTTTACAATCACAAAATTCGCTATCATTTTCATATCCTGAAATAGGACGTCAGATTCACGCCTGTCTAAGGATCAAATTGAATCAGACAATTCTTGACGATAGACTTTTTGAGAGCGTATCTCGAGTATTCGTGCTCCAAATATTCTAATTGTCACTAATATATACAATATAGGTTTTAATACACAGCAGGAGCGATTGCATTTCATGAAGGCAGTTATTCTTGCAGGCGGTTTAGGAAAACGGTTACGCCCGTTAACTGACGAAAGGCCAAAACCAATGATCGAAGTCCTCAATATTCCGATCATTGAATGGCAAGTCAAATGGTTTAAAAGAAATTCAATCAACGAAATTCTGATTTGTATAGGGTATTTAAAGGAACAAATAATCGATTATGTAGGAAGCGGTAGCAGATTTGGCGTCAAAGTTGGTTATGCTGTAGAGGAAGAGCCTCTTGGGACTGGCGGTGCCCTAAAGAATGCTGAGACCCTCCTAGGCGGGTCAGAGAAGGAGGGATTTTTTATGGTAAATGGCGATATCCTGACTGACTTGAATCCACATCTCTTGAGGAATTCAAACTATGGCGGTTTGGCCTTAGTTCCCCTGAGAAGTCCTTATGGAGTGGTAGAGTTGGATGGCAATTCCTTTGTATCAGGTTTTGATGAGAAACCCCAGATTAAAGACAAATGGATTAATGCAGGCGTTTATTACTTTACAAAAGACGTATTCGGGTATCTTCCAGATTATGGCAATATCGAGACAACCGCCTTACCCTCTATGGCTAAAGAAAAGAAATTAAAAGCAGCAAGATATGAAAATTCGTTTTGGAGATCGATCGACTCTCACAAGGATATTGAAGAGGCAGAAAAAGAAGCCAAATTGGCGGATATATCCTGATGCATGAGTTTAAAATAGGATACAATCTTGGTACATTGATATCTGGAAAGGACCTTCTTCTATTTTCAAAATTAGCTGATGGCATGAAAAATGTGGATTCGATTTGGATACCTGAATCGTGGGGTAGAGAAGCATTTAGTTCCCTCGGCGCAATGTCTCAGGTGACAAAGAATGTTAAACTAGGAACTTCAATCATCAGCATCTATGCGAGAACTCCAGCAACAGCTGCAATGGCAGCTACCACCCTTGACATATTGTCATGTAACAGGACAATTTTGGGTCTAGGGGTTAGTTCAGAGGCCATAGTTCTGGGATGGCATGGCGTGAAATTCATAGATCCCCTTGAAAGAATGAGAGAGTACATAGATTGCATAAAGCTAATAGTGAAGGGAGAAAAAGTCAGGTATGATGGTAGATTTTTTGAGATAAAAAATTTTAAGCTTGTCTATGAACCCCAACGTACTAAAATTCCGATCTATATAGCAGCTATAAATAAGAAAATGATCTTATTATCATGCACTCAAGCAGAAGGGGTATTATTGTATCTACGTCCAATGGAGGAATTGCGAGAAACCATTTCATTTATAAAGTCACATGCCATCGATAAGGAATTTCAAATCGGACTAGTGCTCATAGGTGCTCTCTCCAATAAAGAGCCTGAAAAAGCAAAGGAACGTGCCGCAAAAACCCTTGCGTTTTATATCGCAGTCGGAAAATATTACAATAGATTTCTGGCTAAAAACGGATTTAAAATTGAAGTTGAACAAATTACTGCGGAATACCACCTAAGGGGGTTGGACGTCGCTTCAAAATATGTCTCGGAGAAGATGTTAAATTCGCTAACTGTTTGTGGTAATTCCGAAGAATGTATTAAATCACTTCGAGCGTTTGTATCTAAAGGTGTTTCGTTACCAATCATTCAGGTAAATCCCGTGGGAGATTCAGAAAGTTCTTTTAAGGAGATGTTGTCAACATTTTAAATTGCAGAGGGTAGCTGTAGCGGCATATTCAACTGGACATTTTAAGAAGAAGGCATGTGCATCATTATTTGAATTATCCTGTGAACCCTGTATCAATATTTTGAGAAGCAATATCATCTCAAAAAGTGAAATTGATGCCATTTTATTCTCTAGTTGCTCGTCCGAACAGTATACTTCTAGTATTATGGCTGAGATGCTCGGTTTACGGCCTAAGATTTGCCATAGATTGGATAATCTTTGTAACTCTGGAACAAATGCTATAGTCTCCGCATTTTCATATATTTCATCAGGAATTTGTGATTCAGCATTGGTCGTAGGAGCAGATACTAATGAAAGTCTAGGTAGCAAACTGGCATGGGATATAACTAGGGGAGCTTTTAACCTCCCGGTACATTGGGCGGCAATTTTTGCCAAGGCTCACATGCGTAGATATGGCACCAAGGAGGAGGACATCGCGATGGTGTCAGTAAAAAACCATGAAAACGCCGGAAAAAATCCAAATGCTTTGTTTAGTGAAGCCATTACTCTAGACGATGTTATGAAGTCCAGAGTAATAGTGGAACCGATCAAATTGTTAGAATGTTGCTCAGCTTGTGCTGGATCATCAGCTGTATTACTTCTGTCAGAGGAAAAAGCTAAAGGAATTGTTGAAACCCCAGTATGGATAAAGGGGATAGGACAGCAAACGAATTGTGCTAGTATCAGTAAGGTTATGGGTGACCTCGAGGACATTGGTACTGCAAAGATTGCAGCTAGGCAAGCCTTCCATATGTCCCATTTGTTTCCAAAAGATGTAGATGTAGCAGAAGTCCATGACGCCTTCTCGATTCTCGAAATACTAGCTTATGAGGACCTCGGCTTTGTGGAGAGAGGAAGAGGGGGCAATTTTGTAACTCAAAAAGACATAGTTATAAATCCTCGAGGCGGATTACTTGGATGCGGTCATCCGATAGGAACTACGGGTGTTGCTCAAGTCTCAGAAATTGCCTCTCAACTTTCAGGTAACGCTGGATCAAGGCAGATACAAGGATGCGAAACAGGACTGATCCACAACCTTGCTGCAGCTGGTAGTTCCGCAACTGTTATGTTACTAACGGTGTAAGCCCTTTGCAGAATTTCTTCAGGTATATAAAGAAAGGAGAATTCAGAATATCTTGCTGCTTTTCGTGTAGAAAAATGGTTTGGCCACCTTCGCCATATTGCCCTGATTGTTATTCAAAGACACGTTTTAAGAAGTTTATAAGAACTGGAAAATTATTGGAATTCACAGTTTCATGCATTGGAAATAATAGAGCTGTATATGGTGTTGTTGATCTGTCTGGAATAAGATTATTTGGCAGCATTAAAGGGCAGTCAATATATAATGGGATTGGGGTAAGAATGACTAACTGCGGCGTTTTGACAGAAGATGCAGTTTTTTATAATTTCGAAACTTTCTAATAGAGTAGTCATCTCAACCCTGGGTGCAGGACAGCTTAATTCATATAGTTCAATTCTACTATTAGTTTCACATAATATTCATGAGCTATGACAGATTTGTTGATGATCGACTGCTTACGAGTAGAGATGCTTTGAACAAGGTTCAGTTAAGGATAAAACTAATGGAGATAGACGAAGGCGCTAGAGACTTTTCACAGAGATACGGCCAAAGGATCTTGATCAAAAAAGTACTATTAACAATCAAGCATTCAGATACGGAAGAAATAGAAGAGAAAGAAATGGACATAGAAGATATTGAAAGTAGGATGAAAAGAGAGAGGCTTTTTTCATCCACGAATAGATGGGTTGCTCCTAGTGAAATTAAGAATGGATACATCGTTGCCAGTCGCCATATAGATTTGCTTGCAGATGCAATTGCTTTAGATATAATATCATTTTAATACTGATATTCCACAATATCTTTGAATAACGACCAGAGTCTTCAGGACAGCTTTCTAAAAACATACCATTAGTTTTAGATAACTCACTATCACCTCTTGTTGATAAATAATATGTAAATAGCGCCGCTGATCAGACTCGAACTGATGACCCACTGGTTAACAGCCAGCTAAGCTCCAAAGCATAAGAAAGCCAATGGATTTGCTCTACCATGCTGAGCTACAGCGGCGCAGTATACAGCAAATTTAAGGACAAAATAAATGTTATGATTGAGATTAGAAATGTAGAAAGGGAGATGAAGTCATGAGACTTTCCTTTTTCCGATCTTTCAAATTTCGAGTTAAGAAATATAAGTACGATAAGAAATTGCGTATACTGAAATCCGCTATGTCTTGTCTTTAAGCTCGGTTATTTGGCACTTTATACCCTGATTAGATCGGTGCATCTATACACACCTTTTTAATTATTTAGTCCGTTTTCTCGTGCATAAATATACAACCCGTCCAAAAAGACTCTTTGATCCTTGCCCTTTATCTTTGTAGAAGATTCAATGTTTGCTGCAGTTTGAGAAACATCCTCCAAACTAGGACCTTGGACAACAACATCTTCTCCACTTACAATTACTTTTGTTTCATCGCCTACAATATGCGAAACCCTGGCTGACCTCTCACCAAAGAAGTTTTGCACGTGCACGTCTCTCCCTATTGTCTTAACTGCAATAGGAAAGTGTGCAAAAACTATCTTTAACCTATAGGTAAATCCATTTTCTACGCCTTTGATCATATTCCCAAAGATAGTTCGTGCTGTATTAGTGATAGCAAGGTCTTTCTTTCTTGTCCCATAGGGTTTTATTATTATTCTTGTTCCATCTACCTTAATTGTGGCAGGTAGTTTTCTTATATCCTTTTTCAAAGTTCCAAGTTTGCCTTTGATGATAATCATGTTATTCTCCAAAGTTGCTGTAATATGTTCTGGAATCTCAATCTCGGCAACGATTTCTTCTCTAGTAAGCGTAGCCAATCAGCACTCCTCCTGCTTTCTTAACTTGGGCGTCATGATGAGACATTATGCCGGAACTTGTTGATACTATTAGTATACCCATGCTATATGCTGGAAGAAATTGTCTCTCCCATGAAAGATAGCTGTCTTTTTTTACGCTGAATCTGGGAGTGATTATGCCACATTTATTAATCCTTGCTATTAGCTGGACTCTGAATTTTCCCATTCTTCCGTCGTCAATTTGTTCAAACTCTCCAACGTAACGATGCTTTTGCATCACCCGTAAAATATCGCTCGAGAACCTAGATGCCGGGAATACGATACATTCATTTTTTCTTCTCGATTCATTGTTGTAAAGAGTCGTGAACAGATTCGATAATACGTTTAGAGCAGGCATTATTACAGATCGACCATCCTATTCATATTTATTAAAACCCAAACTCACTGCTACTTCTCTAAAACACTGCCTACATAACATCAAATTGTATTGTTGTATTAACCCTGTATATGAACCACATCGTTTGCACCATCTATTGCCTTTGCCATGGGGCAGTTGTTTTCTTCCAGTTATGGCATAATCTCTAGGTTTTGGCATTAGATTATTTGGACCCCGAATTGTTTCTCGAAGAATTCAATAGAATCCTTTTTCGTTATTCTATGTTTCTTACCAATCCGCACTTTGTTTCGTTTCTTAGCAATACTGTACCCTGGTCGTGTCAATGCAATACTCACATCCATCCCCACTATGCCTATATCGGGATTATATTTTGTGCCAGGTATATCTATATGTTCGTGAATACCTAAAGATACATTTCCAAATTCATCAAAGGATGATGCTTTAATCATATTTCTCTTCGCAGCAATTGATCGTTTCATAAATTCAATAGCTCTCTCTCTTCTAAGTGTTACAATTGCAGCGATTGGTTCTCCTTTATGGATTGCAAAATCCCTAATGTTGTCTCTGGCTCCACGTACGCTCGGTTGTTGACCTGTTATTTCATTTAAAGCATTTTTGGCCCTCTCCAACGGCTCGCCTGATTTTCCAACGCCTATGTTTACGACCACCTTGGCTACACTGATTTTTTTCATTGGTTGAATTAATTGATCATCAGAACTCAAATATTAGCTCACCTTAATTGCAGTCCTATCTCGACCTATTGCAATGACAATCTCAAATGGCAGTTCGACGGACCGATCTTTAAATGATATTATAGTCCGCTTTGGGAGCGAAAAGATACCATCTCTGATGTCTTCCACCTTTCCTATAATACCACAGTTCTCTCCTCTTGTGACCAGGACCATACATCCTTTTTCGAATTTAATATGATCCTTAATTTTACAATCAGTAACGTCTAGAACACAAGTATCTCCTACTTCGAAATTCTGATCGCTAATTAGACTCCTACCGTCGTGAAACCCATATTGAACCTTACTTCCCTTTATAACCGTCTTGCTTGTGATTTTCAGTGCTTTCATTTGATGGTCGCCATTGATTATTGGCAGTGGGGCTAAAATTTGTGAGGCCTTTGGAATGAAACGGTAAAACTGGTTTGATGGAACTAGTTCTACAATATCCATCAAACCTACTGGCCTATTAACATCGGTAATAAATTCCCCGTCCACTTTTACGTTTCCTTGATTAACAATCGCTTTTGCTTCCTGCATTGTAGTAGCAATCTTAAGCACATCCCTTAGTACGATCCCTAGAGGATAGGATCTGTCTTTACGGTGCGATCCAGCTCTGACACCTAGTATGAATTGACCTTCTTTTCTCTTGATCTTCCAAAATGTAGGTGCCTTCTGCCTTTTTATCCTAGTGTCCCCACCTTTACTTCCCATTAATCCTCACCCTCTTTTACGAGTTCTTTTTTTGTCGTTACCCTCTTCTTCCTTTTTGCCGATTCTCTTTTCACCGCCTTGTTTCCAACTTCAGCCAATCTCTCCAATTTAGTCTGTCTATATTTATCATCTAAATTTAACGTGGTAATCATCACGTTCGAAGCGTGGATTTGAACTTTAACGTTACCGCCTCGGATCTTTTCTCTCTGTATACCTTCTATTGATAACGTTGCTCTGGCGGTATTAACCTTTTCCACCTTTCCTTCAATTCCAGAATACTCACCTCGCATTACCCTGACCGAATCTCCTTTTATTACCCTAGTATTCCTTGTCTTGTATCTTTGGCGTAGACTATCATTTAGTGTAGACGCCACCATAGAATGCAATACATGTTTAGCAACGTGTAAAAAAGTCGGATTAATATTTTTCAATTTAATCTGTTACTACTCCTAAATTATTAGAGGGGCCAAATTAGCTATTCTCGGCCATTTTTCTGCAGCTTCTGCTGCTACCGGTCCCTTAATGTCAGTTCCTTTAATCTCACCTTCCGGAGAGACTAGTACAGCAGCATTGTCCTCAAAGGTTAGGCGAATTCCATTCAGCCTTCTTATTGGGTATTTCTGTCTAATTATGACAGCACCAAATATCTGTTTGCGTAGCTCAGCTGGACCTTTTTTAACGGTTACAGTGACGAAGTCTCCTACCGCAGAAGCGGGTAATCTAGAATGTCTTCCCTTAATCTTATGGACCTGTGCAATCCTCAAGATTTTTGCTCCAGTATTATCAGCACAAGTTAGTTCTGCTGTAACAGGAAGTACCCTAGTAATATATGGGCGAAATTCCTCAACACCCTTGGCAGAAACGGCTCTGGTCTTAGATGACATCCTTCTTTATCACCTCGATAACGACAAAAGAAACCGTTTTAGATAACGGCCTGCATTCTGCGATTTTAACATCTTGACCCTCGTTAACATCTATGCAGTCAGGTGTATATGCATGGATTTTTGATCTACTCCTCTCATATCTCTTGTATTTTTTCACTGGTCGAGGATATTCTCTTGCCACGACCACCATTTTTGTAGCTTTAGCGCTGACTACGATGCCTGAGATCATTTTTCCTCGTACCGAGAGCTTTCCATGAAAAGGACAAATCTTGTCGTTGCATGACCTTCTCGGGGGAGCAACAGAAATACCAATGTTTCTAACCAAATACCATCAACTCAATATGCGTGACACGCGATCCTCTGGTCTTCCTATCAAAGCTGCACCACTTATAAAGCAAGCGCCTGACGGGTTATAGAGTTTTATCCGAGTCGATACTCCCTTTGCGATTTTTTTTACACCAGATTTTGTTTTGATAGTGATCATGTTTTTTGTTTCAAATACAATCCTGCCATATACAATTTTTTTTTTACCGACATTGTATCTTATTTCAGCTTTTAGCCCTACAATTTCTTGTGCCAAAATGCTTTCTGGAATGGTCATTTATTTGGCCTTCTTTTCCTTAAGGATAGTTAGTATCCTCGCGATGTCTCTACGTATCCACCTAATGTTACCTGTTTGCTTCTTTAAGGTACCTTTAGCAGCTTCCGCTCTAAGCTTAGCTAGATCTGCGTTTAATTCAGATAGCTTTTCTGAAAGGTCGTTGTCGTTCATTTCTCTTAAAGTCTTTAATTTAACTCTGGCCATTTGCATTGCCTCCTGCCGCTACTACTTTTTCGTTTTCCGTATGTTTGTGCAATGCGTCATCCGGCGGAGAAATCGAAGTCGATGATTCCTCTGTAGTTGCAGATACGTTTGGATTTGTGATTTCATTATCAGAAGAAGATAATTCGAATTCTTGAGGGACACCGTTCTTTAGGGCAATTTTCAATTGTATTCCCATCAGGCCCATTTTAGTTAGCACATGAGTTACGCCTCTACTCACAGTTCTTTCAGCAACATCGCCGCTCTTCGGAATAATACCTGCTGAATGTTTTTCGAAATGAGCTCGTTCACTTCGGAGCTTCCCGGATATTGATACTTCCACGCCTAGAGCATTGGCGTTCATAATTGTATTGATAGTCCAAAGCGAGGCTCTTCTAAATGCAGTGCCTCGTTCAATTAGTTGTGCAATCCTCTTGGACATTATCTTTGGATTCAGTTCGGGAACTGGAACTTCTTGAACCGAGATCTGTGGATTTGACAAGCCAAATTTTTCCTCCAATTTTGTAGTAAGATCCCTGATTCCTGAACCTTTTCTCCCGATAACTAGACCTGGTCGTGTTACATATAGTGTTATCCGTGTACCGATGGGAGTTTTTTGAACATCCACCCCTCCGTATCCAGCATCACTAAGTGCAGCAGATAGGAATTCGTTAAGCTCCAAGTTGCGGTAGTTATTCTTCATTACATTCTTTATTGCACTCATGATCAGGATCCGCCTTCTTGTGCAACTAATTCTACATGGACTAAAGTATCAAACTTCGGACTAGTTCGGCCCATGGCCCTTGGTGTAAATCGTTCAAGTTTTGTTCCTTTATGCACCACAGCACTGACAATGCGCAGCCTTTCCAAATCCATTCCCTTGTACTCCGCGTTTGACTCTAGATTGTCAAGAAGCTTTAGAATCTCTTTTGCTGTTTTTTGTGGGAATCTTCCAGCAAAAAAACCATCTTGGATATTTGATCTATGAGCCACTTCATTATTATGCCTCCTGAATGGAACCGCAATTTTTCTTGCAATGACATCCTCCAAAAAAACCCTTGTCCTTTCAATTGACATTCCCCTTAGAGCAGTTGCAATTTCCCTGGCATGTTTGTGAGAAATAGATTTTTCTCGCATTGCAGCTCTAACTTGCCTCGTCTTGTCGAAGTGCTCGTATGAATATGAATAACCAGTCACATTAGATCACTTTAAGGGAACGTATAGACTCGATCTTGAAGAGCCAACTCCGGGTGCTCCATGT
>Ga0193721_1000200_pt1 | contig 18331 bp, 11 predicted proteins | sample U2s2metaG_FD_145078 | JGI IMG/M metagenome (GOLD analysis project Ga0193721, IMG submission 145078) | Soil microbial communities from a riparian zone of the East river system, Colorado, United States - U2s2 | ecosystem: Environmental > Terrestrial > Soil > Riparian zone | place: USA: East River...
CGGTCTCCCGTTTTGATCAACAATGTGAAGGGCATGGATGGAGGCAGGCTGCTGTTGCGCGATCGTGACGGGTCTGTCACCCGATTCAGCTCGCGACGAAAATAACGGCGCAAATGTTGCTGCCAGCAAAAAAGTCAGTCGCACTCCCGCGGTCAATAGCTTCATAGTCTTACTCCTTGTTTAAGCGCCAGTCTTGTCGTTCTTGATTACCTCAATGCCGAACCTTAGTTGGCGCTTCTGATTCGGCTCAGGGCGCGATACTGCGCAGGGGTTTCGGAGACAGCAAGCAGAATCGTTAAACGCATGCCCACGAAGACGACCCATTTTGGCAGAAAAAGGTAACGAAACTGTTACTTCCGCCTTCGCTCAAGGCTACGGTGGACAACGCCTCGCGGAAGCTACGGCGTGGCGGGCCGCGACGGGCTACAACTGCTCACTCATTACCTATCAGCGAATCACTGGGAACAAGGGTACTAGCGCGGCGGCGTGGGGCGAGCGGGTGGTGTCGGACGAGGTCTCGGTGTTACTCTCGGTATGGCACTGGGTGTTGGAGTGGCCGTCGGAGTCCCGGTCGGTGTGGGGCTAACTGTTGCCGTAGGCGTTGCAGTCGGCGACGGGGTTGGCGTTGGGCCCGCCTGAAAATCGATTTCAATGTTGTCGATCCCGAGTATCCAGGTGCCGAGACTGGGATACGCAAATCCAGGCTTGTAAAAGCCAATGCTGGTTAAATCAATACGCTGAAGAAATACGGACCATTCTGCGTCGGTGCCAGGCGTCCCGTCGCCGCGCGTGAAGACCCAACCCTCCGGGATCGTCGGCGAATTCGCATTCACCGGGAACGAGTATGTCTGCCAGCCGACGGGCGGCTCTGGGAGGTCAGGGAGCGTATATGTTGCGTCGTAAGTGACGTTAAAACCAGTCTCATCCATCTGTAGCAGCTCGAGTGTGACCGCGCGGTCGGTTGCCCAGGTGGCCACTTGGAGGATGTTCAGATCGACGATTATGTTGGTAACACCGAGGCTGGTCCAGTCGCCCGTGTAGATGCTGTCGATCTTGTACGGGTCGGGAACTCCCGGTTGAAAACGCGTCGAGATGCTCGCCCATGTCGGCACGGCGGTGCTGAAACCGCCCTGCTGAATATAAGCTCCCGGGTTCCCACCAACAGCCTCAAGAAGTCGAGGCGCATTCACACTGCAGTGCCACAGACCGACATCGGTTCCGTCATCATAAGTTTCAATGAACGTGCTGGTCTCACTGTCATTATCCGCTCCGGAAATGGCCGTACTGAGAGCGATCGCGAAAAATGCTGTTAGTAATTTTGTCATCTTTTTAACTGCTATTTCACGCAGGTTGAGGTTTGTGAACGCCAAAAACTTCCCTTATCGCCGATAACATCTTTTCACCGCGGCGTAGGGCGAGGATGCGGAGTTGGGCGAGGCCTTGGTGTAGCTCTCGGCGTAGCACTTGGCGTTGGAGTAACAATTGGAGTTCCGGTTGGCGTAGGGCTAACTGTAGCGGTAGGCGTCGCGCTCGGGGTCGGAGTCGGCGTTGGAGTTGGGCTCGCAACGTCCAGCGTATGAACAACGCTCTCCCAGTTACCGCCCACATTGGCGAAGCCAACGCACCAAACTCGGGTACCGACATTGGCGCACGCGCTTGTTTCGTGACCCGTGTCCAGATCGAGCACCCAGGTCTGACCGCCATCCTCGCTAAAGTAAATGCCTCCGACATTCCCCGAGCCATTTCCTCCTGCAGCCCAACCAATTTGAGGCGTCAAGAAAAGTAACGACCGAATCGGCCACGGCGCATCCAGTACGCGTTCGCTCCAAGTCACACCGCCGTCGGTGCTGCGATGTACCCAGCCACGAACTTCGGGCGAGATGGATCCACCACCGACCCACCCTGAGGAATCGTCGAGGAAGAACGTGGGACCATCGAAGATCTCATCGATAGGCGGGCGGCAGCTCCATGACGCACCCCCGTCGGTGCTGTCGCAATAGGTGATACCAGACGCACGAGCTCTAAGGGTTGGTAGGAGGCTAAACTGGTTACCAAACCAACCCCCGTTCTGATCCGGCGTAACCTGCGTCCAGTCGTCTGCGATCTGTCCCCCGTTCGTAGTGTAGTGCGCGGCGTTAGGTTGGCTAAGACTCAGTAGATCCATCACTAATCCGTTCATAACGTCTGCGAATCGCACGCGCGTGGACCATCCGTCTGCCATGAGAACTATCTCGGGGTCCCATGTCTGACCTCCATCATGGCTCCAGCGAAGGAGTCCGCGGAAGTTGGAGTTGTCAAATCCAGACACGACAACGTCGTCCTCGGAGAGTGCATCGACCCCATACCAGTAATACGGAAAGCCAAGATCCATGATGCTATTCCACGTCTCGCCGCCGTCAGTGGTTTTCCACACCCGGCCGAGTTCCGCCGCAGCATAACCGACGGTGGCGCTCGGAAATGCCAGGTCTGTGACTACACCACTCAAAGTGGCCTGCAGTCTCCATGAGTTCGTCTGAGGACGTGCTGACTCGTCTCGCCTGCCAGCGAGAGTTGGTGCACTTGCGACGGCCGGTCGGTCGGCTGCCAAAATGTGAGTCGAGGCCCCTCCTTGCATCGGGACACGGCCGTATATGTAGTGAACCGTGCCGGCTGTTTCGTTTCCTTTGATGGAACCGGGAACCGAAACCCTTGCCTGTGCCAGCACATTCCCAAAGGAACCAAAGCCTAACACTGCCAGAAAGACGCCGGCGAAAAAGACAACAAGGCCAACTGAAACGCGCAAGTAGTCGGATCGGGCAATAGATTTATTTTTCATTTTTATCGCGGCGTGGGGCGAGGATGCGGAGTTGGGCGCGGTCTCGGTGTTGCCCTGGGTGTAGCACTTGGTGTTGGACTAGGGCTTGGTGTAACGCTAGGCGTCGGAGTTGGCGTAGGACCCTGAGCGGTCGTTCCGAGAATAGCGCCAAAACCTCCGACCACAGTCCCCGTGTTTGTCTCAGTAAATGAAACGTTATAGAGGTCCTGATTAGTGCCGCTTTCCTGGCGCGACCAGGTTTGTCCGCCATCCGTTGTATCTACCATCGTGCCTAGTTGTCCAACTGCCGTTCCGTTAGAAGGATCTGTAAAAGAAACTCCTAGAAGGATCTCGGAGACACCGCTGATCTGACTAACCCAGGTTTGTCCGCCATCTGTAGTTCGTAGAATGGTACCCAGGTCGCCTACAACTGTGCCTGTGTTGGCATCTGCAAACCAAACTGCTCGGAGCTGATTGATTGTTCCGCTTGTTTGCGGCGTCCAGTTTTGGCCGCCGTCTGTGGTTCTTAGGATTGCACCATCGTTGCCAACGACCGTCCCCGTATTGTTATCGGTGAAATAGACGCCAAGCAGCCCGGTTGCCCCGCTAGATTGCACACCCCAATTTTGTCCACCATCGGTTGTGCTGAGAATTTTTCCTTCAAGGAAGCCGACAGCCGTGCCGTGATTTTCATCGGTGAAATGGACGGCATAAAGCCAGTCGGTTGTGTCGGCAGTCTGTTGCGTCCAGTTGTTGCCGCCGTCAGTTGTCCTCAGGATGATGCCCTCCTGGCCTACCAGGGTTCCAATGTTGGAATTGACGAAATGCACACCGAAAAAGTTTAGACCGGCAAATGGATCGCCTATTCCGCTGTTTTGGCGTACCCAGCTGTTACCGCCGTCGGTTGTCCGTAAGATCATGCCATCGGGATTTTCATAACCCACAACTGTTCCCGTGTTCGCATCGGTAAACGAAACGCCGTACAAGAAATTGAAGGTGACAGTTGGCTGACTGTTCCACTGTGTGCCTCCATCGGTGGTTTGAAGAATGATGCCAGCGTTGCCGACAATCGTCCCGGTGTTTGCATCGGTGAAGGACACGGCGTAAAAAGCGTTCGCGCCTTGCGGGAGTGAGTAATTCGTCTGCTCAACCCAGTTGTTCCCACCATCGGTCGTTCTGAGAATGATACCGGCCCCGCCCAACTCGAAACCGGAGATCGTTCCATTATTCGTGTCAGTGAACGAAACGCCGTAAAGAGTTTTGTTCGTTCCGCTCGTTTGAGGCGACCAGGTGTCGCCGCCGTTGGTCGTTCTGAGAATCAAACCTCCGTCGCCGACAGCGGTTCCGGTATTGGCATCTGTAAATGAAACCTTGAAAAGGCACACCGTTCCCGGGTTTGCCTGGCTAACCCAGTGTTGTCCACCATCGGTTGTTCTGAGAACGGTGCTTTCTCCGCCGATTCCACACGAGCCGCCCACCGCTGTTCCCGTGTTGGTATCAATAAAGGAAACACCAAATAATGTATTCAAGGTCCCGCTTGATTGAGGGACCCAGCTGTTTCCGCCGTCAGTGGTTCTGAGAATCGTGCCACTGTCACCGACAGCCGCTCCATTATTTGCATCGCTGAACCAAACTCCGCGAAGTTGAAAAGTCGTTCCGCTTGGCTGGCTAGCCCAATGAGCACCTCCGTCTGTGGTTCCAACGATCGTGCCGCCTTCACCAACAGCGGTTCCGTTATTTGGATCCGTGAAGGACACGGCCCACAAGGTTTGTGTTGTACCGCTGGCTTGAATGGTCCAGCTGTTGCCGCCATCTGTGGTCCGCACGATCGTCCCGTATTCGCCCACGACAGTGCCGGTGTTCGCATCCACAAAGGAAGCGCCTCGAAGGTTGTTACCCTGCGGAAGAGGATTTTGCCAGTGCCATTGGGAGCTCGCCACGGGACCAGTCCGTGTCGCCGCAGCGACCGGACTTGGTGCGTCAGTTGCGGGTTTGCTCGAGATGGTGGCGGGTGTGCCACTTCGAGCCTGTCCAGTATGGATGGCGAGTACGAGCCCGCAGGAAACTGCAAGGCCCAGGATAGTCAACGGGATTTTAGGATTTGTTACTCTCATAGGTGTCTTAGGATTATTTGTTGTGGTTTGTGCTAACTTGCTGACAGCTGTTTGGAGGGCGTCTGGCGCTTTGCCCTAACGCAAGGGCAGAGGCATTTCCTCTGAGCGTTCATTTTACCTTGATTGCTCTCACGAGTGCCCATCAATCCCTCTCGCTCTTGAAGTTAACTAACGCTAATTTTAGTCTTAACCCGGTGGAGTAGGACGCGGTCGAGGAGTGGGTCGCGGCCGAGGGGTTACTCGAGGCGTGGCAGAAGGCGTTGCGGTTGGCGTCGGTGTTGGAGTTGGCCCAGATCCTGTTCTTCTGAGAATCGTCCCGATGTCGCCAACAGCAGTAACTGCATTAGCGTCGGCAAAAGACACATCGTACAAAATATTAAAGGTACCGCTCACTTCTCCAACCCAGTTACTTCCTCCATCTGTTGTCCTGACGATTGTGCCCCCTTCACCAACCGCAGTTCCATTATTTGCGTCAGAAAAGGAAACGTCCCAGAGGTGGTCAGTTGTTGCGCTATTTTGAGGCACCCAATTGCTGCCGCCATTGGTGGTTTTAAGGATGGTACCGCTATTCCCAACTACGGTGCCGACGTTAGCATTTTGAAACGCGACTCCGTGAAGAGGAACTGTCGTTCCACTGGCTTGCGGATCCCAGCTGGTTCCTCCGTTGGTTGTTCTTAAGATTGTTCCGCTCGCGCCAACGGCGGTCCCGGTGTTGGCATCGCTGAGTGAAACGCCAAAGAGGAAATTTGTCGTGCCGCTTGTTTGCGTGTCCCAATTGTTACCGCCATTTGTCGTCTTGAGAATAGTACCTTCTGCTCCAACGGCAGCCCCCGTATTGGCGTTCGCAAAAGAAACTCCAAACAGGAGGTTGGCAGTTCCGCTTACCTGGCTATTCCATTCATTTCCTCCATCAGTTGTTCTAAGAATAGTGCCTGCTTCGCCAACTGCAGTTCCTGTGTTCACATCGGTAAAAACAACCTCGTTAAGTTGACTAAATGTTCCGCTTGTTTGACTAATCCAGGTATTTCCTGCGTCTGTCGTTCTGAGAATCGTTCCAGAGGCCCCAACGGCAGTACCCGTGTTTAGATCGGTGAATGTCACTCCGTAAAGTGCCTGGGTTGTTCCATGAGTTTGGATGGTCCAGTTGGAACCCCCATCTGTAGTTGTCAGAATTTCTCCCGCAAAGCCGACTATGATACCGTTGTTAGCGTCTACAAAAGAGACCCCGTAAAATATTTGTAAACTTCCGCTTGTCTGACTGATCCAATTATTCCCTCCATCTGTCGTTCTGAGTATTAAACCAACAGGCCCAACAGCCGTCCCGGTATTTGCATCTGTGAACGAAACGTCGTGAAGATCGGACGGGATTGGACTGGTCTGATCGAACCAATCGTTCCCGCCATCCGTTGTCCTGAGAATGGTGCTGTTTGATCCAACAATAGTGCCCGTATTAACATCGGTGAAAGAAACTCCGTTCAGGTTATTTATTGTGTCGCTTGTTTGGATAACCCAGTCAGTTCCGCCGTTTGTGGTCCTGAGAATTGTACCATTCTCGCCAACAGCGGTGCCATTATTGGTATCAGTGAAAGATACGTCATTAAGAAAGCTGGTTGTTCCGCTGGCTTGATTAGTCCAGTTTGCGCCGCCGTCCGTGGTTCTTAGAATCAAGCCATCCGAACCTACGGCTGTACCAGCGTTCGCGTCCGTAAAAGAAACACCAAATAGGACGTCGGCCATTCCGTCTCTCTGAATTGTCCAATGATTTCCTGCGTCTGTTGTTCTTAGAATGGCTCCAAAATTCCCTACAACTGTTCCCGTATTTGGATCCGTAAAAGCAACGCCATAAAGATCGTCGTCCGTACCGCTGGCAAGGATATTCCAATTGTTTCCGCCGTCTGTTGTTCTCAGGATTGTCCCTCTAGCTCCAACTGAAAAGCCGTTATTGGTATCTATAAATGAGAAATCCTGCAGCGTGTTACCTTGTGGTAGTGGATTTTGCCAGATCCACTGCCCGGATGCCAAACCAGCCCCCATCTTGCTCGATATATTGGCTGGCATAGGACTTCCAACGAGGCCAGCATGGAGGATCGTTGTCAGGCCGCAGGCTCCGCTAAGACTCCAAATAAACAAAGGCAGTTTCAGGCGCGTAATTTTCATGACTGTTGTTAAGAATTGTTGATCGGCTTGCACTTTAACCCGGAGGGGTAGGACGCGGCCTTGGTGTTGGGATCGGCCTCGGGCTTGGAGTCGGCCTTGCAGGTAATTCTCTCCTCAGGATCGTGCCCCCGTAACCCACAGCCGTGCTTAAGGAAACTCGCGAAAGATCATAGCCCGTTCCGCTCGTCTCATTTACCCAGGTGTTACCTCCATCTGTGGTTCTGACGATGGTTCCAAGGACGCCGACGGCGATTCCGTGGTCTGCATCGGTAAAAGAAACCCCGGCGAGCAACTCGGTTGTTCCACTTTGCTGCGGCACCCAATGACTCCCGCCATCTGTAGTTCTAAGGATCGTCCCAAATTGACCGACCGCTGTCCCATTATTCGCGTCGGTAAAGGAGACCCGTGCGAGATCAGACTCTGTTCCGCTTGCCTGCGGGACCCAATTGTTTCCGCCATCTGTTGTTCTGAGAATTATACCAGCGCCGCCCACAACTGTTCCGGTATTAGCATCCGTAAATGAAACCCCCACAAGAGGACTGAACGCCCCGCTTGATTGGCTTGTCCAAGAGCTTCCTCCATCTGTTGTTCTCAAAATTAGCCCTGTCACAGTGTTAAAATCAAATCCAACCGCTGTTCCATTGTTTGCATCGGTGAAAGAGACGCCCCAGAGATCATCGACAGTTCCGCTTACCTGCGGGCCCCAGTTGTTCCCTCCATCGGTTGTTCTCAGAATTGTGCCAAAGTCACCCACCACCGTCCCGTTATTCGCGTCCGTAAAGGAAACTCCTAGAAGCGTGCTGGTCGTTCCGCTTGTCTGGGTGACCCATGTGTTTCCTCCGTTTATCGTTCGAAGGATGGTTCCATCGTCACCAACGGTCGTTCCAGTGTTTCCATCAGTAAAGGAAACGTCCTCCAGCGAAAGGGTGGTTACTGAGTGTGATTGACTTACCCAGTTTGCTCCTCCATCCGTCGTTCGAAGGATTGTGCCAGAGAAACCAACAACCATACCGGTGTTCGTCTCGGCGAATGAAACGGCAATGAGGGTACCGGTAGTCCCGCTTGTTTGACCAACCCATGTGTTTCCTCCATTGGTTGTTCGGACAATGGTTCCATCGCTACCCACAGCCGTTCCGTTGTCTGTGTCAGAAAAAGAAACGCCCCAGAGAAAACTGGACGTCCCACTCGTCTTCGCAACCCAGTTCGCACCGCCGTCTGTTGTTCTGAGAATTGTGCCTCCCTCCCCGACCGCCGTCCCGTTATTTGCATCAGTAAACGAGACACCATAGAGAAAACTCTCGGTCCCGCTCACCTGGCTAACCCAGTTCGCACCGCCGTCCGTTGTTCTGAGGATTATCCCGTACCAGCTAACAGCCGTTCCGTTATTAGCATCGGTAAATGAAACGGCGTTGAGATTGTTGGTTGTTCCACTTGTTTGGTCAGCCCAGGTATTTCCTCCATCTGTACTCCTGACGATTGCTCCGTTCTCGCCGACTGCGGTTCCGGTGTTGGCATCGGTAAATGAAACGGCCAGGAGGCCATTGGGTGTTCCGCTGGTTTGGCTTGACCACGTGTTACCGCCATCGGTGGTCCTGAGGATTGTGCCGGCAGCGCCAACGGCTGTCCCGTGATTTACGTCAGTGAACGAAACCCCGTACAACGTATTTGTGGTGCCACTGGATTGAATAGCCCAGCTGTTACCACCATCGGTTGTCCGGATGATGGTTCCGTTGTCGCCGGTGGCAGTCCCGGTGTTGGCGTCGGTAAAGGACACGCCGTAGAGAGTGTTGCCCTGAGGAAGAGGATTTTGCCAGACCCAATGTGCGCCCGTCTCCCCAGGGCTCCGGCGTGGCAGGCCTGATGAGCTTACGCGGGCACCAACGTGGTTCGACACGCTGGTTGCGACGCCGCTTCGAGCATACCCAGTCTCGGTAGCCATCCACGCGCCGAAAATGCCTGCAAGGCTCGACAATAACAAAGGCACTCTCGGATTCATGATCTTAATGATTTATGTGCGTTCGGCGTTCTTGTAGCTGCCTGGCTGTGTCGAGGCGCTCGGTGCGTGCTACCGGCACGGCGGGCAGGCTCTTCGGTGGCTACAACCTTGTACATCTTGCCAGCGTACGTGAGCTGCGGAGGCTTGTTACGACGCAAAACGCATTCAAATTTTTGTTGAAGTTGCTGTTATAGATTGCTGACTGGTTTGCGTCCTAGCCCGGCGGAGTAGGACGCGGTCTTGGTGTTGGGATGGGGCGAGGTGTTGGAGTTGGCCTCGGTGTAACGCTCGGCGTGGTAGTCGGGCTGGGAGTTGCCGTAGCCGTTGCCGTCGGTGTCGGCGTTGTGCTAGGCGTGACCGTAGCCGTAGGTGTTGGCGTCCCTGTTGGGCTCGGTGTCGGAGTAGGGGTGCCGCTCGGGCAATGGTTGAAAGCCATGTGCGCGCTGAGCGCGCCGTTTTGGGCGCCAGGCGTCGCGACGTTGAGCGTGCCGATGTTGCCGTTTATGGCGGGCCAGGCATCCATTGACCCAAAAGTGCCGCCGATCGGTGTGGGATCGCCCCGGCGCGCGGCGATTAACAAATTGCCGTCAGTCAAACTAAGGACAAGGCGGTCACTTGTACCGTTGCTATCAAGGTTAGCCCAGAACACGACATTCCCCGCCGCGTCGATTGTCTGCATCGGATTACGCGAAAATGCCAGGCCGAGACATTGCCCGCCGTCAATAGAATCGAAGAACACGATGACTTTTCGCCAATTTCCAGGAGACCCCGCGAACCAACCAGAGTTGAACGTCTCGGGAGTAGGCCGGTAATCAGAAAAAAAGGCGATCTGTCCGGCATTGTTAATTGAAGCGGCTTGCATATCGAAATAGGTTCCACCGATTGGCGTGGGATCGGGAACCTTGACGTACCATTCGTCGACCTGGCCGGTACGAACCACGATGCCGCGTTCAGTGATGCCACCGCTCACGATGGCACGGAAGGCAATCTGGTCCGAATCATTGATATCGGGCACGGGGCCAGTGGGAATAGAAGTTCCGTCCTGGAACCCGAAGCTCTCAGTGCCTAGGCCGGAAAACGTTCCGCCCTCCGGCGCGGGATCGCCGAGAGCAGCTATCTTGGTGACCACGCCGTTGTCCCACATAAATAGGTTGCTGTTGACCGTTTCACCAACCTGCGACGCAAGGAACACGACCTTTCCGTTGTTGTTGATAGAGCCTGGACCAACCGCCCCGAATGTGTCTCCGATCGGCGACGGATCACCAACGGCGGCTACTTTGACAATTTGCCCGGAAGCAGCCTGGTAAAGGAACAGTGCTCGTCGTGAGTCGCCGCCATTGACATCGCAAAAGAAGAGTACGTCGCCCGCATCATTAATATCAGGTGTGAAAACAGTGTTTTCGGAAAAGAAGCCACCGAAATGTCCACCTATCGGTGAAGCATCTCCACACATTGAAGTTGTATCTCCGCCACCGCCTAGCCCGCCGCAGCCAATAGCGATTGCACTGATGCTACCGTCTGAGTCAGCAACGAACACACCCTGGTTACGGTCTGAGCCATCGACCTGCGAGTTGAATGCGACGCGCCCGGCTGCATTAACGGTGGTAGGATTGGCGAAAGCCAAAGGATTCAACGTCCCACCATTCGTGTTAGGGGCGACTTGACCGTGCGCCGCACGGGACTCCACGCCGCAAACAGTGCCCGATGGAGCGCCAGGACTGGTAACACTGTAATCTAGTTGTGGCGACGCAACCTGCGTTCGTTGCTCGCTATCGTGAACTTTGACGAAGGTCTTCGCATTGCCAACAGCGCGAAGATCGTTATGTGACACCCCGGCGTTACTTTGCGGCTGCGCGTGCGCGAACCGTGTCATATTGATGCCCATAGATAGCAGAGCGACGGAAAATGCGCCTCGAAGAAGAGGCGTCGCGATAATAGTAAGCGGCCGTTTATTCATAATTGGTCATTCTTTGATAAGTTTCAGCGATTTCGGGACTTTGGTATTTATCGAACCAAGCCCTTAACCTGGCGGTGTAGGGCGTGGATGTGGTGTCGGACGGGGCCTCGGAGTAACTCTTGGTGTAGCAGTCGGCGTAGGTGTAGTTATCGGCGTCGGTGTAGGTGTAGGGGGCGGTGGCGTTACCGTTGGTGTAGGAGTGGAACTGGGCGTTGCAGTGGGCGTAGGGGTCGGTGTCCCTGTCGTCAGATCGGTGCCATAGCTCCCTTTGGCGCTAGCCAGTAGCAGCCGCGAATCGCCGGCAAACGCCAGTTCACGAGGAGCGACGGCGTTCTCAAGACCGTTAGCGAAAGGTGCGAAAGTGGCTCCGCCGTCCTGCGAGCGTAGCACGGCATCTCCGCCGCTCAATTGCGTGACAAACAGCGTCTGATCATCAACCGGATGACAGGCAACGTCTCCAACGGTCTGGTTTCCCGTAAAGCCTGTGGACGTCCAGTTCACGCCGCCATCGGTCGTGCGGAATAGGCCGCCGGACTGGAAGCTGAGCCAGGCGGATATAAAAAGGGTCTGTGGATCACTCGGTGAGGCGCACAATCGCGGACCTCGGAAGAAGCCAGGCAGCCCAGTGGAAGAATCAAACCAGGATGCGCCGTTGTCAGTTGAACGCAGTGCGCCACCGATGTTATCGCCCGATTCGCTGTTCCAAGCCGCGACCATGTCCTGATCAGTGCCGTCCTCTATAATTTCAATGTCAGTTATCCTGTGGAAATCGCCGAGCTCATAAACCTTCGTCCAGCTCCCCCCGGCATCAGTGCTGCGCCAGATTGTGCCTTCGAATCCTGCTACCCCGAAGTCTTCGCCCCCGAGCAGGATCAGATTCGGATTGTTGAGACTGAAGCGCATTGTGTTGAGATCGGATTCGTACAAAGAACCCTGGTCCGGACCAAGTGGCGTCCAGCTTCCGTTGTTCTCACGGCGGTACAAGCCTTCCTGAGCTACAGTCGATGGCCCGGCTGAAATGGCGTAGAGGGTGCCGTCAGGCGCAAAACCCACGGCGCTGTACCGCGTCGGTGGCGCCGATTCGAGCTGCCACGTCACGCCGCCGTCGGCAGAAGAAAGCACGCCTCCGTTGTTTTGCCCTTGAAATGCGACTGCCATCTCATCCGAATCGAGTGGATTAGCGTCAATCGAGAAGAGATCCAGTTCAGAAATTCCTTCCGAGGACTGAACAAAATTATCGCCACCATTCGTAGAACGAAACACTGCCAGCGAACTAGTGCCTAGGAAAAGCTCCTGTGAGTCCCCGGGCTGAAACCGAATTGAACGCCCAGCCAGCGCCTGGCTACCTCCGATGCCGACCTCCCATGTAGCACCGCCGTCTGTGGTTCGGTTGACCCCCCCGCCATCTATAGCTACAAAAATTCTCGCGGCGTCACTGGGATCGACTGCGATATCTTCGACTACCAGGATCGGCCAGGTTCCATCATGCAGCGGAGTCCATGTAACACCCAAATCAGGCGACTCGTACAGACCCACGAACTGCGAGCCGAATAACAACCCACCGCCAACGAGTAGACGGGTACCGTCATAAACCACCGCGTTGAGCGGATTGCCGGGGAGGCCTGCCGAGCGATCAGTCCATGAGTCTCCGCCATCAGTGGTAACCCACGCCTCGCCGCCCCCGAAGTCGCCGCCGAAAACGGCAATTACCGTGTTTGAATCGTTAGGATCAACCGCGATACCTCTGCCCGACATCGGTGCATGTGGTGGGGTGCGATCCGCCCATGTCCCGCCGCCATCCGTCGAGCGCATGGCATTGACAGGTTGAGAACCGGCCGCATCGGCGACGCCTGCCCAGAGGATTGAAGGGTCGGAAGGATCAATCGCCACATCAAATACCTGATCGTTAGCGCCAATTCCAAGGTTCAACGTCGCCCAGCTTAGACCACCGTCGGTGCTCTTCCGGACACTGTCCTGAGTGGCTATGTAGGTCGTGCCGTCCGGTGCGAACTCGATATCGAAGACACTGGTGCCGTCCAAAGCTGGCACCTCCGACCACGTGTTACCTCCATCACTGGAACGGTAAAGCGTACCGCCAAAGCTGCCACCTGGCGCCAGGCCGGCTAGCACTATGTTGGCATCTAAAGTCGAGGCTGCGACATCGGACACGTCCCCACCCGGCGGACCAAGTGAGACCCAAGCGCCACTTCCCGCAGGCCCTTCGCCTTGATGTCTTGCAGGCACGGCAGGTCCCGGTTTGATGCCGTTGGGGCGATTTCCCTTTTGGTCCAGATAGCGGTACGGGTTGTCCCTGGGCGTCGCGTTCTTTGAGTTTGGCTGGGCGCTAGCGGTAGACGCCGCCGCTGTTTGCGGAGAACTCATTGATTGCTTTGTGTCGCCATTCCCTTTCGAGATGGCACCTAAGCCCACGAGCGCAAGAGAAACGCTTAGTAACGCAAAAAACAGGCTGATTAAAAGACGGCGGTTAGAAAAGGCGAATTGAGACTTGGATATGTATTTCATCGGTTAGATCGCGGTTGATGACGGTTAGCGCGCCAACTCCGGAGGAGTCGGGCGAGGTCTCGGGGTTGGACGAGATCTTGGTGTCGGCGTAGGCCTTGGAGTCGGTGTTACAGTTGGTGTGGGAGTTGGCGTGGCTGTGGGTGTCGGACTAGGAGTTGGCGATGGTTCGCCGCCGTTTGTTGTCTGTAGAATAGTGCCGCCATCGCCGACCGTGACGCCTCTCAATGCGTCGCTGGCAAATGAGACATCATGGAGGTTCGCGGAGCTTCCGCTTGTTTGATCAGTCCAGGTAGCCCCGCTATCCGTGCTGTGCAGGATTCTGCCGACTGCGCCAACGGCAAAACCGCTGGCCGCCGTTGGGAAAGCGAGGCCTTCTATCGCCTGATCAAAGAATAACGTTGACCAATTCATCCCCGCGTCGGTGGTTCTTGCAATTGCACCTCTCCCGTCAAAGACGCTTCCTGAAACGACACCCGTATTTTGATCGAGGAAAAACACATCATTAGCGCCGCCCTCGTTGCCGTCGAAGTAAAAGGGTTGAAAAGCCCAACTGGCGCCGCCATCCGTGGTAGTGCCAACCAACGCTTGAAAGATCGAATTCTGTCCCGCAACGAACCCAGTGGTCGCGCTCAGCATCTGAGCGCTCAGGAATCCGCCGCCGAAGAATCCACTCTGGCTGATCTGCCACGACGCTCCTGAATCAGTTGAGTAAAGAATATCTTGCGAGTCCCCTCCGCAAATCCCGTTTGCCCCGTTAAACGAAACTGATCTGAGGCTATCTTCGACGCCGCTGGTAATACTTTGCCAGGTCGCCCCTCCATCAGTTGTACGAAGAATCGTGCCGCTGTCGCCGACAGCGACTCCTTCATTGGAATCAAGAAAATAAATGCCGTGCAACGCCGTGGTTGTCCCCGACGTCAGCGGCGCCCAAGTCGCTCCAGCGTCAGTGCTTTTCAGAATCGTGCCCGTATCTCCCACAACGAAACCTGTTCCAGAATCCAGCAGAACAGCGCCGTTCAGATTGTTGGTCGTCCCCGAATCAACTGGAGACCATTGCCCAGAAACGCTCAAGCTCGAGAAGAAAACAAGTAAAAATGAAAGATGAACCGACCCAATTTTAGACATTCGTTACCTCCGGTTAAGTCCCAGCCTCCTTGAAACGATCCCTCGCGCAATTATTGCTAGCCACAAAAGTGGGGAAAGCAAATTGCCAGATTTCAGAATCTCGTAAGACCAGACTGTTGCGATTATCGATCCTATAGAAAATCGAATATCCGCGGGTGACCGCACCGTTCCAGAGCGCGGCAACATAGGCGAAGAACTCGCGCAGCGGGTTACCGGTGTTGTGATCACGGGCTGCAGCCAGCGACCGGGAGTATAACGAATCGCTGATCATGATCATAGCTGGCGACGAATTATAAGGCTAATGCTCTTGGCGGTGTTGGGCGAGGCGGTGGCGTCGGACGAGACCTCGGTGTGGGGGTAGGTCTTGGAGTGACGGTCGGTGTCGGAGTTGGGGTTGCTGTCGCGGTAGCTGTTGGTGTGACGGTCGGCGTAGGTGTAGCAGGCGGAGTTGGCGTCACGGGGGGTGTGGCTGTCGGCGTGGGTGTCACGGTGGGCGTGGTCGTCGGGGTAGCCGTAGGAGTAGGAGTTGCAGTAGGCGTTGATGTAGGAGTAGCTGTTGGCGTTGGGGTAGGACCGGAGCACTGGTGCAAAGCGCCTATAAAATTGCCCAACGGCCTGGGGTCATTTTCTACCGCAACGGTGGTCACCACAGTATTAGTGAAAGTGTCGATCACCGAGACGTTATTGCTGAGAGCATTGGAGACATAGGCACGGGTGCCGTCTGGAGTAATCGCCACCCCGTAAGGAGCATCCCCCACCGGCACGGTGGCCACCACAGTATTAGTGAAGGTATCGATGACCGAAACGTCGCTGCTGAAAAAGTTGGCGACATAGGCGTGTGCGCCATCCGGAGTTATCGCTACGCCATAAGGAGCATCCCCTACCGGGACGGTGGCCACCACGGTATTAGTGGAGGTATCGATGACCGAAACGTCGCCGCTGAATTCGTTGGCAAGATAAACATGCGTGCCATCCGGAGTCACGGCCAAGCCGTAAGGGAAGGTTCCCACTGGGACAGTGGCCACCACGGTATTGGTGGAAGTGTCGATGACCGAGACGCTGTCGGCTTGATCGTTGGTGATATAGGCCCGAGTGCCATCTGGGGTTATTGCCACCCCGTAAGGGATATTCCCTACTACGACGGTGGCCACCACGGTATTAGTAGAGGTATCGATGACCGAGACGCTGTTGCTCACAGGGTTGGTGACATAGGCGCGGGTGCCATCCGGGGTTATCGCTATCCCGTAAGGGGTATTCGCAAGCGCGACCGTGGCTATGACCGTGTTAATGGAGGTGTCGATGACCGAAATGTCACTGCTGAAAGCATTAGCGACATAGGCGCGCGAGCCATCCGGATTGACCGCCACGCCGAAGGGACTGTTGCCCACCGCGATGGTAGCCACCACGGTATTGTTGGAAGTGTCGATGACCGAGACGGTGTTGCTGTCAGCATTCGAAATATAAGCAAGCACCGCGCATGGTGTCGACGTGGGAGTAGGTGTCGGAGTAGGAGCAGGCGCCTGCTGGTAGAAGTAGGCGGCACCCTGAAAGGCGTGACCGCCGATGTTGGCGTTCGGGACACCGAGGGCTGCGGCGGTCCCGGAGGTCGCCACTGCAAAGCCGGCGTTATCGTATGATACGCCGTCACTGGTAATCAGTTTCTGGGTCTGAGTCCAGTTCCCTGCGTCCTGGTTAAATACGTATCCAACGCCTTGCTCCGTGTTAGCATCGACGTCGGCGAAGGGTGCTCCAATAAGCGCAGTGGCGCCATTCAAAGCGACCTTATAAGCGAACTGGTCTCCTGATGCACTGTCGCTTCCGGCAAGTTTTTGCGCTTGGATCCAGCTGGCACCGGTTCCATCAAACACGTACGCCGCGCCGGTGCCGCTGGCAGATGGCGCTCCGATCAAAGCGGCGTGGCCACTGAGCCCGACCGATGTGCCAAATTGGTCAAATCCCGCGCCGTCGCTGGCTGCGAGTTTTTGCGTCTCCATCCAGGTACCGTTTGTCAGAGTAAAGACATAAGCTGCGCCTTGCAGGAATATGCCACCCACCGTGGCATTGGGGGCACCTAGGACGGCGGTGTCGTTATCAAGAGCAATCGACCAGCCGAAACTATCGCCGTCCGCGCCGTCGCTAGCGGAAAGCTTTTGCAACTGACTCCACGTGGAGCCTGTTCGACCAAACACGTAGCTCGCGCCTTTGGAGTTGAGAGTATAAGGCGTGCAGATGAACGCCGTGTCGCCGGAGAGCGCGACCGACCACGCAAAGTCGTCAAAGGCAACGCCGTCGTTCGCGGTGAGCTTGGCAGTTTCGCTCCACTGGCCGTCCGCATACGTGAATACGTAAGCTGCGCCCTGCAAGGGATTGCCGTTAATCGTCGCGTGCCAGGCGCTGATGACAGCAGTGTTGCCGGAAAGAGCGACCGAATAACCGAAATTGTCAAAAGAAGCGCCATCGCTCGCTGTTAACTTGGCCACCTCGCTCCAGTTCCCGTTCGAGTACGAAAATACGTAAGCGGCACCCTGCGAGGAATGACCCTTAACGGTTGCGTTCGGCGCGCCAACCAATGCAGTGTTGTTGTCCAGCGCGATCGACCAACCGAAGCTGTCCTGAGCTGCGCCATCGCTCGCAGTCACTTTCTGTTCCTGCCAACCCAACCCGCGAAAGCCTTCGGAGTCCAACGGTTTCAAAGCATGGAAGCTAGTGATTTGTCTCGCTGATTTTTTGCGCCTTCCTGCTCCGCCAAAAATTGGCGGTAGCACACTAATGACAAGGAGCAGACCGACGATCAGAAAGCTGCCTCGCAGGAAATGCTTCGCCTTTAGCTGAGTCGCGTAGTGTTTCATTTTCTATTCAGGAGTTAGCGTCGCTTGGGTTTCTGCTCACGAACATTTACCCACGCGGGTGCGGTGTCGGGCGAGGCGGCGGCGTTGGGCGATGCCTTGGTGTTGGGTGAGGCCGGGGTGTAGGTGTTGCGCTCGGAGTTGGCGTCGGAGTAGCAGTTGGGGTCGGTGTGGCTGTGATAGTTGGTGTCGGCGTGGGTGTGGGCGTTGCCGTCGGCGTGATGGTGGACGTAGGCGTAGGTGTCACGCTTGGTGTTGCTGTAGGTGTTGCCGTCGCCGTCGGCGTGGCTGTAGGGGTCGACGTTGCAGTCGGAGTCGGAGATGAACTAGGTGTGGGTGTAGGTGTTGGAGTTGGGCTAGGCGTAGGAGTAGGAGTCACTGTAGGCGTGGGAGTCGGGGTTGGCGTGGGGTTCGAAGGTATTCTTCGAAGAATCGTCCCGCTTGTTCCGACTGCAGTCCCGTTCTCCGTGTCCGTGAAAAATACGGCGTTCAATGAACCAAGCCCGACTCCGCTTGGCTCGGGAACCCAGGTCGCGCCGCCATCAGTTGTCCTGCGAATTGTGCCGCCACTGCCCACAACTGTACCATGGTCCACATCGGTAAAGAAGACGCCAAACAAACTGTTTGATGTACCGCTTGTTTGGCTGACCCAGGTCGCGCCGCCGTCGGTGGTTCGGAGGACGACGCTGCTGAAGTCACTACCCACCGCGGTTCCGGTGTTCGCATCGGCGAAATCCACCGCGAACAATGTGTTAGTGGTCCCGCTCGATTGCGGAACCCAGGTATTCCCTCCATCGGTCGTCTTGATGATTGTGCCAC
>Ga0193721_1000204_pt1 | contig 18210 bp, 16 predicted proteins | sample U2s2metaG_FD_145078 | JGI IMG/M metagenome (GOLD analysis project Ga0193721, IMG submission 145078) | Soil microbial communities from a riparian zone of the East river system, Colorado, United States - U2s2 | ecosystem: Environmental > Terrestrial > Soil > Riparian zone | place: USA: East River...
ACCTGGCGGATAAAACGCGATCCCGAACGGTTTGTTTAGATCGCGTTCAGCAAAAGTCTCGGTTAAGTCCGGCTTACCGTCACCGTTCGTATCGCGCAAGACTTTGATTTGATTTGGGCGACTCTCCACGACGAAGAGATCGCCATTCGGCGCAGTGAGGAGAAATCGCGGATCGCGAAAGCCACTGGCGTAGAGCTCGACCTTAAATCCGGGCGGGGCTTGAAGCTGAGCGTCCGCTGGCCGTCGCGCGACGCGTGGCGGGTTGATTGCCAAAACGTTTGAACTCGGCGGAGGCAACTCGCCCAGGGTGATTTTGCGTCGCACGCCTGGCGCATCGCTCTTCCAATCACCAAGTGCGGCTTTGCCGCTGAGGAGCATGCCGCTCTCGGCAGCCATCGCCGTTGGGGCGGCGATATGAAAACCGGCTGCGATGAACACCGCGAAGGAAAAAAACCAGACGGTTGTTCGATTTCTCATTCACGTTTCCAATCGCTTCGAATTGTAAGATCGCGCGTGGACCCGGCTAGCGCACGCGCTCATGCTTCTGGGGAGCGCCCCGAAAACTTTCGGGGTAGTTGGCGGGGCAACATCTTTGACGTGCGCAATTCGACCGAAAATCAGTTTCAGTCTCGGCAGGCTGCTGAGGCTGACAGGCTTGCAGCCTGTGCTCCCCAGAATTACCGAATACGCGCGCGAGAGACACGCGCGGTGCGAGCCGGCGCAGCCGGCGTCGCCTAGTGTGGCATTATTGTTCCCAGCTTTTCGACGAGTGCCGCGCCTTTCTTGCGATCGTTGATAACGAACGTGTTGTTTTCCCCTAAAGTGGACCACGGTCCGCGCGGCACTTCACTGAAATCTACAAACCTCCAGTCCGTCACATCCGTTGGTTGTAGCCCAAGAAAATCCCGAACAGCGGGCGACACATCGAGACCGGCGCCTTTGTTCAGGTTGGGTTTTGGCCGTTCGTTACCAAAAACGTACTGCCAATGATCCGTGCGGAAGGGACCAGCGTCTTCCCACTGGGCATACGCTACGCGATTACCCTTGCGAATCGCCACCCAGCGGTCTTTGCAAGTCGAAACAGCGGGACCCTGATAAGCTTCATTGAACCAGGGAACAACGCTAGGCGCTTCGGGCCGATGCCCTTCCTTCGCTTTGTCGTTGTACGGAAGCGCGCAGTAAAACGGATTTTGTCGCGGCGTGAAGTTTACGGGAGTGTAATTACTGCGATGAGCGGGATCAGGATCGTCAACCCCACCATAATTTTTGGTCCACTGCGGGTCCCAGGAGCTTACCCGATTAGGAACTGGATTTTTTGGGGCCGGTTTCTCGCCGATCCAAAAGATCGTTGTTACAATATCTTTCTTCCATGGGAAACGCTGTCCCGGCCCGGGCGAATCTCCAGCCAACAGTCCAGGCGTGAAGGCGATTGCACTAATATCAAAGGTACGATCCTCGCCGGATTTCTGAGATTTCTTGCTGAACTTGCTTTTTGCCGGTTCCGCCTTCGAAGCTGTCCCGTGTGCGAACAGAGACGTGATCGACGAAAGAATCACTGCAATCGTGTGAGTAAATTTTCCAGGTTTCATCTAATCTTAAGGCAGCGCGAAATGAAAAGACGTACGGTCTTTCTTATTGGTTCGTTTGCGAGGACGCGGATGCGCGTCAGTCACGGCCAATTCAGATGCGCCTGATAGTAGGCGCCCAATCTCGATGCTGATTCGGCTTAGTCAACCGGAAGTCTGAAAAATTTCAGAGCTGTAGCCATCGTCCCGCCTGCCTCGCCAGACCTTAGCGAAGGCGGCTGACCGATTCATTTTTACGGATTAAACAAATTTTCCCGGATTCAAGATGCCATCTGGATCGAGAATTTGCTTCAGCCGGCGGTGCAGGTCGCGAACAACTGGACTGGTCGCCTCCGGCCACCAACGTTTTTTGGCCAAGCCGATTCCGTGCTCGCCGGTAATTACGCCGCCCCAGGCCAACACTTGCGCGAAAAGATCGTCGAGTGCCCGCTGGACTTTGTCGCGAACGGCCGGGTCGCGGTTGTACCGGTCCGCCATGATGTTGACATGAATGTTGCCGTCACCCGCATGACCAAAGCACGCGATCGGGAACCCGTGTTTTGACTGTAGCGACTCTGCAAATCCCATGAGGTCCACCAAGCGGCTGCGTGGCACGACCACATCCTCATTTAATTTTGTCAAACCTGTAGCACGCAGTGAGTTGCTAAACTGGCGGCGCAATGCCCAAAGCTTTTCGCAATTTTCTTCGCCCCTGGCAATCTCAAGCGCCTTTGGTTTCCGTTTTTCAAGTAGCTTACGAATGGCTGCCGACTCGCTGCGGACGCTTTCCTCTTGTCCGTCCAGATCGACGAGGAGGTGTGCATTCCCCTCAGGGACGATCACTTTGCCGAGGTCGCGTCGCGCTGCTTCGAGCGTGAAATGATCGGCAATTTCCAACGACGACGGAAGAAATCCCGCTGCGAAAATCGCCTGCACTGCCTCAGCCGCTTCTGCGGCTGTGGCAAAGGCGGCCGACAAAGTAGCCCGGCCAGGCGGAAGCGGGAGCAAACGTAGCGTGACCTCGGTGACCATGCCGAGGAGTCCTTCCGAGCCAACAAAGAGACCGATCAAGTCGAATCCGGTCTTGTTTTTGTGGACGCGTCCACCAGTCCGCATCACGTCGCCGTTTGCCAGCACTACTTCAAGGCCGATGACATAAGTGCGCGTTACGCCGTATTTCAAACAACGCGGGCCGCCCGCGTTCGTTGCCACGTTTCCACCGATGGTGCAATCTTTCATGCTCGCCGGATCAGGCGGGTAAAACAATCTTTGTGCGCGCACCGCCGCTTTCAGATCTGCGGTAAACACACCCGGCTCAACTATTGCAACCGCATCGCCAAAACTGATTTCCTTGATCCGATTCATCCGGATAAGCGACAAGACAATCCCGCCACGAGCGGGGACGCATCCGCCTACATAACCAAATCCGGCGCCACGCGCTGTGACCGGAATTTTTTCGCGCGACGCAAATTGTAGGAGCTTGCTGACGTCATCTGTGGATCTTGCAAAGACGACAACTTCCGGCTCGTGTGCCGCGAACCACTTGTCACCCCTGTGCGCGGCAAGAGTGTCCGGATCGTCTGCGACAATTTCGCCGCCGAGGAGTTCGCGAAGCTTTGAAGCGAGTTGCATACAAGCAAACCTCGCGCAGGCTAGTTGCAGGGCAAGCGCCTCCGCTCACCCGTGGCGGATTGGCTTCTCCAGAAGACGATGGGTAGCTCCGAACGCGCAGGATTTGCTTGGCTGTCATAGTTCTCTGCCTAGACCAACGCGAATGAAAGCGATGCGAAGACGCATCGCACTCCAACTCCGAAGGTCTTCGCGAGGCCGCACTTCGTGCGAAATGCATGACAGACGCTCCAGCGATTTCGCGGAAGCTTTTGGAGTCCGCACGCGTCCTCGCGTCGCTTTTAAAATCGCGCGACAAGGCGTTTAACCTGCTCGCACTACCACGGTGTTGGAGCGGGGCCTTAGGTCACGATTTGATAATGCCGTGAGCGTTCGTCCATCCGCGTGAGCAACGCTTCTGCTTTCGGATAAATCACCGGCTTAGCTTCGTCCCCGCCGGCGAATTCTTTTACCGCATCCATGGAATCAAAGCGGAGAAGCGTAAGGAACTCGATTTCGTTATCATCCTCACGGATAAATAACTCCGCGCCGCGATAGCCATCAATCTTGCGCGCCGCGATGCTCGGAAAAATTTCATTGCGCAACATTTCTTCGTACGCCTTCGCGTCCGCGCGTTTCGTCCACCCGTGCCAAATGCGCGCAATCATGTGTCAGTGTTTTTCCTGCTCCTGCTCATTCCTCGTGATCGTAATCTTGCTCGGGTTTTTGGAAGTTCGATCAAGAGCACGAGCACGAGCAGGAGTAGGAACCAGAACCCGATCACATGCCCATTATTTGGTAGCCGCCATCGACGTAAATTACCTGGCCAGTGATTGCCGCGGCTGCGTCGCTCGCGAGGAAAACTCCGGTGGCGCCTAACTCAGCTGGATCGCAACTGCGTTTTAACGGCGCGCGCTCCTGATAATGTTTAAGCATCGCGCTGAACCCGCTGATGCCGCGGGCGGCCAGCGTCTGAACTGGCCCTGCGGAAATGCAGTTCACCCGGATTCTTTTCGGACCAAGATCGTACGCAAGATAACGAGTGCTGGCTTCAAGGCTTGCTTTGGCCACGCCCATCACGTTGTAGTGCGGCACGACCTTTTGCGAGCCGTAATAGGTCATCGCCACGATGCTTCCCCCATTGGTCATCAGCGGCGCCGCTTCGCGCGCGAGCGCCACCAGCGAGTAAGCGCTAATATCATGCGCGACACGGAATGCTTCGCGTGTTGTACTCACAAAGTCGCCTTCCAACGCTTCGCGCGGAGCAAAAGCAAGCGAGTGAAGCATCAAATCGACGCGGTCGGTTTCGCTCCGCACTTTTTCAAAAAACGCGCTGATCTCATCGTCGCTAGAAACATCGCAGGGAAACAATGGAGTTTGCTCTCCAAATTCGCCGACCAGTTCCTCGACGTTTTCTTTTAACCGCTCGCCTTGATAATTGAAAATCAGGCGCGCACCTGCGCCGGCCCAGGCTTTGGCGATCGCCCACGCGATGCTGCGCTTGTTCGCTACACCGAAAACCACGCCAACTTTTCCCGTCAAAACTTGGTCGGTCATAAGAATTAAGAAGTTAAACAGTTACAAGGTTACAACGATTCCGCGCATCGCAAAAAAGGCGAATTGTGGGTAGGCGCTCCGCCTGCCAGCCCCTTTTATCTCGGCAAGCGACCCGCTTGCCCTACAACGGTAGAACGCGATGGTAACCGTCTCATGATTAAGCGACTGCTATGCTGCTGCGCTTTCCTATTCTCGATTGTCGATCTTCTGCCTGCTCAAGAAACGCCTTCGACGTCTCCGCAAAGCATGGCGACAGCGACCGTACTCGCAAGCGCAACACCGCCGTCACCCGCGCAAGCTTCGACTCCTTCGCCGACCGCACCGCCGCTTGCTGGTGTGCTCTTCAAAAATTTGAAAGCGCGCTCGATCGGACCCGCAGTGATGGGCGGTCGTGTCTCGGACATTGCAATCGATCCGCATAATCCGTTCGTTTTTTACGTCGGACTCGGGCACGGCGGTGTGTTCAAGACGAACGACAACGGCACGACGTTCGACCCGATCTTCGACAAGCAACCGATGCTTTCCATCGGCGCGATCGCGGTTGCGCCTTCCGATTCTGATGTCGTTTGGGTAGGGACCGGCGAAGCCAACGATCGCAATTCGTCCGATTGGGGTGATGGCGTTTATCGATCGACCGATGGCGGCGAGAAATGGCAGAACATCGGGCTGAAAGAGAGCCGCTCCATCGCACGGATCGTTGTCGATCCTAAAAAACCGGATGTCGCTTACGTCGCAGCAATGGGCAACTTGTGGGCAGACGGCGGTGAACGCGGGTTGTTCAAGACTACTGATGCGGGCAAAACATGGAAATTAATCCTGAAAGCAGCTGCTCCGCACGACGCGCGTACGGGCTGCGGCGATGTGGTGATCGATCCGACGAACCATCAAATCATCTATGCCGCACTTTACGCGCGACAACGCACCCCGTGGAGTTTTACTTCCGGTCCGAACCTGACTGGTGGTGAAGATGTCGGTGGAATTTTTAAGAGCACCGATGGCGGGGCAACCTGGAAGAAACTTGGTGGCGGTTTGCCGGCGCAAACCGGCCGCATTGGGTTGGCAATCAGTGCAAGCAATCCAAAGATTGTCATGGCGGTCGTCCAAAGCTATGAAGCCGGACTTGGTTCGATCACCGATCTTCGCAGCAAAGCCGGCGGCGTCTTTCGATCTGAGGATGAAGGCGAAAACTGGACGCGCATGAGCGCCATGGATCCGCGGCCATTCTATTTCAGCCAGATTCGCATCGATCCTGCAACCGACCAGAGGGTTTATCTTCTCGGCTTCGCGGTATTCGTCTCCGATGACGGTGGAAAAAATTTTCGCGAAGATCTCAGTGAAAAAGTTCATCCCGATTGCCACGCATTTGCGATTCAACCCGGCACTGTACCGCCGCCGAAACCAGCGAAACCGGAAGATAAAAACAAGCCGCCGAAACCGCCAGTATGTCAGCGTGTGATACTAGGAACTGACGGCGGCGTATATCAAAGTTTTGCCGGCGGCAAGAACTGGGATCATTTGAATAAGATTCCCTCGGGAGAATTTTATCGGATCTCCCTCGACGACACGAAGCCGTATTTCAGAATCGCGGGCGGACTTCAAGATAACGAGAACTGGGTTGGACCAAGCGGCGTGCAGAGCAAGGAGGGCATTCGCAACTGCGATTGGACTGCGCTTGCCGGCGGGGACGGTTTTTATGTCCTGTTCGATCCGACCGATCGCGACACATTTTATGCGGAGAGCCAGCAGGGCGAGGTGCACCGGATCAATTTGCGAAATGGCGAGATACGTCGTTTGCGTCCCGAGCCGGCTGAAGGGCAAGCACGCTATCGGTTTCACTGGAATTCCCCGATGGTCATGAGCAGGCATAAACCGGGCGTAATTTATTTGGGCGGAAATTGCATCTTCAAATTGACTGAGCGGATGGAAAAATACTCCGTGATCAGTCCCGACCTGACGCACAATGATCCGACCAAAACAAACGCCACAGGCAGCGGCGCGGAAAATTACGGGGTCGTATTTTCGCTTGCTGAATCGCCAAAGCGCGCGGGTCTGCTATGGGCCGGGACCGATGATGGCCGGCTGTGGGTCACAGAGAATGACGGCGGCAAGTGGACGGAATTGACAAATAACCTCCCCGAGCCGGCGCGTGGCCAATGGATCGTGCGTATTGAGCCATCCAGTATCGATCCGAATGTCGCATACGTTGCAACCAATGCCTATTGCTCTGGCGACGATGGCCCAATGATCTTGCGCACGCCTGATCTAGGCAAAACATGGCAGTCTGTCACAGGGGATCTTCCGCCTGCCAACCCAGTCGAAGTGGTGCGAGAGGACCCGGTGAATCCGAAGTTGCTCTACGCAGGCACGCACTTCGGGATATTCGCATCGTTCGATGAAGGTTCACATTGGGTCCGCATCGGCGATGTTCCTTCGGTACGCGTGGATGACATCCAGATTCATCCCCGGACGTCAGACCTTGTCATCGCGACGCATGGTCGTAGCATCGCTATTCTTGATGACACGGTTCCGTTTCGCGAGTTCACCCCAGAGATTGCGTCGAAGCCAGCTCAATTGTTTAGCGTCCGTTCCGTGACCGGCGCGTATCTTCAACCAGGATTTATTGATTCGAACGGCAAGGGAATTTATCGCGGGCAAGATACACCCGAGGGCGCGTTGTTCACGGTTTGGGTGCGAGAGTTTACCGGTGATGAAATTAAGATTGCGGTCACGAAATCGACGGGAGAGCCAGTCGCGAATCTCAAGGCACCTGGCACGCCGGGTTTCACGCGATTAAACTGGGACTTGCGGCCAACCAAAGATGTGAGCGTTGAATACGGCGGTGACGACCCGAAGCGGCTTCTTCCATCTGGAGATTACGCTGCAGAATTAACTTTCGGCACGACGAAGATGAAGCAGACCTTCCATGTCGATCTTGCCGAGGGCATCACGCCGCGGTGAGGTTTGTGAATGCCTGCGATTGGGATCACCGGCGGAATTGCCACGGGTAAAACCGCATTTTGCGAGTCTCTCCAGGACATCGTTCCCGGTGCGAAATTCTTCAATGCTGACCACGCAGCGCACGATCTCGCCGAGCTTTCCGAGGTGAAGCAAGAAATTCGTGCGGAGTTTGGCAACGGTGTCTTTTCACGCGGCGGCGACTTGAACCGGGAGAAAGTTCGAGCAATAGTATTTGGCGACGCGACAAAGAGACGCGCGCTTGAGCAAATCCTCCATCCGCTGATTCGTTGCCAATGGAGGGCTGAGGCGAAAAGGCATCGCAATTCTCCCGATTTTTTCTTTGCTGATATTCCACTCCTTTATGAAACGGGCGGTGAATCGTTGTGCGATCGGGTGGTCGTGGTGGCGTGTTCCTACGGGGTGCAGTTAGCGCGGCTGACAGCACGAATGTCGCTCAAGAATGGGGAAGCTGAACAGATGATTAAGTCACAAATGCCACTGGAGGAAAAAGTGGCGCGGTCGGACCACGTCGTCTGGAATAACGGCAGTCGTGCGCCGCTAATGGAGCAAGCGCATTTTCTTGCTGCGCTTTGGCAACAGCAATCATGGACGAAAAAGTAGAGGAATCGACTTCGGAGACGGAAACTATGGAAGCAGGCGCGCGCGCCACGCCGAAGTCTGGCCGAAGCGGGTTGCCTGCGGATGAGGCGACTGCTGCGACACCGGAAAAGACAGACCAAATGCCGGGATCACCGATCCCGGCTACAGTTCGCTCACTTGATCTAAATGAGCTGCAAGAGTTTTCGGGAAAACAACTAAAAGCGTTGGCGCGTGATTTGGATTTGTTTTTGCAACCCACGCGCTCTCGCCATCAGCACATCCTCGATATTGTCCGCGTAGCGTTAACCGGCGGCGCAACCGTTACTGCGGAAGGTTTCCTTGATCAGGTCAGCGACTCCTTTGCGATGTTGCGTTGGCCAAGATTCAATTTTTTGGCTCTCCCCGAGGACGTAGCCATTCCGCGCGCCCTTATTGAACAATACCAGCTGCGCCCTGGCCAAAAGATCGCCGGGAGAGTTCGATTACCAGTGCAGCGTGAGAAATTCCTTTCGCTCGAGACTGTCACGAGTGTCGAAGGCCGACCCGTCGAGGATTGGACGCAGCCGACGCACTTTGACAAGCTCACGCCGCAATTTCCACAGGGCAGGATTATTCTGGAAAACCCCAAGACGAACTCCATCAGCGCACGGGCGGTTGACTTGCTGACGCCGCTTGGGCGCGGACAACGCGGCCTTATCGTGGCGCCGCCGCGGGTTGGCAAGACAATTGTGCTCAAGGAAATCGCCAAAGCCATTCGCGTAAATCATCCGGAGATTGTGCTCATCCTGCTTTTGGTAGACGAGCGCCCGGAAGAAGCGACGGATTTGGAGCGGGAAATTGATTGCCAGATTTATCATTCGAACTTTGACGAAAGCGTGCAACGACATGTGCAGGTAGCCGAGATGGTGCTGGAGCGCGCGAAACGGCTGGTGGAACTAAAGCGCGATGTGGTTGTCTTGCTCGACAGCCTCACGCGGCTTTCACGCGGATACAATAATTTGGAGTCGGGCAGAGGCCGAATCATGTCCGGCGGCGTCGAAGCGAAGGCACTCATTAAGCCGAAGAAATTTTTCGGTTCGGCCCGAAACGCGGAAGAAGGCGGCAGTTTGACCGTGCTCGCGACTGCTTTAACAGAAACTGGCAGCCGAATGGACGAATTGATATTCGAAGAATTCAAAGGCACCGGCAACATGGAGCTGCATCTCGATCGCGGGTTGCAGGAGAAGCGCCTCTATCCGGCGATCCATCCGCTGCTCTCAGCTACGAGACGCGAGGAGTTGCTTTATCATCCCGATGAATGGGAACGCGTGCTGATGCTGCGAAAAACGATGGCAGCGCTTCCGCCTCTCGAGGCGATGGAAAAACTGATCGACAATCTGCACGCGACGAAGACGAACGCGGAGCTCCTGTTGAGTGGATTGAAGTGACGGAAAATGACGAGGCACGAATGACGAATGACGAAAGAAGCCCGAATGTCCAAATGACGAAGCAAGGCTCGGAGCGCGCCCGTCGCCATTCGGATTTCGCTGGCCACGCCGTAGCTGGGCGAAGGGGGGTCATTCCTTCGGACTTCGTCATTCGTCATTCGTCATTACCATCCGATCTAATTGCGACTGATGCTCAGTTAGCCGAGCTGCTTGAGAAGATTAACGCGGTCGATCGTCTCGCCATCGATACCGAGGCAGACAGCCTGCATTCGTACCGGGAGAAACTTTGTCTGCTTCAGATCAGTGTGCCAGCTGTAGCCGGGATCGGTGATGTCGGCCCGGATGTGGAAACTGCGTCTGACACCCGGGATCACCGATCCCGGCTACAGCATGACGTGATTGTCGATCCGCTGGCTGATCTCGACCTGCAGCCACTACGCCAGGCGCTCGAAGATAGAGAAATTGTCCTGCACGGCAGCGATTACGATCTGCGAATGCTGCGGCGCGGCCTGAACTTCACAGCGCAGAGAATCTTCGACACGATGATTGCAGCCCGGCTCCTGGGTGTCCGCGAGTTCAGCCTGGCTGCACTTGTGAAACGTTATTTTGGCGTGGAATTGCCGAAGGGTTCACAGAAAGCGAATTGGGCAAAACGGCCTCTGCCGGCGCGAATGGCGGAATACGCAATTAACGACGTACGTTATCTGTTATCACTTGCCGAAAAGTTGGAAGCCGAGTTGGATCGTCATCAGCGCCGAGATTGGCTGCGGCAGTCGTGTCAGCGCGCGATCGAGCAGGCGGCCGTCGCGCGTGTCCGAAAGCAGGATGAATTTTGGCGCATCCGCGGATCTGGCTCCCTTAAGCCGCAGGCCGCGGCAGTACTTCGCGTCCTCTGGCAATGGCGGGAAAAGGAAGCGGAAATGGCTGATCGCCCGCCATTTCATATTTTACAGAACGAAGAACTTCTGGACGCTGCGGTAGGTTTCGCTTCGGGGAGCGTGCCTGATTACAAACATTTTTCGTCTCGGCGACGTCAGGCGTTTTGTGAGGCAGCACGAATCGCACTGGCCGCGCCTGAATCGGATTGGCCGGCGTTGCCTCGGCGTTTTGGAACTCGGCCAAGTGTTGAAACTGTCCGGCGCACAGAGGAGCTACGGCGGCGTCGCGACAAATCAGCTGAAGAGATCGGCTTGGAGCCATCCTTCATCGCGCCGCGTCACACGCTGGAGGCGATAGCAACAGACCAGGCACGAGCAGCGTCGTTGCTGGTTCCATGGCAACGCGAATTGCTGGGAGTGACAGCATGAGATTGTAGCCGGCATCGCTAATGCCGGTTTCCCTGACTTGGTTCATTCTGCCGGGATCCCCGATCCCGGCTACAACATTTGCGCAATGTCTAGGGAATTATCAGAGTCTGTCCGGCCGTGAGTTTTTTCGGGTCGCGGATATTTTTTTCGTTCGCATCGCGAATCTCTTTCCAATGCTTGGATGACTTATAAAATTTTCGCGAAATAGAGAACAGAGTGTCGCCCGGCTGCACAACATATCTGCGGTCACCCGTCTTCGACGCATTTTTTTTTGAGCTTGCGTCTTTCGTCTGCGATTTTTCCGAGCCGATTCGTAATGATGCGGTACGCGCTTCAAGCTGTTTCCGCAGATTAAGGTTTTCATTGCGCAACTGCGCCGCTTCTGATCGGGGGATGACGGAATCGCCAGAGAGCGCGGTCAGCGCCGCGATTTCGTCATGTTTCATCGAATTCTTAACCTCATTTGCATGAGGACCGTTTGGGGTTAACGCGAGGTAGCGTTTGAAATGGTGCAGTGCGCTGACGGGATCGTTCAGTTTATCGTCGTAAAGAAGAGCCAGTTTGTAGTGAACCTCGGCGCAGCGTGGACTGTCATCGAGCGCGGCTTCGTAAAGGTCGATCGCCCGCGCAAAATCGCCCTGGGCTGATTTGCTGTCTGCATCCTGCGTCAACTGCGAGGAGCGCGAGCCCCCCATGCGATCGCAGCCACCAGCCAAGCCACAAATGAAAATGATCGATATCCCCGCACATGCCACAATCGTCCGTCGGCTCAATGGAGAGATTGAATACGATAAGACACACCGGAGGTTGTCAGCGCACGACATCATCGCCAATTTGCTTACTTGTGAACCTGCGCGCACTTCAATTCTTTTTCGTTACAGTGATCGCGCCTCTTCTTTCTGCTACGCTTGTGCGTGGCGCACTTTCAACTGGAGCGACCTATTCGCTCAGTTTTGTGGATGTTAATGGCAACAAGCTTTCCACCGCCGATGGGCACGTGACCGTATTGGTGCTGGCCACCAAGAGCGATTGGGAAAAGGCGCACGTGGTGGGAGACAGGATTCCCGCCTCTTGTTTGGGTAATCCAAATTACAGAATGATCACGATTGTTCGATTCACCAGAAAGCACGGCGTTATCGTGCGGAACGTAGCGACCGCGTTCATCCGCCACCGCATGAAGGAGGCAGCAAAACGGCTTCAGACACGGTACGACGCACAAAAAATTGAGCATGACGCAAGGAGCGACATCTTCGTTGTGACCGATTTTGATGGCTCAGCCTCTGCGCAGCTCGAGGAACCGGTCGAGGCGGCGGAGTTTCGCGTGCTGGTTTTCGCGCGAGACGGGAAATTGCTGGCGCGCTGGAGTGATGTTCCCAGCGCCAAGCAGCTTGCTGAGGTGCTGAAGTAATCTCGTTAACACCGCGACTTTAGCGCGGTGCCTTTAGCGCAACTAGTTGGCAGCCGTTTCAACGCCTTCGAACGTGTAGAAAACCGTTAAAACGGTTTTCTGGTCGAGTACTTCCTTAACACCGGGCTAAAAGCCCCGGTGTAAATGCAATATTCTCAAGACCGCACCGAAGGCGTCGTGTCTGACAGACGCAGCGTTAATATTTCGGCACGCTCGGATCGATCTGGTCCGACCATGCATCAATCCCGCCCTCGAGATTGTAAACATTGCTAAAACCGCGCTGCTGCAGCAGTCGCACTGCCTGCGCGCTGCGCGTGCCGCTGTGGCAGTGGACAACGATCGGCTGCTCGCGTTGCAACTCCTCCGTCCGGTCACCGATTTCTGCCAGCGGGATTAGCTTTGCGCCATCAATTCGGGCGATTTCGTATTCGAACGGTTCCCGCACATCGATTAGCTCAAACGCTTCGTGAGCATCTAGTTTTCGTTTCAGCTCGTGCGCAGAGATCGCAGGAATCGTCTCCTCGTCTCGCGCGCCGCAAAACTGTTCATAGTCAATCGGTGAAAAGATTGTCGGGGTGTCTCCGCAAACGGGGCATTGCGCATCGCGTCGCAGATTGAGCTCACGAAATTTGACCTTCAGCGCATCGAAGTGAAGGAGGCGTCCAATCAGTGGTTCACCGATGCCCAGAATCAGCTTGATCGCTTCGATCGCCTGCAACATGCCGATGATTCCTGGCAATACACCGAGCACGCCCGCTTGCGCGCAGTTCGGGACTGACTCCGGTGGAGGCGGCTCTGGAAAAAGGCAGCGATAACATGGGCCGCCGAGGTGTGGCGCGAATACGGTCGTCTGCCCTTCGAAACGAAATACGGAGCCATACACATTTGGCTTTTGTGCGAAAACGCAGACGTCATTGGACAAGTAACGCGTGGCGAAATTATCCGACCCATCCACGACAACGTCGTATTTGGAAACAATTTCCGAAGCATTTTCACCGGAGAACCGACATTGATGCAATTCGATGTCGATCTCCGGATTGATGTCGCGCAGTCGGTCTCGCGCTGATTCCAGTTTGCCGCGGCCGACGTCCTTTGTTCCATGAAGTATTTGCCGCTGCAGATTGGAAAGATCGACGTCGTCGAAATCGACAATGCCAATTGTTCCCACGCCTGCTGCGGCAAGATAAAGGGCCGCAGGGGACCCCAGTCCCCCAGCACCGATGCACAACACGCGCGCTGCCTTTAGCCGGCGCTGCCCATCAGCTGTCACTTCGGGCATGATAAGGTGGCGCGAATAGCGTTGCAGTTCCTCAGTGCTCAAGTGCACGGCGCTGGTACGTTGATCATCGATAATGCTTTGCTTCATGCTCCGAGCGAAATTTTAGCACAAAATTCCTGCGCTGTAGCCGGGATCGGTGATCCCGGCTGGTTCAGGCGGGCTGGTGAGCATGCCGGCATCAACGATGCCGGCTACAATTCAACCGGTCCGATTTGCGGCGGTCACTCTGTTACGGTCACCGGCGTCCCTACGGGTGCGTGTTCGAAAAACTGACTTGCCATTCCCTTTGGTATGCGAATGCAACCGTGCGACGCAGCAAACGGCGGAACATATCCCTGGTGCATCGCGTAACCGCCCCTGAAGAACATCGCGTACGGCATCCGCGCGCCATCGAAATGCGAGCCTTTTGGGCGGGAATCTTTTCGTGCGTCAATATTTGATCTCACCACGCTGCCATAACTATCCACATAATCGCCAAATTCGGTTGAGACGTGATCTGCATCCTTTGACAGGACCGTGTAGTGACCGGGTGGAGTGGAAAAACCGGGTTTACCCGTGGAGACGGTCGTCCAGCCGACCAGTGTTTTTCCTTTGTAGAAGTAAGCTTTCTGTTCGCCGACATGCACGATGATTTTAGGCGAGCCGGAAGCGCCTTCGTCATGCCACCAACCCGCGGGAGCCGCTCGAGGATAATAGCCAGACTCGGCGTAAGGCGGATACTCCTCGCAACTCCACATAACGAACGCGACAAGGCTTAGGGCTGCAATCTGAAATAAGGGGCGTGGGTTCATGGAAAGCGATACTTATGTGGTGTTCGTGAAGGCACTTCAACTCTAAAGTCGGTTCTGACGGCTATAACGGTCGTTTCGTAAGTGCAGCCGGCCAAGGGGGCGCCGCAGCACGCAACAGTCGCGATGGCGAGCCAACGCTCCGGTTTGACGCTTCCGGCGTGGCCAAATACGCTCTTTGCCATGACCACTGTGCAACCGCCGGTTGACCTGAAGAACTGGATCGAAAAAAACGCCGACAAATTTCAACCGCCGGTGAGCAATCGTTATCTTTACGATGGCCGGGATTTTTTCGTGATGGTAATCAAGGGGCCAAACGCGCGGAACGATTTTCATCTCGTCGATTCGGAGGAGTACTTTTACCAGCTCAAGGGCGACATCAAGGTGCGCATTCGCGAAGGCGACCGCATCGTCGATCATATCGTCAGAGAAGGCGAAACGTTCTTTATCCCGCCAAATGTTCCGCATTCCCCGCAGCGGCCGCCGGACACGATCGGTGTGGTTGTCGAGCGGCGCCGTCCGCCTGGAGAAAAAGAACACGTCATTTTCTACTGCGAAAATTGCGGAGCATTGGTCGAAGACATCCATTTTGACTGCGCGGACATCGTCGAGCATTTCAGCCAGGCGATGTTCGATTTCTGGAATGACGATGCACGCCGCACTTGCAAAAAATGTGGAGCGAAAGTTCAAAAGCCACAGCCGATGCAGGCGCTGTAGGGCTTGTGCTGAGCTCAGCGCATTCCGCTGAGACAGCGGACACTACAATATCGTGAAGATCGATCTCCATACTCACATTTTGCCGCGTGACTGGCCGGACTTGGACAAAAAGTACGGTTACCCGGGATTCATCCGACTGGAGCACCGTGACCAATGCAGCGCGCGCATGATGATTGGCGAGCGTATGTTCCGTGAAGTCACCGACAACGTTTGGAATCCCGAACGCCGCCTGGAAAACATGGATCGCGCCCGTGTTTCGATGCAGACCCTCTCGACCGTGCCGGTGATGTTCAGCTATTGGGCCAAACCGCAGGACGCGCTCGATCTTTCGCGAATGTTGAATGATCACATCGCGGAGATTGTTCGCGCGCATCCAAAAAACTTCGCAGGGCTCGGGACAATTCCCCTGCAAGATGTCGATCTTGCCGCGCGCGAATTGGAGCGTTGCGTCCGAGAGCTTGGCTTGCGCGGTGTCGAGATCGGCACGCACGTCGATCCGAATGACCATTGCCACGGTCCCCAATGCCGCAACCTCGACCATCCATCTCTCGACGTTGTTTGGAAAACGGCGGAACAACTCGACGCCGCGATCTTTGTGCATCCCTGGGACATGATGGGCACGGATCGGATGCCGAAATATTGGCTGCCGTGGCTCGTCGGAATGCCGGCCGAAACTTCGCTCGCGATTTGCTCCATGATATTCGGTGGCGTCTTCGAGCGTTTTCCGAATTTGCGCGTTGCTTTTTCACATGGCGGCGGCGCGTTTCCGGGAACAATCGGTCGCATCGAGCATGGATTTCACGTTCGCCCGGACCTGGTCGCGATCGATAACAAAACGAATCCCCGAAAATATTTGGCGAACGACGGACGTCCGGCGCGGTTCTATGTCGATTCACTCGTTCACGACGCCGACGCACTGAAGATGCTGATTAAGCTTTTCGGCGCGCAACGCATTGCACTTGGCTCCGATTATCCTTTCCCGCTTGGCGAAACGAAACCGGGCCAGCTCATTGAATCGATGAAAATTCCGACTAAAGAGAAGACGCAACTGTTTGCTGGCACCGCGCGCGAATTTCTCTGTCTGAATCAGACGACCAGATAGCTGATCTTGATTTCGTTAGAGCATATCAAGAGAAATGATATGAAAGCGATTCTATCAACTACAGTTCTATCGGTCGCACTGGCTCAGTCGGCTTTATCGCCTTCTCTCGGCGAATCTTTCCCGCCCGGCGAGAATAAAGACAACGCGAACGAACAGAAGGTGGATGCGCTTTTTGCGCGTTGGAACAAAAGTCGCACACCAGGTGCCGTAGTGATCGTCATTCAACGCGGGAAAGTTTTGCTTAAAAAAGGTTACGGCCTGGCTGATCTGGAGACGAAGCGGCGGATAACGCCCGACACCGCTTTTCGTCTCGCTTCGCTTACGAAACAGTTTACCGCGATGGCCGTGATGATTCTCGAGGATCGAGGGCAACTAAAATACGGCGATCCTCTCTCCAAGTTCTTTCCGGAATTCCCTCCTTATGCCCAGACGGTAACGGTCAGGCATCTGCTCAACCACACCGCCGGCTTCCCCGAATCCGACGACCTCTGGCCTCAAGATGCGAGGGTCGATCATGACTGGCCGAGATCGTCGAAAACCAAGCCAAACAGTTTCGAGCCGACCTCAAAAGAAACGCTGAACTTATTAGCTCAGGTGAAAGAACTTTGTTTCACTCCCGGCGCAAAGTACCAATACAGTAACTCCGGATATGTTATTCTCGGCCAAATAGTAGAGAAAGTTTCCGGTCAATCATTGGGTCAATTCTTTGAAGAGAATATCTTTCGGCAGCTCGGAATGAAAAGATCCGTTCTCGATGACGACACGCGACCGAAACTCTTAAATGTGGCGACAAGTTATGAGTGGGACAAAGATGTTTACAAGGACATCGACTACACCCCGTTGAACCGAATCTACGGGGAAGATAACATTTTTACGACTGTAGAGGACATGTACAAATGGGACCAGGCCCTCTACACCGAGCAGCTTGTGAAGGCCGCCACGTTTAAGGAAGGCATTACGCCGGGAAGATTGAACGACGGCCGCCCTACAGAATATGGATTTGGTTGGTGGTTGGGCAAGGTCCTTGGTCTTGACGCGATGTTTCACGATGGATGGTGGGTGGGTTTCCGCACTTATATCCTCCGCTTCCCAAGCGAGCATTTTACAGTCGTTGTGCTTGCTAACGTGAGCGAGTTGGAGCCTGAGTGGATCGCGGAAAAAATTAGCGAGATCTATTTGGCCGACAAGGTGAGAGTAGGACAACCAAGGACTAAACTCCCGGACGAGGCGCCGTGCGGTAATGCTGCCGTGCCCGTTCGTCAGCCCACGATCCCGAGGCGCTAACGTTGCTGCCGAATTAATTGGAGCGCAACGGGTCGGGCTCGGTTCCTATTATCCCTTCCCGCTTGGTGAAACGAAGCCGGGCGAGCTCATTGAGTTGATGAAACTTTCCGCCGAACAGAAAGCGCAGCTACTGTTCCGAAACAGCGCGCGAATTTCTTGGTATGGAGCATGATTCGTTGAAGCGTTAAAGCGTTCAGCGGCTCATCCTGTCATGTTGAGCGGAGCGAAACATCTCTGTTTGTGGCCATTTCAGTGCTAGCCCAAGAAACAATCCGAGATTGAAAGCCTGGCCTCGCGGACTTCGTCCACCGCGTTGCAGCTTCGCTTCGCTCAGAATGACAATGGCTTTGTCCTTCAACGCTTCAACGGTTCGCCTTTCGCGTTACAGTTCATGCCGGATCGCCCACAAATCATGAAAGACCGGCCTGAACAGCGATTCCTTCAGAAATGGCACGCCCGGTGAGCCGCCGGTGCCTTTCTTCGCGCCGATCGTGCGCTCGACCAATTTGATGTGCCGATAACGCCACTCCTGCAACCCTTCATCGAAATCGGTCATCAATTCAAACAGGATCGAGGATTCCGGCGACTCCGTGTACAGGCGAAGGATTTG
>Ga0193721_1000205_pt1 | contig 18171 bp, 14 predicted proteins | sample U2s2metaG_FD_145078 | JGI IMG/M metagenome (GOLD analysis project Ga0193721, IMG submission 145078) | Soil microbial communities from a riparian zone of the East river system, Colorado, United States - U2s2 | ecosystem: Environmental > Terrestrial > Soil > Riparian zone | place: USA: East River...
TAGTTTCATCCGGTTGTCCGCGGGCCGAGGGCGGCCCGGCTCCATCGGCATCCATGCACGATGAACGTTGGAGACAGCCTGCCCTCAGGCTGTTTCGATCTATGAGACGGATTCTAGATTCCTTCTTAGACACTTGGCTGTTAATCCGATTACGATTTCGCAATCACGATGTCGCCATACGTGCTATTGACGATTGCCTTCAGTTCCTCTTGTTCTGTCGCGGGTACGCTGAACTTGTCGAGTGATTGCTGAAAATCATCCATGAACGCCTCCCATTCTTTGGGTGTGATGTTCAGGTCCTTGTGAGATTCGCGCATAGGACGCCCGGTATATTTCTGCGGGCCGCCGCTGGCCCAGCCGACCATTTCGGTGACAAGATATTTGAAGCCGGGCGGTGGAACTTTGTGGTGCGCCTCGTTTACAGCTGGGTTGGCATTCAGGCGCGGGTCAGTCATCACGCGGTCAATGAGATCGTCCACGACGCAGGCAATGCTGTAGATTCCGCCGAGGCGTTCGTAGAGGGACGGCTGCGTTGGTTGCGCTGACATACGTCGCTCCTGGATTGTGTTTAACAGCTTCGCGTTCGTTAAACAACTACCGATTTCGATCAGCACGGCGCATCAGCGCGTTCGCTGGCAAAGTGTGATCGAGAACCTTACGCGCGCTTTCAACACCGGCGACCGGAAGCTTGGAAGCGTCCAGCAATCCAATCTGAACCAGCACTGATGCCTGGTCCCAGTAAATGTGCTCGTGAGCCAGCTTGCCATCTCTGAATCGAACGATTGCGACCAGCGGCACCTCTACGCGTTTTCCGGTCGGAGAGATTCCCGGCAACATCCAATCCATCGGAATTGTATGCGTGAACTTAAAAATCATTTCGTCCACGATTTGGTCCTCGTCGATCGTTCGCGACACCGGTGTCATTTCCGTATCCGGCGGCATCTGTGGAATGAAGCGTTTCAAATAAAACTCGCGCAGTTCATCGCGACCTGAACCGCCAGTGAGCACCGGTACGTGATTCACATAAGCATCGTCGACCATGGTTGCGAGCGTGTCGTCGGTATTACGCGTGGAGAACTCATACCGCACATGGTCCTCCCACAATTTGCGGAGAGCTTCCTGGGCAGGGCTGAGATTGTTAGTTACATCATTTTCTTCGGGTTTGGCCAATGATTTCCTCCTCTTGGTTTTTTAATCGAACACGGCAACAAGACATCGAGCGTGCGACACGCTCAAGTGAGAAGCGACAATCTGAGCCAAGGCTGTTAATAGGCGCGTTACTGCGCCCAATCGTCGAGGGCCTGCGGGAAAAGCCAGTGCGAGCACGTCAGTTCCGAATGGCAGAGATAGAGACTGCCCTCAGTCGGGCAGGAACGTCACTTTGCCCGTGGAGACATCGTAGATCGCTCCGACGAGGCCGACTGTACCGGCGTCGAGCTGAGCCTTTATCGTCGGGCTCTTCTCGCGAACCTCCTTCATCGCCTGAGACACGTTGGCTTGGGCGACTTTGTTGACGTACGCGTCGTCTTTCGCGTTTCCAGGGCCGGACGCCGACACGGCGGGCTGGATCTTCGCCAGCAGCGCGGTGAGGTTACCCAGCTTCGCGTCGTCGATGGCGCCCTTCACGGCGCCGCATGACGTGTGCCCGAGGACGACGACCAGCTTCGATCCGACGACTTTCGTTGCATACTCCATGCTGCCGAGCACGTCATCATTGACAATGTTGCCCGCGATGCGGATCCCGAAGACGTCGCCAATTCCCTGATCGAAGATGATCTCGATCGGAGCGCGAGAGTCCATGCACGCGAGGATCACCGCAAACGGATACTGACCGCCCGCAGTCGCTGACACCTTGGCCAGCCAATCGCGACTCCTCATGTTCTTCTCAACGAAGCGAGCGTTACCCTTCTTCAGCTTTTCCAAGGCCGAGGCCGGCGTCAGCGCGGCCTGCGATTCCGACGTCTGAACGCGCGGAGCCTTCTTGCCCTCGGTGTCGGCGGAAGTTTGCGCGAGGGCCGATGCCGAGACGGCAAAAGCAAGGGACACGAGCCCGATCGCGAATGTTGTTTGTCGCATGAATCCTCCTTAAATGGTTAGCTATATCACAGCACGCCTGATAAGTACGGTCAATTAGCACTACAAGCTACGACTCGTAGCCTGGCCTCCTTACATCACACATCGTAGTACATCGCGAACTCGTATGGATGCGGGCGAAGGCGCAGTGCGTCGTATTCTTTTTGTTTCATGTCGATCCAGTTGGCGATGAAGTCTTCGTTGAAGACGTCGCCGCGCAGCAGGAAGGAATGATCTGCCTGCAGCGCTTCAATCGCGCCGCGAAGTGAATCCGGGACGCTTGCGACCTGTGCCAGTTCCTCAGGCGGCAGTTCGTAAAGATTTTTGTCGAGCGGATCGCCCGGGTCGATACGGTTTTGGACTCCGTCGAGACCTGCGAGCAACATTGCAGAGAAGGCGATGTATGGATTCGCTGATGCGTCAGGTGTGCGGAATTCAAGGCGCTTCGCCTTTGGACTGGCGGAATACGTTGGAATACGAATCGCAGCGGAACGATTTCGTGCCGAATAAGCCAGATTTACGGGCGCCTCGAATCCCGGCACGAGACGCTTGAAACTATTGGTTGTTGGATTGGTAAAGCAGGTGAGCGCGGGTGCGTGCTTCAAGATCCCACCGATGAAAAAGAGTGCCATCTCGCTCAAGCCGGCATAACCGTTTCCTGCGAATAGCGGTTTGCCGTCTTTCCAAAGCGAGATGTGCGTGTGCATGCCGGAACCGTTATCGGCGAAGAGTGGCTTGGGCATGAAGGTGACTGTTTTGTTGTGCCGTCGTGCGACATTGCGAATGATGTATTTGTAATACTGCATCGAGTCGCTCATCACTTTGAGCGGGGCGAAACGAACATCGATCTCAGCCTGCCCTGCGGTGGCGACTTCGTGATGTTGTTTGTCCACCGGGATCCCAGCTTTCTCGATCTCCAGCGCCATTTCGTTGCGGATGTCCTGCAATGTGTCCATCGGCGGCACCGGGAAGTAGCCTTCCTTTGGCCGGATCTTGTACCCAAGATTTGGAAATTCCTCGCGTGCGCTGTTCCAGTGTCCCTCACCGCTATCGATAACGTACGACGACGCGTTCCCGGTATTTGCAAATCGTACATCATCGAAGATGAAGAACTCGGCTTCGGGTCCGAAGAATGCGGTATCAGCAATACCCGTGCTCCTGAGGTAAGCTTCCGCTTTTTCCGCTACTCCACGCGGATCGCGGTCGTACGGTTCGCGCGTGATCGGATCGACGATCGTGCAAATCAAGCTCAGAGTCGGTTCGGCGTTGAAGATGTCGATCCACGCCGTCGTAGGATCGGGAATGACGAGCATGTCCGAGGCGTTAATCACTTTCCAGCCACGGATGCTCGAACCGTCAAACCCAAGTCCATCGGTAAAAATATCGTCGCTATAGTCGCTGAGGGTGGTGGTGAAATGCTGCCACGTGCCGGGCAGATCGGTGAATTTGAAATCCACGAGTTTCAGCTCGCAGTCTTTGATCATTTTGGTGACGTCGGATGGAGTTTTGTCTTTGGCCATATTCAGGAGTTGTTAGTTGATAGTTGAGAGTTGATGGAAAAGCGAAATGACGAAATCCGAATGATGATTTCCGAAAGCATGACTAAATGACGAAAAGCGCAGTCAGCTCAATTTCGTCATTCGAAGTTCGTCATTATTTCGTCATTCGCCATTCGATTTTCGTCATTAAATTCAAACGGCTTTTTCGCCGATTTCTTCCGTGCGGATGCGTACTGCGTGTTCCACTGGGAGAACGAATACTTTTCCATCGCCGATTTTGCCCGTCTTGGCCGCGGCAACGACCACGTTGACCGCCCTTTCCACCATGTCGTCCGCCATCACGACTTCCACTTTTACTTTTGGCAGAAAATCCACCGTGTACTCGCTCCCCCGGTAAATTTCAGTGTGTCCTTTTTGCCGGCCAAACCCTTTGACTTCGGTGACGGTCATCCCTTCGATGCCAAGCTCGGCCAGCGCTTCTTTAACCTCTTCGAGCTTGAACGGTTTGATGATGGCTTCCAGTTTTTTCATGTCAGAGTAAACTCAGCATCGCGCGGTACCTTGTAATCCAAAGCTAAGCCCGAATGTTTCGGGCTCTCTTAGCAATGCCGCGATGCGAATGCAATCACGAATTTTTTTGCCGATAGCTGCGGTGGTAGTTGTCGATTGGCGCTCAGGTTGAGGCCGGGAATCGAACATAGTGCGAGCTGTATGATCGCCTCTCCATTCGCAGGGTGAGGGTTTTAAACCATGCGTGGCGTGCCTAATCCCTCACCTTAATCCTCTCCCCTTGCACAAGGGGAGAGGCGAGAAAGGCCATGGCATAAACACAAATTTTCCAAGCTCCATCGGTTGGTTTCGAACTGACATGCCTCGTAAATTTGCCAAAGAAAAATTTTGACGCTTATACTGGAACGATGCCCCGCGACTCTTTCGTTCATCTGCATCTGCACACTGAATACTCGCTCCTCGACGGCAGTATCCGGATGAAAGAACTGATGAAAAAGGCGTCTGAATTCAAGATGCCCGCCGTTGCGATGACGGATCATGGCAATTTGTTTGGCGCGATTGAATTTTACCAGGAAGCCCAGCACGCCGGCGTCAAGCCGATCATTGGGTGCGAGGTGTACGTTGCTCGCGGATCGCACAAGGATCGGCCGGGATCGCGACGCGATGCCGCATATCACTTCACTCTATTGGCTGAAAACGAGACCGGCTATCGAAATCTCGTCAAGCTGCTTACGACTGCGCATCTGGATGGTTTTCATTATGCGCCGCGGATCGATAAAGAAATGCTCGCAGAGCGGTCGGCCGGTTTGATTGGACTGAGCGGTTGTCTCGCCGGGGAGGTCAACAGCGCGATTCAGGCGGACAACGTCCAAAAGGCAAAACAGAGTGCCGCCGAATATCGAGACATTCTCGGGGCAGAAAACTTTTTCATTGAACTGCATGACCACGGAATGGAGGAGCAGCGCAAGTGCAACAGCGCATTGCCGCAGATCGCGCGAGACCTCGGCATTGGGTTAGTCGCGGCAAACGATGTGCATTTTTTGCGGAGGAGCGATCACCAGGCGCACGACGTGATGCTTTGCATCGGCACAGGTAAAATGGTCCAGGACGAAACTCGGATGCGCTACGTGCCCGAGTTGTATTTCAAATCCCCGGATGAAATGCGCGAGGTGTTCAGGGATTTTCCGCAGGCGATTGAGAACACGCTTAAAATTAGCGAACGCTGCCATCTCGATCTTGAATTTGGACGCTCCAAGTATCCGGAATATCCCGTCCCGGCCGGCAAAACGCGCGAAGGTTATTTGCGCGAGCTTTGTTATAGCGGTTTGCGGCAGCGCTATGGTGAAAGGCCCGCAAACGACCCTGAGTTAATCCGGCGGCTCGATTATGAGCTGGGCGTTCTGGAAAAGACTGGATTCGTCAGTTATTTGCTCATTGTTTGGGACTTTATCCATTTTGCAAAAGAGAGAGGTATTCCTGTCGGGCCTGGGCGCGGTTCGGCCGCGGGTTCCATCGTCGCCTACGTGCTCGGAATTACAGACATCGACCCGCTGCAGTACGGTCTCCTTTTCGAGCGGTTCTTGAATCCGGACCGGGTTTCTCCACCGGATATCGATATTGATTTTTGTGAAGCGCGCCGCGGCGAAGTTCTCGAGTATGTTCGGCAAAAGTACGGTGAGCGCCGCGTCGCGCAGATTATTACTTTTGGCAAGCTGAAGGCAAAAAGCGTCGTCCGCGACGTCGGGCGAGTGATGGGTTGGAGCTATCGCGATGCTGATCGGATAGCGAAGATGATCCCAAATGAATTGAACATCACACTCGATTCGGCCGTGGAAAAGAATCCGGAACTAAAACGAGCGGTCGCCACAGAGCCGGCGACCCGGCAGCTTTTCGATTATGCAAAAGTTCTCGAAGGTTTATCGCGCAATGCGGGTGTGCACGCCGCAGGCGTGGTGATCGCAGATCGCGACCTATCTGATTACATCCCGCTTTGTCGCGATGTGAAAGGCAACGATGTGATCAGCCAGTATCCGATGGGACCGCTCAACGATCTCGGCCTCTTGAAAATGGATTTCCTCGGATTGAAAACGCTGACCGTGATCGAAGACACGTTAGCGCTTATTCACAAACGGGACCCGGAGTTTTCCCTTAAGAATATTTCACTCGATGATCCCGCGGCATTTGCCCTCTACAACCGCGGCGAAACGATTGGGCTATTCCAGATGGAATCCGGCGGGATGACCAGTTTGTCCAAGCAATTCGATGTAAAAAAGCTCGACGACATCATCGCCTTGATCGCGCTTTACCGGCCGGGCCCGATGGAGCTTATCCCAGAATATGTGAAAGCGAAGAAGGGCATCACGCCGATCAAATATCTGCACCCATTGCTGGAAGACATCTGCGCCGACACCTACGGCGTGATGATTTATCAGGAACAAGTGATGGCTGCGGCGAGCAAACTTGCCGGCTATTCACTTGCGCAGGCCGATCTTCTCCGCCGCGCCATGGGCAAGAAAGACAAGGAGAAGATGGCAAAGGAGAGAAAGAATTTTATCGAAGGCTGCGCGCGCACGAACAAAATCCCGGAAAAAAAGGCAAATGCGATTTTCGATTTGCTCGAAAAATTTGCCGGTTACGGATTCAACAAAAGCCACAGCGCCGCCTATGGCGTGATCAGTTATCAAACCGCATACCTCAAAGCGCATTACCCGGTGGAATTCATGGCGGGTTTGCTGAGCAACGAAATCAATAACACGGAAAAGATTTCGGTTTTCGTTGGCGAATGCAAACGGATGGGCATTTGCATTCTGCCACCGGATATCAACAAAAGCGGTCTGAAATTCATGCCGGAAACTGTAGCCGGCATCGGTGATGCCGGCGCCGGGATCAACGTTCTCGGCTACAAGGCCATTCGCTACGGCCTCGCCGCGATCAAACACGTCGGCGAAACAGCCATGGAATCCGTAATTCGGGAGCGCGAAGAACGAGGCGAATTCATTTCACTGGAGGATTTCTGCGCGCGTCTGGATTCCCGTATTGCAAATCGGAAGATGCTGGAAAGCCTGGTAAAGTCGGGCGCGTTTGATTTTGTTGGCAAAGACCGTGCCGAACTGTTTGGCTGCATTGACGACGCAGTTAGTGCATCGGTTGCAGCGCAGCGGGACCGGCTGGCTGGCCAGGTTTCGCTTTTCGATGAGGCCACTGCTCCGACGACCTCGAGAAAGAGACTTGCTAGCCGGTGGAGTGACCATGAAAAGCTTTCATATGAGAAAGAGCTTCTCGGTTTTTACGTCAGCGGGCATCCCCTCGACGCATACGCAGAGGTAATTGCAGCAAAGAATTATCGGTCGATTAACTCGTTAGGCGAGCTCGACGATCGAGCGCCGTTCAAGATCGCCGGCGCAATTGTGCAGGTGGAAAAAAAGTTTACCAGAAAAGAGGGCAAACCGTTTGCAGTCGTTTGGGTCGAAGACCTCACGGACATGGTGGAAGTCGTCGTGTGGAATGAAGTTTATCTCAAAGTCTCAGATTCGCTCGCCGCGGGACGCGTTATCGAGATAAGGGGAACGCTGGACAAACGAGAGGAAGTCCTTCGCGCGATGGCTACGGAAATCAAATTGCTTGCACCCGGAAAAACCAATGGGGCGAACGAGCGATCGACAGACACGCGGCAGGAACACCCGGTGCTCCTCCAATTTTCCCCCGCTACGACAGGCGATGAGCTCCGCCAAGTGCACCAGATTTTAGTAAGCTCACCCGGCGGGCGGCCGGTTCAATTGTTGTTTGACCGCGTAAACGGCAATTCGTTGCGTTTGGACGCAGGTACGGATTTCCGCGTGAATCTTACCCCGGACATGGAAGAAAAGCTTTCGCGGTGGCTCGTGACGGGGAAACGGTAACACCGCTGCTGGATTCGGCTCTCCCGAGGCGCTATTGCCGCTTCTCTTGTTTTTTCGGGCGTGACGTTTCCGCGCCTGTTTCCGAACGCGCAAGGGCACCGAGCAGCAGTGTTTTTTCCTCGGAGCTTGTACCCAGGCAGAGCGGAAATTTGCGAGCAGCGCCGTCCGGGTCCGACATCGCCAACGACTCAAAGTCGGTGGCTTCGTGCAGACTGGCCGTCCAGCCGGATTTAAAAACGCCACCGCGCAACTCGAACTCTGCTACGGCCGGCGCGAGCATCAACACGGCTGGCACAATTTTGATTTTGTTGACGCAATCGACCTGCGTTGATGTCAGATCGAAGATTGGTGTCGCGCCGCTTATTCTGATCGTCAGATCGTTGATGTCTTCAAAATCAATTTCGCCGCGCAGTGAAAGATCCACGTCCTTGGTCGCGACGTTAAGAAACTCCACTGACGCTCGATTTCCTGCAAAGGCGATGCGGCTGGCTGCTTCAGTAAAGCCAAAAGAAGTCCAGCCATCGCCTGACAACTTTCCGTTTATGAGCTGAACGTCGCCGCCGATGCGCGGGTGTTGCAACGTTTCAGAAAGAGAAATGCTTCCGCTCAAAATGCCGTCTTGGAAAATTGCGGGGTGAAAGAGCTGCGGCGCCTTTGCCAGAAAGACTGACGGAAAATCGATGGTTACGTTGAGCGGCGACAACTGGAAGGCGTTCCAGTCGGTTCCAATGGGCAAGGAAAAATTCGCTGTGAAACTGATCGGGCTCGAATTTGGCACCTGGATGGCGCCGCGGGCATCCCACTTGGCAGAGTTAACAGTAGCCTGAATATCTACCGGAACACGGTTTACTGTTTTTCCGGCAGGTACACGAAAGCTGGCAAAATAATCGAAGAGATTATCGGCTCGGGCTTCGAGTGTTCCTGAGTAGTTGTGAGCGCCGGACAAGTCGATTTTGCCTTGTCCGCTGAGTAAGTCGTTCTTGCGTTTGATCTCCAACTGTTCGACCTCCAGCTCGGCTGGTCTGAGGCTCAGCTCCGCTGTCAGACTATCGATAGCGGTTTTGAAGAATGTGAGAGAGGCACCCTCAACCGCGAGATGTCCGCCAAATTTCCGATCACGCGTGTCCATTGCTCCCTCGATGGTGATCTTTCCTGCAAAATCGTCAGGGTCTGCACCAAAAAGAGCGACGAAATCACCAAGCTGATCGATCGATGCAGAAATGTTGCCGCGAAAATCCGGGCTAAGCCAGCCGGAGACGTTAGTGGGGAATGCGGCCTCGCCGCTTAAGACCAACTGGTTGTTCTTCTGTCGAATATAAAGCTGTTGAAGCTCAATCTTACGATTGTAAACCGCGGCGCCGAGCATGATTGCTTCGGCCGTGCGATTGCGCCAGGTGAGCCCGGTCAATTCACTCCAGAGTGACGCGGTTATATGGTCCGGCTCAGCGAGGTTTCCGCGAAAAGTGAAGTTGGCAGCATGAAGCAAACCATTAACTCGGTCGGCGAACCCGAATGCGTCAGAGGTTTGTCCCATGGAAATGTCACTCGCGCCGCCTGCAATTTTCCAGTTGGAATGCTGAGAGCGCCATTCATGTGAAATGTTCCCGCGAATTTTTCCGCCAAAAACGTCAACGTCGAACTGCACTCCCACAGCTTGTTTGCCCAAACGCGAGAAGTCCGCTGTGGCGGACTGCAGGTCGAGACCGCGGCTCAAGGTGAGTCCGCCGAGTGTCAGACGATTGGCTTCCCAGTGAGTTGCGCCGCGCAATTGCGAAAAAGTTTGGCGCAACCACGGCGACGCAATCATGATCTCGGCAGCACTAAACCGGCCGGCTTCGGTCTCGCTTGCGGACAAAATGCCGCGTCGCAACAGGATTAATGTGGGGCCGTTCTCAACGCGCATCTCTGAGTTGGCGATGGTCAGATCTTCTGGCAGCAATCGCTGCAGCGCCGCCCAGCCGCGCCGGGTTATGGCTCGCATGTTTGGGTTGGTGCGGTGCACCTCCACACGCAATTCCCGAATGGAAAGGCTGTGAATGATGCGGCCGCCCATGTGCAGGAGGATGTGTTTGAAGTTCAAACCAACGCTCGCGTCCGTGGCAGTTAGATCGACGCGAAGCGCATTCTCACGCATGCTTTTCAGGTGAAGCTGCCGAATTACAACCGGACGGAGAAATGACGCATCGATTTGGTCGATGGTAGCGATGAAGCCTTCCTGCTTTGCAGCCCACGAGATCCACAAGCGAATGCCATTGGAAACGGCAAATGGCGCAAATGCGATCGCTAAAACCACCACGAGCACGACCAGTCCGCTCAGGAGAAATAAGCGATTCTTTGACGGCATCGGATGAACAACGGCAGGTGATCAGTGACCAGTGATCGGCGATTGGCTGTCAAGAGTGCGTGTCCCGATCGAGCGCTGGTCACCGTTCACTGAGCACTCGGCACTATTCACGTTTCTTTCCGTCTTTGAAAACCAAATGCAATGGCTGCGACGGATGAATTCGTTCGCCGAGTTGTCGCTGCAGTGTACGCTCTGCTTCAGCGGGCAAGCCGCTTTCTGCCGCTTTTTTTGAGGCTAGCTGGGGCAGGATCGACAATTCGCTTTGAAGATCCTGCCCCGAAATTCGGTTCCACAGACCATTTTCAAATTCGAGGACGTCTACCTGCTCCTGCTCAACACCGAGAATTTGAGCATGTGGAAGCTGAACAACAATTTCGTCAGGGCGAATATCGATCGAGAGATCCTGTTGCAGATCGAATCCGGCTTTGGCGTTGAAAGTGCCGTGTAATTTCACGCGCTTCGAGCTGCCGACCCAGGTATGGAGCAGTTCGTGTTCGACTTCGATGCGTCTTGATAGGACAACCAACTCGCTTACGGGCGTAGTTTGTTCCATGTAGACGCGGTTGTTGATGGTAATGCGTGGCTGCAAGTGCGCGACGTCCAAGAACGCAGCGCGCACATCCTTTCCCAGTCTCTCGAGTTCGCCGGCGCTTTGCCGTGCCGTGCGCGCTGGCCAGCTTTCCAGGCGCAAAAAAATGATCAACACGACCGCGGCGATGAACAGCGCGATCAGTGTAAAAGCAAGTGGCCATGATATTCGGCTCGCGACTGCTGATTTCGACATTGGACGTTGAGGGTTGGGCGTTTTCTGTCGGCCAAACTCTATTGAGCAAGTGTAAGAGACCGGACTTTCGCCATCAAAAAATTACCGCCCCCCACACCCGATGGGCGTGAAGGGCGGCTGTTCCCCCCAGAACAATCGTCAAAAACTTCGAGGCTACTAAACGAGCTTCGAGCCGATGGCAACAACTTTATGCAAAAAAATTTTGACCCGTTTCCACGATTGTCACGATATGTCAAACACAAGAAATCAATCGTCGAAAGAAATCAACAAATAAGTTAGAACAGGAGGCGTGGCGGCGAAAAGCGCAGGCGAGACGCGGTTGCACGAGCGTGCGCCGCGGTTTCTAGTTTCATATGCGTAACTTGGATGACGAACCATCCTCGGGCAGCCTTGCCGGTTCGTTGCTGGTCGCACATCCCAACATGCTCGATCCAAATTTCCGCCGCACCGTGCTTTTCATTTCCCAGCATGACCCGAACGAAGGTGCCCTGGGGGTGATTATCAATCGTCCGCTCGACAGACAAGTGGCCGATCTGGTGACGGAAACACCACCGGCGGGCCTCGCGGACGTGCCTGTGTTCCTTGGCGGGCCAGTTGGAAAAGGTCAACTGATGTTTGCCGCGTTTGAATGGAAGAAGGGCGATGGAGTTAAATTTAGTCACAACGTTGCTTTGGAATCACCCACCGCCGCGGCTGGAGAGAAAAAGCTGGTTACAATTTGTGCGTTTGTCGGTTATGCAGGCTGGGGAGCGGGTCAGCTCGAAACCGAGGTGAAGCAGAAAGCGTGGCTGCTTCAAAAAGCCAATCCTTCGCAGCTCAAGATTGATCGCCTCCCAAACCTCTGGTTCGAGATTATGCGCAGCTTGGGACCATGGTACAAAATGCTCGCGGCGGCACCCGACGATCCCTCATTGAATTGATATGAGAAGCGGAAGGCGAGACTTGAGAAGTGATTTAGCTTGATTCTACGGCTCACTTCTCACTAATCACTTCTCACTTTTCATATGGTCATCGGCGTCCCGAAAGAAATTAAGGAACAGGAGCAGCGCGTCGCCCTGCTGCCGTCGGCTGCGAATCAGCTGATCCGGCATGGTCATTCGGTGCTCGTGGAAAAAAATGCCGGAATCGGCTCCGGTTATGCCGATGAAGAATACGTCAAAGCCGGTGCAGAGATCGCTGATACAGCGAAAGAGGTCTTCGCGCGAGCCGACATGATTGTGAAGGTAAAGGAACCGCTCAAGGCGGAGTTCTTGCTTTTGCGCCACGGCCAGATTCTCTTCACGTATCTGCATCTGGCCGCGAGCAGAGAATTAACGGAAGCGTTGCTGAAATCTGGCGTGACCGGGATTGCGTACGAAACGATTCAGGTAAACAACCGCCTGCCGTTGCTCGAACCGATGAGCGAGATCGCGGGGCGGATGTCGGTGGTGATGGGCGCATATTTTCTGGCGAAGTACAATGGTGGCAGCGGAGTGCTGCTTGGAGGAGTGCCGGGAGTTTTACCGGGAAGCGTCGTCGTCGTTGGCGGCGGGACCTCGGGTGTGAACGCCATGCGAATGGCAAAAGGTCTGGGCGCGGACGTAACGATTCTCGATATCGATGTCGAACGCTTGCGCTTTCTCGATCTGGCGATGGACAATTTGCACACGCTGTATTCGAGCGAAGCGAATTTGATGGAGTTGATGCCCAGTTGCGACCTGCTGATTGGCGCAGTGCTATTGCCGGGAGCGAAAGCGCCAAAGCTGATTACGCGCGCGATGTTACGCAAAATGAAACGTGGCAGCGTGCTCGTAGATATCTCCATTGACCAGGGTGGCTGCGCGGAAACATCGCGACCAACGACACACCTCGATCCGGTTTACGTGGAGGAAAGCGTCACGCATTATTGCGTGGCAAACATGCCCGCAGCGTACGCGCGCACCGCTACACAGGCCCTTACCAATGTGACCTATCGCTATGTGGAATTACTCGCAGGTCTCGGCCTGGAAGGCGCATGCGAAAAGCAACCAGCGCTGATTGGTGGCATCAATAGCCGGGATGGGCGGCTCACTTGCCATGCAGTAGCCGAAGCGCATGGTCTCAAATACGAGCCTCCGCTCTAAACAAACGCGTGCCAAGCACATGGCGCTCAAAATAATCGCAATCCGTCCGAAAACTGCCTTGCTCCGGTTATTTCATTACAGCAGTGTCCCGTTTCGAACTAGCACTATGAAAAAATACATCTGCATTCTGGCCAGTGCCGCACTCCTCGCGGCGTGCGAGCACAAGACCGAGACAACCGAACCGGCGGCAACTCCGAGGCCCACCACTCCGCCGCCCGCAGCGACCGGAGTAAGCAGTCCGGCGACAACCACCTGAATCTTCCGCCGCAACAAGTGAATCTCCGGCCCAGTCACCGCCCAGCCAGTAAAGTCTGGGGCAGTCCTTTTTCTTGAGAAGTCTTCCTCCGGTCGCCTCCGGGGGAAGACTTCTGTTGTACGCTTACGCCACTTCTGAAAGTGGCGCTTCCTCTTGGTAGGAGCATCGAAAACGACATGGCGCCAACAGGTTCTTTCTCCTTTCCAAAAAGCCGGCGCCTGACGAAGGCCTCAGAATACGAGCACGTGAAACGAGAGGGCTTTACCCGACGCGGCAATCTTCTAGTGCTCAATGTGGTGGCGGTGGAGAATTCTAGCCCGTGCCGCGCAGGTTTTATTGCTTCACGTCGCATCGGCGGCGCAGTTGCTCGCAACCGCGTTCGGCGCCGTCTGCGCGAGATTGTGCGCCAGCACCAGCACGAATTGCGAGAAGGTTTTTGGATTGTGCTCGTTGCCAAAGGGGATGCCGCGGACGCGAACTATCGTGCGCTGGAACATGAATGGTTGCGTCTCGCGAAGCGCGCTTCTATTCTGCGTTGATGCTCGGACTGGTTCGTTTTTTGATTCGCATTTATCAGTGGACGCTCTCGCCGTTCCTCCGTTTGCTGTGCGGTCCTAATTCCGGCTGCCGATTTACGCCGACCTGTTCGGTATATTTTCTGGAAGCGGTTGAGGGGCATGGCGTTCTTCACGGAAGCTGGCTCGGATTGAAGCGCCTCGCTCGATGCCAGCCTTGGGGTGGTTCCGGCTGTGACCCTGTACCGGAACCGAAGAATCCGGCGTCCAGCATGGAACGTTTAGGATCGCCATTTAGGGTTGGGGCCAAGCGCGCTGAGTAGGTTGCGAGCGCGATTTACGACTTATGGATCGAACTGCCTGGATTGTCGTCGCCCTTTGCGTAGTCGGACTCGTCGTCTGGGAAATCTATCTGGTAAAACAAACGCCGCTAAGACCCGCTCCAGTCGGTGTTGCGCCGGGACAGAGTTCCCCCACGGCAACTCCGGCAATTCTCGCGCCCTCGCCGACTCCCGTTGCCGAAGCTACACCAAGCAGTGGCAAGTCGGCTTCGACCTTCGCCGAGAAGATCGAAACGCTGCGCAATTCAGACGTCGAGCTGCGTCTGACAAACCGCGGCGGTGGAATTAAGGAAGCGGTCTTGCTTAAGCAAGTAGCGGAAAAAGGGCAGCCCGTTATTTTGAATTCAGATAAGAGTGCACCGATTGGTGCACTCATCGAGCAACCATCCTCGCCAACGCTCGCTGAGTTTACCGCATCTCCAGAATCGGATTCTGCTGTACGATTTGAAAACACGACCCCGGAGCAAGTCGTCATCCGGAAAAAGTTCTTCTTCGAAAAATCTCCAGAGAACAAGGACAACTATGTGATCGAAATGGATGTTGACCTCGAGAACAGAGGAGACAAGCCATATCAAAGCGGTGGTTATTTTGTCGCGCTTGGGTCGGCGGCCCCAATTCACCCGAAGGACTATCCTTCGTACACCCGTTTGGTCTGGTGCATTGATGGCAGAGCGAAGGGAATTGACGTCGGTTGGTTCGGAAGCAGTAGCGGCTTTCTCGGTCTGGGGCAGCGCGTTGCCCGGCCCTATTATCAGGAGAACATCGCAGGCGCGGAATGGGTTGCGGTAAGCAACCAATTTTTCACCACTTTAATGGCGCCGCTCACTGCCAAGGCCACCGGCGTATGGGGTCGACGCTTCGACATCGATTACGCGCCGGACCAAAAACTACTAGCCGTTGAGGGGGCGCTTGGGATGCCGGGATTCCAGTTACAGCCCGGCCAAACATACAACGCGCGTTTCGAAATCTACGCTGGTCCGAAACTTTATCATCGTCTCGCGCAGCTCTCGCACAATGAGGCCGAAGTCATGGACTTCGGGATGTTCAAAATAGTCTGCCAGTTGCTGCTCAATTTCATGAACCTACTGCACAGTTGGCTGCACGACTATGGCCTCGCGATTTTAGCCCTCACCACGATCATCAAGCTAACGCTTTGGCCAATCCAAAATAAAGCCAATCGCTCCATGCGTCAGATGGCTGCGCTCTCGCCAAAAATCCAGGAGCTTCGCGACAAATACAAAGATGATCCAACCCGGATGAACCAGGAGGTGATGAAGCTCTACAAGCAGTACGGCATTAATCCGGTCGGCGGTTGTTTGCCGATGATGATTCAAATTCCGATCTTCTTTGGTCTTTTTAAAATGCTTGGCCAGGCTGTGGAATTGCGGAACGCGAAGTTTCTTTGGGTAAAAGATCTCTCTCAGCCGGATACCGTAGCGCATCTGCCGCTGCTTGGTTGGCCGATTAATATCATTCCGCTCTGCATGGCTGCGACGCAGGTCTGGCTCATGGCGATGACGCCAAAAACGGGCGACCCCACGCAGCGGCGCATCGCCATGTTCATGCCGCTGATCTTTCTATTTATCTGCTACAATTTTGCCGCAGCTCTGGCATTATATTACACTGCACAAAATCTTTTTAGCATTTTGCAATTTTATCAGAACAGACGACAACCGATGCCGACTCTCGAAAAAGTTGCGCCTGCCGGAAAACGAAAGCGATGATGACACCGAAAGATCTGCTCGACACCATGCTCGGTTATCTCGGTTTCGTTGTGCAAATCGAGGAGACCATGAATGAAGGCGGCAATCCGACGTTGCAAATTTACACCGAGGAAAGCCGGCGCCTCATCGGACGTAATGGCGAGACGCTCGAAGCCATTCAGTTTTTGCTTAATCGGCTGCTACAAGCCAGAGACAAAGACGCTGAGAAAGTCATCGTCGACTGCGAGCACTACCGCTCCATGCGCGAAGATCGCATTGTGCAACGAGTGCGAGAATTGGCTGACCGCGTGCGCATCACCGGCCGTGCCCTTCAGCTTGAACCGATGAATTCCTACGAGCGACGCCTCGTCCACAACGCCTTTAAAGATGATCCCGACGTTGCGACTTGGAGTCCATCCGACTCGGCGCGGATTAAGCAGATCACTCTAATTAAACGCCAGCCAAAGAGGGAGACAGCCTCCCAGAGAAAGGCGATTTCCTAACTGCCTAATTTTGCTGTAGCGGCGCTCTGTGAGCGCCGAAATTCGAGTTCGTCTGCATGCTCCCTCGGCGGTCACAGACCGCCGCTATAGTTCCGGATTGTGTCGCGCTACATCTGTCCCGCTTCCCGCGCGCACCTCTGGTCGCCAGCGAAATTTTTGCAGAATCGGATTCGGTTTTCCTTCCACGGCGTCGGCGATGATTTCGCCGAGCACCGGCGCAAACTTAAATCCATGGCCACAATCACCCGCGGCAATTATTAATCCTCGGCGGTCCGGATCGCGTGCGATCCAAAAATTCCCATCGTGACTGTCGCAATACACACAGACCCGAGAGCAAACAATCGGTGCGTCTGCCAGCGACGGGAACGTGAATGATAGAAACTCACGCAGATTCTTTTCATCCTCAGCAGTGACTGCGCGTTTCGGAGATTCCGGCGACATCTCGCGGCCCGGACCGTGATTTGCGATCTTCATCACGCCATCGCGATTGATTGGAAATCCGTAGTAACCGGTGGTTGTAATGTCTGCGCCGAAAACCGGAAAACATTCGGGCGCGAACAGTTCAGGTTGCCGAGGCTGCAGGTGAAAAACGGGCTGGCCGCTGGCACGAAAGAATTTTTTTGTAAAAGGCAGCAGATACGGCGTCCACGCGCCCACGGCCATGACCACTGTGTCGGCGGCAAGGATCGTCATCCCGAGCCCTTCGGCTTCGCTCAGGACAGGCTCCGTCGAGGGATCCCGCTGAGTTAGCTTAGGATCGTGCCGCGGGATTCCTCGACTGCGCTTCGCTTCGCTCGTAATGACCTTATCTTCCAGCACAATCCCCTTCACGCGTTGGCCCTTTTCATCCAAAGCGGCGAACTTGCCTTCGCGCAATTGCACGCCCAGCGATTTGGCGCGGCGAATTAATGTTGCAACAACGCGACCGCTTTCAGCGTAGCCAGCCTCCAACTCCAGAACCCCATCCAGATAAAGTTCCGGATTCCATGCCGGGAAACGTTTCCAGAATCGCGCTGAGTTAATCCGCGCGATTTTGTGTCCGCGATGTTCCAACGTTTTGAAACTCTCATACTCAAAATCGCCCGGCTTTAGTTCCCGCTGGCGCACGAACATCACGCCAACTTCGTGGTAAAGCTGAGTACCGAATTCTTGGTTCCATTCGCGCCAGATCTTGATCGAGCGTTCGGCTAATTCGGTGTACTCGTCGTCTGGGCCGTAGGCGGCACGAACTGCTTTGCTAATGTCGGTTGATGCTGCAAGCGGATGCGGCAACGGCCCGGGATCAACGAGAACGACATCATGCCCGCGCTTCTTTAATTCGATTGCGGCGGTGACGCCGTTAATCCCTGCGCCAACAACGATGATTCTCGACATGTTACAACAGCGCACGTTGTAGCGGCGCTCGCCGCGGCGAGCGCCGATCTTGTTCACTTGACATACCGCGAAATATTCATGCGTCTGTCAACTGCTACACAGCGTGCGCTCCCGTTGGACTAATGTCGGATGCGAATAATAGAAACCGCTGTAGAGCGGGTGTGGCATCAGATTGCTTAGATTTTTTTCATTCAATTTGCGCAGCGCTTGAATCAGTGACTGCGCCTCTCCCATTGTCGCACGCGCGAATGCATCCGCCTGATATTCG
>Ga0193721_1000209_pt1 | contig 18061 bp, 20 predicted proteins | sample U2s2metaG_FD_145078 | JGI IMG/M metagenome (GOLD analysis project Ga0193721, IMG submission 145078) | Soil microbial communities from a riparian zone of the East river system, Colorado, United States - U2s2 | ecosystem: Environmental > Terrestrial > Soil > Riparian zone | place: USA: East River...
TCTCGCGGACGCCAACCGGGCTGCCGTTGCCGCGCCTGGCGCTACCCGAGATCGATGAGCCCGGCGAAATCGCGCGCTATCTTTTCGCTGAAGGATTACCAGGTGAGTTTCCATTTCTGAACGGCGCATACCGCGAGATGTATTTGGAACCGATTCGCGAGGTCGAAAGCTTCGAAAAAAACGGCGAAGCTGTAGCGGCAGGCCTGTCGCCTGCAAATCGTTTGAAAAAGCAGCCGGCACGGCTGCCACTACAGGAAGAGCCGACGCGCTTATTCTCCGGCTTGATGCTCGCAGAGGATACCAACGAGCGTTTTCACTATCTCACCCAACATCAGCGCACCCACCGGCTCAGCACGGCCTTCGATGGACCTACACTTTATGGCATCGACAGCGACGCAGATGGCGTGTTTGGAAAAATCGGCGAGGGCGGCGTGGCGATCGACACCGTCGAGGACATGGTCAGGCTTTACGATGGTTTTGATCTCGGCTCACCGAATTTTTCCGCGTCGATGACCATCAGTGGTCCCGCGCCGATCATCATGGCGATGTACATCGCGGCGGCGAAGCGCAGGTTTGGCCCGAAAGTTGTTCCAAAGCTCCGCGGCACAATTCAGGCGGACATCTTCAAGGAAGTCCAGGCACAGAACGAAACGATTTTCCCGATCGAAGCGTCGCTGCGTTTTCTCACTGACATGGTTGAGTTCACCACACGGGAAATGCCGCGCTGGTATCCAATTTCCATCAGCGGATACCACATCGGTGAAGCCGGTTCGACACCGGTGCAACAAGCCGCTTACACGCTCTCGAATGGTTTCGCCTACGCGGAGATGTTCGCAGCGCGCGGAATTCCGGTGGATCAATTCGGGCCGCGCCTCTCGTTTTTTCTCGATTGCGGTCTCGACGTCGAATATATCGCGCTCGCTCGCGTATCGCGGCGCATCTGGGCAATCGGAATGCGGGATGTGTTTGGCGCAGGACCACGAGCGCAGCTTTGCAAATTGCATACGCAGACCAGCGGTCGCTCGCTGATCGCAGCAGAATTCAAGAATAATCTCACCCGCACTGCGGTCGAATTAATGCTCGCTTACATGAACGCGACGAATTCGTGTCATTCAAACAGCGCGGATGAACCGTTCACAACGCCAAGTGAAGAGTGGATTCGGCTTGCCGCGCACGGCCAGGCGATCTTGCTGGAAGAGTCCGGCATTTTCAAACACACCATGAATATGTTGAGCGGTTCGCCGGGGATGAAAGCCGTCGAGCGCTCGGTAGAAGCGGCCATCCTCGACGAGTTTCGTGAGATCGAGCGGCTGGGCGGTGTACTCGCCGCAGTGGAAGATCGTTATCAGCGTAGCCAGATTCAGAACGCGGCGCATCGGTACGAGCAACAAATTTACGATGGCGTTCGTCCGATCATCGGACTCAATCGTTATCGCAACGGCACGGACGACATACCGGAAGTGAAACTGGCGCGCACCCCGCGGAAGAAGCAGCAGCTGCAGGTTGATCGCCTGGCGAAATTTAAAAAGAAAAATGCCGAGAAAGCTAAACGCACACTGGACAGACTCGCAAACGTTGTTGAACGCGGTGAGAATTGCTTTCCGATGTTGCTCGAAGCGGCGGAAGTCTGTTCGTTAGGCCAAATCACTGGCCGCTTGCAGGAAGTGGTCGGCCGTTTCCGGCCGATGGTTTAGCGGCCAGTCATTCCTTGGCTGACTCGCGACCAAGCTGAGAGCTTGATCTGTTGATTTACAGTTCAATCGTCTGGCTTCGTTGCACGAATTTTTCAGAAGCGCGCAACAGCGGCGCGCGGCGAAACCTTAAAGAGGGACCAATGATGCCCGGCAAAGCATACATCGGCACCAGCGGCTGGAACTACAAAAGCTGGCGCGACGATTTCTATGCCGAAACACCTCAAAAGCGGTGGCTCCGGTTTTGCGCGGAACGCTTCACCGGAATTGAGGTCAACGGCACGTTCTACAGGCTTCAGGAGAAGAGCACATTCAAAAAATGGCGCGATGAAACACCGGACAATTTTCCGTTCGCAATCAAAGGGCACCGTTACGTCACGCACAACAAGAAGCTGCTCGATGTCGAAGAACCAGTGATCCGTTGTCGCGAATCGGCTTCGCCTCTAGGCAAACGGCTCGCTGCTGTGGTGTGGCAGCTTCCAGCTTTTTTGAAAAAAGACGCCGAGCGGTTGGAGAAGTTTCTAAAGACCTTGCGACATTGGAAAAGCACACAACATGCAATCGAGTTTCGCCACAAATCCTGGTTCGATGATGAAGTAGCCGAATGCCTGCGGAAGTACGCCGTCGCGGTGTGCATGTCCGACGCGCCGGACTGGCGAATGTGGGAGGAGGTGACGACCAATCTCGTTTACATCCGACTGCACGGTCACAGCCGGAAATACGCATCAAACTACAGCAAGCCCGCCCTCAGAAAATGGGCTGCACGCATTCAGTGCTGGCTAAAAGAGAATCGCGCCGTGCACGTTTATTTCGACAATGACGCCGAAGGCGCCGCCCCGCGAAACGCACTTTCCCTGCTCGAAATGTTGCGTATGGACGCAAACCCCGGAAATGAATTGTCTTAAGGAGGACTAGCGCCGCGAGTGAACGCAGCGCGTCCGATGAGACCGACGCCGAGTAGTGCAAGCGCCGCGAGTCCGTTGAACGGGTCTCCGACCAGCATTGCAACCAAAAAGATCAGGCCACCGATCACCACCACCCACACAGACCATGGGTATCCCCACGCCCGATAGGGCCGTCGCAACTCAGGTTCTCGGCGCCGTAGCACGATGAGAGCGAGACAAGCGAAGCAGTAGTTGGCCGCCAAAAAGAATGACGTCATCGCGACCAGTCGCTGGAATGTTCCAGATACAATAAGGCCGACGGCGGTGGCGGTGGTTAAGAATGTCGCAGCGGCCGGTGTGCCACCGGCATTCACCGTCGAAGTGCGCGCCCAGAAGAGCCGGTCGCGTCCCATAGCGAAAATGACGCGGGTACCCATCATCATGACCGCATTTAAAAGGGGCACCAGCGAGATCACTGATAATATTGTGATGAGATCCCGTCCGCGCCCGCCGGCGATAATCTGTGCAGCGTCAGCGGCGGGCAGCGTTGCACTGGAAAGCTCGGAGACAGGCAGCACCTTTAACAACGCTATGTTGACCAGTAGGTAAATCCCAATCACCGACAAGACGCCGCCGATCATCGTTCGCGGAAGATTGCGCGACGGGTCGCGATCTTCCTCCATGAAATACAAGGGGCTTTGCCAACCGCCGTATGTGATAACAATCGCCTGTAAGGCAATGATCAATCCGCTGAATGACATCGAAGGGACGACGAATGCCTTGGAGTCTACACGTGTAGGCACGAGGAAACAGATGGTAACGAGAGTCAAAAACGCGACACATTTCAATGAGGTGGTCAGCTCTTGAAACCGACTACTGATGCGAATTCCGAGCCACTGCAACACCACAACAGCAACAAGGATTGAAACAGCGAGCAATCGAACGGCACCGCTCATTACCAGCCCTAGAACCGCTACGAACTCGGCAATGGCAATCGACACATATGCTAAGACCGAGCAATACATGAGCCAGTCGGTCCAGCCCACGGCGAATCCCGTCGAGCTGCCGAAAGCGCGGCGTGCATAAACGTAGTACCCTCCAGCTTCTGGCAGCATGACGCCTAACTCAGTCAGACAACTCGCACCAAGCAGTGTGTACAGCCCTCCAGCAATCCATAAAAAAAGAATCGCCGATGGCGAGTGGAGCTGCTCCGCGACTAGTCCAGGTGTCCGAAGAATACCGACGCCGATCGTGCCGCCGACGCTCACTGCAAGACCGAAGCCGAGGCCTAGAACGCGTCGAAGCTGGTCGGATTTTTCGGATACCATACGGGCGCGAAGCATAAGACGGAACGACCTTTTCGGAAGGCCAAAAGTCTCCGCGAACTCAGGCTGGAATCCTAACCACCGGACGGGCGCTTCTGACATTGCGGGCAGAACCATGCGGTGCGGCTGCCGATCCTCGCTGATCCTAGTTTTCTTCCGCAACGGGGACACTTTCCACCTCTTCCCCGATGCGGGAGAAGCCATGATCCTGGCATCTGATTCGCATCGGCTTTCGCCGCGATCGCCTTTCGCAAGACGTAGTGACTGGCCCGGAATAGTTTGGTGAGGGCGTTGTCGCCCAGTCGAAAGGTTTCTGTGGCAGGATGCATGCGCACGCGGAAAAGAATTTCATCCGCATAAATGTTGCCAATACCCGCGATGATCCGCTGGTTCAGCAAAACGGATTTCACGGCACCACGGCGTTTACCCAGAACTTTCCTGAACTTCCGGAGATCGATCTTAAGCGCGTCCGGGCCTAATGAGTGCTTTTTCAGAAATTCGTCCACATCTTTTAGCAATCCGATCTGGCCAAACTGGCGCTGATCGTCGAACGCCAGACGATGGTTCTTGGCGAAAACAAACACCACCCGAGCATGCCGCGGCACCGGTTCGTCGTTTTTGAGATACTGCAGCGAGCCGGTCATGCCGAAGTGCAGTCGCAACCAGAGCTCGCCGTCGGCGCGTACAAACAGATGTTTGCCATGACGCCGACTCGATTCGAAGCGGCGCCCTTTCAATCGGCGCGTAAGCTCTCGCGCCGAAGTTTTTTTCAAGATGTATGTATTACGCACATCGACGTCGTCGATACGTTGATGCAATGACGTCGCGTCAAGACATCGCTTGAATATTTCAACCTCGGGCAACTCTGGCATCGGAACTAGTTACGACTAATTCAGAGGTATCCCACAAAACAATCTGCGATCTTATGCTGGCCTTGGATATTGCAGACTGGAATTTGAAAACTTTCGGAACTTTATGTCGAAGGAGTCGATCGAGAGCTTCGTCAGGTTGTTGAAACAGTCGCCGCCCGGCGCTGTCTTTAATCCGTGGTGGCAGGTCGATAAACAAAACGACATTGGCCGCAACGCGCCCCTGATCCGAAGAAAGCATTTGCGTGCCTACCTTCGCAACGGCTCGGCAAGGCAAAAGTCGTTGTGATCGGTGAAGCGCTCGGTTATCGCGGCGGCCATTTCAGCGGAATCCCAATGACCTCCGAGCGAATCTTGCTGGGAAAAAAGGAAAATGTTGGAATAAAAACCGGAGTATGCTTTTTCCAGCGTCAAGGCGAAGCGAACGAGCAAACCTGAACAGTGCCCGGATGGTTTTTCCGAGCCGACAGCAACGATTGTCTGGAGCTCGTTGCTCAGGCTTGGCCTAAAGCCCGAGGAATTCGTGCTATGGAATGCGTTCCCGTGGCATTCATTTAATCCGCGTCGCGGTTTATTGAGCAATCGGATGCCCAACAAGTCCGAGCGATCCGCCGGTTTGTCGGTGCTCAACGCTTTCCTCGATCTCTTTCCACGCGAAGAAATCATCGCGCTTGGCAACATCGCTGCCTCTCAACTGCAAGAACTGAACATTGACTCCCATCATGTTCGTCATCCCGCTTCCGGCGGCGCTAGACTGTTTCGCAAGGGGATCGGAACGGTCGCGAATGAAGTCGGCTAGCGAGGTTCAGCAGAGCTCGTGTTATTGGCAACAATTGATTGGTTCTCGGCCAAGCAGAGGAGGATTGGTTTCACAGTGGCTGAGACCGACGCATTCGTAGAAACTCTGATCAACTCAGGCGCCAGTTCGGAGGGTGGCTGATAAGCAGTGTTCAGCTTCTCGAAGTCTTCGAGACGAGCGTCGGACGTTTCGGCCGTTTTTTCATCTCGAAGCTTAAGCCGATTTTTGATTTCATCAGGAGTGACCTCTAGTTCTATGAACTGAATTGGTACATTCGCTTTCTTGCATTCGTCGCGGAGAAATTTACGAAGAGCACGCGTGGAAAACGTGGCATCGAGGATGACGGCGTTGTGAGGTTGAAGCGGCCGAGGTCGACGCGCTCGGCTACAGCCAATGGCGGCGAGGCCGTCTCCAATGAGTTTCCTGTAAGTTCGCCGAGTCATTTGCGCCGAATAGAGTTTGGCACGCAACTCTGGTGGGGATCGTTGAGTGAGCGGAACGCCGGCAATTGTCTTGCGAATTTCGTCCGAAGAAAAGACCGGCCAATTCAACTCGCTGGCGAGCCGTTTCGCGATAGTGCTCTTGCCCGTGCCGACCCCACCCATCACGACAAGAATCAATGGCTCGGAGCCGCCGATGGCATACCGAAGCGCGAGACGAAAATAGCGAGCCGCCTGTTTCTCGTGTTCCTGCGGATTGGTCGTTCTTTTCTCTGTCGCCTGGATACTTTCGACCTTCCCGCGGACGAAGGCACGATAACACTTGTAGAAATTCGCTATCTTTGGCACGCCTGCATCGCCCAATTCGCGTGCAGCATTTCGGAGAAACATATTTCCCAAGTCACTTCGGCCTTTGAAATCAAAATCCATAGCCAGAAACGCGAGATCGTTGGCGATGTCAATGAAACGAAACCGGTCGTTAAACTCAATGCAATCGAAGATGGTGGTCGCTTCCGGAGTGAGATGGACGTGGTCGAGACGCAAATCGCCGTGGCAATCGAGAACCCGGTGTTGCTGGATACGCTCATGGAACAGGTTTTCATTCGGCTCGTAGAACTGGTTGGTGTAATGGCGAATCGCCTCGAAAGCGGCGGGCGAAATTGTTTTGTCAATGAAAGGCTCGACCTGCGTGAAATTCTCGTCGGTGCTGATCTTCAACTTTTCGGGCGTGCCCCACTGCTCGATCTTAGGCGTCGGAGTTTCCGCCTGATAGAATCGATGCAAGGTGGAGATCACGCGGTTAATCTCCTTTTCGCCGACTAAATTTTTCTCGAGCAATTCGTTCAAGAACCAGCCATGCGGCAGTTCTTTCATTTTGACGGCGTACTCGACGATTTCGCCTTCGCTATTAAAGGAAAAACCGGATGTAGTCTCGCAGATCGGAACAGCGTCGAGATAAATTTCCGGACAAAGTCGCCGGTTCAATTCAATCTCACGCTGGCAAAAGTAGTGGCGTTTTTCCAGCGTGCTGAAATCTAGAAAGCCGAGATTTACCGGCTTCTTCACTTTGAAGACTAACGGAGGCGCAATGAAGACCCACGAAATGTGGGTTTGAATCGCGCGAACTTCGGCAGGTCGGTGCGGATATGACGCCGGCGATTCTAGAAAAGCGATTAGCTGTTCCTGAGTGTCCGGCACGGTGTGATTCCACGTTTGCGGCGCGCCCCCGCCACCGCGGGCAGGCTGTGGTCGCGCCCTACCAGATTTCGATCGCGCAGTGTCTGGCAATTGGGCGTGGGGCGTTTTCTCCCGCTACGACTTGGGCGGTTCGCTCTTCTTGATCAATGACGTCAAGAGATCGATCGGAAGCGGAAAAAAGGTCGTGGTGTTATGTTCGCTGGAAATTTCGCGCATCGTTTGCAGGAAGCGCAGTTGTAGCGCAATCGGCTCCTTGCTCATCATCGCAGCGGCCTGCACCATTTTTTCCGCAGCTTGAAATTCGCCCTCGGCGTTGACGATCTTTGCGCGGCGTTCGCGCTCGGCTTCCGCTTGCTTGGCCATCGCCCGCTTCATCGTGTCGGGCAGCGCAACATCCTTGACCTCAACGGCCGTGACTTTGACGCCCCACGGTTCGGTTTGCCGGTCGATGATCTCCTGTAATTTCTGGTTGATCGACTCGCGCTGCGAAAGCAGGTCATCCAAGGGGGCCTGACCGAGCACGCTGCGCAGCGTCGTCTGCGACATCAGCGAAGTGGCTTTGAGAAAGTTCTCCACTTTCACGACAGAGGCCTGTGGATCGACCACGCGGAAATACACAACCGCATCGACCGTCACCGGCACGTTGTCACGCGTCATCACCTCCTGCTTCTCAACACTGATGGTGACGACGCGCAAATCCATTCGCACCATCCGATCGACTATCGGGATGAGAAAAATCAATCCCGGTCCTTTTGCGCCCAGTAATTTTCCTAAACGAAAAATGACACCTCGTTCGTATTCGCGCAGGATGCGAACGGCCTGCGGCAGAATAATGATGATAAGAATGATGATCGGTACGGCCCAACCGATCAATCGCGGCAAAGCTTCAATTAATTCCATGGCTATGTATTTCCTTTAGGTTGCAGTTTTAGAGTTAACCCGTGCACGGCGGCAATCTCAGCCTGTTCGTCCTTTTGGATTGGCGTATCGCTGATGGCGTTCCAGTATTCCCCTTCGACGAAAATCCTGCCGCTGCGCGAATCGACTGGAGTCAATGCGGTCACTGTTTTCCCAATGAGTATGTCCGCCCCGACCTTTACCGGCAGCCGTTGCGCGCGCAGACCTTTTCCAATGACGAAAATAAAGAACGCTGCAGTGACCAACGTCGCCGGAATGATGTAATTGAGCGATAAACGAAAAAGCGGGTCGCCACGGTTGAAGAGCATGAGCGAACCAATGAGGAACGCGATGATGCCGCCGACGGTCAAAACGCCGTGTGTTGTCGCATAAACATCAAAGATGAAGAGCAACAGGGCGAGTGCGATCAAAACGAGACCGGTCACGTTAACCGGTAGAATTGCCGCGAGATAAAGTGCGAGGATCAATGCGATCGCACCCACGACTCCGGGAAGAATCGCTCCCGGCGTGGTCATCTCACCAATGATTCCATAGATCGCGATCAGCATGAGAATGAACATCACTTCTGGCCGCCAGAGCTTTTGAAAGACGTGTTCCGACGCCGACATCTTGATTTCAGAAACCTCTGCGCCGGCAGTCTTGAGCGTCTTTCCATCGACCATTCGTCCGTTCAGTTTCTGGAGGAGATCAGAGTTATCCGAGGCGATCAGGTCAATGACCTTTAATTGAAGCGCTTTCTCAGCGGTAATCGATGCGCTTTCCTTTACCGCCGACTTGGCCCACTCGACGTTACGCTGGCGCTTGCCAGCGATCGTCTCGATGTAGCTCACGGAAAAATTCTCCAGCTTCTGTTTCATCGTTTCGTCGGTCTTTTCCTCTCCCCCACTGGGAAAACCGCCTATCGAGACCGGATGCGCGGCACCAATTGTCGTGGCCGGAGCCATTGCCGCGACGCTCGCCGCAATGGTGATGAAGCAACCCGCGCTGGTTGCAGTCGCGCCGGTTGGAGCGACATAAACGACGACCGGCACCGGGGAGCCGAGAAAGCTCTGCACAATCTTCTGCGTCGAATCGAGCAAGCCGCCTGGTGTGTTAAGCTGAATGATTAGACACTGGGCGTTTTGCGACTGTGCTTCCTCAATGCTACGCGAAATGTAACTCGCCGTTGCTGGCCCAATCGCCCCGTCGATATTGATGAGCGAAACTTTCTCCCCTGCGAAAGCTGTCGGGACAATTGCGCAAGCGAGCCAGGGAACAAGACCCATGAACGCACTGGCCATGAGACCTTTCCCCGCGCGCTGCGCTGCGTTGCGCAAAGCTATGCTCCTTTCATCGGCTGCAGCTTGATGGCCAGGTCATTCACCTTTGGCTTCACAATCTTCTCGTAATCGCCATAGCTCATCTTGATCGCGTCGGTGTGCGTGCCTGCTTCGAACACGATGTAATCTTGCTCTGCCAGATCCTCCTCCACATACGTTGGCAGACCATAAAGATTCCCAAAGGGCGGCATCGCTCCAATCGCGCAGTCGGGAAAGAGCGATTTGAATTCCTGTTCCTTATCCAGCGAGACCGGTTTGCCGATCGCTTTCTCGATCTTCTCCAGATCAATATGGTGGTCCGCCGGCAGCACGATCATCAGATGCGCGTCACTGGCTTTGACAATAACCACTTTGGCGTGATGCCGGCCCTTCACGTGCTCGGCCTGAGCGATTCGTTGCGCAGACACTGCCTCGGGGTGCTGCAGAACCTGGTAGCGAACTTTGTTTTCATCTAAGCACTCGATCAGTCGCCTTGGAATTTCCATAATCGCCTCCAATCGAAAAGTAACACTTTCCCGTGCGATCTCTACTCGCTTGAAAACCAGATGGACACCACCGCAAGGCTGCCGAGGAGCGAAAGAATTATGTATGGCTACATGCGAAGTTTGCGAGAATGAATATGACAAAGCGTTCGAGGTGATCGTAGCCGGAAAGCATCACACATTCGATAGCTTCGAATGCGCGATCCACGCGCTGGCGCCAGTCTGCCCACACTGCAATTGCCGAATCGTGGGACATGGCGTGGAAGCAGATGGACAAATCTTCTGCTGCGTTCATTGCGCGCGCACCGCCGGCAAAACGACGTTGAAGGATCGAGTTTAACGCGGCGTAGGTCCGACAACAGCAATAACCGCCGGAATGCCTCGTCTGTAGTTGGGATCCGCTTTACCCCGAAGGTGGACGATCCCGATCGGGCTTCGGAGCGGGCATCAACGATATCGGTATCTTTATCTTTGAAGGAATTATTGCAGAAGGCTTCGGGACTGAAGTAGAAAGGTTCCATGGAGCAAAATCCGGCGGTCCCTCTAACGCCACGACCCAACTGGTGGACGCGAAACTGGAAGTGGTTCGTGCCGGCTGGCTGCTTCAGTATTTTGATATTGTTCGTCGCTTTTGTTGGCGCGATCGCGCTGATCGTCTTCGGCGCGATGAAATCCACTGATGTTTACAAAGACGCCTTGGCGCGAGCCCGGGTGAACTCGGCCGTGATTGAAGTTCTCGGCTCTCCCATCACAGAGGGATTTCTCATTTCAGGAAACACAAACGTTAATGGCGCATCCGGAGAAGCAAACCTTTCCATCCCCATCTCCGGTCCAAAAGGAAAAGGAACGATTTACGTGGCAGCAAACAAGTCGCTTGGCCGATGGAACTATACGGGACTTATCGTAGAGATTGCTAAGACACATCAGCGGATCGACCTCCTCCAGAGCGGTGTTTCGGCAGATTCGCGCTGATCAATCGTGCAACCCGCGACAAGAAAACTTTCCGTCAGCGCAATTCTCTTCGGAATCATCGCGGGGATTATCGGCATCGGAGGCGGATTATTTCTCGGCTTCGCTTTGGGAGCTGCCCTCGCGGCCGCTTTTCATGTCTCCACGTTTGAAGGCGAGGCCGGGTATTTTGCCGCGGCGATCGCGCTGCTGGTGACGTGCGTCGTTGCACCGGGCCTGATTCTGCTCACGCTTTACTGGCGCGGCACAAGAGGACTTTGGCTTTTCGTCGGGTTGGTCGGAGTTTGTTTCTCGCTCGCTATTATTACGGTGTCCGGTTTTGGAATTTGGTATGCCGGTCAACCGCATGTTTTGAACATTAACGGACCGACGCCACAGCTGGAGTTTGAAGTGAAACCACCGGCCGGACAGTCCGTCCAAAGTCTGGCTGACGTTCAGCCTGAGCTCGATACAGACCGCAATGCAATGCCAGGCTATTGGCACACCGATGCGCCTCAAGACCAAGGAGTGCGAACGGGTTACGTCGAACTTTATTTCCGAACTTCGCAGCGCCTCTTCGTCCTAAAATTCCCTGGTCAGGAGGACAAGATTTTCCGCCTCAAGCTGCCGGCCAATCCAATGAGGACCAAATATCGGGCCTGGTCTGACTGGCAAAACCCGGACTTTGTAGCGAAAGCGGGCCAGCAACCTTCTCGCCCCTCTGGCGGCAACGACTATCAGATTCGCTACAAAATGGATTATCAAGACCGATAACCTTGAGCGCATTCAGGTGGAACGCGTTATCCTCAATGCGTTTTTAAGCACGGTTTACCTCCAGCCGCGCCGCGCGTAAGTTTCTGACATGTCGATTTCTGAGGAAGAGGTGAAGAACGCTTTGAAGTCGGTGAAATATCCCGGCTTCACACGCGATATTGTTTCATTCGGCCTTGTGAAATCGGTCGAGATCGAGAATGGCGAAGTCAAAGTACAGATCGCCCTGGCGACGAATGATCCAAACGTTCCGGCGGCAATTAAGAGCCAGGCTGAAAAAGCACTGCGAATCATCGATGGTGTCCAGAGCGCAAAGGTCCTGATCGATATTCATGCGCCGCCCGCAGGCGCAGGCACCGGCATGGGAGCGACCCGAATTCCGGGAATCAGACACGTGATCGCGGTGGCAAGCGGTAAAGGCGGCGTGGGCAAATCGACTGTCGCGGCAAATCTGGCCGTCGCCCTGAAGCAAACGGGGGCGCGCGTCGGCTTATGCGATTGCGACATCTACGGCCCGAGCATTTCGTTGATGTTCGGGACGCGCGAGAGGCCAATGGCGACGGAAGAAAACAAAATCGTCCCGATCGAGCAATACGGATTGCGGCTGATGTCGATGGGATTTCTGCTCGACGATACTTCACCGGCAATTTTGCGTGGGCCGATGGTCACTCGTTATACGCAGCAATTTCTGCGACAGGTGGAATGGGGCGAACTGGATTATCTGGTGCTGGATCTGCCTCCTGGCACCGGTGACATTCAACTCACCATCGTTCAAACAGTCGCGCTTTCCGGCGCCATTGTGGTAACCACGCCTCAGGAAGTGGCGCTCATCGATGCTCGCAAAGCCGCGACCATGTTCGAGAAGGTCAACGTGCCTGTGCTCGGGATCATCGAGAACATGAGTTATTTCGCCTCTCCCTCTGACGGTAAACGGTACAATATTTTTGGTAGCGGGGGCGGCGAACGCGAAGCGAAACGACTCCGCGTCCCATTGCTTGGCCAAATCCCAATTGATATCCCCACGCGCGAGTCGGGGGATCGAGGGATTCCAATTGTGGGAGAAAACCGAGAGTCCCCCGTGGCAGCCGAGTTCAAAAAAATTGCCGAAAATCTTCGTAAGACACTGCCGTAGTGAGGACGTCCACAACCATGATTGGAACGGAGAGTTAAATAAATAGGGCGGTTGGCGCGTCGAATTTGATTGCTTCGATTTTGTTGACTCATGCCCAATTTCATGAAAGAGGATTTAGAGATGCCATCTTCAGAGGAGGCTCACTCTCAATTCGTTAAGAATTCGGTGCTGTACAAGGAGTTTCTTGCGGAGCGTGCCGAGATCCTGAGACATAAGTGGATCGAAAGCGAGAAAGCCGGAAAAGACATCGGTTTTGAAAAGGCTTTGCTGGATTGGATCGTGAAACATCGCTCCAACTGGCGAGAGCGACGAAGAAAGGAGGCGCGCACCGAAAAGTCCGCCTCCTAATTTTTTTGTTCCTTTAATGCGATCCCGCGAGGTCGCAAAGGAAACGCATGAAACAACCAAAACAAAGGACATCTAGTACCGCGGTCCCAACGATGGACGCGGAGGCAATTCGTAGAGCGCTTCAACGAATTGCGCACGAAATTATTGAGCGAAACCCGCAACTGACTCACGTCGTGCTGGCGGGAATTCCGTCGCGTGGGGTGGAAATCGCCCAGCGCATCGCCGCTTTCATTCACCAGATCCGGAAGATCAACGTTGAGACCGGCGTCATCGACGTGGCGATGCATCGCGATGACGTGGGAACGCGCTTTGAATTGCCGATCGTGCGGGAATCGAAACTTCCGCTGCCACTTGAGGAACGCACCGTCGTCGTTGTGGATGACGTTCTTTACACGGGCCGCACCGTCCGGGCCGCCATGGACGCCATCAACTCATTTGGACGGCCGTCTCGGATTCAGCTCGCAGTACTAATCGACCGCGGCCATCGCGAGCTGCCGATTCGCCCCGATTACGTCGGGAAAAATTTGCCCACCTCAGGCAACGAGAAGGTGAAGGTCCAGCTTCAAGAAACCGATGAGAAACCGGACGCGGTATGGCTGGAAAGGGAACCATGACCACGCGCTGGACCCGAAAAGATTTGCTAGGCCTGCGCGAACTTTCGGCAGACGAAATCAATTTCATCCTGGACACCACTGACGCGTTCAAACAAGTCGGTACCCGCGAGATTAAAAAGGTGCCATCGCTGCGTGGAAAGACGTTGGTGAATTTCTTTGTCGAGCCGAGCACGCGTACCCGCACATCTTTCGAGCTGGCGGCGCTTCGATTGAGCGCGGACGTAATCAATATCTCGGCAACCACTTCCAGCCTGACCAAAGGCGAAACGCTCAAAGATACGGCCCGCAATCTGCAGGCATTGCACGCCGACATTCTTGTTTTGCGTCACAGCTCCGCCGGAGCACCGCAGTTTTTGGCAAATCGGCTTAAGGCGAGCGTGATCAACGCAGGTGATGGCGCACACGAGCACCCGACACAGGCGCTTCTCGACCTGTACACCATTCGCGAGCGCAGAGGAAAAATTGCGGGACTGCGTGTGGCGATCGTCGGCGACATTCTGTTCAGTCGCGTTGCGCGCTCGAATATTTTCGGCCTGCTCAAACTGGGTGCGCACGTGACACTGGTCGGGCCAAGCACGCTGGTGCCGCGCGAGTTTGAGAAACTCGGCGTCGAGGTTTCGTACAAGATCGAGGATCTGCTGCCAAAAGCCGATGTGGTCAACCTGTTGCGCATCCAGCACGAACGCCAGCGTAGGGAATATTTTCCCGGCATCGGCGAATACATTCGCTTGTTCGGTTTGACCAAAGAGCGCGCAAAGCTTTTGAAGCCCGACTGTCTGATCATGCATCCCGGCCCGATCAACCGCGGCGTCGAGATCGACAGCGAGGTCGCCGACGGATTGCACAGCGTCATTCTCGATCAGGTCACCAACGGTCTGGCAGTGCGCATGGCTGTCCTCTACCTGTGCGGAGGGGTCTCGGGATGAGCACCACAATCATTCGAAACGGTCGAATTATCGATCCCACAAACAAGCGGGATGAAATCGCCGATCTTTACATCTCGAATGGAAAGATTGCCCGCTCGAAATCCGAAATTCGCGCGGAGCTGACCCGCCGCAGCGGGAAATCGGAAATTAAAGAGATTGACGCGAAAGGTTTGATCGTTGCGCCCGGTTTGATCGACATGCATGTGCACCTGCGCGAACCCGGATTCAGTCACAAGGAGACGATTGAGTCAGGTGCACGCGCGGCAGCAGCCGGCGGATTCACCACCATTGTTTGCATGCCGAATACGTCGCCGGTCGCAGACAATCCCAGCACGATTGCATTGATCAAAGATCGCGCGGCGAAAGTCGCGTGCGTGAATGTTTTGCCCGCCGGATCAATTTCAAAAGGTCTCGCGGGCGAAGAACTCGCACCAATCGGATCTCTCGCGAAGGCGGGCGTTGTGGCAATCACAGATGACGGTCATTGCATTCAAAATCACGAGGTAATGCGACGCGCGGTCGAGTATGCGCGTATGGTTGACTTGCCTGTGCTCGATCATTGTCAGGACTACAATCTGGTCGGTAACGGAGTTGCGCACGAGGGGTACTGGAGCACCCTGCTTGGTTTACCGGGCTGGCCTGCAGCGGGCGAAGAAGCGATTGTGATGCGCGACATTTTGCTCGCGGAACTGTGCGAACATCCGATTCATTGCCAGCATGTCACAACAGCTGGAAGTGTGCGATTGCTGCGTGAAGCGCGGGCGCGAGACGTAAAAATAACCGGTGAGGTCTGTCCGCATCACATCGCACTAACCGACGAAGCGATCCAAAATTTCGACACGAACTATAAAATGAATCCACCGCTGCGCTCGCGAACAGACGTCGATGCGCTGCTGGAGGGCATTGCCGACGGCACTTTGTCGATCTTGTGTTCCGATCACGCGCCGCACGCAGATTTCGAAAAGGAAGTTGAGTTCGACATCGCGCCATTCGGGATCATTGGATTGGAGACCGAGCTCGGCCTTTTCATCGATCTTCTCGTGCACAAGCATGCCAAGATCGATATGGCACGTTTGATCGAGATGTACACCGTCGAGCCGGCGCGCCTGCTAAAGCTGGATGCGGGCACTCTATCGCCGGGGTCCCGCGCGGATGTCACGCTAATCAATCCGGCTTTGAAATGGACAGTTAACGTCGATCAATTTCGATCGGTCTCTCGCAATTCGCCGTTTAGCGGCTGGAAATTGAAAGGTCGCGCGGTGCGAACAATTGTCGGCGGGAAGACGGTTTGGAACCTGTAGGGCGTTTCTGCGAAACGCCGATCTAATTTGGGTTGGCGTCTGACACAGACGCCCTACAGAATTACTCTGCTGCGTATCCGCCGTGGATATAGTTTTCCAAGTGTGCGATTGCCGCCTGCTGGCAGGAAATCACGTGTTTCACGAGGTCCCCGATCGAAATTACGCCAACCACTTGATCCCCTTCCACCACGGGCAAATGGCGAACATGTTTGTCAGTCATCAGGCGGAGGCATTTCTCCACAGGTTCGCGCGGATGCGTAACCGTCACGTTGGTTGACATGATTTCGGAAACTTTGGTTTCCCGTGAACGTTTTCCACGGAGAAAAACTTTGCGGGTATAATCGCGCTCGGAAATAATCCCATTCAATCTCTCTCCATCCATCACCAACAACGCGCCGACATTTTTTTCGTCCATCATTCGAATCGCCTCAGAGACTGTTGCGTCGGACGCAATGGAAAAAATGTCTTTGCTTTTCTGACTCAGAATCGCGCCGATCGTGCCGCTAACGTCCATATCACTTGGGAAAATTAAGCTGCCGATAAGCAGCAGGTTAAGATTAGGCAACCCTGGCCTGGAGCGCAAAACAAAATAAACGAGAAAAGCCTCTATCGAAACGTGGGCTGGTATCTCCGCGGAGGAAGCTTGGGCGGGCGTTTCCCGTTAACAATCGCGCCTGCCACTGCGATGTATGGAAGCTCCTGCCGATCTACTGCATGGCGTAACATCAATCCGCCACGGCTCATGTCTCCGCGACCGACGAAGTCAACCGGAAATCGGAGCCGGTCGCCAAAACTCGCAAGCAGAACGTTCACATATTTTCCTGTAGCAATGCTGCCGAGAAGGACGATCTCGCTACGAGCTGGCAGTTTTTTTGCGAGAGCACGCGCGTCTCGCTCAATCGGCGCTCGAAACCGCAGGTCGTCACCGTGAATATCAACCGTTGCGAATTCACGCAGGTCATCGAGATGGATCCGCGTTCCGGCATCGACAAGCCCACGAGTCGGCGTGATCACAAATACACCGGGGATCCCGGTCGCGGGCCGCGCGAACGCAGTCGCGTATGCAATCTTGCCGCGAAAATAGAGCCCGCTAAGAAACGTGAACACCTCCGCGATCGGCGCGCCGCGTTTGCCGCGCAATTTCCGCGCGAGTTCGAACTCCGCCCGCTCGCTCAGTATTATCCGCGCTCGTTCCCCACCGGCGTAAGCAGGTGAGAGAAGAAAAATACGGCAACACCTCATGTTTCCCATTTCAATCTGATTTGTCGGATTCAATTGTCGAACGAATTGCTCTCTTTCTCGTCCCAGCTCAAGTAACGTTAAAGAGACTCCAAGCTTCGATGGATTCGCCGTCCTGGATCTCGTGACATGGCCTCTTGCAATGATTTGAACGCGTCACCTGGATGGGAAAAACCTGGAGTTGCTTTTGCGCATGCTCTCGCGCGGATTCACGCGCGGCCGTTAATTCTCAGCATGCCCATAGGCGGAAATTTTTACGACCACGCGGGCATCTCGCGGTCGGCTCGCGAAGATTATTACGCGAACCTTCGGGCACGGGTGAAGCGATATCGTTTTCCATTAGCGGAATTTAAGGGGCACGATGAGGACCCAGCCTTTCTTATCCGTTACGAAAGTCATCTCACTGCAAAAGGCTGGATGTATTACAATCGCGCTCTTGATGATTTCTTTCATGGGCGCACGCCACGAAGCTGACAGGTCGAAGGACGTTTGACAGATCGTCGTTCTGAAGGTCAACCATCGCGAATTTGAGAGCGCGAGCCCAGCGTGCTTCGATCTTGCTTTTTGACCGCCCCATGGAATATAACGCGGCCATGCGTTCGGTCTGGCCATTCAAACCTCGCGTAAGTGACCATCAAAGCGGAGAGGATAATCACTATTCAACAAGTGATGCCTGCCCAGATTTCTTGTGCGTCGGTGCCCAGAAAGCTGGAACGTCGTGGCTTTTTCACCAACTCACTTTGCATCCGGATTTCTGGATGCCGCCGGTGAAGGAGGTGCATTACTTCGATTCGCTGAGTCGAGTCAAACGTCGGAATCCTCCCCGTTGCAAGGATGACCGCGACCAATGGTTTCTAG
>Ga0193721_1000210_pt1 | contig 18005 bp, 12 predicted proteins | sample U2s2metaG_FD_145078 | JGI IMG/M metagenome (GOLD analysis project Ga0193721, IMG submission 145078) | Soil microbial communities from a riparian zone of the East river system, Colorado, United States - U2s2 | ecosystem: Environmental > Terrestrial > Soil > Riparian zone | place: USA: East River...
ATAGGGTCGGATAACCGATGGATCGTTGTAGTAGTCCGGATCATCGTAGAATCGTTTGGCGTCCCACTTTTTCTTGGCGTTATCGTCGAAATCAGGATTGGGAAACAGCCGGAAACCCAGGACGCCGGTCGAGTAGCCATAGACGCTGGGATCAACGCCAGGAGGTTCTGGTCCCACCCGCTTATCCAGGTAAAGACCATAAGTGTCTTTCGTATCCTCATCGCTTGCTTGCCTGAAACCCGGCTCACTAACAAGCCCCAAATTAGCGTGTCGTGAGCCGCGATTTCGCGAATCGAGCATCTTCAAAAGATCGATCAATCCATAGCCTTGCCGCGCGATCCGGTTCCAGAAGTATTGGTTGCCGCCCGTCCAGAGATTCCACGTGTTGCGCCCCATAATTTCTTCAGGCGCAAGCTCGATGCCGCCATCCATCGGTTTGAAAACATCGGCGGTAATCTGAGGAAAATCGGCGGTCGTTTTTCCAGCCGCCTTGGCGTCATCAACCGGTTCGTTCTTACCGCAACCGGTGAACCCCAGCAGCGCGGAGCCTATGACGCACGATCCGACTCGGGCGAGACGGAGCAGATCGCCTCTGCCTGGCAGCAACACCTTCACGGAGCAACCAGTGATACGCGCCTCATGAATGGAGTGGCAAGAAAATTCATAACTCGCGTCGCTAGAAAAAATCGAACAAACGCTGGCCGACCGCGAGCAGACCAAGGCCAGCGCCGGGAAAAAGAACCGCGCGAATGAAAGGCTGATCAGTCAGCGGCGCAAATGCGCCTTTCTTTAAGCCGCGAATCTCGGCGATCAGTTCGTCAAACGTCGCGCGCTTGGCTTCACTGGCGCGGCCTCTAACGCGCGAGAGTTGCAGGTTGCTGAGCGTGGCGTCGCGCAATTGCTCTGCCGCTCGCCTCAGTAAGATCGCGCTGCCGAGGGCCCAGCAGGCATTGATGCCGTAGATGGCCAGCAGACCGGGCGACCAACTCCAGTTATCAAAAAGGGATGAGCGCGCCACAATCATCAAGGTCAGGACGATGAGTGGATACCAAATTAGACGTGCCACCACGTGGGTGCGGTCCGCGACAAAAAAGATTTCGTTGTAAGCAGAAAGTTCATCTTCGGTAAGCGGCGGACTTCGCCAGGACTTTTCGATCACCGTGTCGCCCCATTTCGTGACCACGCGAGCGAACATTCGAATAAAGTTGCTGTTCAATTGGATCGCATCGACCACATAAAAGGAGAGAATCATCATGCCAATCGCGGTCAGGAAAGTAGCCCACCGATCAAACTGGAAAGCGAGGTCGCCCCGGGCCGGCGCTGGCGGCGGCGGAAAAAGCCTGAAGATGATGAAGGAGAATAAGAAGTAGAGGATAAAAAGAACGCCGATCCGAAAAAAGCGCGGCCAGAATTTGTTCCGGCAAAGATAGGCGTGCCACGCTTCCTGCGCGGAGAATTCCGACTCTGTCTCCGACTTATCCCAGCGCATCACACGCCATTGCTCAAGACCCAAGCCGAGGTGGTGCCAGCGAAAACAGGTTTTCGGCAACGGCTTGAGAGAAAATCGTTCACCGAGCTCGCGTTCGTTAGTGCGCAAATCGATACCTGCTTTAACCATGAAATGGATCGCCAGCATTAGCGCGATCAAACGCAGCATTTCACTAGGCCAGATGCTGATTCCGGAGAAAAAAGTCAGCGGCTCCTGGGCGACATGGGCAAGCACCTGCAGCTTTGTTAGATAATCGCTCGTCGCCGGACTGCCGAGGTCGTATTGCGTAAAATCAGCGCTTTTATATTGCCCAAACATCGCGACTGAAAAGATGATCAGCGGTACGCCGCAAACCAGGCAAAAAGTCGTGCTGGAGAAGACTCTTCTTAAACGCTGTGGTGTCGTGCCTCCGCCTTTCAGCGTCGGGCTGGCAATGGTGACACTGATCCAAGCCACAATTGCCAGGAGCGCGAGCCCGCCAATGACGATCAGCCAAAAGTTTCGACTCGACCAGATCACGCGGCTTGCCAAGCGCCAATCCAGCGAAGTGCTCCTGTGGGTCTTTGCGAGATTTTGCTCTTCCCGGGCCCATGTGGGAAAAAGCCAATCCCGAAACCACGATTTATTCGACTGAGCGAGCTTTTCTTCCTTAAGATACCACGCCGGACTCAGATCATCCGCCCCGTGGCGGCTTATTTCGAAGATCCGCGGTTGCCACGAGAGAGAATCCGCTTCTTCTTTTTTCATTCGGCCCGTCGCGACCAGGGTGCCGACGTACATCGAGGTTTGATTATTGTCGCGGAACGGAGGGATGTGCATCCCCTCGACGTAAGTCTCCGGCAACGTGCTGCCATATGGCGATGCGATGATTAGATTGTGGGTATCGCCCCAATCGTCACGTCGCTCAAAATGCGCGTCGTAATTGTTGGTGAAAAAAACAGCGGCGGGAAACTGCGGGCGCAGTGCTCGCAGAATCATGAGCTTATCGTAAATATCCTGGCCGAGCAGACCAATGGCGCGAATGCCCGAGCCGTCTTCCTGCCAGCTCGCGTTGTCCTCTTTTATCTGCCGCGCTAACCGTCGTAAGTAATCAGATTGATTCAATCCTTCCGTTGCCTCGATTGCGACCGTATTCTGGCCCAGCTGCGTTTTTTGCGTTTGGTCGCGCTGACTCTCTTTGGCCTGATCGCCTGGCAGTTGCCCGTCAATTCCGCGTAGATAACGGTATGGGTGCACCCATGCCGGCCACCTGTCCGGCTGCCTAATTATTTCATTAATGGTTAGACCGGACGCTTGGGCTGCGAAAATCGTGCTCAATGAACGTCCGTACGGAGTGTCCCATTCGGTCAAAATCACAACGTGCGCCACCGTTGGTGTCGGTGTTGCAGTAGCTGTCGCTGTCGCCGTTGCCGTGGCACTCGCAGTTTTGGGAACTGGGCTGCCGTCCGGTGTCTTTTGCTGCACGATCGGAACGTGCCGGCGCGCGAGCTCAACCATCAGTTCTCTCAAAATCACCTCATCGGTCGCGATCGTCCGGGAAAAAGTCAGTCCGGGCACAGCCTCCTCCAGAAACGTCTGCACGGTTTTTCCTGGCGAAGCAGGCCGAACGTCGGCCCCTCCGCCGCCAGGGGTTGGCCGGAAAAGCAACGCATCATCCGAAGCGGTCGCAAGCGGCGAAATGATATCGACGCACTCGAGGGTTTTCTTCACGTCCTCAAGGGTCTTCTGCGCTTCTGGACTTCGCGGCGGTTCCGTCCATCTGCGGACCTCGCGAATCATGCTCTGCAGGCCTGTGGAATTGGCCGGTCCGATTAGCTTGATGTCGATCTTGTTGCGAATATTGCCATTCGCGTCGCCGGTTAATCTTTCGATGATCTTGGCGAACCGACTCAGTGGGTAGGGATTGAAGCTCGCTGCCGGCAACCACAACACAATTAAACGTCTGGTATTGTGAGGATAGACGCGTGCCAGATTCCGGGTAGCGATGCATTCTTCCCAAGGCAACAACAGCCCTCGCTCTATGGAGCGCTCGCCGAGGGCGGCGGCCTCCTCCCGCGGTGGCCACTCATCCGCAACAAAACCGATATGCTCTCCATCCAACGGAGCAAACCCGCTCTCGCTCAGTGCTTCGAGAACTGCTGGCCGCGCACGCAACCGTGACTCGGCTTGTTCGCTGTACGGTCCAGCCTCAATCATTATCGCCAGCAGGAGAATCCGTTCGCTAATCTCTTCCGCGCGTTTATGAAGGAGGTTGGCTAGCGTACTCAATTGGTGGGACTCAGCGGTCCCTTTCTTAGCTGTACCGGCCTCGATCTGTGCGTTTTGCTTTTGTGCGACGCTAATTGGATCTTGCCACAAGCGCGCATCAACATCCTCCTCGGCAATTGCTGGAATGGTCTTTTCGCTCGGAACCGATGGGCGTGTACTCACCAGCGGCTTGTACTGCGCGATGAATCCGGCGAGAACTGCCGCAAGCGGCAATAGCGTCGCCCAGGGTACCTCAACCTTTGGTTTGTCGTTATTTGCCATGCTCGTGTCCGCCCGCAGTGATCGGCAGAAAATCGGCAGTCGTCAGGCCGGCTGCTTGCGACTCATCGACTCCTTCGTTCTTCGGCCAGCTGACTAACGCCGGTAACGCATATGAAAAAAGCCAACGTCCGACTCGCGCGAGAGGGAGAAGACCGCCCCTGGTGGTTGGGAGCAATACCTTCACCGAATCCCATTGATACGCCTGTCATGAGATCGATGACAAGAAAATTTGGAAGCCAGGAAGCCGACTTCAGAACCTTATAAGCGCCGCGACCACCGCCGAAGCTGTCGAGTCACTCCACGAATTCCAGTTCGATTGGAGCGTCGATGTAGCCGTTGTCGCGCGCTTCAGTCAGAAATTTGCGGACTGCAGCGCGTCCCAGCTCCCCATAATCGCGTGTAAATTCGTTCACATACATGCCGATGAATTTACCGGTGAGTTTCCTGCCCATGCCGCGCGCGTAGGCAAGTGAATGGCGCACCGCGTCGTCTCGATGCGTCAGGCCATAGTCGATACTTTCACGAATAATCTTAGTGAGGTCGTGGCGGACTGTTGCCGGAATATCTTTGCGAATCACATTGCCACCAAGCGGCAATGGCAAACCGGTGTGTCCCTTCCACCATTTTCCAAGATCGATAATCCTCTCAAACCCGGCGTGCGCATAAGTGAGTTGTCCTTCGTGAATGAGCAAACCGGCGTCAGCACGCCCTTTCTTTACCGCCTCGAAAATTCGGTCGAATGGAACAACGACGAAATCGAATTTCCCCAGAAAAAGCTGCAATGCCAGAAACGCACTCGCGAGCGCTGTCGTCAGTCATTGAAGCGTTGGATGCTGGATGTTGGATGTTCGATGTTGAGCGTTTCGTAACAACGATTGGTCCATATCCGTCGCCCATGCTGGCTCCGCATGGCAGCAGTGCGTAATTCTTGCTTACGTAGGGATACGCGTGAATCGAAATCGCGGAAATATGCAGCTCACCTTGCTGTGCTCGCTCATTTAGCGTCTGAATATCTTCGATGCAATGCTCGAATCGATAACCCCGCAGTTCGATTTTGTTCTCTGCAATCGCATAAAACATGAACGCATCATCTGGATCCGGTGAATGGCCCAGGGTAAAACGGTCAGTGATGTGCTTTCTCATATAGCTTGTTCCGCACAACATGCGGCCTTCCGCGGCCAAAAACAAAACAGCCGCCACGCGGTTCCGCGCGGCGGCTGTTTGTTATAACTGTATTGGGTGAGCGCTGACTTCTCTACAGCGCTGCCATAACAGTGTTATCGATTCTCTACAACTCGGGGCGTCGGCCTGATCATTTCAAGCTGCGCGCTCACTTTCTGAATTTGATCGGCCTGCTGCCTGAGAGCTGCCGTCAGGGCATTAATTTGCCCCTCCTGCAAAGCGATTCTTGCCGCTTGTTTTTCAGTGGTGGCCTTCAGTTGCTGGACGACCCGATGGGTTTTGGTCAACTCGTTCGCCGAGAGAGGCGACCCCGCTACGCCGACGCCGAGCTGGCCGTCTGCACCTACGATAACAGGGGCACCGACGACTGGTACACCGAAGATACCGGCCATGTAGGCGGCCCCTACAAAGTTCGGATCGCCGATGCGTATGGTTCCGCTCTCGCTTGTGACACCATCAGCGGCAGTAGCGCCGATATAGATGTTATCGTCGCCTTCTACGGTATCTCCTGCCGCCCAACCTACGACTGTGTTGAACGAGCCGTGTGCATTGCCTGCGAGTGCCGAGTCACCGAGCGCTGTGTTTGAAGCGCCGTCGTCATTACTGCTCAAGGCCAGAACGCCCATGGCATTGTTCTGCACACCCGTGAGGTTGGCATCCATTGCTTGAAACCCGACAGCGTTGTTTGAGTCGCCATCAGTGTTATTAAAGAGTGCCTCAGCGCCAACAGCCGTGTTGACGTTTCCAAGTTTACTTCCGGTTGAATCGTTATTCGAGAGCGCAAGATCACCAACAGCAGTGTTAGCAGCGCCGTGAATGTTTTCAAAGAGCGCGGAATCGCCCACGGCGTTGTTGCTGAACCCGTCGCTGTTGTTAAACAGCGCGAAGGCCCCGAAAGCGTCGTTGAAATTGGCGCCTGAGGCAGAGTTCCCGTTATAAACAAGGGCGTCTGTTCCGAAGGCGGTGTTCCGTGTGCCGTCAATGTTGAGCAAAAGCGCTGCAGCGCCGCCTGCTGTATTTGAATCGCCGTTGTTAAGCACCAGCGTTCCACCGCCAATACCAGTGCTGAAGTTACCAGTGGAGGTGCCAAAGAGCGAATACCAGCCAACCCCTGTGTTTCCAGCACCGGAGGTAAGGTTATGAAGCGCCTTGCATCCTTCCGCTGTCGTGAACCCAGGATAGCATCCGTCGGGATTCTTGTTGGGTATTGGCGTCGGTAATACATTTGGCGCTGCCTGTATTTGTGGCAAAACAGCCAAGCTCACCAGAACAAGCGGGATGAGAAGAAACGCGCGCCCGCAAACTAACGTTTTATGTTGAATCAGTGAATACATTGAATGTGTTCTTTCTCTTTCCCGGTTATGTTTGTTTTGGTTTTTTAGGTCACTGGACTCCAAACAGACAAAAAATCTACCGGGCAAAGTTCTTTGTCTTTTTTGGTGCCGTGCGCATTGATACTGAATTTCAGCGTTTAGTGTCAATACTTTTTTTAAGAATTCTTTTGCCAAGGAACAGGCAGCACCCTGCTAACCGTGGTGTATTTTGGGCACGGATTGCTGTTTGCTTTGACAAGGCTGTTCCGGTAGCCTCAGAAGCATGGCACGTTCTGGTCTCGGTAAAGGTCTTGGTGCGTTGATTGGCACACCTTCCGTTACCGCAGCCACCGATGTCGCCGAGTCGGGCGAGAGAGTGCATCAGATTGAGCTGGCAAGGATTATGCCGAGCACGCTGCAGCCGCGGAAGGATTTTGGACGCGAAGCGTTGCAGGAGCTGATCGATTCGATTCGACAACACGGCATCATTCAACCGCTGATAGTCCGTCAGGTAGGCGCGCGATTTGAACTTATCGCAGGCGAACGCCGCTGGCGCGCGGCACAGGAAATCGGCCTTGCCACTGCCCCAGCAATTGTTCGCACCGCCAATGACCTGGAGGTCCTCGAGTTATCCTTAATCGAGAACCTGCAGCGCGCCGATCTAAACCCGATCGAAGAAGCTCAGGGTTACGCGAGGTTATCGAATGAATTTGGAATGCGGCAGGAGGACATCGCGCTCAAGGTGGGTCGTAGCCGGGCTGCAGTGGCCAACGCCCTGCGTCTTTTGGATCTGCATCCACAGGTGCAAGTCTGGCTAGCTCAGAATTTACTTTCAGTCGGTCACGCAAAAGTGCTGCTAGCATTGAAAGCTTCGGAGGAACAACTGCTCGCTGCGGAAACAGTTTTGCGGCGCAATGCCACGGTGCGTTCCACGGAGCGGCTGGTCGCCCGCCAGCTAGGGATCGGACGGTCACGGCGAAGGTCCCGGCGCGTGGCAGTCGAATTGAGCGCCGAGGGGACGGCAGTAGAAGACTTGCAAAACCGGCTGCAACAACATCTGGCGACGCACGTCGCCATCCACCACGGAGACAAACGCGGGCGGATTGAAATTGAGTACTACGGGACGGACGATCTCCAGCGGATCGTTACCGCCCTGGGACTGCCGCCAGCGGACTAACACAACTAATGGAAATTGTAGGGCGTCCGTGTCAGACGCCAATCCGAGAGTATCGGCTGATCACGGCGTTTCACAGAAACGTCCTACAAATCGCCCTGATTTTGTTTTCCGTCTTGATTGGTCAGGCAGGTTCGCTACGCGCAACAGCCCCGAGGATCTGGGACGAATTCTCTGGCGAGAAAGCCCTTGCTCATGTTCAACGGCTCGTTGATTTCGGGCCGCGACCCGCTGGATCTAAATCTCTCGAAGAATCGAGAGAATACATTGAGAACGAACTTCGTCGTTTCGGTTGGCGGGTAACGCGTCAAGGATTCAGTGATGACACTCCGCGGGGCAAGATCCAATTCGTAAATTTGGTGGCCCAATTTCCCGATCATGGGAAGGCGGCGTCCCGCTCGTTCTTGTTGTGCTCTCATTACGACACAAAAATTTTTGACACCATTCGCTTTGTGGGTGCCAACGACGGCGGCTCAAGCACAGGGCTGCTGCTGGAATTGGCTCGTGTAATCGGGCAGCATCCGGATCTGGCCAGGAAAATTGAACTGGTATTTTTCGATGGCGAAGAAGCCTGCGAGCAATTTTCCGCAACGGATGGTTTGTACGGAAGCCGCCATTTTGCCAGACAGCTTCAAAGGGAAGGTGCGAAGCAATTTCGCGGCGGATTGTTGTTCGACATGGTTGGCGATCGATCACTTGGCATCACGCTTCCCAACGATTCTCCTGCCGACATGGCGCGGGATATTTTCGCTGCGGCGGAAGCGCTGAAGTTGCGAAATTATTTCACGTATCTCGGCCGGGAGCTGATCGATGATCACGCACCACTGAACGCGATCGGTATTTCGACGCTCGACATCATTGATTTCGACTTTCCCTGGTGGCATACAGCCGATGACACCATGGATAAGATCAGCGCGCAGAGTCTTCAGACGGTCGGGTCTGTAGCTTTGTACTATCTGTCTGAATTCGCGCTAAAATGATGATGGCCGTACAGCGTACGGATCGTCACAACCTTCTACCCGTTCATTGTGAATTTCGGCATTGCCTGTTGCCATTTTTACCGGCAGTCTGATCGTGAAGTCCGCCTCAATGGAGCGCATCGCGTCTACGTCCCAGCCAACGCATAAGAACGTTGGCGTCATCGGCCTTGGAATCATCGGTCGTGGAATCGCCGGGCATCTTCGCCGCAAGGGGTTTTCCGTTTTTGTTTGGAATCGGTCACCGCAGCCCGTCCCAAATTTTGTTGGTTCGCCTGGAGAATTGGCGAGCCTTTGCAACTACATTCAGATCTTTGTGTCCGATGACGAAGCTCTGTTGCAGACTGTCGAGCAGCTAAGCGAAAGCCTGACGCCCCGTCATGTTGTCCTTGCGCACTCAACAGTCGCTCCGGATTCAATGCGGTCTGCGGCGGAAATCGTCGAGCGTCGAGGAGCGCGGTTTGTCGAGGCGTCCTTCACAGGTAGCAAGCCCGCAGCGGAGAAGGGCGAACTGGTTTACTATGTCGGCGCGACCGATGCAGCCTTGCAGGAAGCGCGTCCTATTCTCGAAGCAAGTAGCAAACAAATCGTTTACATCGGAGCGATCGGCCAGGCTAGCGCCGTAAAGATCGCAACGAACATGATTACTGCTGCAAGCGTGCAGGCCGCGGCGGAAGCACTGGCGTTGGTGCAAGCTTTGGGATTGCCGCCGGAAAAATTTGTCGAGGCAATGCGCGCCAATGCGAGTCAATCTGCGACTCTGACCATGAAACTGCCGAAAATGCTCGAGCGGGATTTTGGGCCGCAGTTTTCTGTTAAACACATGCTGAAAGATATGCAACTGGCGAGTCAGATTGCTTTATCGCATTATCTGGATCTGGGAGTCACCGCTGCCGCCCGGGATCAGTTGTTCGAGCAAATGCAATGGGGTCACGGGGACGATGATTATTCGTCGGTTGTGCGCAAATATTTGCACGAACCTGCGCCAGCATCTTACGAAGAGCCGCACTTGGAAGAGCAAAGGGAACAACCCGACGTCAACGAACCGGTTGTTCCTTCAGCAGAATCGGAAACGGAGACAATGGCAGACGTTGCGGAGCTGACGGCTTCACCGCAGCCTGTGCTCGCTTTCAGAGAAGGAGGCAGCACAGCAGCGCCGGCTGACACATCGGCACGGTTGCGCCGCGGCTTTCTCAAACAACTCCTGAGCAAGCTCTCGTCTGGAAAGGAATGACGCAGCTGTCCCAAGGCGGGCAGGCCAGCTTCCTCGATCTGTCCGCGCGCGCGAAGCTGAGCATTACCGGGACGGATCGGTTCCGATTCCTCAACGGCCAAATCACAAATGATTTGCGCAAGGCCACTGGGACAAACGCGATCGAAGCGTGCGTCCTCAATGCCAAAGGCAAAATAGACGCGCACGTTTTCGTTAGTGCGCGTGATGAATCCTTTTTGGTGGATGCAGAGCTGAATCTGAGAGAAAAACTTCGCGCCAGGTTGGAGCGCTATATCATTGCAGACGACGTTCAGATTGAAGATGTCACCGATCAATTCTCGCTACTTCACGTTCTGTCAGAGCAACCGCCGACTGCGGAGTATGGCCGGATTGTTTCTGTGCGCCGCTTTGCCGAGGTAGGTTGGGACATATGGAGCGACTCGGCGGATCACGACGTTGTGTGGCAGCGATTGGATTCGGCCTTTGCGGTTCTCGATTCCGGCGCTGCAGAGGTGATGCGAATCGAACAAGGTCTTCCTCGCTCGGGCTTCGAGCTGACAGAGCAGATTATTCCAATCGAAGCTAATCTGGAACAACGAACGATCGATTACCAAAAAGGCTGCTACATAGGCCAGGAAGTGATCTCGCGAATAAAAATGTCAGGGCAAACGAACAAACGATTGTGTGGCTTCGTTTCGCTGGATCGTATCCCGCTTCAATCGGGAATGAAGCTTGCCGCTCCGTCAAAGGAGGGGAAAGAAGTTGGCTGGGTCACCAGCGCAACGCACAGCGAACGCCTCGGAAAAGAAATAGCACTTGGCTATGTGAAGCGCGGTTTTAACGACGTCGGCACGAGATTGGATGCGTTGGTTCCGGAAAGTTCGGCGCGAAAAATTACGATCGAAGCAGTTCCGCTTCCGTTTCTCTGAAAGCTGCGCTCGGGGCTGCAGGCGCGACTCACTGCAGTCTAAAAATTTCACGCGCGCGAGAGAGGCAAGCAGCGCGCGACCGAAGTGCGTTCACATTATGCGATCAATCTCGACTTCTGAGCTTGACGCGTTGCCGAAGTTTTGAGGTGATCGTGTCGCGCTACGCAACTTTCAATCGATATGAATCACGAAATTTGTTTTGCCCTCGCGCAGCGCATTTATAGAATCCGTTATCCCTCAGGCAACCGATTAACCTTAACCCTTGGCAACGTTCTGAACCGGACAGTTCCTGAGCTTAGTTCCGTTTTATTGGCAATGTGGCGACCGACGTCCATTGACGCCTCGGCCGATTAACAACCATGGCAAATTTCTTTCCACGCTGGACGAATTGGATGCCGATCAAAGTGTTGGTCTGCGGCATCGTACTCGTCTGTGGAGTGACCGGCGCCACGTGGTACTACGCCACGCCAAAATACACGAAAGTGGGATATCAACCGATCCAACCGGTGCCATTTCCACACGACATTCACGTTACACAGCTGGGGATGGATTGCCGTTATTGTCACAGCTTTGTGGAAATGACGGCGCACTCCAATGTACCCAACACACAGACCTGCATGAACTGCCACACGCAGGTGCAAAAGGACAACCCAAAGCTGGAGCCGGTGCGTGCGAGCTGGACGTCAGGTGATCCGGTCGACTGGGTGTGGATCTATCGCACGGTCGATTACGTTTATTACAATCATGCCGCACACGTGAACCGGGGCATCAGTTGTTTCAGTTGCCATGGTCCGGTCAATCACATGTCCACGGTGTACCTGGCCAAGCCGCACAGCATGGCCTGGTGTCTCGAGTGTCATCGACATCCGGAAAATTTTCTGCGGCCCGAAGAGCAGGTTTTTAATCTCGATTGGAAACCTGAAGACGTGAAGCCGGCGGAGTTTGTCGCGAAATATGGTCAGCCCAAAGACGCGCATGAAGATTTCTCGAAGAAGAAAAAACTCACCCAAGTCGAGATCGGCCAGACGCTGAAGGAGCGCTGGAATATTACTCCGCCACAAAATTGTCAGGGGTGCCATCGATGAAACGCGTATTCCAACATCCGCCAGAGCCATTACACGGAAAGCATTACTGGCGCGGCTTGGGTGAGTTGAACGACACGCCAGAGTTTCGCCAGTGGTTGGAACGCGAATTTCCCGCAGGCGCGGCGGAGCTGAACGGTGACGAATGGTCGCGGCGCGACTTTTTGAAATTGATGGGCGCTTCGATGGCGCTCGCAGGCGTTGGCCTGACGAGTTGTCGCCGCCCTGAACTGCACCTGGTTCCGTTCACCAAAAACGTCGAGTGGACCATTCCAGGAAAATTTCTCTACTACGCCACGGCGATGCCGCGGCGCACCGGCGCAATTCCGCTGGTCGCCACCACCGTCGATGGACGGCCCATCAAATTGGAAGGTAATCCGTTGCATCCGGCCAGTGGCGGAGCGACCGACACCTTCGTTCAGGCGTCGGTTCTTGACTTGTACGATCCATCGCGATCGCAGCGCTTCGTTCACAAAGGCAAAACGAGCAACCGCGGGGATTTCGACAATTACCTTGGAGGGCTCCGCGGTACGCTCGGCGGTCAAGGAGGAGACGGTCTTGCGTTCCTGGTTGGCGAAACGCTTTCGCCTACACGCGAGCGGTTACGTGCGGAATTGGAAAAGAAATTTCCGAGTATGCGCTGGTGTGTTTATGAACCGCTTCTCAGTCAGGAACAGGCGACTGCCGTGCAAAGCGCGTTCGGGGCCGGCGCGCGGCTCATTCCAAAACTGGATCGCGCGGATGTAATTCTTGCTCTGGACAGCGATTTTCTCGATTGCGGACAGGGCGATCTCGAATCGGTGCGCGCGTTCACTTCGCGGCGACGCGTGAATTCTTCGAAAGACAACATGAATCGGCTGTATGTCGTCGAGAATCGCTTCACGCTCACCGGTGCAATGGCGGATCATCGGCTCCGATGCCCGGCGAGCCAAATTGCTGCGTTCGCGCAAGCGATCGCGGGAAAAATCCTCGCAGGCACAAACGATGCAGGTCTCAGCGCACTGGTCGGCAATCTGCAAACCGGCGGCGGAGCAAAGTTTGATGAGCAATGGCTTACCGAAGCGGCGAATGATCTTCTTGCAAAACCGGGCGCAAGCTTGGTGCTGGTCGGCAACAATCAGCCAGTCGCAGTGCAACTGCTGGCGTACGCAATCAACGCTGCGCTGAAAAATGTCGGGCAGACGTTGGTGGTTCGGCAGGCTCCGCAGAATCCGCGCACGATGGACATCTCACAACTTGCGTCGGACATAAACGACGGCCGGGTCAAGCAGCTGTTCATTCTCGGCGGTGATCCGGTTTACAACGCAAATCGCGGTTTAGTGCAGGATCGCAAGACAAAGCTGCCGCTCGACTGGATTGATCTGCAAAAAAAGGTGCCGGAGATCGTGCGACTCGGTTATCACGAGGACGCCACCTCAGCACTTAGCCAGTGGCACATTCCAATGGCGCATTATTTGGAATCGTGGGGCGACGCTCTCACGTCTGGTGGCGATTACTTGTCGATTCAGCCAATGATCCTGCCCCTCTTCGGCGGGCTTTCGGAAATTGAACTGCTCAACGCGGTGCTTGGCGGGCCGAAAACAGAAGGGCCCGAACTCGTGCAAGAAACTTTTCGCGCCACTACCAATCCGCCGGGCGATTTTCAAACTGCGTGGTCCAATTTCCTTCACGATGGTTTTGCGTCCCACTTTCAGCCGCGTGATCAAAGTTCCTCGTTTAACGCAAGCGCAGTCGCGCCCCAGCTTCAAAGTTCGTGGAAACTGCCGGCAGCACCTGCGCCAGATTCACCGGAAATTGTGCTCACAGGGAGCTATGCAATGGACGACGGCCGCTACGCCAATAACGGCTGGCTCCAGGAATTGCCCGACCCCATAACGAAACTCACATGGGACAATGCCGCACTGATGAGTCCGGCTTTCGCCAAAAACCTCGGAGTGCAAACCGGTGATCTGGTCCAGGTGACGATCACAGAAAAAGGGGCCGCTGCGGAGCCGATTAAACGCGAGCTGGTCATAGCGGCACTCGTCTCACCCGGGCACGCTGACAATTCGGTTACCGTGCCGCTGGGGTGGGCGCGAAAGATGCCCGAATTTTACGAGCTGCCTTATGCAGGTGGCGCGCTCAAAGAAAGACCCGGCATCGCGCAGCAATCCGGGTTCAATGGTTATTTCTTACGTACGGCGGCAAATCCATATTTCTCTGTGGCCGGTGGACAGGGGATTGAGAGCGTGCGGGTGAAGAAGGTCGGGCGCACGTATCCGTTCTCAATCTCACAGGAGCAATTCAGCATTGAAGGCCGTGGGCTCATCCGTGAGGCAACGCTGGAAGGCTATCGCGCCGACCACGATTTTGCGAAAAAAGTTCCGGGCGAAGAGGAGCTGCCACATCCTCCGCCGAGCATTTACACGCATCCGCCGCTCACTGCGCCGCAGCAGTGGGGAATGTCGATCGACCTGAATGTTTGCACTGGCTGCAGCGCGTGCGTGATCGCGTGCCAGGCAGAAAACAACGTTCCCGTGGTTGGCAAATTACAAGTGTCTCACGGCCGGATCATGCACTGGCTCCGTATCGACCGTTACTACGCCAGCAGGAAGCCGTTCAACCAGGACCGCGGCGATTGGCCGGAAAATCCAGAGGTCGTGCATCAACCGATGCCGTGTCAGCATTGCGAGAACGCGCCGTGTGAGACTGTCTGCCCCGTTAACGCGACGGTTCACAGCGAAGACGGTCTCAACGTGATGGCTTACAATCGCTGTGTCGGCACACGCTACTGTTCGAACAATTGTCCATTCAAGGTACGCCGGTTCAACTTCTTTGATTACAACCAGCGGCCGGTCGGCAAGAGAAAAATCGCCGGCGCGTTCAACATCTACGAAGAATATTTCGCGCCGCTCACCACTAAAGGCGCGCCGGACACTATCAAGATGCAGAAGAATCCCAATGTCACTGTGCGCATGCGTGGCGTCATGGAGAAATGCACTTTCTGCGTCCAGCGTATCGAGGAAGCAAAGATCGCGGCCATCGCGCGTGCGGGCGCGTCTGCCGACAAGCAAATTCCGCACGATTCATTTACTACAGCATGCGCGCAGGCCTGCCCCACGGGCGCAATTGTTTTTGGCGACATCAAGGATCCGGAAAGTCGCGTTTCAAAAATGAAAGAACAGGACCGCAATTATCGTTTGCTCGATTACTTGAACATCGTCGCGCGCACCAGTTATCTCGCGAGGATCCGCAATCCCAATTCGAAGATGCCCGACGCGCAGAATATCGGAGTCGCAAGCTTGGTGGAGAGGGTACCGGAATGATGAATTCTCGATTTTTGATTTTCGATCCAATTGGCAATGGGCAACTCCGAAACATTTCGCGAGCCCGGATTATTTCGGGGTTGGCAATTTGACCATGGACGGAGCAGCAGCACCACAGGAAACGATTGAGACTGCCGAACGGCAGATCGAGCGTGCGCCGCTTGTTCTGAACCGGCGCAATTTTAGCTGGCTCACGGAACGAATCTCGGGCGTCTTAGAACAGCCTGCGCCACGCTGGTGGTGGGTGGCTTTCACGATCACCTCCAGCGTGGCGACGTTCGGACTTTTTTGTATTGGTTACCTGATTTCCACCGGCGTCGGCACGTGGGGAAATCAGGTCCCAGTTGGCTGGGCTTGGGACATTACAAATTTCGTTTTCTGGATCGGTATCGGACACGCCGGCACGCTCATCTCCGCGATCTTGTTTTTGCTGCGGCAAAAATGGCGTACTTCTATCAATCGTTCCGCTGAAGCGATGACCCTTTTCGCGGTGATTTGCGCCGGGATTTTCCCAGGCATCCATGTCGGTCGTTTCTGGATGGCGTGGTATCTGGCGCCTGTTCCGAATAACTGGGCCATCTGGCCCAATTTCCGCAGCCCGTTGATGTGGGACGTGTTTGCGGTCTCGACGTATTTTACGGTCTCGGTCCTGTTCTGGTACACCGGCTTGGTCCCCGATTTGGCGACTTTGCGTGATCGGGCGACTACAAAGATCAAGAAGTTTGTTTTCGGATTTTTCGCCCTCGGCTGGCGCGGCTCAAACCGCCACTGGCGTCACTACGAAATGGCGTACCTCCTGTTGGCCGGACTTTCGACTCCGCTGGTTCTGTCGGTCCACAGCGTCGTATCTTTTGATTTCGCTACTTCGGTCCTGCCGACGTGGCACACAACCATTTTTCCTCCGTATTTTGTGGCCGGAGCGATCTTCGGCGGTTTTGCGATGGTGCTGACGCTGCTGATTCCCGCGCGTGCGATCTTCAAATTGTATGACATCATTACGCCAGCGCACATCGACAAAATGGCAAAGATCATTTTGTTGACCGGCTCGTTCGTGGGCTACGCGTACGCCATGGAATTTTTCGTGGCGTGGTACAGCGGTAATTCGTACGAGCGGTTCGCATTTTGGAACCGCATTTTCGGACCGTACTGGTGGTACTGGTGGTTCGGCATGCTTTTCTGCAATTGCCTCTCGCCACAGCTCTTTTGGTTCCGGTGGTGCCGCCGAAACATTCTTGTCGTGTTCTTTGTATCAATGTGCGTGAACGCCGGCATGTGGTTCGAGCGGTTCATCATTATTGCCGGCGGTTTGATACGCGATTTTCTCCCATCGTCCTGGAGAGTTTTTCATCCGACATGGGTGGACATCTGGACGTACATCGGCACGCTCGGCATTTTTACGTCGTTGTTTCTGCTATTCATCCGGTTCCTGCCGATGATCGCAATGTCCGAAGTGAAGACTGCGATACCCGAGGCGGACCCGCATTACGGTGAGCCGCCCGATGCGCGATCGGTTTCGCTTGGCGGAAAGGAGCGCACACGATGATGAGGACTCCGTACGGTCACAAAGTGTACGCAATGGCGGCGGAGTACCCTAGCGCCGCTGCGCTTTACGAAGCAGCCAAACGCGTCCGCGATGCGGGCTTCAGGCGATGGGACGTCTTTTCGCCGTTCCCGATTCACGGGATGGATGATGCGATGGGGCTTGGAAAATCGTGGTTGAGCGGCTGGGTTTTGTTCGGCGGCGTTTCCGGTTTGCTTACCGCGGCTATTCTTGAATTCGGGCCGTCATGGGGCCTCTATCGCCTCGATGTTCACGGCAAGCCCTGGAATTTTTGGACCGTCCCGGCGTTTTTCCCAATCATGTTTGAGTTGACCGTGCTTTTCGGCGCGTTCGCGGCATTTTTTGCGTGGCAGGTAATGAACCGCCTACCGCGCTGGAATCATCCGCTGTTCAACTGGGACCGCTTCACTCGTGTTACGAACGATGGATTCTTCCTGGCGATAGAAGCGCGCGATCCACGATTTACCGAAAACGCCGTTCGCGAGTTACTGGAACAAACCGGCGGACAACACATCACCATCGTCCACGAGGAATAAATATGCTGCGCGGATTTTTCGTGATTTTTTTTCTGTGCACCATAGCGATTCTCGCGGTGTTCGGATTTCGCGGACAAAAAAGCACGCAACCGCCGACCGAAGTTTTTCCAGACATGGTGCGCCAGCCGAAAGTGCGCGCACAAGCGCCGCTTGATCTTTTCGCGGACGGACGCGGCCCGCGGTTGCCTGTTGCTGGCACAGTTCCGATTGGCTACGAAATGCCGAAATCGAAGACGCCTCAAGCGCAGCCAATCGAAGTCGGACCGTGGTCGCACCCGCACGCGAGTTTCAGCGCTGGCACTGATTATTACAACACGGGCAAAATGGGCGACCAATGGGGAACAGGCATCCCGCTGGAGATGACGGGCGAGTTGATGGAGCGCGGACAACAGCGTTTCAATATCACGTGCGCGATGTGTCACGGCGCATCGGCTGCGGGCAACGGCATCACCAAGCAATACGGCCTGGCGACCGTGGTTTCGCTCCAGGACGAGCGGCTCCGCAAAATGTCGGACGGCGAAATTTTTAACACCATCACCAATGGAAAAAATACGATGATGGCCTATGGGCCAAACATCATCGTCCCAGATCGTTGGGCGATCATCGCGTATTTGCGCGCCTTACAGCGAAGTCAAAACGCAACCATAGCCGATGTTCCGGAAGAGCGTCGCGCCGAACTCGACAAACCGGCATCCCCATCGCCGCCGCCAGCTAA
>Ga0193721_1000211_pt1 | contig 17993 bp, 15 predicted proteins | sample U2s2metaG_FD_145078 | JGI IMG/M metagenome (GOLD analysis project Ga0193721, IMG submission 145078) | Soil microbial communities from a riparian zone of the East river system, Colorado, United States - U2s2 | ecosystem: Environmental > Terrestrial > Soil > Riparian zone | place: USA: East River...
ATAGTATGTATAATAGAGCAAATGTATGTAGTAAGTGCGGTAAACAGAATAACTTTAGTATCTGCAATAAGTGTTTAATGAGTGAATAAGTATGCAAGCATTTAACGCAATATAGCAAAGATCCTAAAAAAGAAAGAAGCAAATAGAGAATATCTTAATAGAATTTTAGCAACAACTTACGGGGAAAATAATTTTCTCAATCTTATTTTTAGATCCAGAGATAACTATTCTGACCAAATGTTACCTTTGGCAAATACAATGATAGACTCTTTTAGATTTACTAAAAATATTACGAGCGAAGATAAATGATCGCTTACTGTTCTTTTTGTGATAAGCGGTTTAATGTAGATCATGAATCCAATTTCCCAGTTTGTTCTAGTTGTAAGCAATTGGCTAGGGGTTGGGTTAAGAATGAATCTAAAGGAGGTGTATAAATAACAAATGGGTTTTAGAGTCACAAAAAATCAAGATGGTACATATAATATTTTTGGACATAGTACGGGTTGGAAGGTGTTAATGTTCTTTGGTATCCTTTTACTAATTATAGGACTATTTACATTGTTAGTCAATTATATTGCTTCGTTTATAATATTCTTAATTGCAATTATAATATTATTTGGTGCAAATAGACGGCAAAAAAGGATGCGTCAAGAGTTTTATAATGACTACGTACAGCGAGAAAAAGACGGAAATAGTGATGCTGATATTGTTGAGGAAATTCGCAGACTGGAGGAAATGAAACGGGATAAAAAAATTAATGACAATAATGAAGGTGAATAGAAAAAATTGAATAAAGGAATAATTATAGAGTGCAGGCATTTTGATTTTAGGGTTACTCGTTTAGATTTTGATTTAGGTGGTAAAATAAAATGAGTTTGTGTTTTAGTTATGAATTTCAAAAAGATGTAATATTTTGTGCAATGGCAACAACGTTAGTAGTAAAATACTGCTAGTAGCCGTAGAAATCAAATAATATTAAATATTTATTTTATATTGTAACTAATATTGTTCGATGTTAAAGGACAGATTGAAAGATGAATAAGCAAACGACAACTAACCAATCTATTATATTTGTAATAGTAATCGGAATTGCGTTTTTTATTACTATGCAAGTAGTTTATGGACAAGGACAAGTTAATAATTCGACAGTAGGGAAATCATATTCATATAGAAACGAACTAATAAACAGGATTATGAACTCGACTTGTACAGAAAAACGACTTGTTATAGGAGCAGAAAAACCAACATCTGTTTTGTACTTATCCACAATAGAAGAAATTTTTAAAACTTGTGTCACAGAGGGTGCAATAAAATAAAATCAAATGCGTCAAGTGTCTATTCCAGATCATAGCAATAGATAATAAGATTCCTTTAGCACCTGTAGACAATAATTGAAGAAAAAAATAGCATTATTCATGTTATCCGTTTCCCACAGGTTTGTCAATACTTGAGCTATGAGATTTAAATTCACAAAGAATAATAGTCGTTATATGGTTTGATTTGTTTAAGGCTTTCTCTTTTGACCTATTTCTAATTAAAGATTTCTCATAAAGTTCAGATTGAATATTCAGTCATATTTCCTGGATCTTTATATTTTAATTTTTATACTTTTCGAATTCGCTTTCTTCGCGGTTAGCCATTCTTGGCGTCAGCATCAAATTTAGCCTTACCTTCTTTGTATATGCATTTCAAACACCACCACCTGCCAATTCTAGTTGGGTCATTTAGAGGAACCAACTGATCGACCGAATCTCCACAGTTATCACATATTTTACCTTCACGATTAATCATTAAATCGACCATGTGGTATGTTAATATTTAAAGATATTTTCCTGAGTGATTCTAATGAGTATATTAGTGTTATAGTGTGGCAACGGGCAATCGCTAACAATATGGTTCCCGACGAATCCGAACTTGTTCCGATTGAATATTCAGTCATATCGCCTTGTGCCTAGTTTGTCCTATTTCAAGGTTAACTGACCCCAACTACCAGCAAGGTTCAAATCCCACAGGTCACATGCGAAAGTCGATCATTGTCCCATACATATTTTATAAAATATCATTGCTAATTTATCCGAACAAAAAGCCAAATACCAGCTAGTAGAACCATACTAAATGAAGGGCACTATTCCCTACGAGTTCAACTTTTTTTCCCTTACACAATCTTCAGCAACGGACCCTAAACACTGTGTTATAAATCTTCAATTTAGAAATTCTTAACCAGTTTATAGTGTTTAACCCAAATAATAATTAATACTCATGCGGTTTAACTGTCAAAAAAAGATGAGATAAATTGGGATATTGGATGCGATAATCCGAGAGTAAGAAAATGAATTGCAAATCCAATTATTGCGCCCATAAGTAAGTTATCTGTATACCAATAAATTCCTAAAAATAATCCCAATGCGGGAACGGTAAATAGCAGTGCAAGAATTGCACTTGTACTTATCATCTTAATCATAATGTCTGGCGTAATATTTTCTGATTTTTGACAGGGAAACTGAAATTTTAGACTTGTTCTTGACAATTGACAAAAAATCTTTTTTTTGAGACCTGATATATGTATTGATATCTCAAAAATTATGAAAAATATTCTCATTGCTTGTATAATTTAACTGCATAACAAAGACATTATGAATTTTGTAACAACAGAATAAACAAAAGATCATAAAAAACATTGTTAAAAACCATCCATCCAAATATTTAAGCATCATCATTCAATTTAGTTAGAGAATTTAATGTACCCTGTTGTTAAGTATTGAACTGTCTAGGATGTCAAATTAATAAGTTTCAGATAGAAATTGTATATTAGTAGTATTTGTTAGCATATGTAAATAGAAACTCGCAGGAATCCAAACTCTAGTTGACTGAATAATTCTTAATTGCAATTTACTCGGCTATTTCTTAATCTATTCCAAATAGATATTACATTGATAATCTTTTTGAGATTTTATATGCAAAACCCATAGCAACAAAAAGGGTTATGATTCCTGCAGAAATTGTTATAATCAAATTTGTTTTGATAACATAATGAAATACGACAGTACTGATGATGGCTGGGACTGCTATAACTAGAGCCAATAATGTACCATTTAGGAAAATTTTTAGCGCAGAAATTTTCACATCGCCATTTTCAGAATTTGGATTCAACTTCAAAAATGTTATTTTACTATCATATAAATATAATTCATAATAGATTGCCAAATTGTATTGGTATTTGAGAATCATTTTCCATAACTATCCCTAGTATATCACCTAACCTTCTCTTCTCTATAATTCAGAATATTATCTTGCTCTTCTCAGTATTTTGGTCTTTTCACCTCTAATCGGATTTCATTCTGCAATATCAAGAACAAGTAAGGATGAGTATTGCGCTGATTGTCGAAAATGAAATTGAAACTAATAATACGTACTAGTTTTTCATTCGTATTAGTTATTATCTAATAACAAAATCTAATCTAGAATATTAATTCGTCAATACTCAAAATCCTTCCACAATATTTGCATTTTAAAATGATTTTCTCTTTATCTATAACTTCAATGACAGATTTTATATTCTCGCCAATAGTTACACATCTTAAATTAGGACATTTGAAAATTCCAGTAATATAATCTGGCAATTGTATCTTCCTCTTTTCTGCTAATTTGTAATCTTTGATAATGTTTATAGTCGCATGCGGTGCTATTAATGATAGCTTATTTGTTTCATCAGGTTCCAGATATCTGTTTTCTACTTTAATAATATCCTTTTTTTCATATTTGTTGCTTGGAACATTCAAGGCAACGGTTATGACATTTCCTTCTCTTCCAGTGATATTGAGGGCTCTTAGAACTAAAAATGCCTTGCCAGATTCAATATGATCTATTACAGATCCATTTTTGATTCTCCTTACAATTAACTCAATCGAATTGGACAGATACTTTGCGCCCTTCCATTACTTTATTAACAATACTATAAAAGTATGAAACCTATTCAATCGCGTTTAAATAGCAAGTTTGGTATAATTTCGATTCTTGTAGGTCTGTTCGAGATTCTCCTATAAGTGAAAACGTTACGTCATGTAGAAACAAAATTCTTACATTTCAAATAATATTTTGCATCATCATCTTCTTAAATTCGATATCCGATAGATTCTTTTTTGCTTCTAATATCATTGCGACATCATTACCAACGATATATCTTTGCTTGGGCTCATTATTGCCTAAAACCTGTATTATCACTTTTGCAACATCGATAGGAGACGTAGCATGTTCTTGCATTAATTCAACATTTCTCTGAAATTTATCTAAGGACCGAGAATATGGTGAACTCTTTTTCATTGAATGTTCTGATACAATGCAGTTGCGGAAAAAATTTGTTTTTATTACTCCAGGTTCAATTATAACCACTTTTATCCCATATGGAAATAGCTCATACATTAAGGATTCACTAAATCCTTCGATAGCAAACTTTGTACTTACGTAAGCAGAAATACCTGGAAAACCTACTTGTCCGGCACCTGAGCTTACATTAATAATTGTACCGCTTTTCTGTAATCGCATTATGGGAATTATCTTTTTGGTAATATTCAGAACACCAAAAAAATTAGTTTCAAATTGATTCCTTATTTCATCCAGAGTCAGGTCTTCAAAAAAACCTACCAGACCATAACCTGCATTGTTTATCAATACATCAATTCGGTTTGCCTCCTTCTTGATGCAATTAATTGTATTTTCTATAGACGTATTATCATTTATATCAAGTTCCCGGATATTTAGATCAAGCCTTTCTTTTCTAATTATTTCTTCAAGAGAATCCGATTTCTTTGTATTTCGCATAGTAGCAAAGGTATGATATCCATTTCTAGCGAGCATTAGTGCAGTTTCGTAACCTATTCCACTGGAACAACCTGTAATAAGTGCAACTTGATGCATTATGGTAATACCAGTTTATTTTTTATATAAATTTAGATACCAAAATTCACATAAATCTATCAATTCATCGCACTTTGATAAGAAAGCAATTATACCAATTGGATGACAAAGCGTAACCTATTAAAAACATTAATTTATTATTGCTATCGAAACGATATCAATTGTCCGACGCTGATGAAGAACCGCCTGGAAGGGCAGGGATCACATCTCATAACCAACTTGTCAGGTCTCTTGGGCTTCTAGATATTCTGATGGTTGGAGTAGCTGCAATGATAGGTGGCTCGATTTTTGTTCTGACTGGACCGGCAATAGGTCTTGCAGGCAGTGCGGTTATTGTTGCGTTCATTATTAACGCGATAATAACGCTATTTACCGCTATGGCATATGCCGAGCTTGGATCCGCTATGCCAGAAGCGGGAGGTGGATACCTATGGGTGAGAGAAGGCTTACCTCGACCGAACGCTTTCATAAGTGGATGGATGGCCTGGTTTGCACACATAATCGCTGGATCGTTATATGCTGTAAGTTTTGCTTCATTCCTTACAGGGTTATTGGAGATGATGAATCTTTCGCACGATCTTGTGCTTTTAAACATTATACCGTTAGATAAGTTTATAGCAGTAGTATCTATTGCCGTTTTTACTTATATCAATATTAAGGGAACATCTGAAACCGGTAAGACGGGTGATGTCGTTACCATAATTCAGCTAGGATTAATATTTATTTTAATTGCAGCCGGCTTGTGGGTCATGAGTGGCAATCCTAACTGGAAGATGAATTTTTCGAATTTTGCGCCAATGGGGATCAGTGGAGTAGTTGCAGCAATGGGTCTGACTTTCATTGCATTCGAAGGATATGAAGTAATCGTTCAAACAGGAGAGGAAGTAAAAAACCCACGAAGGAATATTCCACGGGCGATATTCATCTCGCTAGGTGCTGTAGTTATTTTGTATTGTTTAATCGCGTTTGTATCTATAGGGGCAATATTTCCAGTTGGCATCGAGTCATGGAAATACATAGGTGGGAGTAGTGAACTTGGAATAATGAAGGCTGCAGAATTGATAGCTCCTTATGGTGCATTTATAGTTTTAGCTGGAGGTTTGATTTCCACTCTAGCTGCCTTAAACGCAACAACATTTTCTTCGGCCAGGGTAGCTTTTGCCATGGGCAGGAATTATAACTTGCCATATCAGCTTAGTGCTATCCACAAAAAGAACAAGACACCTTATGTCGCAATACTAATATCTGGTATCATAATGGCAGTTATGGCTTACGGACTTCCTCTAGCACAGATCGCCGTTGCAGCAGGTGTTATTTTTCTATTACTATTTACTCAAGTAAATATGGCTGTTATCACTATTCGTAGGATTTATGGTGACAAGTTAGAATATGGGTTCAAAACTCCATTCTTTCCAGTAATACCAATAATAGGTATCTTCCTTAAACTTGGGCTAGCTATTTTTCTTCTGTTTACTCAACCTTTGAGCTGGGCGATAACCGTGGTATGGGTGGTGATTGGATTCCTCGTATATCGAATGTACACATTTAGGAAGGAAATAGATCATTATGCTCCAATTGTTACTAGTGAAGGTGACTTAGAGAGAAAGGACTATAGGATTCTAATTCCATTTACACCCGAAGATCCGGATAGATTATTAAAATATGCAATAAGAGTTGCGAAAGAAAATTTCGGAGAGATTAATATTTTGAGAGTGATTACAGTTCCAAAACAGACCCCGTTATCTGCGGGGACTGGGTATGCTGAAACAGCAAGGAAATCATTTGAACCATTAGACAAGATAATGGACAAGGAGAACATACTAAATCACTATCTTGTGAGAATATCCCATGATGCAAGCGAAGCAATATTGGCTACTGTGGATGAACAAAAAATTGATTTACTGATAACAGACTTTGAAACATTCAGGAACAGCAAAAAAATTCAAACAATATTGACGTGTGATGTACTTGCCATTTTATCCGAAGGAAATGAAGAATTCACATTTGAACCTACCCGAGCTTCGAGACGGCGCTTTGGTCAAAAAAATTTGGTCGTACTATACGATGGAGGAAATCATTCAGATGTAGTTTTGAAGGCTACGAGTTGGTTAGAACGTTCAGGACAATTCAAAATTAATGTTTTATATGTAAATACCAAAAAAGATGATGAACAGGAAAAAATTGTAAGCATAACTGATACACAAAAACAAAAGGAATATCTTGAGCAAGTTGGAATCGAATTCAACGAGATTAATCTGTCAGATAGTGATATGCGATTTAGTAACGAAGCCGCAGATACAATTTTGTCTTCACTGAGTAATTTTCAACCAGATGTTGTTATAACTGGTGCAAGCATTTCAAAATTTAGCTTATTTAGTGATCCTCATTTTCTAAATATGTTGTATGAACTGAAATGTCCAATTATAGTAGCCAGACATTTTGCTATCCCTGGAGTTCACAAGATTAAAACTCTAATCCATAGATTAAGAAATCTCATACTTGAAAAAATAAATGACTTGAAAAAAACTCGACAAATATGAACCAATTTCTCTTCATGCTGCTCTCCTTGCTAAGATAATAGCTTACTCTGTACTTCAAAGACAAATATGCAATCGTATAATATTTGACTAGATATTCGACATGGCAATCATTTAACAGTTGATTTGAGATTATCAAGATTTATATTGCATTAATAGACTTAGGTAAGCCTAATTGTTTTATGTCCCTGAAAAAAGTTATTCCTTCAAAGCCTGATATGAGGTAGAAAAAATGAATGAAAATTTTCTATGGGATAGTAAATAAGAAAAAAATTCCATTATACATGTGGATTGTTTTCTTTACTCCCAGTCTCTTGTTTAATTCCACATACGGCGCGCAGAATATTGGAATTAGTTCTAACGACCTAATTTTAGTGACAGTTAACCTACAAAGAATCTTAGAACAAATGAATTTGGTTCAGGCAAGTCTTTCGAAAGGAGAAAGTACAAGTGCTTTTGAACATGCATATATCTCACACTCAATTATTTTTCCTTCATTTAAAGACAAACTAAGAGAAATTGATAAGAATTCATCTGAAAGATTAGAATCATTATTAATTGACTTACCAATAATGGTAAAATCTTCTCCATCATCGGAAACGGAAAGTAAGATAGTTCAAATTGTGGATTTATTGAATACTACTACCTCAAATATTTTATCACCAAATAATTTGGATCACAATTCAATCATAGCATCAACTATTATGGTACTGTTAAATGATAGTTCTAAATTCTATCACACATCTAATTTTGGTAATACTAAGGATCCCAATAATAAAATTGATTATGAAAATGCAATAGGGATGGTAGATATCTCACATAAATTATACAAAAATATTTCTAATTCCTTTGGTGATTCCAAAAATCTAGAAATTGAGTCCTTTTTTGGGGACCTGAAGGATTCCTTATCTCAAAAATCTGATCCGCAAAGCATCTTAAAGTTGATAACAGCTATCCAAACGAAATTAAATGAAAATGAATCAAATTTTCAATCCAATGATTCTTTAACTATTTATTTTGGAAATATAAAAAATTTATTGTCAAAAATCAGTGGTGCGATAAGGAGCAATTCTGATTATTCTTCTGCCGAGAAGTACGCAACTGCTGCATATTTGGACAATTTCGAATATCTCGAACCACCACTTGAAAAAGTTGATCCGAATCTTAAGAATAGTTTAGAATTAATGATGAGAGAAGAACTTCGGGAATTAATAAAAAACAAACAGCAATCAGAAACAATTGTTCTTTTAACCAGTATCACTAACAATCTTTCAAAGGCTGCGAACCTCTTGAATGTAAATTATGAAAACCTTATTGTAAATGAAAACTCACAGTCTTCAGTTCCTATAATAGGGAATACTCAACTTAACAATTTAAGTGATATTAAAGAATTGAGTAAAGGCTTTGGTACATATTCTGGAATTAAAAAAGGCTTTGGCGAGAGCACAGACCCAGAAAAGATGGTTGTAAGAACCGACATCGATAATATAAGAATCAAGTTAGTTGATCTTCTTCAACAGTATAAGGACGGAAAATCTGATAAGGCATTTGCCACATCCAGATCAGCTTACCTGGACAGTTATGAAGGAATAGAAATTCCGCTTAGACCCATAAATCCGGACTTTACTCTTGATATGGAAATAAAATTTGCAGAGCTCCGCAATATGATACAGCAACATCAACAATATGCAAAAATAGAAGCAAAGGTCGTAGAAATTAGAAGTGGATTAGATGAATCTGAAAGATTAGTTACCGGCACCGGTGTAATAGCTCCTACGCTAGCATTTTCGACTTCATTTTCAATTATATTCAGAGAAGGACTTGAATCTGCACTTATAATTGGTGCCATCCTTACTTATCTGGAAGCATCACGTAACGGTCAATATAAGAAACATGTTTACCTAGGAATTTTGATAGCTATTATTGCATCAATTATTACATGGTTTGTTGCCCGGTTTGTTATAGATATAACGGGCGCAAGTAAAGAACTGATTGAAGCAATTGCGGGAATATCTGCTGTTGTAGTATTATTCTGGATAAGTTTCTGGATATTAAATAAGGTTGAGACAAAAAAATGGATTGAATTTGTAAAGGCAAAAGTATGGCAGGCAACAACGACCGGAAGCGTAATGGTCTTTGCAATGCTGTCATTTTTTACAGTTTATAGAGAGGGATTTGAAACTGTTTTGTTTTACCAGGCTATGTTTTCATTTGCAGAAAATATGGAAAGTTTTGTACTCCTAGGGCTAGTCATAGGATTGACTGTAATAATTAGTATTGTATTTGTGATTAGAAAATTGGGCAAGAAGTTGCCACTCCGTGTATTATTTGGTCTAACAATGGGAATTGGAGCTTACATGTCTATAGCATTCATAGGTAACGCAGTCAGAGAGTTCCAAGAAATAGGTTATATCTCAACAACACACCTATTTGGAATCATCCCACGTTTAGAGATAAATTTGGCAACAATGACTGGTATTCATCCCACACTTGAAACAACAGTTGCCCAAATAATATTATTATCAATATATTCTGTAGGGGCTCTTTATATATTAATAGTACAACCACGCAGAAAGAAGTTGGCTGAATCATCCAGAAAATCTATGGCACATCTGAAGGATGGGGAAAAACATTGATCTGGTTAATATCTAAATTTGGGAACGAAATTGCCAGTATTCAAAATTTGGTAAGGAAGCGACATAAATAATGAAATCTGTCGAACGGAAAATTAATAATTATATTGAGATTAAAATTATATCTAAGGCTTGGGGGCATTAGCAATGAGATCTGATGAAGAACTTTACCTAGGAACGGCTGAATCTGAACATGTTGAAATGTATCTTAAGGCTATTTGGCACATACGTGAACGAAAGGAAAAAGTAAAAGTTAGTTCTATTGCTAAAATTCTAAATGTGAGACAACCCTCAGTTGTTCAAATGCTTCACAAACTAAATGATGCAAATCTTGTTAAATACGTGAAAGGTAACGCTGTAATGAAATTAACAACTGAAGGTGAAAAAATAGGAGAACAAATGATAAGGAATACAAGACTTTTAGAAGTAATGATGAAAGAGGCCTTAAAAATTGAAGTTGATGAAGAGATGGTATGCGGCATAGAACATCACATGAAAGAGATATTTACTGACGCGTTATGTACCTTATTAAAGCACCCGAGGTCATGCCCACATGGTTATGATATTCCTTTGGGGAACTGCTGCAAAGTATAAATTTATGAATTAGTATAAATTTCCAATTTTGAAGATTGTGGACAATTTCTTATTATTTGAGAGGGAGAGGTTAGTGTATGTCAAGTGAATATAACGAATCTTGGACTATGTTTAGAGGAAATATAAAGAGAACGGGTTCAACAAAAACAAAACCCTTAATTAAACCGTTACTTTACTGGACCGTAGAGCTAGGTCCGGTGATATCTTCTCCGGTTTTTGAAGGAGGTTTTCTGTACGTTGCTACATTAACTGGACGTATATTCTGTTTGGATATACCAAAACGAGAGATAAAATGGCATTACAATATTGGCAGTCCTATTGTTTCATCTCCGTTAATTTTGGATGAGATGGTAATATGTGCTACGTTTGATTCTTGGATAAATAATGACAATTCTGAAAATAACTCAATTTTTTCACTTGATAAAAATGATGGCAGTATTATCTGGAAGCTTCAAACTACCTCAGATATTTTTTCATCACCATGTCCTATAGGAAAAAATTTAGTTTTGGGATCAATGGATCATTGTTTGTACTCTCTCGGCCAAAACGGAGATATAAATTGGAAATATGAAACCAGCGGTCAAATTTGGTCTTCTCCATCATGCTTTGATAATGTATTATACTTTGGATCAGATGATGGTTTCATTTACTCGGTCGATTCAGACGGTTCTCTAAGATGGAAATCAAAGTTGAATGGTAAAGTACGTTCATCGTCACCATGTCTATCAGATGATTTAATTTTTATTGGTACACATGAGGGTGGAATATATTGCTTAAGCAGTATTGACGGTACTATAAAATGGAACAAAACTGTCTTAAAGCCAGTTTTATCATCCCCACTCTTGGTAAGAGATAGAATCATATTTGGTACTTCAGATTGTCGACTTTATTGTTTCAACCTAGCTGGTTCTAAAACATGGCAATTTGAAACGGCTGGAAAAATTTGGTCATCCCCTTCAGCTAGCGAATATGATAGGTTACTGTTTTTTGGAAGTTTAGATTCATTTATCTATGGCATAAATTTCTACACGGGAAAGCAGGAGTGGAAGTTTCCTACAATGGGAAGCATTGATTCTTCTCCATGTTTGTCAGACGGAATGTTATTTGTTGGTTCCAGAGACGGTATTTTATATTGTTTTGAAAGGTATAGAGAACCTGCTTATATTCGTTAAAATATAAAACAACTTTATCGGGCAAATTCAAAAATGAATTCTCGTTTTAATTAATATTATTCTTTGTACTTATCTTGAATATTGTACCATCACGTTTATAGTTAGACAGAACATACAAGTTGCCATCAGGACCCACTTGAAGATCGGTGATTACTCCAAAATTTCTGCCGAAAATTACGCTGTTTGTTTCATTATTGGTATTGGTATCGGCTTGCTTATCTGACAACGGACCAGAGAGTACTAGGTGTGTCCTTGTCTTGTCCAACGGAAAATTAAAAATAGTGCCATTTTTTACACTGCCTACTAATAGCGTGTCTTTATATTTTGGTCCAAGATTGTCTGTATGTAAAAATAGAACTGAAGTAGGGGCTACAGTATCTCTCCATACAAATTCTGGATCCCTGTATGTACCCTTTCCTCCAAAATCTTCCAAGTTTTCCTTATTAAACCCCGGCGTGTCTTTAGAGAAACCGATTACCTCCTTCCATCCACCATTAAATCCTGGTAACGCAATATTAATTTCATCATCGGTGCTGCGACCATTTTCTGTTTCCCAGAGATTACCTGTCAGTGGATCAAATCCTATGCCAAAACTGTTTCGTATACCGTACGCATAATACTTGTTCAATGGATCCTCGTCTCCAAGTAATCCCTTATTACCAACAACTCCGCCATCAAAAGTAATTCTAAGTACGCCACCTCTACCATCTGGAGGAGGACCATTTTTATTATTCTGAGCTTTAGTAATATAGGATTGATTTTGCACATAATTTAAGTTACCAATAACGAGGTACACACTTTTTTTATCAGGTCCTATCTTTAACACTCCTCCATTATGAGAAGGTCCAGGTATTGTAGGAAGATCCAAGAGTAATTTTGGATTTATCAACCTGCCGTTATCATATTCATATCTATAGAGGCGATTTCCCAAAACTTTACCTCCGTCAACATTCTCAGTTTCAGTGTAGAACAAAAATACATATTTCGGCTTATCTGAAATTGCAATGCCCAACAATCCTCTTTCACTTACATTTGCAACGTTGACATCCAAAACAGTTCCACTAACAGTACCATTTTTAACTTCCTTTACTTTTCCTGTATTTTTTTCAATAACCAAGATGTCATCAGGTCCGAGAAAACCCATTCCAGTTGGAAACTTTAATCCAGGAGGAGCAGATACCTGAACCTGCAAAGCCGTATCATTTAGTTGGGGCACTTGAGAATTTTTACCAATTTGACCAAATACGTTGATACTTTGCCCAATTAGCAATAATGATATAAAGCCAATCAGAATTGTGATGGAAATTAAACAATTGTACTGTAGAGATGAAATATGCAAGTCGAGATTACAGGAAATTACTGATTTAAATTATTTATTAACGTTTACTATAGAGATAAACTACACTTGATTAAATAACCGATGAGATTTAGATTAAATTATAACATACAAATAAGAGATGGTAAATTTATTGCCTAATTGTAAAAAGCTGCTTTTCGTCCAAATTTTCTCAACTGAAAGGAAACAAATTATCATAGTCATGCTATAAATGGAACAAGATAAAGCCAAATGAATCTCATATCGATAATGTGTAAAGACAAGCTTAGTAATACAAGTTGAAATAATTCAAATTTTCTTCAGACTCACGACTCTAAATTGAGTTAAAGACTAGTTAACTATATTTTCTCAAGTTCTTATGTTACAATATAGCTGTGCATCTAAAACTAGAAATTTTATTATTAAATGCATAAGTGCCATTCTAAGTAACTTTCTTATTAAATTAGCGTATTGAATAATTTTAAAAAATTCATATTAATTATCTTTCTTAAATTACTGCAACATGAAAATTAATGTCAATTTTAAAATTCTTTTACTACTTGGGACATTTTTAATATCAAGTATAGTATGGAATCCAGTCCTGGCACAAATCCCTCCGGAGACAGGATTATCTATAAATATAAACACTCCTGCTGATTCAGCTAGTGTGCCTTCTGGCGATTTGACTATTTACGGTACATCTTCAGATGATGACAGCAAGAATTGTCAGGTTTATAGTGATTGGAATGACCTGAAACCAATGCAAAATGTTACCCCCAATGGTCCTAAAGGAAATGCAGATTATTCAAAATGGAGTTATACATATACTGGTAGTTATCACAATATAGTTGAAGGTTCGAATGAACTTACATCAAAAATAACATGCTTTGACCAAGGTCAAAATGCATCATCACAGTTCTATTCTATTAATGTTACGGGAACTAAAGGCGGGAGTGAAATCACAAAAAATAGCGTTCAACAATCCAGTGAAGATACAAATACAAATAATGAAGCTACCAATGTATTACCTGTAAAGAATACCAAAAACAGCAGTACAGACTCTAGCGCTCAACAATCCAGTGAAGATACAAATACCAATAATGAAACTTCCAATGTATTACCTGTAAAGAATACCAAAAGCACCGGAACATATAAGATTCTTCCACTATATTCAGAATCTAGTGAAAAAGTAGCAAATCCTGCTTCATCGGAAGATGCTGACAAAAAAGAAGTAACTAGTACTGATACCAGTAAATCTCAGGACAGTCCTAATCCTGTGAAAATAGATAATCCTGATACGAAGACTTTAAGCTCAGAACACCAGCAAGAATCAGAAGTAACTAGTACTGATACCAATAAATCTCAGGACAGTGCTAATCCTGTGAAAATAGATAATCCTGATACGAAGACTTTAAGCTCAGAGCAGCAGCAACAATCAGAAGAAACAACTGCCCACGATTCGAGTAAAGCCAAAGTTAACGAAAGCACAAATGAACAACCCAGTACTAATACCAACAAGTATTTTACATTTGAACCAAACCTGCAGGGAGATGAAAAAATAAGTGTGAATGACAACAATCCGGATTCTGATAGTTCAATTCCTAATCATTATGACGACGGTAATTCAGTATTCGGACTTAAAATGAAAAGTCTTGGTGAGGATACTAAAAACGGTAATTCAGTATTCGGACTTAAAATGAAAAGTCTTGGTGAGGGTACTAAAAATCAACTAGATAATAAAGTACAAAAATTAGAGGAAAGACCACCTGATCACACGCACGTGTTTGCTTCAATTGGATAGTATCTTAAATTTACTATTCAATTGTTCGCTATCGCATTTTGGAATCTATTAATTAGAAATCAGGATATTCATATTAAACTATAAAACCAGTAACGAATTTGATTCTCAATGTCTGATTTTAAGTTTATAACAATTGATAACGTTCTTATAAGATACGCCGATAAAAACCAAAAGGGATTTCCACTTTTTCTTATTCATGGTTTAGGAGGTTCGATTGAAAGCTGGACTAATAATATTGAATTTTTATCCAAAAAATTTAGGATAATCGCTTTTGACCTTCCGGGCTTTGGATTGAGTGATAAACCTAAGGTTAGTTATACGATTAATTTTTACGTGAATTTTCTAGAAAAATTCATTAAAAAATTAAAGATAAACCATCTTTTCCTAATTGGCTCTTCCCTGGGGGGTCATATCGCTATAGAGTTTACGATGAGAAATAGGACAATAGTTGATAAACTCATTCTCATTAGTCCGGCTGGCTGCCTGCCAAAATCCTTCAAAGGTACTCCTTCGTTAAAAAGGTACATCAAAATAGTGGACGCTAAATCTTCGAATGACATAAACAGAATATTAACCTCAATTGATAATTCTCTGGTCGATCGTTCTTATGCAAATATTATGTACAAAAGATTATCAATGCCGGGTGCGAAGGATGCGTTTATTTCTGCGCTGAAGGGTAGTGCAAATGCTCCACGATACAATAATAAACTTGCAAAAATTAATACAAATATGTTACTTATTTGGGGGAAAGAAGATAAAATGATCCCATTAAAATATATACGTCCTTTTATGGAACATGGAAACTCAAGGATTATTATAATTGAAAACTGTGGACATAGGCCTCATGTTGAAAATCCTAAATTGTTTAATAAAATAGTAAAGGATTTCTTAATGGAGTAAAATGTAATCTAATTTGTGAGAGTGTTTCATAAGATTATACAATTGATCCACTGTGTTATTTTACAAGTAAAAAAAAAAGTACTTAATTAAAGTAAAATAATACTGTTATTTCTAAGAGAGGATATGCTGACAATACTTATAATAATTAAATTGAATAACATTTTGTGAACTATTATTTAATAATAATATTCCTAATATCAAATTTTATCCTATTCTCTATTCTCAATCTTAACGCATACGGATACGAAGTATCAAAGGTAAATTATTTGAATGAATTCAAAAACATCGGTTTCATTCCCATTAAAGGTAAGATTTTGCCACAATATGATGAATCTACCCCGCAATCAATAACTGAAGTTAAATCACAAAAAGACTCGAAGGCAAATGATATAAATAAATCAAATAATTTAGATAAATCTGATGAATCTACCCCGCAATCAATAACTGAAGTTAAATCACAAAAAGACTCGAAGGCAAATGATACTAATAAATCAAATAATTCAGAAAAATCTGTTCCTCCCTCAATGGGGATAAAAATATTGTCACCAGTCAGCGGAAAGGAAATTCCTGATGGGAATCTTACAATTTTTGGTACTTCGACCGATAATGAGAAATCAAATTGTAGTGTATCCGTAGATTGGAATAATCAAAAACCCTTCCAGAAAGCTAAAGCGGCAGGTCCATACGGAAACGATGATTATTCATCTTGGACATTCACGTACTCTCCCTCGTATCACACAATTGAAAATGGAATAAATGATCTAACATCAAAACTTGAATGTATAGAAAATTCCAAAGTAACTACAAAATGGCAGAGTATTAACGTAACAGGAGTAACCACAAAAGATGCGATACCAACCTCAGACCTAGTATATCATGATCCTCATGGAATCCTCCCACAACTAAAACCCCTATCTACAAATCCATCAGCAAATTCTACTGGCATAGCTAGTAATGAAACAACAATAGCTCCTACAAAACTTTCTACTCACCTGGAATTATCCAAAGATCAGATATTTACAGGAGAATCTCAAAACTTCACGGTAAAAATTTCAGATTCAAAGACCTTACAGGGGCTTGCAGGAGCCAATGTAGTCATTAAAGTCATGCATGGTTCTCTCATGTTGGACAAATATAATGGAACATCAGATGCATCTGGTGAGTATTCTTCTTTTTGGAGTTTAAATCCTGATACTCCATCTGGTAAATATGATGTACTGGTTTCGGCATCTGCTAATGGTTATGAACCGGTTTCAATAACAGGTAGTTTCCAAGTTCAAAAACAATTGTTGGTTGAAGCTAGTCTATTAAAAGATCTTGTTGTTCCTGGTGACAACCAAACTATTGACGCAAAAGTTATGGACGCCAATACTAAAGAAATAGTATCTGGTGCAAATGTTATGGCAAAAATTGGAAAAAACAATGAATACAATGGGACTTCAGACACATCTGGTGCATATTCTCATTCCTGGAATATTACGTCGGATACTCCATCTGGTAAATCTGATGTACTGGTTTCGGCATCTGCTAATGGTTATGAACCGGTTTCAATAACAGGTAGTTTCCAAGTTCAGAGACAATTGTTGGTTGAAGCAAGTGTATTAAAAGATCTTGTTATTCCTGGTGACAAACAAACTATTGACGTAAAGGTTATGGACGCCAATACTAAAGAAATAGTATCTGGTGCAAATGTTATTGCAAAACTTGGAGGACAGAAGTTTTCAGAAAAAACTGATGATAGTGGAGTATTATCTTATTCATGGGATACTCCTGCTACAAGTGGTGGGAATAGTTATGATGTTGTCTTGGATGTTTCATCTCAGGACTATCCCAAGGTTATAAAAACGATATCTTTTAAAATGGATAAACCACAAAATCTATTAGAACCACCAATTAGTAATTATGAAGCTAAAGTAGTAAACGTGAATAATAAAGACTTGAATAATAAATTAGAGTCTCAAAATAAATTCCAAGAATGCCCAAACATGCTTTCTAGTCTTGGTTGTAGTACTGAAGGGCATGACAAAGCTGTTCTCAATCCAACTACTACCGATGACAAACCTGTTCTCAATCCAACTACTACCGATGACAAACCTGTTCTCAATCCAACTACTACCGATGACAAAC
>Ga0193721_1000212_pt1 | contig 17932 bp, 14 predicted proteins | sample U2s2metaG_FD_145078 | JGI IMG/M metagenome (GOLD analysis project Ga0193721, IMG submission 145078) | Soil microbial communities from a riparian zone of the East river system, Colorado, United States - U2s2 | ecosystem: Environmental > Terrestrial > Soil > Riparian zone | place: USA: East River...
ACAGTGCCGAGTAATCCAAGAAACGGTGAACCGCTCACTGCGGTGGCGAGCAAAATCATTTGCGATTCAAGTGAAAGCGCTGTTTCGCCGACAGCGCGTTCCATCGCCGCGTTGACGGCACCCATCTGCGCAGGCGAAATTTTGTCTGCGATCTCGAGCCGGGCGCGAAACGTATCATCCACCTCAGGCGATCCGAGCAGATGAAAAGTCATCTCCTGGCAACCGGCGCGATAGACGTTAAAAACCGGTGACCCGGGAAACCGCGCGTTCTTCTCAAAGAGACGTAGCGGTTGCCGATCCTGCCGAAAAGCGGCGAGGAAACGCGCGTTTTGTTTCCGCGCGAAACGGATCACGCGCAATTTCGTGATCATGATGGACCAACTGAAGATCGAGGCGATGGCGAGAAGAGAGAGAACGAGTTTTCCTGCGATCGTCGCGTGATCGAACGCAAATAGGAGACCGCCGCCTGCCGCTACGATTTCCGGAACAAGCATTCCCGCTTCACCGGACTAAGTAATAGCGCCATTTTACAGAAACGAAAGCGAGATTCGCGGAAATAACGAATGACGAAGGTCTAATGACAAAGAAACCCGAAATCCGAATTACAAAATAAATGCGCACGGCTGTTCTTAGGACTTCGTGCTTCGTCATTAATTCGGTATTCGTCATTCGCGCTTCGGCATTCTCTTTGGATACGTCGGTCGCCTTTTCGCGACGACAATAAATGCGATGCCGATCCCGATCAGGAAGAAGGAAAAGAATTGGCCACGCGTGAAGGGACCGATCAACTCCGCGTCGGGTTCGCGGAAATTTTCGATGATGATTCTAAAAATCGCGTAACAAATGAAAAACAGCAAATGAAAAACAGCCCAGTCAAAACTCCGTTGGGCTGGCGCGTGCGGGTACGCACAAACCACAAGATCCCGAACAGAACGATTCCTTCGAAAAACGCCTCGTAAAGCTGTGACGGATGGCGCGACGAAAGAATTGAGCGCAATTCTGTTGCTACTTCTGGATTGTTGTGCACTGCATTGACAATCGCGTCAGGCGTCGTGAGTGCCGGATCGATTCGCGAGCATGCAGCCATCGCGCGCTCCGCTTCGTGGGGATGATCGAGCAGTTCCTTTGGAAATTGCATGGCCCACGGAACATTCGTGATGCGTCCATACAGTTCCCCGTTGATAAAGTTGGCGCAGCGTCCAAAGAACAAGCCAATCGGCGCAGTAACGACCAGATTGTCGCCGAGGTTTGTCCACGAGATTTTGTGCCGGTGCGCGTAGTAAAAAGTGAAAGCCAACAGGCCAAACATTCCGCCGTGGCTCGACATGCCGCCTTCCCAGACGCGCAAGATCGAGAGCGGCTCGCGCAGCATTTCCGGTTTGTAGAAGAAGACGTAACCGAGGCGTCCGCCAACGATCACGCCAAAGAGTGCGCAGCCGGTGATAAAATCGCCCACCTTTTGCGGCGGAAGATCGGCATACCCGCGTTTGGCCAGCGAGAAAAAAAGGAGATAGCTGGAGACGAACGCCAGCACGTACGCCAGGCCGTACCAGCGCGGCCCGACATTGTCGTAGATCCGAAAGATAATCGGATTGAGATTGTGCAGGTAATAAGCGAACACGGACCGATCTTTACTGATGTGCGCGCCGCCCGCAATGAAAACGCATGTCATCCCGAACGAAGTGAGGGACCTCCCGCAGCATCAATAGTTACACACGCAACGGTTGAGTAATGTATCAGCAATTGTGAGATCCTTCGCCGTCTGCGCGGCTCAGGATGACCGCGCAGTTTGTTGGCGCGCTGTGTTCAACACCTTTCGCAAAAACGGCGCGGTGCGGCTCACTCGATTTTTTGCGACTTGTTCCGGCGTTCCACAGGCCACCAGTTCGCCGCCAGCGTCACCTGCTTCGGGCCCAAGATCCACAATGTAATCGGCTTCCGCGATGACACTCAGATTGTGTTCGATAACAATCACTGTGTTGCCCTCGTCCACCAGGCGGTGCAGCACCTTGAGAAGCAGTTCGATGTCCGCCATGTGCAGGCCAATGGTGGGTTCCTCCAGCAAATACAATGTCGATCCCGGCTTGCGCATTTTTCGAATCTGCTCGTCCGCCGCACGGCTGACTCCGCGTTTCAATTGCGTCACCAGTTTAAGTCGCTGGGCTTCGCCACCACTCAACGTCGGACTTGGTTGTCCCAGCTTCAGATAGCCAAGCCCGGTATCGACCAAGAGTGAAAGCGGCCGCGCAATTTTCGGGTGCGCCGAGAAAAATTGCGCCGCTTCTTCGATTGTCATCTCCATCACGTCGCCGATGGATTTTTCATTGTAGAGAACTTCCAGCGTCTGCGGATTGTAACGACGGCCGCGGCAATCTTCGCACGGCACATAGCTGCTGGGCAGAAAATTCATCTCCAGCTTGATCGCGCCCTGACCCTTGCAGGTCTCACAGCGGCCGCCCTCGGCATTGAATGAAAATCGGCTCGCCGAATAGCCGCGCACGCGCGACACCGGGAGTTGCGCGTAAAGACTTCGAATCTCGTCGAACACTTTCACGTAGGTACCTGGCGTCGAGCGCGACGTTTTACCGATTGGCGACTGATCGACTTCGTAAACCGCCTCGATCTCTTCTGCACCGCTGATAAGCTTGAAAAGATCACCATTGCCTGCGCGTTTCCTTTCCTGCAACTGCTCGCATATCGCGGGCCAAATTACGTCGTGCATTAATGTCGATTTGCCGCTGCCGGAAATTCCCGTGATCACCGAAAGCCTGCCAACGGGGAAACGAACATCGATATCTTTTAAATTGTTGGCGCGCGCGCTTCGCTGACAAGCTTGAACAGATCGCCATTGCCTGCGCGTTTCCTTTCCTTTAACTGCTCGCATACCGCGGGCCAAATTATGTCGTGCATTAATGTCGATTTGCCACTGCCGGAAATTCCCGTGATCACCGAGAGCCTGCCAAGGGGGAAACGAAAATCGATACCTTTTAAATTGTTGGCGCATGCACTTCTGATCTCGATCCAGTTTTCAGCGTCCCGCAGCGGCCGACGCGATCCGCGGATCGGATGACAAAGCGGCGCGTTGAGGCAGCGGGCGGTTTCGGAATTCGGATTCTTCTCGATGTCGCGCAAAGTGCCAGTGATTACGACTTCGCCGCCGTGAATTCCAGCGCGCGGCCCAAGATCGATAATGTGATCGGCGTGGCGCATTGTTTCGTCGTCGTGCTCGACCACGACCAGCGAATTACCCTTGTTTCGCAGTGCAGTGAGCGTTTCGAGCAGGCGCAGATTGTCGCGTGGGTGCAGACCAATGGTGGGTTCATCCAGCACGTAAAGGACGCCGCGCAAATTTGAGCCAAGCTGCGCAGCCAGGCGGATTCGCTGCGATTCGCCGCCACTCAACGTTTTTGCCGAACGCCCGAGCGCGAGATAACCAAGTCCCACCTTTTCCATGAAACGCAGTCGCTGCTGGATCTCGGGGACAAGACCGGCTGCGACGGTTTGATGCGTGCCTTTGAATCTTAACCTCTTGATCGTGCGCGCTGCTTCGCTGGCCGAGAGATTTGTGAACTGATCGATGGTGAATCCTTGCACGCGTACGTGGCGCGCCACGGCATTCAAACGCGATCCGTGACAGCTCGGGCACTCGCGCGCTTCGCCTGCCTCGATGCATTCCGATTCCCGTTCTGCCGCGAGCTCGTTTTCCAGAAGCGATTCACCGTCACGGCTTGCAGCCGTTTGGAGATCCTGGTCCCAGATTTCACCGAACCCGCCGCATTCTTCACATGCGCCGTGAGGCGAATTGAACGAGAACAAACGCGGATCAAGTTCTTCAAACGCGCGGCCACAGCCTGGGCAGCTCATCTCAGTGCTCGTTACGGTCAGCCGATTTTTCGAATCGAGCAGACGCGCCGTGCCACGCCCGATTTCCAGCGCACGCCGGACGACGTCGCGTGCGTGCACGATTCGCCGCCGATCGATCATGCCCACGACCACGTCGATGGTGTGCTCTTTGAAGCGCTCCAGTTTCCGAAAATGCGAGATTGGGACCAATCGGCCATCCACATAGAGTGTGTCGAACCCCTGGCGTTCCGCCCAGCGCGCCACGTCTGTATGAAAGCCTTTGCGCGCTTTCACGAGCGGCGCGAGAACCTTTAGCGGCGCGCGTTTTGCAGCCGCCTCGATTTGTTTCACGATCGACGCGACGCTCTGTTTTGCCACCGGCAAATCACAATCAGGACAAAATTGCGTTCCGGTTTTCGCAAACAAGAGCCGAAAGAAATGATAAACCTCGGTCACGGTCGCAACAGTCGATTTGCCTCCACCGCGCGTAACCCGTTGCTCAATCGCCACACTCGGCGGCAACCCGCTGACCAGATCGACATCGGGCTTTTCGAGTTGCTCGACAAATTGTCGAGCATATGGCGACATGCTGTCGAGAAAGCGGCGCTGTCCTTCAGCAAACAAGATATCGAACGCGAGCGTCGATTTGCCGGAGCCGCTTAAGCCGGTGATCACTACAAGCTGCTCCCGCGGAATTTTAATGTCGATGTTCTTCAGATTGTGCTCCCGCGCACCGTAAATTTGGATGGCGCCGTTTGTTCCCCCGTCCGCGCGTTGATTAGGGAGCGCGAGCATTCTGCTCACCCCGTCCGGCATTCTGCCTGACGGCTCTTCCGCAGCACGAATTGTTACTTCGTTGTCGTCATCTGCATAAGCACGTTGGGTGGTTCGCGGCAGAATGCCACGAACGGCGGGCAACATTCCCGCGCTCCCCAGAATCGCGCGAAGAAATTTTCCGGTGTGCGACTGCTTAACCCGCGTGATCTCCTCCGGCGTTCCAGTCGCGACCACTTCGCCGCCAGCTTCACCAGCTTCCGGGCCGAGATCGATGATCCAGTCGGCGCATTTGATCACTTCAAGGTTGTGCTCGATCACCACGATCGAATGCCCACGATCGACCAGCCGCTGAAACAATTGGAGTAACACTGCGACGTCATCGAAATGCAGTCCCGTGGTCGGCTCATCGAAAATGAACAAATTTCCAATCGCTTTTGCTTTTTGGCGTTGAGCGTTGGACGTTGAGTCTGCGACGTTTTTCGTCTCAGCCAGATGTCCAACCAGCTTCAGCCTTTGCGATTCACCGCCGCTGAGCGTGTTGAGCGGTTGACCCAATCGAAGATAACCCAGCCCGACTTCCTCGAGGACTCTCAGTCCGCTGGAGATTTGTGTCCCGGGCTCCTCGCCGATCCGCGCAAAGAATTCGATCGCTTCGCTGACGGTTAACTGGAGAATGTCGTGAATCGATTTGTCATGCAGACGTACTTTCAGGACGTGCGGCTGGAAACGTTTGCCTTCGCACTCAGCGCAACGCACGAAAAGATCGCTCAAAAATTGCATCTCGATCTTTTCGTAGCCGGTGCCTGAGCAACGCTCGCAGCGCCCGCTCCCGGAGTTAAAAGAAAACGCGCCTGCGGTCAGCCCTTGGGCCATCGCTTCCGGTTGCGCGGCAAACAGTTCGCGGACGCGATCAAACAGGCCGAGATAGAGAATCGGAGTCGACCGCGGAGTGCGCGCCAGTAGCGCCTGGTCGACCATCACTACGTCGGCAATTCGATTCGCCCCGATCCGCCCCGATCACCGATTTACAAGCGCCCGGCTCCCCTGCCGAGCCGTAGCTTTGCGAAGGCTGGTGATCTGACGATTGTCCTCTGGCATGCAACAAATTCCTGTAAAGCACATCATGAATGAGCGTGGACTTGCCGGATCCGGAAACTCCGGTCACGCACGCGAACACCCCCAACGGTAGATCGACGTCAATGTTTTTAAGATTGTGCTGTCGCGCGCCGACGAGCTTGATCGATGAGGTCCAATCTCGCCGCGATTTCGGGGACGGAATGGACTTCCTCCCGGTGAGGTAATCACGCGTAAGCGATTGGGGAGCGGGGGCCCCCGCGCTCCCCACGTTTTCGCCATTGCGAGCAAGAAAATCATCCAACGGCCCATTCCACACCAGCTCGCCCCCGTCTTCGCCGCGGCCCGGACCGAGATCGATCAAATTGTCTGCGGCGCGAATGATTTGTTCCTCATGCTCGACTACCAGCAGCGTATTGCCTTTATCGCGCAAGTTGCGCATCACCCGCACGAGCTGCCCGACATCGCGCGGGTGCAGCCCGATGCTCGGTTCGTCCATCACAAACAGCGTATTCACCAGTGATGCACCGAGACATGTCGTGAGATTCACCCGCTGGACTTCGCCGCCGCTCAGAGTGCGCGTCGATCGAGCGAGCGTAAGATAACCGACGCCTACCTCGCATAGATAGTTCAGGCGCGCGCAGATTTCGTCACACAACATCTGAGCAGTTTTGTTAGGAGCAGCAATGTCGACGTTGAGCAGCAAATCGCGTGCGTCGGAAATCGGAAGCGCCTGAAACTCGGGAAGGGACAAAACAATCTCAAATTTCGGGTTTCGGATTTCGGATTTAATGGAGATTTTATAATTAAGCGCGTCCGGTTGATATCGCCCGCCCTTACAGCTGGGACAGGTGATGTAAGCGCGATAGCGGCTAAGCAAGACGCGCACATGCATTTTGTAGGTCTTGCTCTCAAGCCAGCGAAAAAACCCGCGGACGCCGTACCACCGATCGTGTTCGTAGTCTTCCTCGGTGTAATCGCCCGATCGCTTTTCGCCATCGATCACAAAATCCTGGTCGGCCTTAGGCAATTCCTCAAAGGGCACGTTGGTGTCGATATCCTCGCGCGCACACGCTCGAAGCAAATCCTTCTGCGATTCTCCAAATTCGGCGCCGCGAAAAACGCGCACCACGCCTTGTTTGATACTCCGTGTTCGATCTGGAATCGCCTTGTTTAGATCGATTGAAATGGTGCGACCAAAGCCGCGACATTCCGGACAAGCGCCGAGTGGATTATTAAAGCTCAAAAGCCCGGGTGTCGGCGGGCGAATGTCCAGGTCACAATAGGCGCAGTGCCAGCCGATGGAGAAGGGAAATTCGTGATTTGTGATCGGTGATTCCTGATCAGTTGAGTGTTGAGCGTTTTCCGAAATCGCGATGACATTGATCTTCCCTTTGCCAAAACGCAGCGCCGTTTCGATTGCCTCAGCGATTCGTGCGCGGTTTTCCTCACCGATCGCGATGCGATCCTGAATCACCTGCACGCGCGCACCGAGGCGTTTGATTTTTGGATCGACATCAACTCGCACGACTTGATTGCCGATCCAAACACGCAGGTACCCCTGGCGCTGGAGAAAATCGAAAAATGCACACGGCGCGGTTTTTGGCGGAACGGCAACCCAAAATGTGACGAGAACATTCCTTCCGACGCAGTCCTGCAGTATTTCGTCGGCAATCGACTGCGCGGTCTCGGGGCGGATTTCGCGACCACAATTCGGGCAGAAAGCTTTCGCGACATGCGGCCAGAGCAATTTTAAGTAATCGTTGATCTCCGTCATGGTGCCGACAGTCGAACGGGAGCTCTTGACGGGGTTGGCCTGTTCGATGGCGATCGCCGGGGGAATGCCCCGAATGTCGTCCACGCGCGGTTTGTCCATACGGTCGAGGAACTGCCGCATGTAGGGGCTGAACGTCTCGACGTAACGACGTTGGCCTTCGGCGTAAATGGTCTCGAACGCCAGGCTCGACTTGCCGCTGCCACTGGGGCCGGTGACGACTGTCAGCTTTCCCAGCGGAAGGTCGAGATCAATACCTTTAAGGTTGTTTTGACGCGCTCCACGAATTTCGACGCAATCATTCCGCGCTGGCGCGGCAAGGCCTTGTTTTATCCCGATCTTCCAACCCACTGGAAATATTCGCTGCCAGTCAAGCGGTTCGCAAATTTCTGTAGCCGCTTTGCTGTACAAAGCGCTTTGGCGTGGAGAGCACGCGCGCTGCGTCGCCTACAGGGCGACGGCTACAGTCACGCGCATTCTTTGAAGCGGGCGGCGAGCTTTTCGCGTTGTTTCTGCAATTCCGCGGGCACGACGCCGCCTAATGAATCGAAAAACTTTTCGTGCGCAGCGAGCTCTTTTTGCCACTCCTCATGATCGATGCAGAGAAGTTCGGCAACGGATTTGTGATCAATATCCAGTCCTGCCAGCTCAAGGTCGTGCGGGCTGGGCAACCACCCGATGGGTGATTCGAGCGCGGACGCTTTCTGGTTTTCTTCGCACCGATCAATAATCCATTTTAGCACGCGCATGTTTTCACCAAAGCCCGGCCAGAGGAATTTTCCGTCGGCACCTTTGCGAAACCAGTTCACGCTAAAAATCTGCGGCGGATTAGTCAGCCTTTTTCCAATGTCGAGCCAATGCTGGAAATAATCGCCGATGTTGTATCCGCAGAATGGCAACATCGCCATCGGATCGCGTCGGACGCGACCCACAGCACCGGTCGCCGCAGCGGTTGTTTCCGAAGCCATCGTCGCGCCGAGGTAAACACCGTGAGCCCAATCGAACGCCTGATAGACGAGCGGCGCAGTATTGCTGCGGCGTCCGCCGAAAATGATCGCGCTGATTGGCACTCCTTCGCCTTTCTCGACATCCGGATCCAGCGCCGGGTTGTTGCGCATCGGAGTTGTGAACCGGCTGTTTGGGTGCGCAGCTCTTTCTTTTGAATTCGGTGTCCAGTCATTCCCGCGCCAATCAATCGCGTGCGCTGGCGGGTCGCCGTCTTTCCCCTCCCACCAAACGTCACCGTCATCGGTGAGCGCCACGTTCGTGTAAAGCGTGTCATGCTCGATCGATCGCATGGCGTTTGGATTTGATTTATAGCTCGTGCCGGGCACGACCCCGAAATAACCGTTCTCCGGATTAATTGCGTACAGCCGGCCATTGCGAACCTGCATCCAGGCGATGTCATCGCCAACGGTGGTGATCTTCCAGCCTTTGAAATGTTCGGGCGGAATGAGCATGGCGAAATTTGTTTTGCCGCACGCGCTCGGGAATGCGGCGGCCACGTAATGTTTTTTGCCCTCAGGGGATTCCACGCCAAGGATCAACATGTGCTCGGCGAGCCAGCCTTGTTTGCGCGCCAGGTACGAACCGATGCGCAAGGCGAGACATTTTTTACTAAGTAAAACGTTGCCGCCATAACCGGAGCCGACGGAGATGATCGCGTTGTCCTGTGGAAAATGACAGATGAAGCGGCGTTCAGGACTGATCTCCAACAGCGAATGCACGCCGCGGTTCCACTCCGCGTTTGGATCGTTGCCGAGCCGTTTCACGGCTACTTCGCCCATGCGCGTCATGATGCGCATATTGAGCACAACATATTTTGAATCGGTGATCTCGAAGCCAACTTTGGCCTGGGGCGAATCCGGCGGACCCATAATGTAGGGAATCACAAACATGGTGCGCCCGCGCATCGCGCCTTTCAAAAGACCGCGAAGTTTCGTGTATGTTTCTCCCGGCTCAGACCAATTGTTGGTTGGCCCGGCTTCTTCTTTCGTCGGCGTGCAAACGAACGTGAATTGCTCGACTCGCGCCACATCATTTGGATTGGAGCGATGCAAATACGAATGCGGCACCTTTTCCTGGTTCAGCTCGATCAAAACATTTTGCTTGAGCGATTCAGCGATCAGAAACTCGTTTTCCCGCTCCGAGCCATCGCACCAGAAAATATTTTCAGGTTCTGTGAGACCCGCGATTTCGTCCACCCAATCCAGCACGGCTTGATTGGCCAGCTTTGCGTCACCGATCCCATTCGGCGGGAATATGGCTGGCGCGAGATTTTTCATAAAAGAAGAATCTCCATCTTAATCACGAACCGACGGCTTCGCCACGTTGAATCGATGCGTTCCCCGATGTACCTATTTAACGATTTAACGAATGATGAATCACGCTTGCGCAGACGCAGTGCGCGGCATTAATTGAAAGCATGTTCGGGGTCACCACGTCCGATGATTATCGGCCGGTTGCGTGGATGGGTCGCTATCCGGTCGATGTGACCACAATGCTGGTGGGTTTGCACGTCGTCTGTGCGGTTATCGCGTGCATCTTCACCGCAATTCCTGGCCTGAGTGGCACGCTGAACTATTTAATCTTCGACAGCGCACGCATTTGGAACGGGCTGCAAGTATGGCGCCTCGGCACCTATGCGTTTGTGCATTCACCTTCGGGGCTTCTCTGGTTCGCGGTCGAAATGTACTTGCTGTTTGTATTTGGTCGGGAAGTGGAACGCTTTATTGGTCGACGCTCTTACATCGCGCTCTATCTCATTTTGCTGATCATGCCTGCGGTGCTGCTTACGATCTGGGGATTCTGGCAGCCGTCGCGGCTTGCCGGTTCTCAGGCGTTGCACTTTGGAATTTTTGTTTCCTTCGCAACCATCTATCCGCGTGCAGAGTTGTTCCTGCGGATCATGGCGAAGTGGGTTGCCCTTATTCTTGCAGCAGTCTACACGTTTCAACTGCTTGCCTACCATGCCTGGAACGACCTGGTCGTGGTCTGGACAAGCATTGGCGCAGCGTTCCTTTTTATTGAATGGAGTGGCGCTGGGCCGGAGTTTGCCTGGTGGAGCGCCTTGAAAACGCGTTTTGAGCCGAAGCCGAAGTATCGGGTTGTACCAAAAATGCGACCGACACGTCCTGCGGAGTCGGACGATGTTTATGCTTCGATCGATCCAATTCTCGATAAAATTTCAAAATTCGGGATTGGAAGTTTAACGGCGAGCGAGCGCCGGCAATTGAATCGCGAGCGCGAGCGGCTGCTAAAGAACGCGGAATGATCCTGTAGCGGCAGCCGGGTCGGCTGCTGTGTATCTGGAATCGCAGGCGGCACGCCTGCCTCTACAGTCTTGGCTTAACTGAGCCGAGCCTCGATAATCTCGCACAAAATGTGGAGCAAAAGCTGGTGCGCTTCTTGAATCCGCGCAGTTGAATCGCTCGCGACTAAAAGATCGACGTCGGCAATTCCAATGGTCGGTCCGCCATCACGACCGAGAAAGGCGATCGTTTTCAACTTGCGCGCTTTCGCTTCTTCCATTGCACGCAGGACATTTCTCGATTTGCCCGAAGTGGTCAGGCAAATGAGCACATCTTCCGGTTGGCCAAACGCAGCCACCTGGCGTGCGAAAATTTCATCGAACCCATAATCATTCGCAGCCGCGGTGAGAAGTCCGCCATCGCTCGCAAGACAAATTGCCGGATGCGCGCGACGATCCTTGGCGAAACGCACTACGAGCTCGGTCGCGAAATGCGCCGCATCGGCCGCACTTCCACCATTCCCGCACACGAGCAATTTGTTTCCGGTCCGCAAACATTGCTCGATCAGATCGGCGGCCTTTGCGACTTGCGATTCGAGTTTCTTCAGTGACTCAAGCGTCCGAGTCGAATCGTCAATCGCCCGGTCAAAGATTGAGAAGATTTCATTCATCAAACTGCATCGTTTGCGACAAATAAATGGTGCGCGGTAGAGGGTTCGAACCTCTGACCCCTACCGTGTCAAGGTAGTGCTCTACCACTGAGCTAACCGCGCATGGATAAGACGTGATAAGTGATCGGTGATCAGTGATCCGTCAAGACCACCTTGTGGAGAGCGCGCGGACAACCCGGCGCGCTTACGTGTGTATTTGCATCAGATGGCCGCAGCCACAGCGATATGGTCGTCCATTACTGATCTAAAATACGCCTTAGCGCTGACGTGCCACAGTGGCGTGGCTACACGATGTTGTTTGCTACTCATCACTGGACAAATTGGGGCGTCGCTACGACTGTTCGCTTCCCGTGAGCGCACTATTTTTCAAGCGATTCCTGAAGCGTCCATTTCAGATCGCCTCGATTGTCCCCAGCTCGAAAGCGCTGGTGGAACGTGTTGCTAATAAGATGGATTTCAGCCAACGACGGGTGATCGCCGAGTACGGTCCGGGTGAAGGCGTGCACTCTCGCAAGATCGCGCGACGTATGACCGCGGATTCGCATTTGCTGCTTTTTGAGCTCGATGGCGCGTTCGCGCGCGATTTGACGCGGCAATTCGCAGACGATCCGCGCGTACATGTCATTCATGGCGACGCTGCCACGTTACCCAATGAGCTGAGGCGGCGCGGGTTCCCCGAATGCGATTACATCCTTTCGGGCATTCCATTCAGCATTCTCCCGATCGAGAAGAAACGGGCGCTCCTTCAGAAAACCTATGACGCTCTCGCGCCGAAGGGCGCTTTCATTATTTACCAGGTAACCAACGAATTGAAGCAGCACGCGACACTTTTCGAGCATGGCGAATCGGAATACTTCCTGCAAAACATCCCGCCGATGTTCATCACTGTCTTTCACAAGACGCCACCTCCACATCGCCGCGGACGACGCACCGCGAAGCCGAAAAGATTGTCGGGGCTGGTTGGCGTTGGAACAGACAGTTCCGCATGACAGAGAGGCCGACGCGCATCGAAAAAGATTCGATGGGCGAGATGTCGCTTCCGGCGAATGCGCTCCATGGCGCATCCACGCACCGCGCCGTGCTCAATTTTCCGGTGAGCGGCTATCGGTTTTCGCGGCCGTTTATTCGCGCTTTAGGTCTAATCAAGGGGGCAGCTGCCCAGGCGAATCATGATCTGGGATTGCTCGACGCCGAGCGCGCGGCGTTAATCTCGCAGGCAGCCGAAGAAGTCGCAGAAGGAAAACTCGACGACCATTTCCCGCTCGACATTTTTCAGACCGGCTCGGGCACAAGCACGAACACAAACGCGAACGAAGTAATCGCAAACAGATCCGCGCAGCTTGCCGGCAAACCAATCGGGTCGCGCGAGCACGTTCACCCGAACGATCACGTCAACATGGGACAATCGAGCAACGACGTGATTCCCTCGGCGATACACATCAGCGCGGCCGAAGAGTTAAAAAATCGTCTGATCCCGGCGCTCGAAAAATTGCACGGCGCTCTCGAAGCCAAGGCGAAAGAATTCTGGAACATCATCAAGATCGGCCGGACACATTTAATGGATGCGACCCCAGTCCGGCTCGGCCAGGAATTTTCCGGGTACGCCCAGCAAGTTGCTTACGCGAAGGCGCGCGCCGAAAAAGCGATCGAAGCTTTGCGTGAGCTGGCGCTCGGCGGCACGGCAGTCGGTACGGGTTTGAATCGGCATGTCGATCTTCCGAAGAAAATACTGCGGCATCTCGAACAACGCACCGGCATCGCGTTTTACGAGGCAAAAAATCATTTCGAAGCCCAGGGGGGAAAGGATGCAGTTGTCGAAGCGAGCGGTCATCTAAAGACGATCGCTGTGAGTCTGTTTAAGATCGCGAACGACATTCGCTGGCTTAGCAGCGGGCCGCGCTGCGGGATCGGCGAGATCCAGCTTCCCGCTACGCAGCCCGGCAGCTCCATCATGCCAGGCAAAGTGAATCCCGTGATGTGCGAATCGGTGATAATGGTGTGCGCGCAGGTGATTGGCAACGACATGACCATCACCTGGGCAGGCGCGAACGGGAATTTCGAGCTCAACGTGATGATGCCGGTGATGGCACACAATCTTCTCGAATCGGTCCGATTGCTGGCGAACGTCGTCGACGTTTTCTGCGCGAAATGCGTGCGCGGCGTTGTGGCAAACGAAGAGCGCTGTCGCGAGTTAGTAGAACTCTCCATGGCGATGGTGACCAGTCTCACCCCCAAGATCGGTTATGATCGGGCTGCTGAAATTGCAAAGGAGAGCGCCAAGACCGGACGGACAGTTCGCGAAATTGCCCGTGAGAAAAAAGTTTTGCCGGAGAAAGAGCTCGCGCGCGCGCTGGACCCGATCAAAATGACCGAGCCGGGCGGAGCGGGCGAGAGCTGATTGAGCTTAATGGAGTAGTTGGAGTGTTGGGCATCGGGGGCTTCATCGAAATGGACAGGAATGACGAAGCACGAATGAGGAAACCCGCAGAGTTCGGCCTTTGTCATTCGTCATTAATTCGGATTTCGACATTCGGATTTCGTCATTAGGCTGTCCCATGGTTGCTAAACTCGAAGGGCCGCAGTTCTCAGGCGGCGCAAACATTGCGATCAAATGTCCAAGTCACACGTATGAGCGGACCATCGCATTTTACCGCGACACGCTCGGGCTGCCGTTAATCGAGGAAGAAAAGGACGGCTGCATTTTCCAGTTCGGCCCGAACCGGCTTTGGATCGACAGCATCCCGAACCTGAGTCATCCGGATATCTGGCTGGAACTGGAAACCAACGACACCGAAGCAGCCGCCGCATTTCTGAAAGTGCATGGCGTCACGCGGTGCGATGAGGTCGAGCAACTGCGCGAGGATTTCAACGGCTTCTTTGTCTCCGCGCCAAATGGCGTGATCCATCTCGTCGTCGGTCCCGAAGAAGCGTGATGGACTCAAATTTTAGCTCGCGAATCACGCTAAGTGCGCGAATGGGTAGGAATGGCGATCATCGAAGTGCCCCCACATCTGTCATGTTGAGGGGAGCGAAACATCTCTGGCTATCGGCTTGCTGGAGAATGAACGCCCAGAAATAATCAGAGATTCTTCTCCCGCGGCTGCGGGATCAGCAGAATGACAAAGAAAAAAGGACTCGACCCTTCAATCGCTTAACGCACCGGCGCGCCATCGTCCCACCCACGTGCTCCAACCGTAAAACCCCAGGGGTTTCAGCCAACCCGCCTCGACTAAGGCATCAACGTCGGCGCGGCTCGGAGTGATCTTTTCGTTTGAATCGGCTCCATAATAATCGTCGATTACCATCCAACAATCGTCGGCGAATCTGTCGCTGTAACACTCGATGTCGCGACGTTTGGCGGCGTCGGCGTCGAGGATCAAAAGCCCAATTTTGTCTCGGCCCAGCGTTCCATGGACTGCACGGATGGTTGCTGCATCAAACGAACGACCCTTGATGAGGCTAACTATTTTCGACACGCGCTGCCGGGCGAGATTTCGTTCCAAATCGCGCAAGATATTGCGCGTGCCAAGCCGCCTGTGTTTTACGCTCCCGCCAGGTTCGATCGCGATCAGCTTTTTGTTCTCAGCTGAATTACGCACGCCGAATGCCGCGGCAATGGTGGCGCCGCCAAGGAATGCGCCGATTTCGAGAATGTTTCCGGAGCAAATTTTTGCGAAGTGATAAATGAGAATCAGCACGTCCAGATGCAACATGGAATATTTGTCGCGGATTTTTAACAACTCCGAGTGAATGGGCTCGTGCCGATACTGCATCAGGGTATGCATTAGGCTAAGGCTGTCTTTGTAGCCACGCGCCTGTGGCGCGTCGACGTTGGACGCTCTTTCTACCGAGACCGAACGGTCCACAGGGCCGGCGCTACAGCGCGAAGGACAATGTTGGCCCAGCATCACGAGATCGCGCTGCACGCCATCGAGTTGCGCGACACCCGGCAAAAATGCCCAGCGCTCAAAACCGAGGTGCTCAAATAATTTCAAACTCCGCTCGTTGTGCCCGAAGATTAGGCCGACTAGCGCTGTGATTCCCAACGATGGTGCGTGGGTAATCGCGTGTTGCAATAATCGCTGGCCCACGCCGCGACGCCGAAAATTCTCGTCGACGTAAACGCTGATCTCGGCTGTGCCGCGATAGGCACAGCGCGGGAGGAATCTTTTGAAATCAAGCCAGCCAATAACGTGGCCATCCGACTCCGCGACCCAGAACGGATATTGCTCTGGCGAATGTTCCCGGAACCACGGCAAACGCGCTTCGACCGTGGTCGGCTCGAGCTCCGCTGTCACCATTCGCGTCGGCACAGTGGCGTTGTAAATCCGGATAATGGCCGGCAAGTCAACCTCAACAGCATCGCGGATGATCAGATTCACGGTTTCCGTTTCTTGTGCGGACTTCGGCTTGCTGCGGGTGAACTCGTCGCTGTCCCCGGCGAACCAGCCGGCGTGGTCGCTGCTGGACTTGTGACGGGAAATGCAAACGTCGGCGACGGCAAAGCAGAGCCTGCCGGCGACGCCGTTGATGGTGTCCCACTCGGAGACGGCGAAGGACTCGGCGTTGGGCTGGGAGTCGGTGAAGACGGGATGATATTTTCCCAGTGATACAACGGTACGGTCGCGCCGCCGATCTCTTTAACCAATGCTTCGCAACGGGCATGAATGCTTCGCAACGGGCATGAAGTTTTTCAAGATCCGGCGGGCCAACTGACTTCTCTGCCGTTCCAGGAAACATGATGTACGTCACCTTGAGATCGCTGACGGGCCGATTGTAAGGAGTCGAAAGTGTATTGATCTGTTTTGCGATGCGCAGTGACGCCTCTCCGACTTTGTCGTTCGGTCCGACGTCGCCGACGATGGCGGGATAAATCGAATCTCCGAAAACGACTAGCGCATAGTCTCCGGGCTTAACCGGGTCACCACCGTGCGTAAAGGCGCCGGGCACAACGATAAAAGGGTCGGTGGCGCCGATTAGAAAGCTATACTTTTTCAGAGTGGCGACTTCGGCACGCAATTCTGCGACTGCGTTGCCCAACTCGCGTTTGCGCGCAGCAGTGGTAGTTGCAAGCGCGTATTCATCTTCTGCGCGTTTCAATCGCTCCTCGGTCGCCGCCAGATATGGATTTGGGGCGGCCGTTTTCTTTGGCCAGCGATAACTCGTGGACGGCTTGAAATTGGCCGGCGCGCCAGCGCCAACGGGTATTCGGTCCGCATCGGAACCGTCAGCATCCACATCCATGTCCGCCTGGAGCAGGAGCGCCTTTCGGTGCGTCTGGGGATGCTGCATCTGCAAAACAGTTTGGCAGTCGAAAAAGTTATGCCGTGACAGAAGCAGATCGAGGCGCGCGAGGTTTTGGCGTAGCATTTTAACTTTTGAATCGTAAAGCTGAGCGTAAAGCGGTGAAACTGGATCGGCCGGTAACATCGACGCCAAACCCGGCAATAACGTCGGTAAATGCGGATTGATTTTCGCCACCTCCTCAATGGTCTTGTTCGCCGAAGGCACGCGAGCCTGCAGTCTTAGATCGAGTGCGTAACTGTCCGGCTGGGTGCGCTCCGTGGCGGCATCGGCGCCCGGAATCGTCTCGACCGTGGAGTGGAATGTGATCCCGTTGAACAGCTTGCCCGTGTCCAACTTTCCACTAATCACGGGCGCCCGTGTCGGTGTCGGTTCCGGTGTTGGCGTAGTAGGTATTTCAACAGGCGCTACGCGTTGCAGTCGCTCGAGCGAAATCCACCGGTAAACAATAGCGGCGAAAAGGGCGCCGAATATGACTAGCACAAGCCGCCGCCACGTCTGAAGGCGAATTCTTGCCACGCGATTACTTTTTTACCCAGGCGACGATGACCGCAATGATTCCAATCGCGCTTAGGATCGACATCATCCCAGCGGGCATGACTCTTCCGGTCCGCAGAAATTTCGGAACAAATTGCGCAGCGAGCAAAAGCGAGACAACAAGCGCAGTTGCCAACCCAATCGTGCGATGTTCGGCCAACAGAAACGCAGCTACGAGCAATAACACCCCGGTAATTGAGCCGGCAATGATCGACGCCACGCTACCTGCCTTTAGGTAGCCGACAATCCCGCCAACGATTGTCAAAGCCCCGAAAACAATAAAATAAATTCTTGCTGCTTCCATCGGTGCTACGGCTGGGCATTGGTAAGCCAACGGACTCGCGCTGTCCAGTGGCTCCTGTAGCCGGGATCGTCGATCCCGGCCCTGATCCTCATGTGGCGTTTGCCCGTCGGGACCACCGATCCCGGCTACGCTGCGCGTATACTCGCGTCATTATAGAATTCGATCTGCCGTCCCCCGAGGCGACGTATTACGCGCCACCCGTGACTCTTTGCAAATTCGTTGACCTCTGCTTCCGACATTTCTCGAAGAACTCGCAGCTCTGCAGGCTGCGTTACGACGTACTCAGCTACGCGCGACAGTACTTTCGCGATTTTCTCGGCGAGAGCTGGGAGATCTGGGTGCATGGCGGTTCCGGGTCAACGATTCATCGCGAGCCTTGTTTTTGGAAATTCTTCTTC
>Ga0193721_1000213_pt1 | contig 17905 bp, 13 predicted proteins | sample U2s2metaG_FD_145078 | JGI IMG/M metagenome (GOLD analysis project Ga0193721, IMG submission 145078) | Soil microbial communities from a riparian zone of the East river system, Colorado, United States - U2s2 | ecosystem: Environmental > Terrestrial > Soil > Riparian zone | place: USA: East River...
TTAAACGCGACGCGAAAATAAATTTCCTCTCCATTACTGATGCCGCCCTGCACTCCGCCGGAGTTGTTCGTCGCCGCGCGAATCTTTCCGCCGCGCATCTCAAATGGATCGTTATGCTGCGAGCCCTGCATCCGGGTGGCCGCAAAACCAGAACCGATTTCGAAACCTTTTGTTGCCGGGATGCTCAGCATCGCTTTAGCCAGATCTGCCTCGAGTTTATCGAAAACCGGCTCACCAATTCCAGGAGGAATGCCGCGAGCGATGCATTCAATGACGCCGCCTACCGAATCGCCCTGGCTGCGAACTTCCTCGACGAGCGAAATCATCTTTTTCGCCGCCGCGGCATTCGGGCAGCGAACAATATTCCTCTCCACGTCTTTCCCCTTCACTGCGGAACGATTGATTTTCGCAGCGACTTCGTGAATCTGCGTGACATAAGCGACAACACCGAACTCCGCGTACAGCGCCGATAATATTTTCTTTGCGACTGCGCCGGCTGCTACTCGACCAATCGTCTCGCGCGCCGAAGCGCGGCCACCGCCTTGCCAGTTTCGAATTCCATACTTGGCTTCGTAAGTGAAGTCGGCATGCGAGGGCCGAAATTTCTCTGCGATCTCCGCGTAGTCCTCTGGCCGTACATCTTTATTGCGCACTAGAATCGCGATCGGGGTGCCGAGTGTTTTGCCCTCAAAGACACCGGAAAGAATTTCGCACTGATCTGCTTCTTTTCGCTGCGTTGTGACCTTACTTTGGCCCGGACGGCGGCGGTCCAGCTCCCGTTGGATTTCCATTTCGGACAGTTCGATGTTCGGCGGGCAACCGTCGATGACCACGCCCACGCCGCCCCCGTGCGATTCGCCGAAAGTCGTGACGCGAAAGGTCTGGCCGAAAGTATTGCCCATTGCGTGGCGATTTTAATCTAATCAGCACGCAAGCGCGAGGTGGATCGGCTTCTCCGAAGACGATGTCAATCTCACGTACGTTTTGCGTTCTTGCGAGCAGGAGGCCCCGAAATCGGTGGCGACCGCGGAGGAACGGGCGAGGACTGGACGATGGAGGTCGTCGTCTGCCCATGAATCAGAAAGCGATCCAGCACGCGATCCAAAGATGCGATCTCAGGTAAATGGACCTTGAGAATGAAGCAATCTTCGCCGGTGACTCGATGGCATTCCACAACCTCGGGAACCTGCTGAGCGAGCGCTGAAATTTTCGGCACATGTCCTGGAAGCGGCCGGATTCTGACGAACGCCGTGATCTCATGTCCCGCTGCTTTCGGATCCAGTTCGAGGCGATAGCCCGCAATCACACCGCTCTCTTCTAAACGTCGAACACGCTCCTTCGCCGCCGGATTGGACATCTTAATTTTTCGGGCCAGCTCCGCGATCGACATCCGGGGATCCCGTTGCAAGAGCTTCAGAATTTCAATATTCTTGTGATCTTTCACTATTTCCTTAATATTCACGGGATATAGCTGTGGAACATTAAAAACTAGCTGATTCTACCAGATTTTACCTTATTTTATGTTTGCCCGATAGGTCTGACGCTTTACTTTGTTTCGATGACAAACAAAATCGCGTTGCCGATAAAGTTGATGACACGCGAACGGGTGCACGCAGCGAGACCTGTTCCGCCGGAAGCTTTTTTCATTTGCAGCGCCATTTTTCATTATCTTGGTCCAGCCTTTGCGGTGCTTCTGTTTGCGAGGGTTGATGTATTAGGCGTCGCGTGGCTGCGGATTGCAAGCGCAGCTGTGATATTCGCCTTCTGGAAACGTCCGTGGCGTATGTTCGCTGAACTGGGCACAGTCGAGAGGCGAATCGTGGTGGCACTGGGTTTCGTGCTGGCGGCCATGAATATCTGTTTCTATTTGGCAATCAATCGCCTGCCTCTGGGAACGGTGGGAACGATCGAGTTCCTCGGCCCCATTGCGCTGGCGGCGTTAGGCGTGCGAACGATGCGCAATCTTGCCGCTTTACTACTGGCATGCGGCGGAGTGTTCCTGTTGACCAGTGTGCGAATCAGTGGCGAACCGATTGGATACATTTTTGCATTTGCGAATTGCGCACTGTTTGTTCTCTACATTCTGCTGGGGCATCGGATCGCGGCGAGCGGCGGCCGCGGAGGAGTTGAGCGTCTGGCGATGGCAATGCTCATCGCGGGCATCGTGATCACGCCAATTGGGTTGAGGAGCGCATCGGAGGCGCTATTGGATCCCATACTCCTGCTCGCTGGCGCCGGAGTCGGTGTTTGTTCCTCTGTCATCCCGTACATCTGCGATCAATTTGCAATGGCGCGATTACCAAAGGCCACTTTTGCGCTAATGCTGTCCTTGTTGCCTGCGACAGCCTGCCTGGTAGGGTTAATCGTTCTGCGACAAGTTCCGTCGCTTTATGAACTAACCGGAGTCGGCGCAGTGATAGCCGGAGTCGCTTTGAAACGAAGCGCGAACGATTAAATAGGAGGTGTTAAAGATGAACTACGCAAATCTTGGCAAGACGGGACTCAAGGTATCGCGAATCTGTCTAGGCTGCATGAGTTACGGACTCAAGGAAGAGAGAGAGTGGGGTCTCGATGAGGAACAAGGCAGGCCTTTCATTAAACAAGCGCTTGAGCTTGGTATTAACTTTTTTGACACAGCCAACATGTACGGAACTGGCAGGAGCGAAGAAGTCGTGGGCCGGGCGCTACGCGATTTTGCGAAACGAGATGAGGTAGTCATTGCGACGAAAGTCTATTTCCCGATGCGTCCCGATGTGAACGGCGGCGGATTGTCGCGCAAAGCGATCATGACCGAGATCGAGCACAGTTTGAACCGGCTGGGGACCGATTATGTCGATCTTTATCAGATCCACCGTTGGGATTACGAAACGCCGATTGAAGAAACACTCGAGGCCCTCCACGATGTCGTGAAATCAGGAAAGGCGCGTTACATCGGAGCATCATCGATGTTTGCCTGGCAATTCTGCAAGGCGCTTTTCCTGGCCGATCTCCACAGTTGGACGCGTTTTGTTTCGATGCAGCCACATTACAACCTGCTGAATCGCGAGGAGGAACGGGAGATGTTACCTCTTTGCCTGGCGGAAGGTATCGGCGTCTTGCCGTGGAGCCCACTGGCACGTGGTCGTCTTGCTCGCGCATGGGAGACGCAACCGACCACTATTCGCGGTCGAACCGATGAGTACGGCAAAAAACTTTATTCGAAAACTGAAGAAGCGGACCGCCCGGTAGTAGATCGCGTGGGAGAAATTGCAAAGGCGCGAGGCATCTCCCGCGCAGAGATTGTCCTCGCCTGGTTGCTTCACAAGCCTGCGGTAACGGCGCCAATCGTTGGCGCAACCAAATCTCATCATCTCAAAGAAGCAGCGGCTGCGGTCGATGTGAAACTATCCGCCGCGGAGATTGAAGCGCTTGAGGAGCGATACCTGCCTCATCGCATTGCCGGCTTCGAGTAACCGAGCTGTCAAGAGGATGTTAACGTGTCGGCAACACGTATCCTCTTAGGAACATCAACCGAGCTAAGACTATGCTTCCTGATTACACTGATTTCCTAATTAAACGATTCGAAAACCCGGATGAGGTTCGCACTTTTCAGAAAGGCCGGTTCGAACTCATCAAGATCGGCGGAATGACGATTGGCCGGGCAACATACGAACCCGGATGGAAATGGTCGCAACATATTGCGCCAGTTGCCGGGACTCCCCTGTGTCAGGTGGAGCACGTTGGCATGGTGATATCCGGGCAAGCTGCGTGTGCCATGGAAGATGGTAGGTCTTACGTCATGAAGCCTGGAGACATCTTTTCCATCGGTCCCGGCCATGACAGTTGGGTGGTGGGCGATCAACCTTACGTTTCGCTCCACTTCCTCGGAGCAGAAAAGTACGCGCACGACTGAGAGACTGCTCGCGTTTCGAAACCCACCGAATCAACCTACACGTTTGAGTGCGTCATTAAATCGCTTCAAGCGCGCCCTTCAAATCATCTATTAGATCGCGGACATCTTCCACGCCCACCGAAAGCCTGACCAGCGAGTCGGTAACGCCGAGTTTTTCGCGCTTCTCCTTTGGGACTGAAGCATGCGTCATCAGCGCAGGATGATTGATAAGGCTTTCGACACCGCCCAAACTTTCCGCCAGCGCGAAGAGGTGTGTGTTCTCCAGAAAACGCCTGGTGCCCGAAAGATCGCCTTTCAAAACGATTGTTACAATTCCGCCAAAGCCGCGCATCTGTTGCCGGGCCAGATCGTGGTGCGGATGGGATTTTAGTCCGGGATAACGGACGAGTTTCACCTCCCGCTGTTCCTCCAGCCATCGCGCAATCTCAAGCGCATTCGCGCAATGTCGCTCCATCCGGAGCGCCAGCGTTTTTAGACTTCGCAGCACAAGAAAGCTGTCGAATGCGCCGGCAATTGCGCCAACCGAATTTTGCAGAAACCAAATTTGATCGCCGAGTTCCTTGTTATCGCCGACAACGGCCGCTCCGCCTACCAAATCGGAATGACCGTTCAAATACTTGGTCGCGGAATGCACCACGATGTCGAATCCGTTCTCAATCGGCCGCTGAATCCATGGTGTTGCAAATGTGTTATCGCAAACCGAGATGAGTTTGCGCTCGCGCGCGATTTTCGCGATCGCTTCGAGGTCGATCAGTTTCAGCAGCGGATTGCTTGGAGTTTCGATCCACACCATGCGTGTGTTTGGCTTGATTGCGCGCTCGAGATCCTGCGCATCGGTCAGATCGGCATAGGTAAAATCAAGATTCGCCGAGCGACGGCGCACTTTGTCGAACAACCGGAATGTGCCACCGTAAAGATCGTCGCTCGCAACGATATGCGACCCGCTTTCGAGCAACTCGAGCACAGTGGCCATAGCGGCCAGGCCGGAGGCAAACGCAAATCCCCGCGTGCCGCTTTCCAAATCGGCGATGCATTTTTCGTAAGCGAGCCGGGTGGGATTAATTGAGCGTGAGTAATCGTATCCTTTGTGCTTCCCGGGGCTTTTCTGCACGTACGTCGATGTTGCATAAATCGGCGTCATTACCGCACCAGTGGAAGGATCGGGCTCCTGCCCCGCGTGAATCGCACGCGTGGCAAATTCATGCTGCTTTTTCATGTCCAAGCAATCTAAACGCGAATCACCCTGATATCGCGGATAAAAAATTCAAAATTACGGACGGGGTCTTGTCATTCTGAGCGATGCGAAGAATCTCTGATCATTGTGCTCAGAATAAAAAACGACATCAGAGATGTTTCGCTTCGCTCAAAATGACAACCAAGGAGCACTGGGCTCGATCCGTGTTGTATGCGTAAGCCGCGTAATGAGCGGATCACTGCTTCGGCATGTGCAACCGCAAATATGAAAGCAAGTCGGAACGCGTGACCAACCCCAGGAATTTGTCGTCCTCCATTACGATGGCGACACGACCGCGATCAAATACGTCCAAAAGATCCTTGATCGTCGCTGTCGGCGACAGGATTTCCAGTTTCGAAGTCATCGCTTTTTTCACCGGATCATTAAAATGCACCGGATCGCGGTGAACTTTCACAAGCACATCAGACTCATCGAGAATTCCGATGGCACGACCATGTTGGTCGAGCACCGGTACCTGTGAGACGTCCGCACCCCGCATGCGTTTGAACGCGGTCAGCAGTGTGTCCGTTGGTCCCACGGAGATTACTTCACCCGCTTCATAACGATGGGAGATCAGATCACTCAAATCGCCATGGAGCGGGCGATGGATAAAACCCTGTTCCGCCATCCAGAAATCGTCGTACATCTTCGAAAGATATTTGTTCCCAGTGTCGACCACGAAGCTGACGACCCGTTTCGGTTTCGTTTGTTTACGGCAGTAACGCAGCGCTCCTGCAACGAGCGTACCCGTGGAAGATCCGCCAAAAATCCCTTCCTTACGCAATAGCTCGCGTACTGTGGCGAAGCTTTCCGCATCGTCGATTTCAAATGCTTCCGTCACCAGCGACATGTCGGTGATTTCGGGAATGAAATCCTCGCCAATTCCTTCAACTGCCCAGCTGCCTGCCTCGTTGAGCTTGCCCGACTTAACAAACTCGTAAAGCACGGAACCCTTCGGGTCGGCCAAAACCATCTCAATTCCGCGCCGAGGCTTGACGCGATTGAAAAACCGCCCCAGACCGGTCAGCGTCCCGCCAGAACCCACTCCCACCACAATTGCGTCGACATCGTGCCGCATTTGTTCCCAAATTTCTGGTCCGGTAGTGCGCTCATGTGCCAGAGGATTTGCGGGATTACCAAATTGATTCACGTAAAATGCGCCCGGGATTTCTTCGGCGAGTCGCGCTGCTACATCCTGGTAATATTCAGGATGGCCACGCGTCACGTCTGAACGGGTGATCCGCACTTCAGCGCCGAGCGCTTTGACGTGCGAGATTTTTTCCTGCGACATTTTATCGGGAATTACGAGCACGACGCGGTAACCTTTCGCGCCGGCAACCAGCGCAAGACCCAGGCCGGTGTTGCCTGCCGTGGCTTCAACAACTGTGCCGCCGGGCAACAATTTGCCTTCGTCCTCCGCTGCTTCGATCATCGAAAGCGCGATCCGGTCCTTGATCGATCCACCTGGATTCTGATTCTCAAGTTTGAGAAAAAGCTGACATGGACCGGTGTCGAGCTGTGTGATCTCCACCAGTGGCGTGTCGCCGATTAGTGAGAGGATTTGAGGCGGACGTTTGGAACTGGTCTGGGGAACAGTTGGAGTTTCGAGCATCGCGAATTTTTAAGGGGAGGCTAATGACGGTTCGCCGGTATGCGACCATTCCGATTTGCTGTCTTCGAGGAATTGTTGGAGCACGTCAAAACGGACTTCGCCGTAGTTCAATGCGTAGCGGAGATCGCCGCCTTTGTAAATCCAAGTCGTGGGAATCCACGAGAGCGGCATCCCGACAAATTGCTTGATCTTGTTCTCCCCTTTGCGCGGTCCCGGGTCCGCTAAAATCGTGACGTTCGGTTGATCTGCGATCTGGAATTTCTGCAACATCGCACGGCCGTCCTCGCCATTATTCCAAACAGATACGAAATAAAATTTCACCTGCGGATTGCCTTTTACGGTCTTGAGCCAGCCGCCGTTTCTTAATTCCGCCTGGCAATTGGAACACCACGGTGCCCAAAGATGTACGACGCTGAGGTCAGGTGATTTGATGGCTTCGAGAACCTTTTGTTCTACAGGAGACTCAGCGCTGAGCGATGTAGTGGCGAGGAGCGCGGCGAGGATTAAAAACCGTAGTATCGACATCTTTAATGAGAATACCGGAGAAACGCCGCACTCTCAAGGTCTGGTAGACAACAAGTGTGCCCACAGAGTTGACCTGGACCTGGAAAACGCCTACTATGGCGTCCCATTCCGCTCTGTAGCTGCGCGGAAAGATCGGCGCTCCACTGGAAACGCCGTTTTGCCTGAAGGAGGCCCACTTAATTTATGATTCACATGCAGGATGTAATGGCGAAGCCGATGCCGGACTTCCGCGAGGGAAGCATCGTTAAGGGACGCATTTTGGAAGTTCGCCCGCGGGAAGTATTGGTCGATGTGGGATACAAATCCGAAGGCGTTATTTCGTTAACAGAATTTGATGATGTCGAGTCGCTGGAGGTAGGCGACGAAGTGGATGTGCTTCTGGAGCGCCTTGAGAACGATGAAGGCATGGTCGTTCTATCAAAAGAAAAAGCCGCTTACCGTCAAAATTGGAACAAGATCGTCGGTGTGTTTCAAGGTGACGGCCTGATCAAAGGCAAAGTGAAGTCGGTCGTGAAAGGCGGTCTAATGGTAAACATCGGCGTTGAGGCATTTTTGCCGGCCTCTCAGATCGACGTCGTTCCGCCCAAGGACTTGCAGCAATTCGTTGGTAACACCTACGATTTCAAAATCGTTAAGCTCAATGACGACCGCAAAAATGTCGTTCTCAGCCGGCGTGAAGTAATTGAGAAGGAGCGTAGCGAGAAGCGGCAGAAATTCATGGAAGGCGTGAACGTGGGCGACCGCGTCGTCGGCACAGTGAAGAACCTCACCGACTTCGGCGCTTTTATCGATCTCGATGGCATGGATGGCTTGCTGCATGTAACCGACATGACCTGGGGCCGGCTTGGTCATCCCAGCGAGTTGTTGAAAGTCGGGCAACAGTTGGAAGTCATCGTGCTCGACCTCAACAAGGAAAAAGAGCGCGTGTCGCTCGGCCTCAAGCAAACCCAGAAGAATCCGTGGGACCAGATCGAGGAGCGCTTCCCCGCTGGGCAAAGGATCAAGGGCAAAATCACCAACCTTGTTCCCTACGGAGCGTTTGTTGAAATCGAGGAAGGCGTGGAAGGGCTCATCCATGTCTCCGAGCTTTCGTGGACGAAACGGATCATGCGCCCGTCCGATATCCTCAGCGTCGGGCAGGAAGTGGAAGCTGTTGTGCTCGGGGTGAACAAAGAAGAACAGAAAATTTCATTGGGTCTGCGCCAGCTGGAAACGAATCCGTGGGATGAGATCGAGAAGAAATTCACCATCGGCAGCCGGGTTAAAGGTAAGATTCGCAACATGACTGCATACGGCGCGTTCGTGGAATTGGACGAAGGCATCGATGGGATGATTCACGTGTCGGATCTGAGCTGGACCCGCAAGATCAATCATCCCAGCGAAGTTTTTAAGAAAGCCGATGAAATCGAAGCCGTCGTGATCGACATCGACAAAGTAAACCAGCGGATCAGCCTTGGGATCAAACAACTCACCGAAGATCCCTGGAAGACGATCGATGAGAAATATAAGATAGGCGATCTGGTTAACGGCAAAGTAACGAAGCTCGCCAGCTTCGGCGCGTTTGTGCAGCTCCAAGACGATATTGACGGGCTCGTGCACATCTCGCAATTGAGCGAAGATCACGTGGCGAAAGTGAAGGATGTCCTGAAAGTCGGTCAGGAAGTCGAAGCGCGCGTCATTAAAGTGGACAAACTTGAGCGGCGCATTGGATTATCGATCAAGGCAGCAAATTATACCGAGGAACAACTGCGCAAGGAAGCCGAAGCGCTCGACATACTCCGGCCTGGCGAAGACATGGTCGGCCTTGAAAAAGCTTTCGCCGCCGCCGAACAGGAAGAGTATCGCCCCGGCGATTCCAAAAAAGAAGTGACTGAATCAAAGGAATCCAAGCGCGAGTCGAAAAAGGACTCGAAGAAGAAATAGGTCCGGTAACTCTTCGTGTAAGCAAACAGACTCAGGTCTGCGTCGAAATGAGGCGACACAGCGCCACCGGAACTCCATGACGCAAGTGTGTCAGCTGGAACCGAGGGCGGTCAGCTCGACATGATGAGCACAGCTGATTATAAATCGGCAGGGCATGCCGCTTAATTGTTCTCAATCCAAACTGCAATTACGGATAATTGCGATGGCGGTGGCACTCGCGATGGCTGGTTGCGGACACTCGACCATCGTAGGCAAGTGGCGCCTGATGGGAGGAGAGTCAGATGCAATTCTGTGGGAGTTTTCGACCAACGGCGGCGTCCTGGTCGGGGATCTGCGCGGCAAATACAAATTCGGCGATCAGAACCGAATCAAAATCGAGACGCCATTCGCGACGACAGTTTATCAGCTGAAAATTTCCGGAGACCAGATGACACTGCAAGAACCGGGCGGTTCCAAACTTGAGTTTACACGGATAAGAAAAACGCCCCGCTGATGTCTCGACCGCGTCATTAACCTCTCATCCTATCAGCTCTTTTCGCGCCTCTTCTTTTTCGTTCTCACAGTCCTCTTGCGTTCCCTTGTCCGACTTGGAGCGGCTTTGTTGTTTCGTTGGCCATTCCCGGAGGGGGTTGCACCGATTGCTGGCGTGTGATGAAGCGCCAACGCGCGGCCGAGCTCTTTTTCGTCGGTCAGATCGAGGCGCAATGGAGTAACTGAGACCCAGTTGTGCTCAACCGCCCATCGGTCGGTCCCTTCCTCGGCTCCCTGAAGTGGGATTATAGTGAACCAGAAAATTGGCCGACCCATCGGATCTTTGCTGGGGGCAACTGTGCCGTCGTAATGCCGCACGGACTGGCGCGTCCAACGAATGCCCTTTGGTTTCTCTGGTAAATTCACGTTTACCAGGTCCATTGTTTTTTCTTCCAGCAGCATCTTGATCACCTTTGCGACGTACGGTTCAAGCTTCGCGAAATCTGGGTCTTTGTTTTCGCTTACCGATGTGCTAAACGCGATGCCACGCACTCCCAGCAGCGCAGCTTGTTTTGCGGCGGCCAGCGTGCCGGAATGCCAGCAGGAATTGCCGAGGTTCAACCCGAGATTGATTCCCGAAAGAACGAGATCGATATGCTGCCAATGGTGCGTTCCGAGTGCAACGCAATCAGCTGGAGTACCGTTCACGCGATAAGCCTCGAAGTCGCCGAGGCGAATCCGTTTGTACCGAAGCGGCCGTGAGGAAGTAATAGCGTGACCCATCGAAGATTGTTCGACGTCGGGCGCGACGATGCGTACTTCGCCAAAACGCGACGCGACTTTCGCGAGAGCAACAATGCCCGGACTATAGATGCCGTCATCGTTCGAGATTAAAATTCGCATGTCTTTATTTATGAAACGTATGCCAGATTGTTTTTGGCCGAACCGTTCCAGGTAGTATCTACGATTGCGAAGAAGGATGCGAATCACACTGATACACAATCCAAAGGCCGGCGATGCGGAACATGGCGAAAAACAATTGATGGCCGCACTGGCCAAAGCTGGCCATCACGCCACTTACCAATCCACGAAAGAACCGGGTCTCAAGAAAGCTCTCGCCCAGCCGACAGACCTGGTGCTCGCCGCCGGTGGGGATGGCACGGTCGCAAAGGTTGCCTTTCGTCTCATCGATAGTGGCATTCCGCTAAGTGCCCTTCCCCTGGGCACAGCCAACAATCTCGCACGGGCGCTCGGATTCGTCGCTTCTCCCGAGGAAATCATTGCGAGACTCGAAGGCGGAAAGAAACAGGTCTTTGACGTGGGACTAGCGACTGGTCCGTGGGGCGAACGATATTTTTTTGAAGGCGTCGGCGGCGGATTGCTTGCCGATTACGTCCGTGCCGCAAAGAAAGACGAGAAACAGAACGGGAAAGCTGAAAAACTTTCCAAGGAACAACAGATGGCGCGCCATGGAGCACTGTTACGCCGGATGCTCCACGACTATCCGGCCCGCCAATGGAAAATCGAGATCGACGGAAAAGATATTTCCGGCCGCTATGTTCTTTGGGAGGCAATGAATATTCGCTCGGTTGGTCCCGCACTCCATCTGGCGCCCCGCGCCGAGACCAGGGATGGGCGATTTGATTTTGTTTGCGCGCGCACAGCCGATCGCGCGCTCTTAATGGAACATTTCGACGCGCGCGTGGCCGGGAAGAAGAGCAAGTCTCCCTTGCCGACGAGGAGATTCCGCGAATTACGGATCGTTTGGAAGGGATCGACGATTCATTTGGACGACGAACTTTGGCGAAATAAGAAGAACAAGAAGTCGTCGGACGAAATCAAGATCACGATCAAGCCGTCGGCGCTGATTGTTCTGCACCCGGCTGCGGCGATTAAGACGTAGCCCACAAATCAGAATTCTGCGCTGCCGGGCGTACGGGCGAACGGGATAACGTCGCGGATGTTTGAAACCCCGGTGATAAACATCAGCATGCGCTCGAAACCGAGGCCGAATCCGGAGTGTGGAACGGTACCGTAACGCCGCAGATCGAGATACCATTTGTAATCAGCAGGATCCATGTTGTGACGTCGCATGTTCTCCTCCAGTACGTCGAGCCGCTCTTCACGCTGGCTGCCCCCGACGATTTCGCCGATCCCCGGCACGAGCAAATCCATTGCAGTCACAGTCTTTCCGTCGTCGTTCACGCGCATGTAAAACGGTTTAATTTCCTTGGGATAATTGAACACTGTGACCGGACACTGAAAATGCTTCTCGGTCAGCCAGCGTTCATGTTCCGATTGCAGATTCAATCCGTAATCAACCGGGAACTCGAATTTCTCTCCGCTCTTTTTTAGCAGTTCGACGGCTTCGGCATAAGTGATCCGTTGAAATGGGCGGTCGACGACGAAATCAAGTCGCCCAAGCAATTCCTTGTCCACAAATTTGCCGAAAAGTTCCATCTCATCCGGGCAATGTGCGCGCGCGTCCGCGATCAAATATTTAACAAATTCCTCGGCGAGATCCATGTTGCCCTTCAGATCGCAAAATGCCATTTCCGGTTCGATCATCCAAAACTCGCTTGCGTGCCGGGACGTGTTGGAGTTCTCAGCGCGAAAAGTGGGTCCAAAGGTATAAACGTTGGACAACGCCAGCGCGAAAGCCTCCGCTTCCAGTTGGCCGCTTACTGTCAGGTAAGTCGGCCGGGCGAAAAAATCTTTCGAATAATCGATTTCACCCTTCGCATTTCGCGGCACGTTCTCGGCGTCCAGGGTTGTAACGCGAAACAATTCTCCAGCTCCCTCGCAGTCGCTGCCGGTAATGATTGGCGTATGCACATAAAGGAAACCCCGGTCCTGAAAAAACTGGTGAACAGCAAAGGCAAGCCGGCTCCGGACGCGAAAGACACTGCTGAAAAGATTTGAGCGTGGGCGAAGATGGGCAATCTCGCGAAGAAACTCAGGCGTATGTCCCTTCTTTTGCAGCGGGTAGGAGTCGTCAGCAGGTCCTACGATCTCGACGGTGTCCGCGACCAGTTCCCATTTTTGTCCTTTACCCTGGGACGGAACCAGCGCCCCACTGACGATGATAGATGCTCCAGTTGAGAGCCGTTGCACAGCCGAGTAATTTGGCAAGGTGTCCCTCGCGATAATCTGAAGATTGCGCAGGGTGGAGCCGTCGTTCACCTCGATGAATGAGAAATCTTTGGAATCGCGGCGCGTCCGCACCCAGCCCTGCACTTGAATCGAATCGATTGGTGCGGTGCTTTGCAAAGCGTCCTTAATCGAAGTTGGAGAAAGAAGTTTATCCATATATTTATAAAGAGCGGTCAACGTTCAACGTTGAACCCGCCTTCGCAAGGGTACGGCGCGGCAGGAGCTCAACATCAATGATTGGGTGACTTGTTCTCAACGTTGCCAACGACTTTCGCGACCAAACGCTCAAATCGTGGATGGCCGCGCAAGGGATCAACCAGCGGCTCGACTTTGATGCCGACGATACCGGGATCGGAGCGTTCACGATAGGCCCGCTCGAGATCGTCAATCGCCTTTTCGTTTTCACCTAACGCAACGTGGACCAGCGCGAAGGTGAAAGGCCCGACGTGTCGATGCGTGGTCAGTTGTTCGAGTTGCGAGAGAACGTTCCCCGCTTTGTGGCGTTGGCCAGTTTTCGCGTATCCTTGTGCCAGCATCGCCAGGACGATGGGATCGTCCGTTATCTCAGCCGCTTTCTCGTATTCGACCATTGCTTTGCGCAGTTGTCCGCTTAGCTGGAGTGCTTCGCCGAGAGACCAGCGCGCGTAATAAAAACGCGGATCCATTGCGAGCGTTTTGCGCAATTGGTCGATCGCCTCGTCGTAGCGCCGCGCCAACAGAAAGTTCTGGCCAAGGTCGGCATTGATGATGAGGGAGAGTGGATCGAGTTCCACTGCGCGCTTTCCCTCCGCGATCGCGTGATCGAATTCGCCGACCATTGCAAGATTCATGTTGCCGAATTGATGATGCGCGGTGGCGTAATTCGGATTCAATTCAATTGCCCGTTCGAACTCTTTTTTCGACTGGGCGAAATCAAAGTCGTGCAGCGCTAGCACCAAGCCGAGTGAGTTGTGCGCTTCAGGCAGGGCGTCTTCCAGTTCGAGCGCTTTCCTGGCTGCTGCCTTCGCCTGGGGCGCAGTCTGTTGCGGACCCTCACCACCGAAGAGGGAGAGAAGCGCATAGGCATCGGCCAGTCCGGCATATGCGAGCGCGTAATTCGGATCTTTGCCAATCGCCTCCTTGAAGTAATCGATGGCGGTTCGCAGGTCAGGTCCGGTGCGTTTGTTAGAAAAAAATGTGCCTTTGAGATAAAGCTGATGTGCCTCAGCGTTTTCCGTTGGCCGTGTGGCGATCGCGCGCTGTTCGAAGCCGGTGAGTTTTGCTTGCAGGGTGTCGGCGATAGCTTTGGCAATCTCGCTTTCGACCGCAAAGACATCCGTCAAGTTGCGATCATATTTTTCTGCCCAGAGATTTGAATCGTTCCTGGCGTTGATGAGTTGGACATTTACGCGAACCTGGCCTTCCGCTTTCTGAATAGTGCCCTCGAGAATATTTTCGACGCCAAGTTGCTTCGCGATTTCCGGTAGGCTTTTCGGCGCACTCTTGAAACGTTGGGTCGATGTTCGCGAAATGACTTTGAGATCACGGATCTTGGAGAGTCGGGTCAGAATTTCCTCCTGAATGCCATCGCAAAAATATTCCTGATCGCGTGTCTGACTAAGATCGGCAAATGGCAGAACGGCGATCGATTTTTCATTGGGGGAGTGCGCCGGAGCTTGTGATGGAGATGTATGCGATTCCGATAGGGGCTTCGCTTCCTTTGGTCCGAGCGAGGCGACGATTTTTTCGAAGCGCGGATCGCCGCGGAGCGGGTCCCAGAAGGGCAACAACTTTAGCGCGCCGTAGTTAAGCGCCTGCGATGGAGTTGGAGCGCGGGCTCCGAGTTCCAGTTGCTGCAAGGCAAGGTCTTTCTCACCTGTCCACGCCGCGGTGATCGCGAAGTACTGGGTCATGTGGCTGCCATTGATGGAATCTTTTTCCACGGGAAGAAGCTCGGTGGCGCACCGTGCTTCCTCCAAGGCCGCCTCCTTGCGTCCCAAAGCGGCGTCGATCAAGCCAAGCACGCAAAGCGCAGGTCCATAATCTGGCTGCGCTTGCACGATCTTCTCCTGCTCAGCGCGAGCCTTGCTGAAAGCGGCCCGCGCCTTCGCTTCATCTTTCATTACCCGCGCCAGTAATCCCTCACCAAAGCTGCGGCTCAGAATAACAGCGGCGTCGACCAACCATGGATTAGCGCCCAGCGCCACTAGAGCCCGCTCCGCAGCGACGCGATCATGTTCAGCCAGCGCGCAAACAAACCAGCTATCGGCGACTTCGGAGATTGCGCCGGGATCCCCGGCGAGGATTGAGTCGATCGCGCGGTGCAAGGGCTTGGTGTCAGCCTTCCAGTAAAAGTCGACCACGGCGCGGTTAACTTTGGTGGCAACGTCCTTCGGAATAATAGTCAGCGCGCGATCCAGAATGGCCGCCTCCTCTGAATAGCGGCGCAGGAATTGATAGCTGAGCGCGATCTGTTGCATGATGAAGGAATTGCGCGGATCAAGTTCGATTGCCTTTTCCAGATTGCGCAGGCCTTCTTCCTGTTGGCCGCGGCGACGCAGAATGTAGCCGGTCAATTCGGAGAGGCGCGGATCATTAGGTAAACTTCGCCGCCCATTTTCCAATTCAGCCAGTGCGCCAGCGTAGTCGCGGGGGCCGTAATAGAGATAGTTCGCCCGTGCCAGATGTGTTTCTCCAGCATCGGGTCGCAGCCGAATCGCGGCTTGGAGTGCGGCTTCGGTTGAGGCCAACCGGCTAGCAGTGTGATCGAAGCCCAGTGAATAAAGGCGTCCGTGAACAAAGGCCAGCTGGTAGTAAGCCTCGAAAAAGGCGGGGTCGCGTATCGCTGCCTGGTTAAGAAGCTCAACTGCCTGCCGCAGGTTTTGTTCACCAGTGGGGGTGAAAGATGTCGTGAGAAGTAGAGTCTTGGCCCGGGTGTAGAGGTCGAAAGCCGCCAGGTCGGCGGTGGGGGCTCTTTCAATCGCCGCCTTTTCGTTTGGCGAGAGCGTGGCTTGCAGTTGATCGGCGATGGCTTCGGCAATCTCACTTTGAATGACAAAGACATCAGCCAGGTCGCGATCATAGGTTTGCGCCCAAAGATGCGCGTCTGTCCGCGCATCGATCAGCTTTGCGTTCACCCGCACCCGATTGGCTGCGCGCTGTACGCTGCCCTCTAATAAATGCGCGACGCCAAGCTGCTGCCCAATCTCGCGCAGATTGCGCGCGATTCCACTCTTGTATTGCATCACGCTCGTGCGGCTGATCACCTTCAAGTCCGCGATCCTGGCGAGGTCAGTGAGAATTTCCTCCTGAATGCCATCGGCGAAATACGCGTTGTCGGGTTCGCTACTGAGATTTGCGAAGGGCAATACTGCAATCGATTTGCTCTCGACCGAGTGGGCTGGTGACTTGTTTTCAAGGGTGCCGAGAACCTTCTCGACCAAACGGCGACCAGGTGCCTTCGCAGGATCGAGACCGGTCCGACGCAAGAGGTCGGCATAACGTGGATCGGAACGCAGCGGACGAAATTCATGACTGACCGCAATGTTGGGCACACCCCAAGAGTGCTCTGCGTAGGCGCGCTCTAACCATCGGAAGGCTTCATCCTTTTCGCCCAGAGCGACGTAAACGGCCGCGATCGAATCTGCCGCGATATAGCGTGTTCGCGCCTTTTCGATGAGCTGATTGAGAATGTGCCGCGCCTCGACTTGCTGTCCCATCCGCGCGTAAGTAATGGCAAGACCACCACTGGGAAGCTGGGTCGCCTCTTGCGCTTTTGAGTAGAGCGCGATCGCTTTATCGAACATGCCTTTCTCGCGATACGCGACAGCAGGGCCATACGCGAAAGATGGATAGAGATAATCTGGGTCCAGCATCTGTGTCCGCTCAGCTTCCGCTAGCGCCTCGTCCAAGCGGCCCGTATCCAGGTAAAAGCCACTCACAACGGTGCTAATGGCAGGCGAGAGGGGATCCAAGTTTTTAGCTTCCTTTCCTTGCCGCAAAGCTTCCTCAAGCTGGCCCTGCAAGGCGTTGAAATGCAACAGCATTAGGTGACCGAATGCGAAGTTGGGATCGAGCTGGAGCGCGCGTTTTAACTCCGCGTCCGCGCCGGCAAAATCCCAATCCAGCAGCCGGTTTGCTTCGGCGACGTAGGCGTACGCTTCCGCATCCCGGTCATCGAGGGCGATGGCTTTTAAGGCCGCTTCTTTCACCGCGGGCCAAGCGTCCAGCGGCTTTACATAAGCATCGCACAGCCAAAACCAAACTTTCGCGATGCCGGTCCAAGCTCGTGCAAACGTGGGATCTTTATCGAGTGCGCGCTGGAAAAAACTAAGAGCCTTCCGCAAGTCCGCCTCGCTGCTTTTGTTCGAGAAATAGAGGCCTTGCAGGTAGAGGTCGTAGGCTTGTGTGTTGTGCTGCTCGCGTGCGGGAAGGGATAGGGCCAGCTTGACTTTGAGCGCATCAACGATCGCCCGAGTGATTTCATCCTGCACCGCGAAGACGCCCTGAAGTTCGCGTTCGTACGTTTCTGACCAAAGATGGGAACCATTCGCCGCACTCACCAACTGAGCGGTGATGCGGACACGATTGCCATCGCGCCGCACGCTTCCTTCCAGAATCGTTCGCACGCCGAGTTTTTGCGCGATTGCTCCCACGTCCACGGTTCTGCCCTTAAAGGAAAACGACGAGGTGCGCGCCACGACCCGCAGTCCTTCGGTCCTGGCAAGTGAGTTCAAAATTTCCTCGCTGATGCCATCGCAAAAATATTCTTGATCGCGCGCCTGACTTAGGTCGGCAAAGGGCAAAACGGCGATGGATTTTTCATTGGGTGATGGCGGCGGAGAAACGAAGTAAAAGTGGTAGGCTAGCGCTGCTGCGGCCAGCAGCGCAGCCGCCAGGGTGAGTAACGCGCCTCGCTTGTGGCGTTTGATTTTGCTGATACGCGCTTTGGTCTGCGGCGAGTAGCCTTCTCCTTCCCGTTCTTCCTTGAGATTACGGAGATCGACGAGCATCTCCTTGATCGTTTGGTAACGCTCATCCCTGTTCTTGCGCAAAGCCTTTTGCACGATGGATTGGAGCTTGACCGGAACATCCGGCAACACGCCGGATAAAGATG